>Ga0308160_10002828_pt1 | contig 20268 bp, 25 predicted proteins | sample PhyFR1_FD_201036 | JGI IMG/M metagenome (GOLD analysis project Ga0308160, IMG submission 201036) | Phyllosphere microbial communities from UC Gill Tract Community Farm, Albany, California, United States - DLSLF.R1 | ecosystem: Host-associated > Plants > Phyllosphere > Unclassified | place: USA...
TTTGTTTTTGTGGGTTTTTGGGGGGGGGGGGGGGGGGGGGGGGGGTTCTTGTACATGTCCTGTATGAATATCTGCATCGGCTGGTTCTGCTCGACAGGGCTGGGTTGTTCTGTGACGGTCTCTGGTCCTATATAAGCTGGTACACCGCATATCCTCTCTCCTCGTCTACGACTCAAAAATCAGGTGCAAGGAGAGCAAGGTCCGAATCGTTCATTTCGTTCACCAAAGACCTGAACCCGGTCAACATCCCCCAGCTCCTGATCCACCTGTGGTCCCGCCAGCAAAAGAATTAGCAGGTCTCGTATACCCACCAGAAAGGTCATTATGTCGATATCGATGAATAGCATCTTCACTACTTATAAGCCAGACCAGAAGGTATATTCTCACTTTTCATCAAAATCTAGCTATTTATCAGCTTTCATTCTCTCATCCTGTACATATATATGAGAAGAGGTAGAAAAGACGCACACAAGGGATTGCTTTCTGCCACCATGATTTCGGTTTCCGATATGATGGAGGTCGGGTTTGTTTATCTTTTTGATGGCGGAAATCGACTACCATTAGGATGAAGCTGAAAGGTGAGTGTAGGTGTCGGTTGAAATGGAGGAGTTCGGCTTTCGCGTCACAATCGTGTGGTTGGCACGATGTTCAAACACCACTAGGAGAGATTGCTAATGAGTTGTGTCTGGTGACAATGATGTTGATTTTGAGTTCTTGCAATAGAACTCGTTCAGGGTACAGACTAACTAATCGGTAGTGCAGGTATGCTCGAATTTGGTTCGAAAGTCAATTCGATTCTGTCTTCATCTTCTTCGAATAAGAGTCAGAAACCCAGGAGGGACAGTGCCAGGCTGCTGGGGGTACCAAGTCCCAGCGGATGCATCGCACAAAGGAGCCCAACCTGGCAGATCATCATCAGTCTGAAAATGCTATCTTATCGTAACATTTGCTTTCCCACGGTAAACCCCCCAAAACGCGTATGAGACGACTTCCAACGTTGTCTAAGCACACACACCATCCTATAGCCAACAATGAGCTACACCCCACCAGCAACCGACCCCTTAGGCTGGCGTTTGGTTATATCAGAAGATTCACACGGTCAGCAGAAATGGCGATATCTCCCCGAGGGACCACAACGGGATGAGATCCCACAAGATCAGGTTACGAAATATGCCCTTGGCCTCGACTTGAAAGCGAAGAAACAGAAGAAAGCTAAGAACCCTGGAGAGGCGGCTAGGAATGGATATGAATTTTATAAATTACTTCAGAGCTCTGATGGGCATTTCGCTACTGAATATGGAGGTAAGTTCTGCTTTACTTCGTTGGCGTGAGCCTGGGCGGAGGGGTGGAAGCGGGGGAAGAAGGGAGGCTGACATACAGGACCGCTATTCCTGATACCTGGGATGGTCATTGCTATGACTGTAACTGGGCAGTCATTTACGCCGGAACAGAGTATCGAATTACGGCGATATATCCTCAACAAGCGTCGCGATGGTGGATGGGGATTGTAAGTCTCCCACTCTAGACCATCAGAGCCGAGTACTGATGATAGACACACCGCCGCAACTCCAACAGCATTCGGAACAGTAATGAACTACGTCGCCCTCCGACTCCTCGGGATGTCAGCAGATGAAGGTCCAATGACTGAAATCCGAGGTTTAATCCATAAAATGGGCGGAGCAACCACAGTACCAACATGGGGAAAAGTCTGGCTCTCCGTACTGGGTGTATACGAGTGGTCAGGTGTAAACCCAGTTCCACCGGAATTATGGGCTCTTCCCGATTGGATCCCATTCCATCCAGGAAGATGGTGGGTCCACGTGCGAGCAGTCGCTACTCCGATATCGTACTTGTCTTCGGTCAAATTCGTCGCTACCCCCACACCACTCACTTATGCATTAAGACAGGAATTATATGTTGAACCTTACGAATCGATAAATTGGGGGAAACAATGTAACAACATCAATCCACTCGACGTATACTCCGCCCATCATCCGGTTTTCGACGCTTTAAACGTTATTATCAGAGCATACGAATCGACCCCGTCTTTACCTTTCATTTCTTCCTGTCTGCCAATCCGAAAACATGGTTTAAATACGGTATATAACTGGATCAAGAGAGAAGATGAAAATACGGGATATCAAACCATCGGTCCAGTTTCAAAAGCAATGAATATGGTCGTTCGGTATCATCGCGAAGGAGCCGATTCGGTGGCATTCAAAAACCATCTAGGAAGGGTGGATGATTTCTTCTGGCTAGGAAGGGATGGGTTGATGATGATGGGAACCAACGGATCTCAATTATGGGATACAGCATTCATGGCTCAAGCAGCTATTGAAACCGGCCTAGCCGATTCCCCCGAAAACAAAGAATCAGTCTTATCAATGTTAGATTGGCTTGATAAATGCCAAATACGAGAAAATCCAAAATATTACATCGAAGGATATAGACACAGAACAAAAGGAGCTTGGCCATTTTCGACCCCTGAACAGAATTATACGGTATCTGATTGTACGGCTGAAGGATTAAAAGCTGTCATTGGGATTCAGAGATTGGACTATACGCCTAAAGCTGTTTCATTGGAGAGATTGAGGGATGCGGTGGATACACTGTTGAGTATGCAGAATAAGAATGGGGGGTTCTGTTCATATGAACTACAGAGGGGGAGTGAGAAGATGGAATGGTTGAATGCGGCGGAGGTCTTTGGTACGTCAGGCCGTCAGGCCGTCTACCTCCCCATGCTAATGTGGTTGGAGGGAATTGTTTGGATCGAGCTGATGAATAGGAAACATCATGGTGGATTACAATTACGTGGAATGTACAACCAGTGCTTTATCAGGATTGAAACAATTTACAAAGATTGATCCAGAGTATAGAAGGGCCGAGATCTCGTATGTCCCCCCTTGTCTCCTTATCTGCTGTCATTAGGTAGCTGATGAATAGGGAAACAATAACAAAAGCGATCGATTGGATTCACTCGGTCCAAAGACCAGATGGATCATGGTACGGTTCATGGTATGTCCCCTCCCTCCTCCTCCTTCTTCTTCTCCTCATCAATCGGCAAATAGCGATGGAGGGCTGATCAAAAGGGGGATCTGCTTCACTTACGCGACCATGTTCGCCCTCGAATCACTAGCTATCGCTGGAGAAACTCATGAGAATTCAGCTGCTGTGAGACGAGCTTGTGATTTCCTTGTGTCGAAGCAGATGGAAGATGGTGGTTGGGGAGAGACATATATGGTGTGTCCTTCCTATCCTTTCTTCTTTCACTACCCTCCTTTTCCGTTCTCACGCCTTTCTCGCTCTGATCTACCCAACACCTACTCGGTCTCCTGCAGCGTTGCTCGAGCTCGACTACGTGCCATCGCTCATACATCACTCTTGCTCATTCCTCACCATCGCTCGTATCCTCGCTAACGCTCGGCAGTCATGCGTATCCATGGAATACGCCCAACATCCCCGATCCCAAGTCGTCCAAACTTCCTGGGCAGTCCTCGCATTAATCTACGGAGAATACCCAGATGTGGAAGTTATCAAGAAAGCATGTGCTCTGTTGATGTCGAGGCAGAAGGAAGATGGGAGGTGGGAACAGGAGGATACAGAGGGGATTTTCAATAAGAATTGCGCTATTGATTATCCTGGTATGTCCCCTTCATCTTCCCTTTCCCTTTGATTGTCTCGGCCCCCAACTACTCTCCTTTTTTCTTGAATTCCCCACCAAAGCCTTCATATTTACCTTCTCTACCGATTCCCACCGCGGTTGAATTATCAAACAAGTGGTAGGGTGACCATAGCTGACAACCAGCATTCAAATTCATCTTCTGTATCTGGGCTTTAGGCAAGGCAGACAAGTACCTGAACCAGCTGTAAATAAAGAATATAGAGAAGAGTAGATTGTATATATGCATCATCATCACGACCTAACAAGAACACAAGAAGAGGATGACGACTCCTTGATTTTCCATTCAAGTTTCCGACGCGTCGTGAGCAAGAACAAGAGGTAACTTAGGGGTTGGTGCCGTAAGCGAACAAGGTGATACCATGCTTGTCAAGTCGACTTGAGTTTCATCGTCCAGTCCTATTAGTCTACACTGGGGACCGCCATCCATCCAGTCGATCCTCTATCGTCAATCAAATACAATCAAAGGATCCCCCCTTGACGAAAGACGCGACTTTGAATAAACAACACACAAAGCTTGGACCTACATTTTAATACTCTTACGTTTCATCTACCTATACCTACTTTACTTGCTTTTACGTCCACTCCTACGCCTTCTTCACGCCTACGACCTCTGCATTGCTTTCCTCGACGACAAATTCCATAATCGGGATTGGAAGGACCATCACCAGATCCGTCTACCTTTACCCTCCTTTCACCGATACATCAATCTCCAATTACCACCACCCCTGAATCAATCACCTACAATAAACCCAACGCAGATGGAGATATAGGAGTACTGAGTAGTCGAATACTGGACACATGAACTAGACCTTGGAAAGATGTCAATGTTTAAGCGAAAACAATCCAAGGATAAGGATTTGGGAGAGAAGGAAAAGGATAAAGACCGTCATCAGAGTGTTGCTGCTAGTCCTCCTATCTCGTGAGTTGTATCTCCATATCTCGTTTGGTGGTATGAAGTGAGTAGAGGAATACCTGATGGCCGAAGAAATGGATATAGAAAAGAAGGAGGAGTTGGATCTAGTTGACGGACGGATGGATGGGTTGAATCTACAAAATCTACCCCAACGTGTTTACCCATCCACCTTGTACCTTCCCGAGACTCAGATCGCGTCCCTCTCTTCTCATCCCGATCAATCAAGTCCATGAGCTCACATTATCTCTTTCCATCTTCAACTCCTCCTCGTACCTCCAATACCTCCAATATGCCAACCCCACCACCTGTCCCGACATCACGTTCGAACCGATCTTTCGAAAACCACCCTCCTCCGCTGCCATCATCTGTTTCTTCACCTACACCCAATCGATCTCGGAAATCGTTCCCTGTTATTAGCCAACAACAACAAGGGAGGGGAGGTAGTTATGTTACTCCACCTATGGCTAATGGGAGGCGAATGACTTCTAATCCCGTACGTCTTTCCATTACTTGCTCGCTACGCGACGAGACGTGACTTATTATCATAAGATGGAGCTAATGTCAGGTCCAACCAACTCAAGTGCCTCATGGGATCTTACAATCCAATCAATCTAGTCTATCTCTAAATGGATATGACCAAACCCCCCCTGGACCCGGTTCGGCAGGCCCAAATCATTTCGGTCAACAACCCCACCTCCCCCAACCAGGAAGTGGTGGTATCCCACCTCAATCCCTCGCTCAAGCTCAATCCCAAGGACAGGGTCAAGCCCTAGCGACTCAACCACCCAGACCACCCTCAGCCCCACCAACAACATACCCCTGGTCAACCCGTCCTATCCGATTATACGCTCCACAAACCTCTCCTCCGACCGCTGCTCAATCTCCTTTTCCACGATACGGACTTTCAGTACCTACGTTCCCATCTCATTCTGGGCATATGTTGATTTTTGGTGGACTTGTACATGAAAGTGTAAGGAATGATTTATGGAGTATGGACGTTAGGGATTGTACGACCATGACTGTCAAGACTAAAGGTGATGCGCCAATGCCTAGGGTTGGGCATGCGGCTGCTATTGCTGATAGGATCATGATTGTCTGGGGAGGGGATACGAAGGTTAGGCCAGAGGATGCTCAGGATGAGGGATTGTATATCCTGGACTTGAGTAAGTCCCCTCGCACCATTTTCATGATCGCAAGCTGATAGGTAGGAACACAGGAATGGACAAAAGTACCAGTCCAACCAGGTCCAGTGGGACGATACGGCCACGCAGTGACCATGCACGATTCCAAATTCTACATCTTCGGAGGACAAGCCGAGGGAGCATTCATGAATGATCTATGGTCTTACGATATTAGGCAGTGTAAGTACTCTTTCCACTTAGTCCGTGAAGGTGTAGCTAATGACAGTGTCAGCCGGAGATCGACATATGTGGGAACAAGTCCAATTCAGGAATCAAGGTCCGCCAAAACGTACCGGTCATATCATGTCTTCGCATGCAGGAAAGATCTACGTGTAAGTCATTCCCCCTGTTCTCCTAGATGTACGAATGAACTGGAGCTGATGACAGATTCGGAGGAACAGATGGTAATTTCCACTACAACGATACATGGTGTCTCGACATCGCATCAGGCGAATGGCAAGAATTATCCTGTATTGGCTATATCCCCGTCCCAAGGGAGGGTCACGCAGCAGCAATGGTAGATGATGTAATTTACGTGTTCGGAGGTAGGGATGTGAATGGGAAAGACCTAGGTGATTTAGCTGCGTTTAGGACTACCAGTGAGTTTCTCTTTCTCTTTCCTTTACTTCTCTCTTTCCTTCCTTTTCCTTCGGTCCACGAACGAACGTGGACAGAGCTGATGATAGACCAACGATGGTACATGTTCCAAAATATGGGTCCTGCTCCCACACCCAGGTCGGGTCATGCGATGGTAGCTGCCCACGGTAAGGTGTTTGTGGTTGGAGGAGAGGCAAATGCATCCTCAGCAGCAGGCAGGGATGATCCCTCCCTAGTCCACATTCTTGATTCATGTAAGTCCCCTTTCCCCTCTACACGACCGTGTTGGAACGTGTCTCGATTGCATCTCGACAAAAGCTGACGACTAGCCAAAATCAAATACCCACCCGACAATCATCCACCCCGATCAATCAAATCCAGACCCTCAGACGCACCTACCGAAAAGTCTTACGATAGGGGGAATACAGTCATGTCCCCGCCTCTAACTGAAAGAGCAGTAAATCTCCCAAGTAACAATTCACCACCCAAATCGAATTCAGAGTCGCCTGTCAAGATGATGAATCTGAATCAAATCCCACAAGGCCAAGGACAGAGAGGGATCCAGCCTTCTGATTCGATTGATAGTTTCCAGGATTCTCAACCTATTCTGGCGAGTCTACCTGGTATTCAGGAATCACCTCGACAGATGGAGGCTATGCAGCCGCAGCAGCAGCAGCAACAGCAATTCCATCAACAGCCGCAACAGATGCAGCAACAACCTCAGCAACAGCAACAAGTGCAGCAGCAACAGCAACAACAACAGCCGCAATTCCAACAACTGCAACAACAGCCTGAACCTGTTGATCTTGCCCCTCCCATCCGACCACCTCAACAGCAACAACAACAACAACCCAACGGGCCTCAGACCAACGGCCCACCTCAACGACCCAGGCGCGAAGGAGACGAGGAGTATCGACGTGCCATGTCCCCTCCCAATGGACCCCCTAGTCCTACCAACCCCACTCACCGGGTTGTATCGCCTACAAACGCCAAAAACGGTTTCAACTCTAGTATACTCGGTACCCGATCTCCATCGCCTCGTATGCGCATGGCCGACGGTGATAGTAAACCAGTCCCGCCCGCCGATGCATTCTACTACGGTCGATCACCTACTGCCAACGGATTCTCTCCGCAGGTCAGGCCGAACTCGCTCCATGGTTCCGGCTCTAGTGAATTGATGAGTCAATTAAAGAGCAGAGATGCGGAGCTCGAAGCTGGTAGAAAGAGGGAAGCGGGGTTGAGGGTGATTTTGGGAAAGGCTATGCAAGCTGGTTTCGTCGCTGATATTGATGACGAGGAGGGGAGTGAGAATGGGGATGGGGATGAGGATGAGGATCTGGTTGGCAAGTTGACTGATGCGTTGGTCAGGTTGAAGCATGAGAAGGCTTCTATCCAGGTAAGCTCGCTGCCATTGAACTGAGCATGAGCTGATGTCAAGAATGAACTGGCTGTCCAAGTCCGGAACGCATCCGATAAAGCCATGGAGGCTGAACAACTTCGTCGAGGTGCTCTACAGGAAGCAGCATTCTACCGAGCTAAAGTCGCTACACTCGAGGGAAACGCTCCTACCGATTTATCAAGGATTGAAAAAGATCGAGTTGCCGAGCTCGAGCGTCAGCTTGGTGCTTTATCGACCGAACTCGCCAATTCAAAGAGGGAATTGCAGAAGAAATCGACTCCGCCCGCCTCCGCTATTCAATCACCAAGGATGGATCGGGATAATGATGCCCTCGAACGAGCTGAGGAAGCTGAAGAAGCGCATCGACTTGCTCTACAGGAATTATCCGATTTGCAATCTAAACATTCTTCGGTTGAGATGTCATTACGTGAACTCAATGAACGATTTATCACGACCTCCTCGACTGCCCAACAGCGTGAAGCTGAACGGGACCAACTCAAGACCCACCTCGCCGAAGCGGAAGCTACGCATGATCAACATCTTGCTGTTATTTCTGAAGCTCAGGCCGCGATCGCTGCGGCTGGGGCTCGGACGGCCCAGGTTGAACAGCTCCATGCTCAGGCTACTACCCGAATCACTGAACTTGAAGCGGAATTACAAGAGGCTCGACAGCTTGCGGAAGCTCGAGCTAGAGAGGTCGAATCGGCAAATACGAAATTGAAGGATCTCGAAACTTCCCACGCTCAATCCCGAGAAGAAGCCGAATCGCTTCGATCAGTAACGACGGGTCGATTAGGTCAATTACTCGAATCCCACAAGACTCGGGGTATGGAACAAGCTACATCAACCCGTGGTCATCTCGATCAAGTCAGAGCACTGGAGGAAGAAGGTTCATCACTACGTAAAATGCTTCGAGAAGCGGGTCAACGAGTCGACGCAGCTGAATCTGGAGTATCCACACACCGAGAGAAAGCTAGGGAATTGGAAGCTGCTTTACGAGCTACTAAGGCCGAGATGAGGGGTCATAAAAGTCGACTTGCTAGTGCTACTGCTGAATTGGGGAGGTATAAGGATTTGTGGAGTAGTAGGGATATGGAGATTAGGGAGAGGGAGAATGGGGTTACGGAGATGGAGACTAGGGTTACTGTTTTGAGGAATCTTCGTGAGTACTCTTTCGTTCTTTCCCATCTATCTCCGCTTGGTATGGGGGGCCGGGATCGGCCACAGAAAGCAGAACAAGCTGACATCCAGTGGCTGACCACGGTATCGCCGTCCACGATATCGACCTCGATAACCACGATACTCCCGATTCTCGAGAACTCGAGTCCAAACTCCGCGAAAAGACACGAGCACACGAAACTTCCCAACGCGAAATCGAAGATTTAACTCGTAGATGCCACGAAGCCGAGGACAAGGTTGAATCTCTAGGCCGCTTGGTGGAAAGGATCAAAGATGCTAGATCACCTACTGCCATGTCTGCTCGAAGCCCTACCCCACCTGGTGATCGAGGGGATTATGAGCAGAGGATTAGTGAGATGGAGATGAAACATCAGGAAAAGATTAAACAGGTTGAAAGTGATTATCAGACTGCTGTTAGATATGTCAAGGGTAGTGAGAAGATGTTGAAGAGGATGAAGGTACGTCAAACCTGGCGTTAGCCAGGTCGGTATTCCTGTCCTGGCGCGAGCCAGACGTTTCCCACAGGTCTGGAATACCAACCTGGCTAGCTGGAAATAAATTAGGCTGACAAATAGGACGAGCTGAATAAACAAAAATCTGCAAATCAATCACTTCAATCCGAAATTGATTCCCTCTCTGGCCGATCATCTACCGAACCAGGCTCACGTACCCGCGACGCCTCAGGCCGAGCAACACCCACATTCGACGGCGAGCTCTCCAGAAAGTTCACCTCATTACAAATCGCTCATCAAACTCTCCAAGCTGAATTATCCGCTTCCCGCGATGTACTCGCTGCTAGGGAGAGGGAAGTCGAATTACTCAGGCAGAGGGTTGAGGAAGCTGAGAAGGAATTGGAGGGGATGAGGGAGGAATTGGGGCAGGCTCAGGCTAGGATCGAGACTTTGTTGGAGATGGGTGATGGGGATGAGGGGAGGAGTGAGGAGGGTAGTGAGGAGGCGAGTATGGCTTTTGATAAGGTAAGCAGGCCGATAGGCCGACATTCATTCCTGCCGCTAGGCCGCCAGGGTACTGCCGACTGGCGTACTACCAGTCCAAAACGCGGGAGTGGGAATGGAGGATGAAATATGAATATAGCTGATATCCAGTTCTCGAAAGAACTAAAACAATGGGATCGAACGCGAGGATCCGATTCCGAATCAGAAGACGACGATACGGCACAATACAACCTTCCAGCTGGGAATCACAAATCTCCAGGACAAGGGATGAAATCACCTGCTTTGGGAAGTGCTACAGGAAAGGGAAAGGTGGGACATAAACGGAATAGTTCGGAATATAGTGGGGATTGGGCTCAGTGATTGTTTCCTTGTTTAACTATGGGCGTGCTGTATTCTTGAGGGAATTAGTGTGAAGTGAAGGTGGTGGGATAGGAGGATATGGAAGGAGATGTGGATATGTGTGATGATTTACGATTTTGATCCAGATATGGTCTTGGTATGGTTATGGACTTATGAATATGGCTGCTCTCCCTTTTCGTATACCGAATCCCAGTATTGTCAAATAATGTCACAATCGAAACACCCGACCTGCCTTGACGAGAACCTGCTTAGGAAGGTTCGCTCTGTGAACACCTGTATCAGCAAGCCGGGCCAACTAAACTGGTAAGCCGGTCACGGCTGTCTTCCTCGGCGCATGAACAAATCAAGTCTCGGAAGGCGGCAACAACATACATTCATGTGGTTCGATCCTTTCTCTCCACGGTGATGAACATCAGGTAATTTTTCACGCCCAACACGCGAGCATTTGGTAATACGATTCATCCATGTCAGTGTTCCTTTACGTTGGGATGCTTTGCTGAACGGCGATGTGGAGTACCGGAGGTAAAGATCCATTCTGCTGTTGGTACTGCAGGCAGCATTCCTTTACATAGAGAATCCTTTGTTTACCATTGATGTGGAGTACTGAAGATATAGATCCATTCTTCTATTGGTGCAGCAGAGGTCTTCCGATGATGATCCTTTTTCTGCATGGTGCTGTAAAGTGTCCTTGTCTGAGATCCTTTTTGTTCATGGTGCTATTGAACCTTTTTAGGGGATAGTGGTGCGGTGTATAAAATGGCGGTAAAACCGTCTTGAATCCTTCTCTCCTCCATATCACTTTCATTTCCAACCTTCACTCCCAAATTCAACCATCAATGAACACTGAACAAAATCAGACTATGCCTCCATCAGATACGTCTCTGGGAGGGTCAAAGAATCCCCCATTCCCCATGAGTGACGGCGAACTTCCCGAAGGAGAGATCCTGAACGTACTGAAAGCCATGACCGTAGAGGAGGAAGATGTGATCAGGCAGTGGGGTCAGCAGAGGTGTCTATTCGACCTGTGGAAGGAAACCAAGGCTGCAGATGAGCTCAAGGAAAAAATTGACAGCACGGTCCGAGATTGGGCTAGCAGGCAAAACGAGAAATGGGCTTCCGAGCAGCAGGAAACTGTGAACTCCCCTCCCCCCCAAAGCGATACCGGTTCTCAGCAACAAGAACCAACTGCACAAGCTCAGTCTGGGACGGAGAGAGGACCTGAGCCCTCCGCCGTTAGTTCCTATCCTCCCTACCAGCGACGAGCCGTAGGGCCCAAGCATTCTCCTCCCAGGCAACTGGTCGTAGGGCCGTCGGATCGCTCGAGGAATTGATTCCTCATCGACCCACCCATTTGCGACTCGCAGTTCAAGTCCAATCCCCATAACACCCTGTTGATATTCATCCCTCATTAGTCCCTATAAGTAGTCGTAGCTTATTGGACCCTCTGTTTATTGCGCCTATCACATGTATGACTTGCTGCCGCTCATCATCCTCTTTCCAGATTCTCATAAACAAAGCACTCTACCTCTTCATTACAGTAATTGGATTTGGAAACATGACTCTGTGTCTACCTGTATCAGTGAGTCGAGTCAATTCCATTGACCAAATTGGCAACGCCGCCTATGGCTCTCTTACCCAGTACGTTCAAACCGGTCGACAACATCTCTTGTCCGTTTTGCGACGAGTGAGTATTCCTCCATGGAATGGAATGTTTCTCTTCATGATGCTGACCAAGTGAGGTCACTGGCTAGGCCCAATACGGAAGTATCTGGTCATACGACTTGTGTAATTTGTGGCAGAGCAATATTCCTTTATGTATGTAGGGATCCTTTTTACAACGGTGCTGTGGAGTACTAGTGATAAAGATCCTTTGCCATGGTGGAGCCGTAGAGGTCTTCCAATTGAGATCCTTTCTCTGTATAGTGCTTTAGAGTGCTTATGGTTACAATCCTTTCTCACCATGGTGCTATTTGACCTTTGTTGTGGGCAGTGGTGCCATGCACATGTACAAAGTAGCGATAAATCCGTCTTGAAGTGTTCTTTTCTCCACATCACTATCAATTTCCACTTTGACTTCCACTTTCACTTTCACGTTCACTTTCACTTTCACTTTTGCTTGCGATGAACACTGAGCAGGACCCGACTATGGGTTTCTCAGGCCTCTCCATTGCAGAGTCAAGGAACCCCCCATATGCCATAAGTGACGTACTTACCAATGAAGAGACCGCTTCGATACTGAGAGCCATGCCGCCGCGCAAGGTGACTGATTACAACTGGATGGATACTCAGAAGTCTCTATGTCACGACTTGGGGAATACCCAGAGAGCGGAGCAGTTTGAGAAAGAAATGAACGCCTCGCTCAGAGATTGGGCTATCAAAATGAACGAGATATGGGCTTACCGACAGAGGGCAGCTTCGAAAACCGCCAACTCTTTGAAACGACCCCGATCCTCAGAGGGTAGAAGAGAAACTGATCAAGATCCTTCTGTCAATAATGCAGAGACAGACGGGACTGAAGCCACCACTTGCGCCGACCCTATCTTCACCTCCAGCGAGCGACCCCAAGCCATGTGGCCGAAGAAGAGATGATATTCTACCCACTTGCCCTGCACAACATGACTCTTCTCACGCAGCTCAAATCCCATCTCCATCGCACCCTGTTGATAGTCGTCTGCCACCTACTTCTATAAGTAGTTTAACTTATAGGACTCTTCTGTTTTTAGTTTTCATTTTACATGCATGACTTGCTGCAGCTTGTGGTCTTCTTCCGAGAGTCCCCTTATTCGAGGATTGAGGCGACGTGCTACCATTTGGTATCGTCCTTTTTGGAATCACCTTTGGTGTCCAGGAGACTGGGTGGAGTGACGGGAGCAGTATGCTTGAGCCAGATCCCGCAGCGTTCCTTTTCGTATCTTACATGATCCTTGATATTGCAGCTTGATGGACCCGCGTCGCTTTACCCTAGGTCACATCAACACCTTGTTGTTGCCGAGAGGCGAACAAGAGCTAGAGACCCTCCTTCAGGACCTACTATTGCCACTACAGCCACAAGCGATCTAAGTATCAGTACGAGCTCGATCTCTTTCAACGTAGTGTCAAGTCAGGAACTGATGTCGTACCCCATGTAGCCTCCGCCGCAGGGGTCGGCGTGTGTGCCAGGGCCCCTTCAGATCCGGGTGAAGATGGAGTATGAGCGACTAAATGCATTCTACAACGGTAGTATGATAGTACGGGTATGAGGATGAGCTATAGTAATATAAAAGAGGGGATCTACAACAGCGTACATAGGGTATGGCAGGGTATGGTAGGGTGTATGAATTTATGAGGATGAGCTATAGTAATATATAAATGAGGGGATCTACAACAGCGTATATAGGGTATGGTATGGTAGGGTGTATGAATGTACAGAGATAGGATGTAAAAGAGCGTGGGTGCGGGCATGATGATAGTCGTAGTAGAAATCGTGGTGGTCGTAGTGAGGTCGTATCGAATCGTAGTCGAGAAAAGGTCGATAGATTATAGTTCAAAATCATCATCCTCTTCTCCAGAAGTACTATCCTCATAATCGAAAACCTCCTGAACAGGTTCCACCTGATCAACCTCATCATCACCTTTAGCCATCTCCGCCCCTAAAAGAGCTGCGAAATCATCATCCTCATCCTCCTCTTCGGATTCCGATTCAGATTCAATAATCTCAGCCGATTTGACTTTCCCACCTCCTCCTGAAGGGATTGGGATAGTCTTCTTGGGTAGGGACTTTCCGCCTGTTTGTTTCTTTTCGTCCACTACCGACGGTCGGGATTTCTTCTTTGGTGATTCTTTCTGTTCGGTCGCTTTCCTTTTGGTCATTGCAGGAGCGGGGGCTGGGGGTTGACCGGATAAATTCCTGTTCAGAGTGAGGTTCAAGGTGGTGGGGAGTGGGTGGATCGTGAATGACTATTCTATTAGCTTTGCCCATGGAGGGATGCGATAAGCTTACCACAGTCATCGGGTCCCATACTATTACGCATTCCCTCTGTGCTGAGGCTTCATCTCGGATATCGAAGACTTGGCTTCCTTTCTACTTTATCAGCTTCTCCCCATTGTTATAAGATGGAGAGAGATGGAATACGTACCTTGGTATCGAAGGTGAGCTGGGATGCTTTGCCTTTATCCATATCTAATCGACCTTCGGTTTTGGGCGTGATTGATTCGGGTTTGAATGTGTCTATCATCAGCTCGCTTCTTGCAGATATCCTCCGAATCCATAGCGGTCCAGAGTACGAAGAGGACAGAAGAGAATAGATGAGGATGGAATGGATTTAGCAGGAAAGAAGGAAATAGACGCGTACATTTCAATCCGATAACATCCTCCTTCGGGCCCTTGCCCTTTCCCATGGCAGACATGAAAGCAGGCGAGAGTGTAAGTGGGAATACCCCATTCACTGGTAATCCTTCGAGTGGTTTAGTGCTTGACATTTGATATAACGATATGTTAGATTGTTGAGTGGCGAATAATAATAATGATATGTATAAGAGATAGATAGATTGTTTGTGATGTTATGATATGTGATGATAACAAGGGTAGGTGAGACATAGTCTACTAGTACAAAGTGGGTACGAATTGTCACCTCCACTTTATAATTACTTTCCCACGGTATCATATACTCTATAGATGACGGTACCTTAACCGAACCAATCCAACCCAGACTAACCCAGTCCAGTCCAACGTCGAGGAGGGTATATATATATCATTGTTCTCTGTCTCTGCCTCTTCTCTCTTTTACTCCTACCTCTTACCTACCATAAGACACAAGGGATACTGCGATACCTCAACCGTCCAACTACCCACGACGCTTACGACACATCGACGACCTCCACCTACTCTCTCCCCCCCTTCGTCAGCAATTCAACATGGCAATGCCAGGCAGTGCAAAGCTACCCCCGACCTCTGTAAGCTTCTGTCTTCCTTGCGTAGGTCAAGCTGATATCTAGATGGCGAGTAAACGTATAAAGAAAGAAGTAAGCCATCCCACCAAACTCAGCTGACGGCAGATAGCAGATCTAGCGAAAGAGAACCTCGGGGACATATCTCTAATACCCAATGAAGCGGATATATTCGCTTGGAAAGCTATCATACCAGGACCTGCTGGGAGTCCGTACGAGGGTGGGAGGTTTGAGGTTGATATTAGAATACCGCCTGATTACCCGTATGTTCCTTCATCGTTCATTTGGGTAAGCTGACGTTCAGGTTCTCAGCACCTAAGCTGCATTTCCTGACTAAGGTGTATCACTGCAATATTGCACATACTGGAGCTATATGTAAGCTCACTGCCACTGTTTTCTGCAGCAGCTGACATCCAGGTCTTGACGTAAGTCCTAGATGACACTGTGAAGAGAATACTAATCCGGTAGCTACTCAAAGGAGCATGGTCCCCCGCTTTATCCCTCTACAAAGTCATCCTATCCCTCTCTTCCCTCCTTACCGACCCAAACCCCGCCGACCCACTCGTACCAAATATAGCAGCAGAATACCGTTCTAAGAGGAAACAACACGACGACACCGCCAGAGAATGGGTCAGACTGTATGTCCAGCTACCACCTTTCGATCACTAGCTGATGAATAGATACGCCACACCGAAAGAACCAGTAGACCCCTACGCTACTCCCCCTGTCATGGCAGCTCCGAATTTACCACCTCCCCCATCTGCTCCAGGCCCACCTCGTGGACAGCCCCGATATCGCGTATACCGCCCAGAACCTCAACCTGCGGCACCAATACCACCAGTAGCAACTAGTAGGAAGAGGCAAACGAATACAAGAGCGACTACCTCGCACGTAAACGGATCCAGCTCGTACGGCGCAGCTTCTTCACATAACAACGAACCGATCGATCTGGCTAGTGAATCAGAAGCGGATGATGAGGTTGAGGTGGATCAATCGATCGAGATATTAGGTGAGAATCCGGCATCGAGAAATCAGGCGGGGGGAAGTAATGGTTCGAGGGCAGGTAGGCAACCTCCACCACGGAAGAGGGCTAGGCAGACTGAGGATGATGATGAGATTATCTTCATAGATGATTAGGCGAGGGATTGTTCTAAGGATAGTCAGAGGGGGCGTACAAGAAACTGGACCAAGTGTAGTACATGTGTAGGCATATCTTCATATATAACCATGATGTATAATACCATCTATCACTTTTATGGCGTTCAATATAGAGTGATGTGCCTGATTGGTGTCTGGTGAATTTCCCTGAATTCATGTCTCTACTTTACTCTGGACAATTCACGCTTGGCATACACCGCCATCTATATCGCCTAGCCATCTCTGTCGACTCGTATCCTCTGGCTGGTCCAGATAACATCCCATCACGCGTAACGATAAGACCCGGTGACAATGTTCGACCCACGATCCCTTCGTAGAAAACTAGGGAACCTGATCCCAAACGATGTAAGTCACTCAACCTCCCCGGCCTTTACATACCTGACGCGACCAGGCCCGAAAACAAATCCAAAATGTCCTAACAGTAGAATGGGATACACACAAGACAGTCTTGGTAGAAGTCCCCGGTGCACCACCAGTAGATGCGGATGTAGAGATGGAAGGGATGGGGTTGAATCGGAAGGATGAGGGGTATGGGAGACTAGATGATGATTGGGATGATCACGAGGTGGGTCCATCGCTTAACTCTCGCTGAAAATCCTGATATTTTGGAGATGGTGATATGATGATAGAGCTGACTGATAGGATCTAATGAATCCAAATCTACCGATCGAACCACCTCGTCGTCAACTATACGCCTCAAACTCAGCATCAGGCTCAGGCTCAGGATCAGGATCAATTTCAGGCCAAGGACAATATTTCAACGAACCAACCCAACTCTCTCAACCACCTAGATCATATTCCCACTCATCAAATAAACGACTCCCCCCAGTTCCCAAGAAAGAACAAGATCCATTCGCCGATGATCACGATTACGCCTCAAGTTCATTTTTACAGCCCAATCGCCAACCGCCGAAGCCAGCTCGGACGCGGACGATGGAGGAGGGATGGAATACTTTCCAGAACCCCGAACCTAATGATCGGGGTGGGGTTGGGAGTGGGAAGGAAGGTTGGAAAGGGAAAGATGTCAGGATTGGGGTTGAGAGCCCAACGAGCTCGAGGGGGACTAGGGATTCGGCACAGACTACAGAAGAGAATCCGTTCCGGTGATTGTCACCTTGAGGTTGGATCGTATAGGGAGAGCTGGTGCATAATGCTGGAAGATGAAGGATGGTTGTATCTCCACTGGACACTTGATGGATGTATGTCGTACTGCTACCATGATTCGCTTCTACCCTAGGTCAACGAAGAAAAGACAGTAAGCTCTTGATATCAGATATCAGGCCAAACGAGATCGCGCATGCCTCAACAGCATATACACATGTTCAACTCGACTCTCGACTACTCACGTAAGTATCCATCATTCGGTTCTGAATATCTTAGGGCAGCTTTCCGTCAACCACTTGTGCTGGCGACTGCCTCGACGACAGACTGATAGTATGCATGACGGATCAATGGCGTCCTACAATCTTTGACCTTCTTGCCTCTCCCGTGTATTCTGATTTCATCAGTCGATATGTCTTCGCCTACCACAGGGTCCATTCGGAATTATGTGTTGCATGGATTCCAACTCCTGTCTTTGGTGATCCTTAAGCTAATTGGCCCTGAAGATGATCGTCGGCGCGAGCCATTTCCCGAGAGGGATGTACGGTGTAGCCCAATTCGTTGTCGGGAAATGGCCCATAGAAAGTCCCACGGTCCCACTTGTACAGAGGCTGATTGGTCTTTAAACGGTCAATGAGGTCCGGATTTGCTCTGAGAACATCAGCATATCTCAAAACCGAAACGACAGATCAGGCTCACATGAAATATCTTCCAAAAGCAATGAGGTCACTTGCGCCGCTACTTATCGTCTCCGCAAAATTGTCTGGACCATAGCCCCCAGCCGATAGCATTTTGGTCGATCCCAGAGCCTGCTGAAAGGGCCGGAGCGAGATATCTTGACTGACCGACATGCTACTGAGCATCTTTTCCTTCTCATTGGCGCTTTTGAATTCGTCAAATCGCGGTTCAATGAGGTGCCTATTCTGCATCAGTATTCGCCAATGGGAGGAAGGGACGCGGTCGCAGGCTTACACATATGCAATGTTACGTTTCGAGAGCTCTGAGCACAGATGCAGCCATTGTTCCAATCTATCTTCCCCTTTAGTCTCGTTGAACACGCCGAAAGGACTCAAACGGACCCCTACCCGACCCGATCCGATGGCCGCGCATAATTTATCGACAGTCTCGAGCGTGAATCGACATCTTTTGGTGATAGACCCGCCGTATTCGTCATTGCGTTGGTTCACTGCAATAACGTTTAACTCCCAATCCTGAACTCAACGAAGAGGACGCTTACCGTTACTGTGGTGAAACTGGTCAAATAAGTACCCATTTCCTGCGTGGATCTCAATTCCGTCACAGCCCGCCGACAGCGCGTTGATTGCCGCCTGCACAAAGTCGTCGTGGGTAGACGAAATATCCTCACTTGTCATCGCTTTCGGCGTTTCAAACAAGAGAGGTGGGAGCGTCGGACACGTCAGTACTCCGCTCAAGCCCACCGCAGAACTGCTTTCGGGTAGTTGGCCGGTCAAGAGAGAGTGGGTGTTTCTACCCTGATGCCAAAGTTGAGCGAAGAAAAAGCCGCCTCGTTCATGTACAGCCGATACGATAGGCCTCCACGACTCCACTTGCTCGGAAGTGAACCAGCCGGGGATACCAGGTCGACCTGACGCTCGGATGGACACGGGACTATAAGGTCATCAGCCTTCGATCTTGTACAAACCGAGAAACCTGCTTACCCTGCTTCCGCGATGATCAGACCACCTGGTGTAGCTCTTTCGCTGAGACGGAGTCAGCCACGCTTGCTACATGATGAGCATGACCTACCTATAATACTGCTTCATCATGTCATTGGCGATCCAGGTTGACGGATGACAAGTGGATTTACTGGCACGACCACGAGTCCTACCAATTAGCGATTTTCCCTCTCAGTTGGGGACCTACAGTGGGGCCATGACCACGCGATGGCCAAGTGTCGTATCGCCGATCTGACATGGGGACCAAGGTAGGGTAGCTGACATTGGGAATGAGTGAGGATGTACATCGTATTCAGTTGGGTATATAGGGGCGATATGGCAACCAACCCCAACAGCGACAGAGAGAGATAAGCGGGACCATCCGTAATTTACGGAATCTTCGGAACGAGATAAGCATCTTAGGTACATTACATCCGCAGGCCGATGGGCAGACGCGCCTAACGTACATGCAGTAGCACACGGCGCATCCCGGTGACCCAGCGGATGCCTCGGTACGATGGACAATGGACCGCGCCAGGACGTGCTTCTTCCGCCCAAGCTGGAACTCGCTCGAGAAACGAAGAATCTGAGAGCATTCTAATCTCTGGGTGTGATGGTGAATGCCAATTTTCAATGGCTCGGGAGTCGAAACCTCCAGCAGGACTCGCGACTGACGGTAGGACTTGCTTCGCCTTAGCTGTTGTGATTCGAATTTGCGAACGTCGAAGAGAAGAACCATCATTCCTTATAAGCATAATCTACAATGTAACACTCTACGCAAAACAACTTCACCAAAAGGCCTACATCTATAAGAGCTATGTCCCAACCTCCTATCACCCAATCGACAACTACACCTTATCGAGACACCGGGACTCAAGACCTTTCGGCGACTGGACGAGTCCTGACATTTGCTGCGACCTTTTCTTCCGCATCTACATTCTTGGTCTCGACCGAGGCGGCTTCCACACCCTCTTCAGATGACAACGTGTAGTCCATACCATCCGCCGCGTACTCGATATCCCCGTGTCGAGATGACCGACCATATTTGACTTCTTCTTCGTCGGAAAAGTAGCTATATAATTAGACATGATGGTATATGGCACGAGAACAAGTGGTACTTACCCATGTGATTTGCCCAGA
>Ga0308160_10002829_pt1 | contig 20266 bp, 22 predicted proteins | sample PhyFR1_FD_201036 | JGI IMG/M metagenome (GOLD analysis project Ga0308160, IMG submission 201036) | Phyllosphere microbial communities from UC Gill Tract Community Farm, Albany, California, United States - DLSLF.R1 | ecosystem: Host-associated > Plants > Phyllosphere > Unclassified | place: USA...
AACCTTCCGTCGTTCGTCGCAAGCGCACGCACGGCTTCCGCGCACGTATGGCTACCCGTGGTGGCCGTCAAGTCCTGAACGCACGCCGCGCCAAGGGCCGCAAGCGCCTGGCCGTCGTCTAAGCCCAGGCAGCACCCTGTCGACCGCGGTCAAGCAATGACAGGCGAAGGTTCGCACGACTTCGCGCGTGTTCGGCGTATCGTAAAAACGGATGAGTTTTCATCCGTTTTTCGTTTGCGCCCCGCATTTAAAACCGCGCATTTCGTGCTCTATACCCGGCCCACCGACCTGCCGCATGCGCGGCTGGGCGTCGTTGCGGCCAAACGGTTTGCGCCGCGCGCTGTCACGCGCAACACCATCAAGCGCGTCACGCGCGAACTGTTCCGCACCACGCCGATGCCAAGCGTCGATTGCATCGTGCGCCTGGCGCGCCCGGTCAACAGCAAGGACGGTCCGGCCACCACCGGCGCCTTGAAGGCGCTGCTGCGCACCGAGCTGGCGCGTCTGTTCGCCTCGCAAGCCCCTCGTACGCGCGCGCGTGACGCGGGTGGGCGCACGGGTGCAGGCACAGGCGCCGCATCTGTCACCGCACCGGCCGCATCGACGCCCGGCGCCGAATCTTCCGGATCGGGACCGAGGCCATCATGAAGCGGCTGTTCGTCTGGCTGTTGCGCGGTTACCAGTTGCTGGTGTCTCCGATGCTCGGGCAGAACTGCCGTTTCTATCCGAGCTGCTCCAGCTACGCAATCGAAGCCGTCGAGGTCCATGGCGCCGCGCGCGGCGGCTGGCTGGCGCTGCGTCGCGTCTGCCGCTGCCATCCCTGGCATGCCGGCGGCGTCGATCCGGTGCCCGCTGCGCCGCCTGCGGCCGAGTCGCCATCTTCACCCACCGCCTGCAAGTGCAGGCATTCCTGAATAAGACCAATGGAAATCAATAAACGTACCATCCTCTGGATCGTGTTCGCCGTCTCCCTGGTGTTCCTGTGGAACGACTGGATGATGGACCACGGGCGCGGATCGATGTTCTCGGCCCAGCCGCCCGCCAAGACGGCGCAGGCGCCGGCCGCTCAAGCCAAGGTCAACGACCTGCCGGCCGCCCAGACCCAAGCCGCGGGTACGCCGGGTGCCGTGCCTGGCGCCTCGGGAGCACCGGCGCCGGTCCAGACCCAGGTCATCACGATCACCACCGACGTCGTCAAGGCCGACATCGACACCAACGGCGGCGTGATCCGTCGCCTGGAGCTGCTGAAGTACCGCGACCAGCAGGATACGAGCAAGAACCAGGTGCTGTTCAACGTCGATTCGGCCAAGAACCGCCTCTATCTGGCCCAGACCGGCCTGACTGGGACGATGCCGAACCACTACACCGCGTTCACCGCGCGTCCGGGCGCGCGCGTGCTGGACAACGGCAACCAGGTGCAGCTGGTGCTGGATGCGGAAGCCGGCGGCGTGCGCCTGACCAAGACCTTTACCTTCCACCGCGGCGACTACGTGATCGGCGTGCGCCATGACGTGACCAATATCGGCGCCGCGCCGGTCGCACCGGCCCTGTACCTGCAGCTCGAGCACGACGGCCAGAAGCCGGAAACCGACAAGATGTTCCAGAGCACGTACACCGGTCCGACCTTGTACACCTCGCAGGACAAGTACCAGAAGCTGACCTTCGAGAAGATCGGCAAGGGCAGCGCCGAGCATTCGGCCAAGGCCACTGACGGCTGGATCGCGATCACGCAGCACTTCTTCGTCTCGGCCTTCATCCCGCCGGAGAAGCTGCAGCGCGACATCTACACCAAGGCGCTGGGCAACGACCTGTTCGCGATCGGCACCGTCCTGCCGCTGGGTACCGTGCAGCCGGGCGCCACCGTCTCGAACGATGCCCGCTTGTACTCCGGCCCGCAGGAAGAAAGCCTGCTGGCGAACGTGACGCCGGGCCTGGACCTGGTGCGCGACTACTCGTGGGCGGCGATCATCGCCAAGCCGATCTTCGCCGTGATGATCTGGCTGCACAGCATGCTGGGCAACTGGGGCTGGACCATCATCGCCTTCACCATCCTGATCAAGCTGCTGTTCTTCCCGCTGTCGGCGGCCGGCTACCGCAGCATGGCCAAGATGAAGACGGTGACGCCGAAGATGCAGGCGATCCGCGAGCGCTTCAAGGACGACCCGGCCAAGATGCAGCAAGCCACCATGGCGCTGTACAAGTCCGAGAAGATCAACCCGCTGGGCGGCTGCCTGCCGCTGCTGATCCAGATGCCGGTGTTCTTGGCGCTGTACTGGGTGCTGCAGGGCGCGGTCGAGATGCGCGGCGCGACCTGGATGTGGTTGCCGGACCTGACGCTGAAGGATCCGTTCTTCATCCTGCCGGTGCTGTACGCGATCTCGATGTTCGTGACCCAGAAGCTGAACCCGCAGCCGGCCGATCCGATGCAGGCCAAGATGATGATGTTCATGCCGCTGGCATTCTCGGTCATGTTCCTGTTCTTCCCGTCCGGCCTGGTGCTGTACTGGGTGGTCAACAACCTGATCTCGATGGCGCAGCAGTACATCATCACCAAGAAGTTCGCGCCGCCGGCCAAGTAATTTGCCGATGCCGTGATCGAAAACCCGTCCTCGGACGGGTTTTTTGTTTGGTGAGTACAATTCCTCTATTATGAAACTCGATATCTCTCCCATCGCCGCGATCGCGACCGCCCCCGGCCGCGGCGGCATCGGCGTCGTGCGCGCCTCCGGCAAGTCGCTGGCGCCGCTGATCGACGCGCTGTTCCCCGGCGTGACCCTCGGCCCGCGCCACGCCACCTATTTGCCGTTCAAGGATGCGCAGGGCGCCGTCATCGACGAAGGCCTGGCGCTGTACTTCAAGGGCCCGCACTCGTACACCGGCGAAGACGTGCTCGAACTGCAGGGCCACGGCGGCCCGGTGGTGCTGCGCATGCTGCTCGCGCGCGTGCTCGAAGCCGGCGTCGAATCCGGCGTGCGCCTGGCCGAGCCGGGCGAATTCACCCGCCGCGCCTTCTTGAACGACAAGCTCGACCTGGCCCAGGCCGAAGCCGTGGCCGACCTGATCGACGCGTCGACCGAGGCGGCGGCGAAATCGGCGACGCAATCGCTGTCCGGCGCCTTTTCGAAAGTCGTGCACCAGCTGGTCGAGCAGACCATCAACCTGCGCATGCTGGTCGAGGCCACGCTCGACTTCCCGGAAGAGGAAATCGACTTCCTCGAAAAGTCGAACGCGCGCGGCCAGCTGGCCGGCATCGTCGAGTCGCTCGAACACGTGTTTCGCCAGGCGGCGCAGGGCGCGTTGCTGCGCGAGGGTTTGAACGTGGTGCTGGTCGGCCAGCCGAACGTCGGCAAATCGTCGCTGCTGAACGCGCTGGCCGGCTCGGACGTCGCGATCGTCACGCCGATCGCCGGCACCACGCGCGACAAGGTGACCGAGACGATCCAGGTCGAGGGCATCCCGCTGAACATCGTCGACACCGCCGGCATCCGCGCGATCCACGACGGCATCGACGTGGTCGAACGCATCGGCATCGAGCGCACCTGGGGCGAGGTCGGCAAGGCCGACGTGATCCTGCACCTGCTCGACGCCAACCTCGGACCGAGCGAAGCCGACGAGGACATCGTCGCCGCTTTCCCGAAGGGCGTGCCGGTGCTGCGCATCTGGAACAAGATCGACCTGTCCGGCCACAAGCCGAGCGTCGACCTGGCCGGCGATGCGACGCACATCTATTTGTCGGCCAACGAGAAGATCGGCGTCGATTTGCTGCGCACGGAATTGCTGCGCATCGCCGGCTGGCAGCAGACCGGCGAATCGCTGTACCTGGCGCGCGAACGCCACCTGATTGCCTTGCGCGCGGCGCGCGAGCACTTGCAGGTCGCGGGCCAGCACGCAGCCCAGGACGACCAGTCGCTCGATTTGTTTGCGGAAGAGCTCAGGCTGGCGCAGGACCAGCTGTCCAGCATCACCGGGCAGTTCACGCCGGATGATTTGCTGGGGGTGATCTTCAGCCGGTTCTGTATCGGGAAGTGACGCCGGCGCCTAGTCCAGATACGGCGCCAGCAGCCCCTGCGCCCATGCCATGAACGCCAGCGTCCGCGCCGGCACATGGCGCCGCGACGGGTAGACGAAGGCGACCTGCATCGGCGCTGGCCGGAAGTCGGGCAGCAGCTCCACCAGCACGCCGCTGCGCAGATGTTCGCGCACCCCGGCTTCCGGCACCTGGATGATGCCGAGCCCGGCCAGGCAGGCCGCCTCGTAGGCCGCGGTGCCGTTCACGCTCAGCAGGCCATCGGCCGCCACGATGCGCGTCTGCGACCCGTCGAACCATTCCCAGCCGGGTGCGCTGCCGCCCAGCTGCGCATCGTAATGGATGATGGCGTGCTCCATCAGGTCGTCGAGGCGCGTCGGCACGCCGCGCCGGGCCAGGTAGGCGGGACTGGCGCAGTTGACCATGCGGTAGCTGCCGATCGGACGGGCGACCAGGCTCGAATCGGTCAACACGCCGGAGCGCATCACGCAATCGTAACCCTCGCGGATCACGTCGACGCGGCGGTCGGCCGTACCCAGGTCGATCGCCAGGCGAGGATGGCGCGCCATGAATTCGCCCAGGCGCGGCAGCACCAGCTTGGCCGCCAGGCCGACCGACATGTCGATGCGCAAACGTCCCGTCAAGCCATCGGCGGCGGCGCGGAACATCGAACGCAAATCTTCGAAGTCACCCAGCAGGCCGAGACTGCGCGTGTAGAAGGCCGATCCTTCCTGCGTCATCTGGACGCGCCGTGTGGTTCTCTGCAACAGGCGTGTGCCGAGCGAGTGCTCGAGCTGGCGCACCGCCGCCGACACCGTTGCATTCGGCAAGCCGAGCTGGCGCGCGGCGCCGCTGAAGCTTTCCAGCTCGGCGACTTTTAAATAGATGCGGATGGTGTCGAGTTCGTTCATGAATGGGTGGCTAGATACGATTCTTCGCGATTCCTGCAAAGTGCATGCAGATCTGCCCAGTTTATTACTGGATTCCTGAAAAATATACTGGACTTTTACCGTGAACCGAACAGGAGCCCAGCATGACCGCATCAAATCCAACCGCAGCGAATCGCATTGCACTCATCACCGGCGGCAGCCGCGGACTCGGCCGCAGCATGGCCCTGCACCTGGCGCGCGCCGGCGTCGACATCCTCATCACCTATCAGAACAACGAAGCGGCCGCGCACGCGGTCGTGGCCGAGGTCGAGGCGCTGGGACGACGCGCCGGCGCGCTGCAGCTCGACGTGGCCGACAGCGCTGCCTTCAAACCGTTCGCCGGCCAGGTTACCGATCTGCTGCGAAGCTGGCAGCGCGAACGCTTCGACATCCTCGTCAACAACGCCGGCACCAGCCTGCACGTGCCACTGATGGAGGTCACCGAAGCGCAGTTCGACGGCATCGTCGCCGTGCACTTCAAGGCGGTCGTGTTCCTGACCCAGGCGCTGGCGCCGCTCTTGAACGATGGCGGGCGTATCCTGAACATCTCCAGCGGCCTAGCGCGCGTGTCGCTGCCGGGTTCCGGCGTGTACGGCGCGACCAAGGGCGCAGTCGAAGTCCTCACGCGCTACCAGGCGCGCGAGCTGGCCGCGCGCGGCATCCGCGTCAACGTGCTGGCGCCGGGTGCAGTGCAGACCGACTTCAGCGGCGGCATCGTGCGCGACAATCCGGAAGTGAACCGGATGGTGTCGTCGATGACGGCGCTGGGCCGGCCCGGCCTGCCGGACGACATCGGCGCCGCGGCGGCGGCCCTGCTGGCCGAGAACAATGGCTGGGTCACCGGCCAGCGCATCGAAGTCTCGGGCGGCATGGTGCTGTGACGCGGATGTGCTAGGCTTGCCCCATCAGATCGAACGATGCGAGGCAAATATGGCGGCAGGACGTGAAGCGGTGGCGGCAAGGCGGCGGTTGTTGAAAACGGCAGGCGCGCTGGCGCTGGGTGGCATGCTCGCGTCCTGCGCCAACATCGTCGGCCCGCGCCGCGTCGAGCTGTCGCAGGCGCGCCTGCAGGCCGGCCTCGAGCGCCGCTTCCCGCTGCACAACCGTATGCTCGAGCTGTTCGACGTGCAGCTCACCCAGCCGCGCCTGGCGATCCAGCCCGAGACCGACCGCATCGTGCTCACGCTGGACGTGTCGGTAGCGCCGCCATTCCTGCGCCAATCCTGGAACGGCACCATGGCGCTGTCCGGGCACCTGCTGCTGGACGCGCCGCGCAACGCCGTGTTGCTGACCGATACCCACCTCGACCGCTTCGACGTCAACGGCATCGACGCCTCGCGCGCGCGCGACCTCGGGCATGCCGCCGACCTGCTGGTCAGCCAGATGGTGCGCGACATGCCGGTCTACACCTTCCGCCCGGAAGACCTGCGTTACGCCGGCATCCAGTTCGTGCCGACCAGCCTGCATACGGCGCCGGGCGCGCTCGTCGCCACCCTCGAACCGGTCAAATAAGGGCTCCGAGGCTGCGCGTCGCAAATCCGAGACGGGTCACGCGCACGATTGAACAGTCCAGCGCGTCAGTTGGCATAACTGCTATTATTTTTCGCAGTTCGATGGTCGGCGTCGGTCTGCATCGATGGCTTTGGCAAGACCATGACTGTTGTTTCGCGTAGACCCTGCCATAGGGTGCGTTGCACGGCTGGCGCAATCGGCGCACACTGGGCTGGTCTGCACAGACGCAACCGCGTGAGTCAGCAATGGCGCTTGCGCTTTCTCATGCTCGTGGTGTTCCACTAAAGTAATCTTTGCGTTACTGATGTGCTGCCGGTAAGGGGGTAAGCTTGGAAACGATACAGGAAAGTTCGGCTGACAAGAGCATGCCCGTCGAGCCGCTCGTTGTGACTGCAGCCGTCGCTTCGGCGGCTGCGTCCGCGGTGGTCACGATGGCCTCGTCGATGGGCGCCGCGCCGCTGCCCACCCGCCAGAGCCTGCCGCCCAAGGGCTCGTGCTGGTACTGCGAAAAGCCGCTCGACAGCGTACGCCGCTTCTGCGGCAAGTCGTGCGCCGACGCCTTCGACGAAGAAGCGGAATACACCCGCTGATCCTCCGCCGGCGCTGCCGGCGCCCGGTCGGCGCGTATTGTCAAAGGGGCTGCTTCAGCGCCCCATGCCGCCGCATTCCTCCCGTAGCAGCGCCAGCGCGCGGTCGAAGTCGAACGACTCGATTGCGTCGGCGGCCCGCTCATAGGCCCAATCTCCGATCTCTGTCCTGAGCGAAGCTTCGGCGTCGCGCACCAGGTCGAGCGCATCGCCATTGCCCTCGTCGAGCAATGCGCACAGGCGCGCGCGCGCGTCGTGCACGACTGCAGCTGCGGCGACGGGCGCCGGGGAGGGCGGTGCCAGGGTAGAGGCAGTCTCGTCGAGTTCGCGCAGAACCCGTTCGAGCGCGTGCTCCAGCCGTTCGAGCTGCGCGTAGCGGTCGCAGGCGCCGCCGCGCAGCGCCTGTTCCAGCCCCTGGGCCGCGCGGCGCAGCGGCAAGGCCTCGATCATGCCGGCCGCGCCCTTGAGCGTGTGCGCCAGGCGCAGCGCCAGCGGCATGTCGCCGCCGTCGAGCGCGGCGCGGATGCCGGCCGCGGTTTCACGGTATTCCTTGCGAAAGCGCGCCAGCACGCGCGCGAACAGGACGCCGTCCCCCATCAGGCGCGCGATGCCGCCGGCATGGTCGACGGCGGGTATGGCGTCGTCGGCGTCCGCGTTCACTTGGTTGTAAACGACCAGCTCTTGCTGACCGCGGCGCCGTCGACCGTGCCGTTGAAGCTGACGTCGTAGGTGGTCTTGGCTGCCAGCGGCGCCAACGGGACGATGGCGACCGCGGTCGGCGCCACCGCCTGGCCCTGGGCATTGGTGGTCTGGTTGCCGATCTGCTTGACCGACAGGTTGGCGCCGCCGTGCGGATGCACCGTGAAGCTCTGCACCGACAGGGTGCTGCTCATGTTGGCGTGCACGCTGATCGGATAGCCGACTTCGTTGACGCCGTCGACTGGATCCGGCTCTTCCTGGTCGCTGAAGAAGTTCGGCGTCACCTCGGTCTGGCCGCTGAACGGCCAGGTCACGACCGTGCCGCGCGCGAGACCCTGGCCCAGGCCGTTGTTGGCCGCCATGTCGGCGGTGAAATAGGTATAGGCGGTGGCGCTGGCTCCCATGGCCGCGCCGGTGCCGATCTCCTTGAACACCGGCTCGAAGATCACGAAGCGGTGGTAGATCGCGGTGATCAGCTGCTCGGCGTTGTAGAAGCCCGAGGTGCTGGTGCTGGCGGCAATCACTTCGCCGATCGCGTTTGCGCCATGGAAGGTATAGCCGGCGGCCACCATGCGCTTGTCAAGCGTCGTGCCGGTAAAGCCCTGCTTGGCCGGGTCCTCCACGTGCGTGATGCCGTTGACGCGCTGGTAATCCGAGTGGCGCTGCGCCGCCTGGTCGATCATCGTGTTCTCGGTCAGCGTGGGCAGGCCGATCTGCGCGCGGCGGTAGTTCAACCAGACACGGCCATCGACGGCCGTGTTGTTGGTCAGCTTGGGCGCCGCGTTGTCCTGGCCCTGGCCGATGGTCCCCGTCGACGGTATTGCATTCATGTCGCTCGCGCCGACGGCATTGCCGTTCCCGCTGGCGCCGCCACCGCAGGCGACCAGCGCCCAGGCAGTGATGCAGGCAGCAGCGAGGGTGGTGGCGCGTTGCATTTGAATCGTCATATATAAAACTCCAACATCCGTCAATACGGGGTAAAAGACCCGCTATTTTAGGCCAAAACCGATAGTCGTGACACCGGCCGCCGATAAATGTGGCGATGGCCTAAGTCCATGTAAAATAAGCCAATCTTTCAAATTGTCGAGTGCATATTTAGTGAAAACCAGCCGTCAGCGCCTCGCGCGCGCCAAGTTCGCCCTGCCCAGTTTCGTCACGCTGCTGTCGATCGCCTGCGGCTTCGGCAGCATCGTGATCTCGGTCGATAACGCGCCGGTCGGCGACCCGGCCGATTACCGGTTGGCCGCGATCCTGCTGGTGCTGGCCGGCGTCTTCGATGCGCTCGACGGCCTGGTGGCGCGCGCCACCAACACGCAATCGGCGTTCGGCGTGCAGCTCGATTCGATCGCCGACGTGATGAACTTCGGCTGCGCGCCCGGCCTGCTGCTGTACTGCTACGGCTTTGCCCAGATGGGCGCTGCGCATCCGACCCTGGTGCGCATGGGCGGCCTGGCCTGCTTCGTGTTCGTGGCCTGCGGCGCGCTGCGCCTGGCGCGCTTCAACGTCATGGTCGGCAAGACCGATCCGCGCTATTTCGTCGGCATGCCGATCACCGCGGGCGCGGCCTGCGTGGCTTCGGTGGTGGTGGCCTGGCCCGATCCGGTCGCCGAGATCGGCGGCGCCTTCCTGGTGATGCTCTTGATGATCGCGGTCGGCACGCTGATGGTGTCGACGGTGCGCTTCCCCAGCTCGAAGCAGAAGATGTCGCAGCTGACCCTGGTCGGCATCGTCATTGCCCTGGTGCTGCTGGCGCTGCTGCGCACGCGCTTTTTCGCGCTGTTCTTCGTGCTGTACATCAGCGCGACCCTGCTGCTGAACCTGGCCTGGCAGGGCGGTTGGAAGGGCGTTGCGCCGCCTAAGGTCTACGACGCCGAGTAATTTAGGCGAACTTGTCGAACAGCGCCGCCAGATGAGCGGCGCTTTCTTTTGCCTGCGCGAGGTCTTCCGCATTGCCGGTGTGGGTGACGATGCTGGCGGTGAGCAGCTGGATGAACGAGCGGTCGAGCGCCTTCCTCGCCGCCGCCATCTGCTGGGCCACGGCGTCGCAATCGGACGGTGCGTCGGCCAGCGCGATCAGCTTCTGGATGCCACGCAGCTGGCCCTCGACGCGCGCCAGGCGGTTCAGCAGATCCTTCTTCTGCTGCGCGGTGAGGGCGCGGCCCTCGACGATTTTCAGCGGCTCGGCCATCGCGTGCGCGCGCCTACCTTACGCGACCTCGTGCCCGCGCGCCGCGCGCAAGATCGTGAACCAGTCGGTGCGCGACAGTTCGAAGGTGGTGCCGGTCACCGCCACCTGGATCGCCTCGATGCGCCCGCTGCCGGTCAGCGGGATCGGGTTCGACGGCAGCTGCATGATCCACGCGAACACCACGCTGGCGAACGGTTTTTGCAGGCGGTCGGCAATCTCCTTGATCACCAGGCGCAGGTTCTCGGCGTTGGCCTCGTTCGAGGTGAACAGGCGGCCGCCGGCCAGCGGCGACCAGATCATCGGCGCCACACCCAGATCCTGCAGGCCGTCGAAGGTCTCGTCGAACATTGGCGCCACGTGCAGCGGCGAGAACTCGACCTGGTTCGTGACCAGCTCGATGCGGCGGTTCAGCACCTCGAACTGGTGGCGGCTGAAGTTGGAGACGCCGAAGTTGAGCACCTTGCCGTCCTGCTTCAGTCGCGTAAAGGCTTCGGCGATCTCGTCGAAGTCCATCAACGGGTCCGGGCGGTGGATCAGCAGCAGGTCGAGGCGGTCGGTGTGCAGCTGGCGCAGCGATTCCTCGGCTGAGGCAACGATGTGGCCCGCGGTGGTGTCGTAATGCTGGATGGCGTGCTGCGGACGTTTATTCGACAGCAGCTTGATGCCGCACTTGCTGACCAGCTGCATGCGCTCGCGCAGGCCGGGCGCCGCACGCAGCGCTTCGCCGAACTGGCCTTCGACGCCGTAGTTGCCGTAGATATCGGCGTGGTCGAACGAGGTCACGCCCATCTCGATGCACTGCTCGATGAAGGCGATGCGCTGCTCGACCGTCATATTCCAGTCGACCATGCGCCACATGCCGGCGACGATGCGGGACAGTTCGAGGCCGCCGCTCGCGTTTTTGCGGAGGGCGACGCGCGGGCAGGACAGGTCTTGGGGCAGGGCGGGGGTCATCGTGGGCTTCCTGTTGATCGGATCGCCAGATTATAGCCGCAGCAACACCGGCGTTTGCAGCCCGGTTAACGAAAAAGCCCCGCCGCAGCGGGGCCGTTCACGCGCACAGGACGATTACTTCATCCACAGTCGCATCGAGTCCCAGGCGCGCCCAAACACCGAGGCTTGCGAGACTTCTTCCAGCGACACCACCGGCAGCGCCAGCAGCGGTTTGCCGTCGACCATCATCTTCAGCGTGCCGACGCGGCCGTTCAGGGCCAGCGGCGCGACCAGCGGGTCCTTGCGTTCCAGGACCGGCTTCATCTTCTGCGCAACGCCTTTCGGCACGGTCACCAGCACGTCGTTCGGGAAGCCGATCTTGACGGTCGACTTCGAGCCTTTCCAGACTTCCGGCGTGGCGATCGCCTGGCCCTTCGAGTACAGCTTGACGGTGTCGAAGTTCTGGTAGCCCCAGTTCAGCAGCTTCTGGCTTTCGGCGGTGCGGTTGCCGTCCGAGGTCGCGCCCGACAGCACCGAGATCAGGCGGCGCTCGCCCGACGGGCCGTTGGGACGGTGCGCCGACGCGATCATCGAGTAGCCCGAGGCGTCGGTGTGGCCGGTCTTCAGGCCGTCGACGGTCGGGTCGATCCACAGCAGGCGGTTGCGGTTCTGCTGCTTGATCTTGTTGTAGGTGAATTCCTTGATCGAGTCGATCTTGTAGAACTGCGGGAAGTCCTGGATCTCGTGCGAGGCCAGGATAGCCAGGTCGCGCGCGGTCGAGTAGTTCTCTGGGCTGGGCAGGCCGTGCGGATTGGCGAAGTGGGTGTTCTTCATGCCCATGCGCTCGGCGGCGCGGTTCATTAGGGTGACGAAGGTGGCTTCGTCGCCGCCCACTGCTTCGGCCAGCGCGACCGCGGCGTCGTTACCCGACTGGATCATCAGGCCGTACAGCAGGTCCTGCACCTTCACCGGCGTGGCCGGGTCGATGAACATCTTCGAGCTGCTGTTGTCGACCTTCCAGGCACGCACCGAGACCGTGACCATCTGGTCCAGCGCGATCTTCTTGTCGCGGATCGCTTCGAACACGACGTAGGCCGTCATGACCTTAGTCAGCGAAGCCGGTTCGATACGCATGTCCGGATCTTGCGAAGCGATGACTTGGCCGCTGGTGGCATCCAGCAGCAGCCAGGAACGGGCGGCGATTTGCGGCGCCGGCACTTGCTGTGCATGGGCGGCCGAGATCAGGCAGGCACTGGCGGCGAGAGCCGCGAATAACTTTTTCATGGGGAAGCGAGTGATGAGTCAGTGGGCGGTGCGAGACATGCGATCCCCGCCGAGAAGTTATCGACGGGAATTGCTTAGAAAAAAGATGCGGCCATTATAGGCCAGCGATCGCGCGAATTGTCACGCGAAGACGCACTTAAGTGCGCTCGTGGCCCACTTCGACATCGTGTCGCCACAATTGTGTGACCAAGTTTTTAACAAGGACCAGCTTGCGGTGGAAGAAGTGGTCGGCGCCGGGGATCACGGTGACCGGCGTGTCGAGCGGGCGCGCCCATTCGAACACGTGCTGCAGCGGGATCGTGTCGTCGAGTTCGCCGTGGATCAGGATGGTGTCGGCCGGCACCGGCGGCATGGCCCACTTGCCGGCCGCGGCGCCGACCAGCACCAGGCGCTCGGCCGGCATGCCCTGCGCGGCCAGGCGCTGCTGCAGCTGGGCCTGCACGAAGGTGCCGAACGAGAAGCCGGCCAGCGCGAACGGCAGGCCGGGATAGGTGCGCAGCATGTGCTCGAGCATGACTTCCATGTCGTCGACCTCTCCGCGGCCTTCGTCATGCACGCCCTCCGACTCGCCCACGCCGCGGAAGTTGAAGCGCGCGACCACATAGCCCAGGCCGACGAAGGCGCGCGCCAAGGTCTGCGCAACCTTGTTTTCCATCGTGCCGCCGAACAGCGGGTGCGGGTGCGCCACCAGCGCGATGCCGCGCGGCGCGCCTTCGGGTTCGTCCAGCAGGCATTCCATGCGGCCGGCGGGGCCGCTCAGGTAAAACTTGTGCGAATTCTTGTTCATGGATCGCCAGGCAGGGTCAGATCTTCAGGCGCTCGACGATCTCGCCCTTGACGATGTGGCGGTCGATGATCTCGTCGATGTCCGAATTGTCGACGTAGGTGTACCAGGTGCCCTGCGGGTAGATCACGACCACCGGACCCTCTTCGCAGCGGTCGAGGCAGCCGGCCTTGTTGATGCGCACCTTGCCCTGGCCCGACAGGTCGAGCTCCTTGATGCGCTGCTTGGCGTGCTTCTGCGCCTTCTCGGCGCCGTGCTTGCCGCAGCTGGGGCGGCAATCCTTGCCTTCGCGTTCGTTCAGGCAGAAGAAGACGTGGTGTTCGTAGAAGGGTTTGTCGTCGCTCATGTCGTTCTCGGTGGGGAGTTCAGGATGCTCATTATGATACGCCGTCATGGCCGACTCATGGTCTGTTCAAGCGGTGCGAGGGCAGCAGCAGGAACCACAGGGCGAACAGCGGCCAGGCCATGCCGAGGAATTCGGCGGCCCCGTTAAAGTTGAGGAATTTGCCTTGCTGCCAGGCCTGCAGCGTCGAGACGAAATACGGGTTGGCCGGAATCGTATTGACGACGATGAGCGACAGCACCAGCGTCACCACCGCCAGGCGCCGCTGCGCCACCTGCGGCGCGAAGGCCAGGCCGGTCAGCATGATCAGGCCGATCAGGAAGCCGCCCTCGGCGCCCGGCGTGATCCAGGCCAGTGCGTTTTCTGGCGCGAAGAACAGCGAGCTGGCCAGCGTCTTGACCACCAGGCCGGTGCCGACCAGCGCCAGCATCAGCCACATCCGCGGCGCGGTGCGGCGCGTCAGGCACAGCAGCGTCAAGGCGGCGCCGGTCATGCCGCAGGCGGTGATGATGGTCTCGGACAGCCAGTACTGCTCGACCGTCATCATCTCGGCGCCGGGGCGCAGCATGGCGACCAGGTCGATGTCGCTGCCCAGCCATTCGCTCAGCCATTCCGACAGCGTCGGCAGGATCTGGCCGTTGCCGAACATGAAGCTCTGCGGGTAGACCTGGGCCAGCGGCCACAAGGCGATCAGCACCAGGCCCTGGCTGGCATGCGCGGCGAACCAGCGCCGCCGCAGCTGGTACAGGCGGCCGCGGTCGAGCAGGACCGGCGCCAGCCAGGGACCGGCCAGCGCGCCGATCAGCGCGCCGAGCGCATTCGTGGTCAGGTCGAGATTCGACGGCACCCGGGTCGGCAGGAAGTTCTGTACCGTTTCCATCGTCCCGGATACCAGCACGCCGACGACGCTCGCCGCCAGCACCGCCCACACGCCGCGCACGCGCGGATAGAGCGACAGCACCAGCAGCGTGCCGAACGGGATGTAGCCGACCACGTTGACCATCACGTCGAAGCCGGTCCAGTAGCGCTGCGGCTGCAGGTTCAGGAACGCGAACGGCGACAGTCCGGTGATGCGCCAGCCGGTAAACGGAAACCAGCTGGCGTAGACGATCAGCAGGAAGTACGCCAGCAGCGCCGCGCGCGACACCGGCGAAGCGAGCCGCGCCGTGCTGCGCCGCTCCCCATCGCGCAGTGCGCCGTCGCGCAGTCCGCCATCGTCTTCCTGCCCGGTCATCGGTGCGCCAGGTCGAGCGACGCCAGCCAGGCCGCGATGTCGCCGGCCACGGCGTCGGTGCTGCCGGCCAGCGCGCGCGCGCCGCCGGCCGCGTCGGCGCTGACCGCATCGGTGCGGCGCACGAAGGTCTTCTGGTCGATCAGCGCATGGCCCTTGAACACCGACGCGCGCAGCGCCACCACGCCGGCGCTTTGCGTGGCGCCGCTGAAGTCGTGGACGAAGTCGTCGACGTCGACGCGCAGGATCGGAATGCCGCTGGACGCATCGGTTTCGGACAGCACCTTGGCGCCGGCCTGGCCGATGCGCGTCTTGAGGCGCTGGGTCAGCAGCTGCAGCGGCGTCGCGCTCCAGCGGCTGTTGGCGTACGTGCGCGCCTGTAGCGCATCGGCGTAGCTCAGGCGGTAATAAATACGCTCGTTGTCCAGCGCGCTCGACCCGGTGACGTCGGGGATCACCACTGCGCCGATCGGGCTGGCGGCCGTCGCCGATGCAGCACTGGTCGACGCCACGGCGTTGATCGGCGCCGCCGGGCCGAAGTCGAATTGCGTGGTCGGTTCGCCCTTGTTCGAGGCGCAGCCGGCGATGGCCAGCGCGCAGGCGGCGGCGAGCAGGATGCGGGTCGGGCGTACGGTCGGATGCAGGCGCGGAGACAGGGTCACTGAAGTCCTCATTGGGTCGGGGGAACGAAGCCGGGTTCGCCGGGGCCGGGCTGAGGCGACGGGGCGCCGAACAGGATGCTCTGCGGACGGTCGCCCAGGCCGGTCACGGTGCGCCGTACGCTGCGCAGCGAGGTGCGCGCCTCGTCGGTCATCTTGACGAAGTGCGGCAGGGTCTGCATTTCGAGATCGGAGGTCACGCCTTCGAGCGAGCCGATGGCGTTGTTGGCGCGCTCGATCGGCCCACCCGGCGCTTGCAGGTTGTCGGCCAGGCGGCCGTAGCTCTGGACGGTGCCGTTGGCGCTGGTGGCCAGCTGGTTCACCGCATTCAGGCTCTGGTCGATCTTGCTGGTCAGCGCCGGCAGGCGTGCCAGCGTCGGCTGCAGCTGCTGCGGGATCTCGGCGTAGGCGGCGGCGGCCTTGTTGATGCTGTCGAAGGCGCTGGTCAGCTTGTCCTGGTTTTCCTTGCTGAGGATGTTGTTCAGGCTGTCGGTGATGCGCTCGCTCTTTTCCAGGATCGCCAGGCCGCGCTTTTCCAGCTGGTCGAGCAGGCCGGGACGCAGCGGGATGCGCGCCGGATGATCCGGGTCGCTGGCCAGCAGCGGCGAGCCGGTGCGCTCGTCGTCGAGCTGCACGAAGGCGATGCCGGTCACGCCCTGGTAGCCGAGCGTGGCGAAGGTGGTGTTGGTGACCGGCGTGCCCTGGTCGATCGACAGGCGGATCAAAATCCGGCCGGTCACGCGCGGGTCGAATACGATGTCGTCGACGCGCCCGACTTCGAGGCCGCGATAGCGCACCGTGCCCTGCGGGTTCAGGCCGGGGATGGTCTGGGTGGTGACGATCTCGAACGGCACCGCCTTGGTGCGGTCGCGGTTCAGCCACAGGCCGACCAGGATCGCCGCAACCAGCAGGGCGACCGTGAAGAACCCGGTGATGAGGGCATGCGATCTGTTTTCCATATCAGCTTTCCGACTCCTTCTGGGCCAGGCGTTGTTCGAGCACTTCGACTGCGCGCCGGCCGCGCGGCCCGAGGAAAAATTGTTTGATGAAGGGATGATCGACGCGCATCACGTCGCATGACGGGCCGAGCGCGATCACGTGCTTGTCGGCCAGGACCGCGATGCGTGTGGACAGCGCGAACAGCGTGTCGAGGTCGTGCGTGACCATCACCACGGTCAGCTTCAATTCGCGGTGCAGCGTCTGGATCAGCGCCACGAAGGCATCCGACAGGTCCGGGTCCAGGCCGGCGGTCGGTTCGTCCAGGAACAGCAGCTGCGGCTCGAGCGCGAGCGCGCGCGCGAGGGCGGCGCGTTTGACCATGCCGCCGGACAGGTCGGACGGCATCTTGTTGCCGTCGGCCGGGCTCAAGCCGACCATGTCCATCTTCAGCAGCACGGCGTCGCGCACCACATCCTCTGGAAGCGAGCGCAGCTCGCGCAGCGGCAGGGCGACGTTGTCGAACACGGTCAGCGCCGAATACAGCGCGCCCTGCTGGAACAGCATGCCCCAATGGTTGCGCATGCGCTGCAGCTGCTGCGGGCTGGCGCTGCTGACGTCTTCGCCGAACACAGTGACGCTGCCGCTGCTCGGGCGCTCGAGGCTGAGCATCTGGCGCAGCAGCGTGGTCTTGCCGGTGCCGGAGCCGCCGACGATCGACAGGATCTCGCCGGCGTAGATGTCCAGGTTCAGGTCCTGGTGCACCACGGTGCGCCCGAAGCGCGTCCACAGGTTACGGATCTGGACCACCGGCGGTCCGACGTCTTCACGGACCATCACGTGAACCCCACGCCCGAAAAGACGATCGCGAACACGGCGTCGGCCAGGATCACCACCGTGATCGCGGTGACCACCGAGGCGGTGGTGCCGCGTCCCAGGCTTTCGGTGTTTGGCTGGATGCGCAGACCGAAGTGGCAGGCCACCAGCGCGATCAGCATGCCGAACACCACGCCCTTGCCCAGGCCGATCCCGTAGTTCACGACCGGCACCGCGGACGGCAGCTTCTGGATGAAGTAGCGCGCCGACAGGTGCAGTTCGACCTTGGCCGAGACCATGCCGCCGATCAGCGCGATGGCGTCGGTCCAGACCACCAGCAGCGGCATCGCCAGGGCCAGGGCCAGGACCTTGGGCATGATCAGGCGGTAGCCGTGCGAGATGCCCATCACCAGCATCGCATCGAGTTCCTCGGTCACGCGCATCACGCCCAGCTGGGCGGTGATCGACGAGCCGGAGCGGCCCGCCACCAGGATCGCCGCCAGCAGCGGCCCGAGCTCGCGGATCACGGCCATGCCGAGCAGGTTGACCAGGTAGATGTCGCCGCCGAACATGCGCAGCTGCTGCGCCGACAGGTAAGAAAACACCACGCCGATCAGGAAGCCGACCAGGCCGGTGATGCCGAGCGCCTGGAAGCCGGAGTGGTAGATGTTGGCCGAGATCTCGCGCCACGGACCGGTAGCCGGATGGCGGACGAAGCGCCACAAGTCCTGCATCACCTGGCCGATCAGCGAGACTGCGTCGTTCAGGTGCTGTAAAAAGGTCAGGACGCCGCGCCCGAGCACGATGATCCAGTTCAGCGGGCTGGTGCGGGTGCGCGGCAGGCGAAGGGCGTCGGCTTGTTCGATGCGCGCGAACAGGTCTTCCTGCCTGGGCGCGAGTGTGAGCTGGCCGGGACGGCGCTTGCCCCAGGCGTTCCAGAACATCTGGGCGCCGATGTGATCCAGGCCGGCGACTTCGGACAGGTCCCAGGCCAGCGCCTGGCCCGAGAGCGACTTGAAGGTCTTGTTGATGCTCTTGAGCGCCCCCCGCGTGGCCAGCGCATGCACCTGCCATACGCCGCGCGCCACCACGGATCGCTCCGTGCCGGGACTCGCATGTTCGATAGTTAATGTTGGCGCATTTTCAATCCGCATTACGGCAGTGTAAAAGAGAATCGCGGTCGCTGCCACACGCGCCATCTACGCGTGCGTGCGGACGCGTGCGGGCGTACGGTGGATCCGCGCCGGCGCGTGTTCAGGCACGGCGCGGGTGCGGCTCAGGCGCGGGCGGATCCGCGCTCAGGCGGCAAGGTGGCGGACCTGGCGTTCCGGCGCGGCCGGCTTGCCTGCGCCTTTGTTGGCGGGCTTGTCGACGTTGCCGGCATAGTCGCTGGCGAGCAGCGCGGCCGCATCGGCGGGCGCCATGCCGCGCAGCGCCAGCCATTCCTGCACCAGCCTGGCCAGCTTTTCCAGCGCGATGCGGTGGGTCGCATCGGTCTTCGTGTAGATCCAGTCCGAGAACGCCATGAAATTGGCGAATGGGCTGTCCGCCAGCAGCACCTTGACCGTGTGGTTGAAACGGCCCGAGTTGGCCACCAGGTCCCAGTAGCGTGCGAAGCGCACCAGGCGCTGCATCGTCGCGAAGTCGATCCGGTCGGTGGCCAGCACGGTGTAGGGCGGGTAAGGGTCGTAGACCATACCGAAAGGCTCGGTGTGGCGGATGATCGGCGTGCCGCGCAGGCGTTTCAGGATGCCGAACTGGATCTCGTGCGGTCCCAGCGCGACCAGCTGGTCGAAGCCGCGCGCGAAGCTGTCGACGTCTTCGCCCGGCAAGCCGGCGATCAGGTCGACGTGCAGGTGGGCGTGCGACTGCGTGGTCAGCCAACGGATGTTTTCCGCCGCCTTGGCGTTGTCCTGGCGCCGGCTGACCAGGGCCTGCACCTCGGGATTGAAGCTCTGGATGCCGATCTCGAATTGCAGCGCGCCCGGCGGGAACTGGGCGATGGTCGCCTTGAGCGCTTCCGGCAGGTGGTCAGGCACCAGCTCGAAGTGGGCGTAGACCGGATCGCTTGGCGTCGCCGCGATCTTCTCGAGGAAGAACTGCATGATGCGCTGGCTGGTCTTGACGTTCAGGTTGAAGGTGCGGTCGACGAATTTGAAGAGGCGCGCGCCACGCGCATACAAGCCGTCCATCTCGGCCAGGAAGGCGTCGATGCCGAACGGCCAGGCCGTCTTTTCCAGCGAAGACAGGCAGAACTCGCACTTGAACGGGCAGCCGCGCGAAGCTTCGACGTAGATCGTGCGGTGGGCGATGTCGTCGTCACTATATAGAGAGTAGGGCAGCTGGATGTCGGCCATTGGCGGCTGGACGCCGGCGTGGATCTTCATCAGCGGCTTCGGGCCGTCGAGGATCTCGCCGCACAACTTGGGAAAGGTGATGTCGCCCCAGCCGGTGACGACGTAGTCGGCCAGGCGCACGATCTCCTGCTTATCGGTCTCGTGCGAGACTTCCGGACCGCCCAGCACGATCGTCACCCCGGGCGCGACGCGCTTGAGCATCGCGACGACCTTGGCGGTCTCTTCGACGTTCCATATATAGATGCCGAAGCCGACGATGCGCGGCTGCTTCGCGAGCAGGCGTTCGACCACCTCGGTCGTCTTCGCGCCGATGACGAATTCCATCAGCGCCGTCTGCTCCTGTAAGGTCCCCATGTTGGCCAGCAGGTAGCGCAGGCCGAGCGAGGCGTGGGCGTAGCGGGCATTCAGGGTCGAGAGCAGGATGGTCATGGTGCGGATCTATAGGATGAGGCGGGCGGAATGAAGCGAGCATTGTACGCCGAGGTCGCGCGGTCCCGGTCGCTGTCAGGGTCTTGCGAAGGCGTTTTTATGCTGGCATAATAGCTTCCCTCTTCGGAAATAAGTCGCAGCGAAACAGCGCGGCAAGTGATGAAGAGGGGGTGTCGAAAAGATACGCTGCAAAAATGAAGTTGACGACGAAAGCGAAACACTGCATAATCTCACTTCTCTGCTGCTGACGAACAAAACGATTCGCAGAGCGCAGCAAGGCAGTACAGAACACAGTTCTTTAACAATAAACAGTCGATAAGTGTGGGCGTTTGATGAGGTGCCAGCAGCCACGTAAGTGGTTGCTGAATGCTTAAATTATCAAATGTTCACGCAAAAGAAATACGTTGTCTCAGCAATGGGATGATGGTCAGTATTTTGAGTGAGCGACTTCGGCAGCAATGCCGAATGACACGAAAGTGTCGCAAACAGAGATTGAACTGAAGAGTTTGATCCTGGCTCAGATTGAACGCTGGCGGCATGCTTTACACATGC
>Ga0308160_10002830_pt1 | contig 20266 bp, 17 predicted proteins | sample PhyFR1_FD_201036 | JGI IMG/M metagenome (GOLD analysis project Ga0308160, IMG submission 201036) | Phyllosphere microbial communities from UC Gill Tract Community Farm, Albany, California, United States - DLSLF.R1 | ecosystem: Host-associated > Plants > Phyllosphere > Unclassified | place: USA...
GCGAGCTCGCTCCGGGCGCCACCCTGGTGGAGGGCACCGCTGGCAACACCGGCCTGGGCCTGGCCCTGGTAGCCCAGCAGAAGGGCTACAAGCTGATCCTGGTCGTCCCCGACAAGATGAGCCGCGAAAAGATCTTCAACCTGAAGGCGATGGGTGCCGAAGTGCGCCTGACCCGCTCGGACGTGGCCAAGGGCCACCCGGAGTACTACCAGGACATGGCCAAGCGCGTGGCCGAGGAAACCCCCGGCGCGTACTTCATCAACCAGTTCGGCAACCCGGACAACCCGGCCGCCCATGAGTTCGGCACCGGCCCGGAGATCCTGGAACAGATGGACGGCGACCTGGACGCGATCGTGTTCGGCTGCGGCAGCTCGGGCACCATGACCGGCCTGTCCCGCGCCTTCGCCAGCGCCTCGCCGAAGACCGAGCTGGTGCTGGCCGATCCGGTCGGCTCGATCCTGGCCGAGTACATCAACGACGGCGTGCTCAACGACAAGTCGGGCAGCTGGCTGGTGGAAGGCATCGGCGAAGACTTCCTGCCCTCCATTGCCGATTTCAGCCGCGTCACCAAGGCCTATGCCATCACCGACGCGGAAAGCTTCCACACCGCGCGCGAGCTGCTGGGCAAGGAAGGCATCCTCGGCGGGTCCTCCACTGGCACCCTACTGGCGGCGGCGCTGAAGTACTGCAAGGAGCAGGCCACCCCGAAGAAGGTGCTGGTGCTGGTCTGCGATACCGGCAACAAGTACCTGTCCAAGATGTACAACGACTACTGGATGCTGGACAACGGCTTCCTGGAGCGCCCGCAGAGCGGCGACCTGCGCGACCTGATCCTGCGCCCGTACGGGCAGCGCGACACCGTCGTGATCGGTCCTAATGATCTACTCACCACCGCCTACCAGCGCATGAAGCTCTACGACGTCTCGCAGCTGCCGGTGATGGACGGCGACCAGCTGGTCGGCATCGTCGATGAAAGCGACGTCCTGCTGCATGTGTACGGCGACGAAGCCCGCTTCCGCGACCCGGTCGCCACCGCGATGGTCAGCAAGCTGGATCGCCTGGACGTGAAATCCCCGATCGAGGCCCTGCTGCCGGTGTTCGACCGCGGCCAGGTCGCCATCGTCATGGACGGCGCCAATTTCCTCGGCCTGATCACCCGCATCGATCTGCTGAACTACCTGCGCCGGCGCGTACAGTAAGCGTCTGCGTCGCAATGAATTCCTGTTTATCCGCGTCAACGGCCGATTAAGCCGCCGCTGATAGACTTCCGCTCCTTTTGCGGAGCCCCCATGGGGGCTTCTATTGCTGGGAAACAACATGTCCGATCACGCTTCTTCCGGGCACGGCGACCGCTCGCTCGCCCTGGCCACGCTGGCGATCCACGGCGGACAGTCGCCGGATCCGAGCACCGGCGCAGTGATGCCGCCGATCTACGCGACCTCCACCTACGCCCAGTCCAGCCCCGGTGAACACCAGGGCTTCGAGTACTCGCGCACCCATAATCCCACCCGCTTCGCCTACGAGCGCTGCGTTGCGTCCCTGGAAGGCGGCAGCCGCGGCTTCGCGTTCGCCTCGGGCATGGCCGCCAGCTCCACCGTGATGGAGCTGCTGGACGCCGGCAGCCACGTGGTGGCGATGGATGACATCTACGGCGGCACCTTCCGCCTGTTCGAGCGCGTGCGGAAGCGCACCGCCAACCTGCAGTTCAGCTTCGTCGACCTGACCGACCTGGCCGCGTTCGAAGCCTCGATCACGCCGCAGACCAAGATGGTGTGGATCGAAACCCCGACCAACCCGATGCTGAAGATCGTGGACATCGCCGCGGTGAGTGCCATCGCCAAGCGCCATGGCCTGGTCGTGGTGGTGGACAACACCTTCGCCTCGCCGATGCTGCAGCGCCCGCTGGAACTGGGCGCGGACCTGGTCCTGCACTCGGCCACCAAGTACCTCAACGGGCACTCGGACATGGTCGGCGGCATGGTGGTGGTGGGCGACAACGCCGAGCTGGCCGAACAGATGGCCTTCCTGCAGAACTCCATCGGGGGCGTGCAGGGCCCGTTCGACAGCTTCCTGGCCTTGCGTGGCCTGAAGACGCTGCCGCTGCGCATGAAGGCCCATTGCGCCAACGCGCTGGCCCTGGCCCAGTGGCTGGAAAAGCACCCGGCCGTGGAGAAGGTCATCTATCCCGGCCTGACTTCGCACCCGCAGCACGAGCTGGCGACCCGCCAGATGAACGGCTACGGCGGCATCGTCTCGATCGTCCTCAAGGGCGGTTTCGAGGCGGCCAAGCGCTTCTGCGAGAAGACCGAGCTGTTCACCCTGGCCGAGTCGCTCGGCGGTGTGGAAAGCCTGGTCAACCACCCCGCGGTGATGACCCATGCCTCGATCCCGGTGGAACGCCGCGCCCAGCTGGGCATCAGCGATGCGCTGGTGCGGCTGAGCGTGGGCGTGGAAGAGCTGGGGGATCTGCAGGTGGATCTGGAGACGGCTCTGTCGGCCGGATCGGGCGGCGTCGGCTGAGATGGCCGATCCCACTGTCATGGTTCCGCTGCGCCATCGCCTGGTGCAGTGGGTGGTCAGCCAGGCCTGGTTGAGGGCGATATACCGGCTCGTGCCGGCCGCGCTGCGCAACCGGGTGACCGGGCGGCTGATGGCGCCCCCGGAGCCGGTGTACTGTCGCTTTGAGAATGAAGACCGCTGGGAACAGCGCCGGCACGCGGTTCCCGATGCGCCGGTGCACTTCTTCGGGCAGGCCGACCCCGCCTGGGCGGGACACGGTGTCAACGTGTTCGCCTACCTGCGCGGTCAATTCGGCCTGGCCGAGTGCGCGCGTCTGTACTCCCGCGCGCTGCTGGGGGCACGTTATCCCGCCGCGCTGGTGGACGTGGACATCAACTTGCCGCACGGTTGGAATGATCGCAGTCTCGACGCATACATCAGCGACGCGGCGCCACATCGGGTGCATCTGGTCTTCATCAATCCTGATTTCCTGGACGCTGCACTTGATCAGATTGGCAAGGCCCGCCTGGAGGGTGGCTACATCATTGCGTGCTGGTTCTGGGAACTTGAGAACATCCCCTCGACCTGGCTGCCGGCGCTGCAGCAGGTCGACGAAGTCCTAGTTGCATCGCGCTACGTCGGCGAGGCCTTCGCGCGGGTTACCGACAAGCCCATCCTGTGCGTTCCGCTGCCTCTCAGTGATGTCGGCGACAGTGGCCTGCAGCGCGAGGACTTCGGCATTGCGTCGGGCGACTTCGTGTTCCTGACTTCGTTCGACTTCAACTCCTACGTACACCGGAAGAACCCGTTCGCTGCGATCCAGGCCTTCCAGCAGGCGTTCCCGGCCGAGCGCAAGGGCGTGCAGCTGCTGATCAAAACCAGCAACGGTTATCGTCGCCCCGAGCGCCTGCAGCTGTTGCTGGACGCGACGTCGGGCGATCCGCGCATCGTGGTGCGCGACCAGGTGCTTGACCGCGCTGACGTGCAGGCGCTGCAGCGCTGCGCCGACGTCTATGTATCGCTGCACCATGCGGAAGGATTTGGCCTCGGCCTGGCCGAGTGCATGGCCCAGGGCAAGCCGGTCATCGGCACTGGCTGGTCCGGCAACATGGAGTTCATGGATGCCAAGAACAGCGCTCTGGTCGACTACACGTTGGTACCGGTCATGGAAGGCGAATATGCGCACCATGAAGGCCAGCGCTGGGCAGCGGCGGACGTGGTCGACGCGGCGCGCTGGATGCGCCGGCTGGCCGACGAGCCCCAGCTTGCTCTGGCCATGGGCGAACGCGCCCGTGAGTCGGTATTGCAGACGCTGTCGCCCGAACGCGCAGCGCGCGCGCTTATCGCCCGGATCGAACAGATCCACCAGCAGCGCGGACTGATCTCCACCCCGTCCACCGTTCCCCCCTCCCGCCAGGAAGGATCAAACTGATGCACAGCTATTCCGCCACCTTCAAGGACCTTCGTGAAGGTATCCAGGGGGCCAAAGTTTCATTCCATATTGCCAAGGGGGACATCCAGGCGCGCTACCGGCGCAGTGTGCTAGGGCCGTTCTGGCAGTCGCTGGCCACCGCCGTCGGCGTGGTCGGTCTGGGCCTGCTGTGGAGCCAGCTGCTCAACATTGACCGGGAAAAATTCATTCCTACCCTTACCGCCGGCCTGATCATCTGGCAGATGCTGGCAGGGGTACTGATCGAAAGCTGCGGGCTGTTCGTCCGGCAGGCGTCGATCATCCGTAACGTGGTCATGCCCTTGTCGGTCCATCCGATGAGCATCGTGATTCGCTATGTGGTCAACTTCGCGCACAGCCTGATCGTCTTCGTGATCGTGGCAGTGTTCATGAAGATCGAGGTGAACTGGAACACGCTGCTGTTCATTCCCGGCCTGCTGCTGGTCATGGCCAACATGCTCTGGCTCTCGTTCGCGTTCGGCGTGATGGGCGCTCGTTACCGCGACCTCGAGTACGGCGTGGCATCGATCATGCCGATGCTGTTCCTGATCAGTCCGGTCATGTACCGCTTGGAGAACCTTCCGTTCTCCTCGATGATCCTTGAGTTCAATCCCTTTACTTACCTGATCGAAGTGCTGCGCGCCCCGATGCTGGGTCACGTACCGTCCCTGACCACGTACGTGGTGTTGGTCGTCGGCGCTGTCGTCGGCTGGATCGCGGCGTTCTGGTTCCTGCACAAAGCCAAGCTGCGCCTGCCTTTCTGGATCTGATGATGACCGCCAAGCTCAATTTCGAGAACGTTACCCTCCGCTATCCCATATACAACTCGCACAGCCTGTCGCTGCGCCGGAAGATGATGGGCATCGCCACCGGTGGCCGCCTGCAGGCCGGCAGTGGTCAGATTACCCAGGTCACCGCACTGGACAATGTGTCCTTCTCCCTCAAGCAGGGCGATGCGATTGGTATCGTCGGCCACAACGGCGCAGGCAAGAGCACTTTGTTGCGAACCATGGCCGGCATCTACACCCCGCTGGAAGGCCGTATCGAGCGCGTTGGCCGGGTCGCCACCATGCTCGAAGTCGGTGCCGGCATGGACCCGGAACTGTCCGGGTATGAAAACATCCGCCGGATGGGCTTGATGCTCGGGCTCACCCTGAAGGAAATCAACGCGCGCATTCCGGAAATCGAGGAGTTCACCGACTTGGGCGATTTCCTCCAGCTGGCGGTGCGCACCTATTCGGCCGGCATGGCCATGCGCCTGATGTTTGCCGTGGCGACCTGCACCACACCCGATATCCTGCTCGTTGACGAGGTTTTCGATGTTGGCGATGAAGCGTTCAAGGAGCGTGCTTCGGCGCGCATGCACAACTTCATCAAGTCCTCCCAGATCTTCTGCCTGGCCTCGCATTCGATGGACACAATCGCCGAATATTGCAACCGCGCATTCGTGCTCAACCACGGCACGCTTCGCGAAATCCCGGTCTCACAGCTGACAACGGAAGGTTATGGCATTGAATCTCAGGCTGGGTAACGCGGTCAGATCCGCGGCGGACAAGGCGGTGCAGTCGCGCGCCACCGACGGTTTCCTTGCGCCCGGGCAGGAGGTCGAGATCTCCAATGCTCGCTACTCGGGAACGGAGGCATTGACCATGCGCGGCTTCGCGGTTCCGGAGGAAGACGGCGTATGGTCAACCGCGGCAGTAGCCAGGGTGGACGTCCGCATGCGTGCTGCCAAGGTCAATCGGCGCTACCGCGTTGTGATAGGCGCCATGCTCTTCCAGGTGCCCGGTCATCGCGCGCTGGTGGCGATCAGCGTCAATGGCGGGCCGCCGAACCAGGTGCTTGGCAGCGGGGCCGGATGGATGCAGATCGAAGCCGATTGCCAACTTGGCAAAGTCGGTCGGTCACCGGGCGTTTCCATTGAGTTTCAGATCGCCAATCCGATGTCCCCCAACGCACTGAACATGGGGGATGATCATCGATTGCTGGGGCTTAAGCTCAGGTCCATTCGGATCGTGGACATCGGCCTTTCCGCGGGTGCTGAGTCGGACGAGGAGGAGGATGCTGCGCCGGTGGTCAACCCGTCGGGTGTTGACGTTCCCAGCGCTGCAGCAGTCGAAGAGCTGTCGCCGCCCCGCTCGCCGGGTGAGGTGATCCATGCGCTGGCCAGCCGTGGTCCCCTATGGCGAAAGGTTCTGATCGACAGGAATCCGCTGGTTCGAATCGCGCGCTGGATGCGTCGCGTCACGCGTTCACTGCAGGGAATGCAGCAGCAGTTGGACCTGATTCGCCTGGATTCCGCGCGGCAGACCCGCGAACTGGCCCAACGGGTCAGTGAGATTGAACTCGACGCGGCGGCCAAGCGGGCCGAACATGAGCGCGTCATGTCAGGCGGCGATGCCATCATGCAGCAGCTGCAGCAGAACCACGCGCGCCTGATGTCGATCGATACCGCGCGTGGGGACCATGCCCAGGGGCTAGGCGCGCTTGCCAGCAGTACGTCGGACTTGGCGCGCAATTACGACCAGTTCGTCGAAACACTGCGCAAGAAACAGCAGACCCAGCAGGCCCTGGTGGAAGCTTTCGACGCCGTGGATGCCCGCATGCGCACGTTGGACGAGCGTATGGCGCAGCTGCGCACCGATCACGAACGGCGGTTCGGGATGGGTGTGGGAGAGCTGACTGCCCGCCAGGCTGACCTTCTGGATCTCATGAATGCCGTCGACCACCGTTGGCGTGAATCCCATGCGGCGTTGCACGACTCGATGCAGAAAGTGGTTGATGTCTCCATAAGCAAGGGTCGTTCGAATGACGATGCTGCGGCACTGGCCAGGCTGGACGACCTGGTGCGTTCAATCGCCGTGGCCCAGACGGGGCTTGGCGAGAGTCTGCAGGAACAGGCCGATCAGCTAAGCAACCTGATTGCACACGGTGGCGCAGCTGACCCGGAGGCAGCCAGCCTGCCGGCGATGTTCATTGCCGCCCACGAAAAACTGGATGCAATCGGGTTGCAGACGGCACAAGCGGTAGACGTTCTGGTGGCTGCGCATGAAAAACTCGATGCCCTGCGTCGCGGGCTGGAAGCTTTGCCCGCGATGGTTTCGAGCCATGCCACAGGCAATAGGCGGGTGCTGCGTGCCCAGCATGGCTGGCTCATCGCTACCGGCTTCGGGTACTTCTCATGCGACGAGCACGATGACCTCTTGGCGATGTGCCTGGCGGAGTTCGGGGACGTCGAGCGGGGCCTTCGCCTCTTCTTGGAGGCAGTGCTCGCCCCCGGCGATTTCTTCGTGGACGTCGGCGCCAATATCGGCCTGCACACCGTGGTTGCGGCGCGTCGCGTCGGGAGGGAAGGACGGGTGGTAGCGGTGGAGGCGATGCCGCGTACTGTCCAGCATCTGCGTACGTCGCTGCGCCTGAGCGGAGTGGAGGATCGGGTCACGGTGTTCCCCTTCGCAGCAGGTGCCCGCGATGAGGTTGGTCACGCATTCCACATTGCATCTGTGGCAGGGCACAGCTCCCTGTATCCCCTGGATGAGGAAACCGTCGAAGAGGTACGGGTGGACATCCGGACCCTTGATGGATTGGTGCCCGCAGGTACGGTGAAGTTGGTCAAAATCGATGTCGAAGGGGCCGAGCTGGACGTCATTGCCGGCATGACCCGTTTGATCGAGCAGAATCCACACGTTGGCATCATTGCAGAATATGCGGAATCCCATCTCGCACGCGTGGGGACGGCGCCCGACCATTGGGAGCAGATGCGTGCCGAGCATGGGTTCGAGCTGTATCTCATCGACGACCTGAATGGGCACTGCCAGCGCCTCTCCGCGTTCGGAGAACTCGCGGGGCGAGTAAGTTCCAACATTCTGCTCTGTCGTGATGGCAGCGATGTGGCATGGCCCGGAATTCCCGGTCGGGCGGGCACATGACCAGGGTCGCCGTGGTGGGCGCCGGCGGGCATGCCAAGGTCATTATCGATCTTCTGCGCGCGGGAGGGCACGAGGTGGTTGCCTGCCTTGATGCCGGGCGGGAAGGCCAGGTTGTCAATGGGGTGCCCGTACTCGGTGCCGAGGCAGCCGTACTGCCCGTGCTGGCCGCCGATGGAGTTGCGGCTGCCTTCGTCGCGCTAGGAGATAACCGGCTGCGCCGCAAGGTGGCTGCAACAGTGGAGGCGATGGGCTTTGAAATCGTCAACGCCATTGGGAAAACCGCGGTCATCTCCCCGTCGGCGTCGCTGGGAAAAGGCTGCGCCATCATGGAAGGGACCGTGATCAATGCGGATGCGCGTATCGGCGATTTCGCTATAATCAATACAAATGCGTCAATCGATCATGATTGCCAGATTGGCGCATTCGCCCATATTGCCCCCGGTAGTGCGCTGGCTGGCACCGTGACGGTCGGTGACGCGGTGTTCATGGGGGTCGGTTCACGCGCGATCCCAGGGATCACCATTGCAGAAGGTGCCATCGTTGGCGCCGGCGCTGTGGTTGTCCGGGACATTGGCTCGCCAAGCACGTGGGTGGGAGTACCGGCCCGACAAATTTCGAAAAAGGATTGATCCAATGTTGTCGACAAAGCGGATCCCCGTTGCCGTTCCTAGTCTGAACGGAAACGAGAAAAAATATGTGAACGAATGTCTCGATTCGACCTGGATCTCATCGGCCGGCGAGTTCATTGGAAGGTTCGAGAAGAGTTTCGCTGACTTCTGCGGCGTCCGCCACGCTGTAGCCATCAACAATGGCACCACGGCAATTCACCTGGCTTTGGTGGCGCTGGGTATTGGCGAAGGTGACGAGGTTCTGATCCCGACCCTTACCTATATCGCCACCGCCAATGCTGTCGCCTACTGCAATGCGAAGCCGGTGCTGGTGGATTCAGAACCGGGCACGATGAACATTGACCCGGCTAAGCTCGAAGCTAAGATCACGCCCCGCACCAAGGCCATCATCGTGGTTCACCTGTATGGCCACCCGACGGACATGGGCCCGGTGATGGAGATCGCGCGCCGACACAACCTCAAAGTGATCGAAGACGCTGCGGAGGCGCATGGCGCCGAGTACAACGGCAAGCGTGTCGGTGGTCTCGGCGACTGCGCAACCTTCAGCTTCTTCGGCAATAAGATTGTCACCACCGGCGAAGGAGGGATGGTAACCACCGATGACGACGATCTGGCCGCGCGCCTACGCCTGTATCGTGGGCAGGGCATGGATCCCAAGCGTCGTTACTGGTTCCCGGTGGTGGGTTACAACTACCGGATGACCAACGTCGCCGCGGCGATCGGGCTGGCGCAGATGGAGCGGATCGAAGAAGCGCTGGAAACGCGCCAGAAGATCGCAGGCTGGTACGACCAGGCCTTTGCCGCGCACACAAACATCATCGAACGCCCCGTGGTGGCCAGTTACGCCCACCACGTGTACTGGATGTATACCGTGCTGCTCACGGGACTGTCCGACGCCCAGCGCGATGAGGTCATGCGCCTCATGGATGCAGATGGCGTTGAAACCCGACCGGTGTTTTACCCGATGCACGTGCTTCCTCCCTACCTTCAGGACGGCGCCGAATTCGCAGTGGCCAATGACCAGGCTGCGCGCGGCGTGAACCTGCCCACTCATGCCCAGCTGGACGCCGGGGACATCGAAAGGATTGTCGCCTCGCTGGTATCGGCCATCCGCCAAGCAGGTCGCTGACGTTGCGTATCGCGATCTGTTCATCGTTCGTACCCTTCGTCAACGGCGGCGCGCGTTTCATCGTCGAATGGCTGGAGCAGCGTCTGCGCGAGCACGGGCACACAGTGGAGCTGATCTACCTGCCCATGAGCGAAGAGCGTCCGGAGACGCTGCTTCGCCAGATGAGCGCGTACCGGATGATGGACCTGAGGCAGTCGGTGGATCGCATCATCACCACGCGACCACCGTCCCACCTGATCCAGCACCCCAAAAAGGTGATCTGGTTCATTCATCATTTCCGGCGCTTCTACGACCTTTGGGAAACCCCACACCGCGGGTTCCCGGACGACGCACGCCATCGCGCCCTGCGCGACGCAATCGTTCGCGCTGACACCGTGGGCCTGTCCGAAGCGCATCGCCTGTTCTCCAACTCGCAGGTCGTTGCTGACCGTGTCAAGCGCTACAACGGGCTGGAGCCGGAGGTGTTGTACCCGCCGCTGCACGACACCCGCCGTTTCAGCGACGCCGGCCAAGGCGACGAGATCGTTTACATCTGTCGAACCGAAGGTCACAAGCGCCAGCACCTGCTCCTAGAGGCTTTTTCCCATGTGCGTACGCCGGTTCGGCTGCGAATCTGCGGAACGGGCAGCAATCCAGCGTACGGCGAGACTATGCGCCAGTACATTGCCGAGAATGGGCTGGAGAGCAAGGTTACGTTCCTTGAGCGTTGGATCACCGAGGATGAAAAGGCGGGCTGGCTGTCGACTGCGCTTGCCGCCGCGTACCTGCCCGAGGACGAAGATTCGTACGGCTATCCCTCTCTCGAGGCGGCCCACTCGCACAAGCCTCTGCTGACGACCACAGACTCCGGCGGCGTCCTCGAATTCGTCCAGCACGGACGCAATGGCCTGGTGGCAGAGCCGGATCCGCGGGCCTTGGCCGAGGCGATCGATCAGTTGTGGACGGATCGCCAGAAAACCCGGGCGATGGGAGAAGAGGCCCATTCCCGCGTCAGCGAGCTGAAAATCGACTGGAGCCATGTGGTGGAGCGCTTGCTGTCATGAAGATTCTGGTTGTTAACAATATGGTTCCGGGCATGCGTGGCGGTGCGGAGGAACTGGCGGACCAATTGGTCCTCAACCTGCGCAAGGCCGGCCATGAGTCCGAATTGTTGCGCGTCCCGTTCACGTGGGAGCCGGCCGAGCGCATCGTCGAAGAGATGGTGATGTGCCGGAACATGCAGATAAACAACGTGGACCGTGTTATTGCGATGAAGTTTCCCGCATACATGATTCCATTCCCGGAGAAAGTGCTGTGGCTGGCGCACCAGTATCGGCAGGCCTATGACCTGTGGGATGCGGGGCAAAGCAACATCGCGGACACGCCGGAAGGGCGCCAGATCCGTGCAGCCATCATCGAGGCCGACAACGCGGCTTTCGAGCCGGTCAAGGACATCTTCGTGGTTGGGCGCACCGTGCAGGAACGGCTGTTGCACTACAACCGGCTGCAATCTACGGTACTTCGCGCGCCCTTGAACGACGAGACGATGTATCCCGGTGGACCATACGGCGACTATGTCTTTGCGGGTGGACGAATCAACTCGGGCAAGCGCCAGCACCGCTTGATTGAAGCCATGGCGCGGCTGCCCGGCACGGGGCGGCTGGTGATCGCCGGTCCGGCCGATACACCGGGGGACGCTGATCGTCTGCGGGCCTTGGTTGAGAAGCATCGGCTGGGCGATCGGGTCACCTTGGACATCGGCTTCCTGCCCCGACAGAAGATTGCCGACTACGCGAACAATGCGCTGGCCTGCGCCTATCTTCCGTTCGCGGAGGATTCCTATGGCTACGTCACGATGGAGGCCTGCCAAGCCCGCAAGGCGGTGCTCACCGTCAACGATTCAGGCGACCTCACCGAACTAATCCATGATGGCGTGCATGGGTGGGTCTGCGACGATGATACCGACCAGCTTGCTGCGGCGCTTTCTGAGCTGTTCGCCAACCGCGCGCGCACTGTCGAGCTGGGCAATGCTGCGCATGCGCACTGGACAGGCAAGAACATCAACTGGACGACAACCGTGGAGGCGCTTGCCCGATGAAGATCATCTGGGCCACCCCATACTCCGAGCACTCGGCCATCGCACGCTACAGCCAGGCGGTGGTTACCGAGTTGCGTGGTCGAGGCCACCATGTTGCGATCTACCGCACCGAAGTCGGTGCCGATGCGGAGCATCCCCCGCGTGAGAATGCGTGCGTGCTCGTGCACGGATCGGAGGAAGAACACCATTGGCTGCACGAGGCGGACCTGGTGATTGCCAATGTTGGCGATCACTTTGCCTATCACGGTGGCCTGTTCGAACTTGCGCAGAAGCGACCTTATGTTGCGGTACTACACGACTGGTGCGTGCTCAATTTCTTCTGGGGTTGGCTGCTCGCCAATCATCGTTCGCATCACGCTGCGCGCCTGATCACCGGGATGTACGGCGAGAAGGCCGGGGAGTTGTGCGCAACTGCGACGTGGGAAAACCTCCTTGAGCGCGCCACCCAGCACTTTCCACTGACCGAATGGATCACCAGCGACACGCTCGGCTGCATCATCCACTCCGAGTTCTATGGCGAGCGGGTGCGGAACTCGTGTGCTGGTCCGGTGCACAAACTGTCGTTGGCATACCCGGTCGAGGCATTTGACCTTGATAGCCGGGCTGTAACGCCTGCTGGCGGCCCGCTGGCGGTTCGCACCTTTGGCATGGTCAATCCGAACAAGCGTATCGACCGGGTCATTCGCGCGTTGGCGCGTGATCCTGCGCTGGCCGCGCGCACCGACTATCGTGTGCTGGGCCCGGTCGACGATGGCGAACGCCGACGGCTTGAGCAGGTCTGTAGTGAAGTCGGGTTCACCGGCCTTACCTTTGAAGGGAGGGTGAGCAATGAACGCCTGCACGAAGGCATGGCGGAGGCGGATGTTATCTGCTGCCTTCGCGACCCAGCCCTTGAGGGCGCATCCGCGTCCGCTATCGAGGGCATGCAATCCGGCGCACCGGTGATTGTCAGCGACGCTGGGTTTTACGCTGAATTGCCTGATGAATACGTTCTCAAGGTGGGCACTCACGAGCCGGAAGGCGCACTGCTTGGCCACCTCCAGTTCGTTGACCGCGAGCGCGAGCATGCTCGCAGGATAGGTTTGGCCGCTGCGGCCTGGGCGGCCCGTGAGTTTTCCGCATCCAATTACGTAGACGGCCTAGAGCAGGTCATTCCCGGGTTCATCGCAGCCGAGCCCTACCTGTTCAATGCGCAGGAACTGGGCCGGGAGCTGGGTAGAATGGGCCTGCCCGGCAACAGCAAGGCTGCTGCCAACGTCACCAACACCCTGGAGCGCATGTTTTCCCTGTGAACCCCTACAGGACAGCATGCCCGCCACCGCATTTTTTCGAGGAACGAAAAGCCATGAAATCAGCAGTAATCACCGGTATCTCCGGCCAAGATGGCGCTTACCTAGCGCAGTTGCTCTTGGAGAAGGGCTACAAGGTCTACGGCACCTACCGCCGCACCAGCTCCGTAAACTTCTGGCGTATCGAAGAGCTGGGCATTGAAAAGCACCCGAACCTCCACCTGGTTGAGCACGACCTGCAGGACCTAGGTTCGTCGATCCGCCTGCTGCAGGATAGTCAGGCAACTGAGGTGTATAACCTCGCTGCCCAGAGCTTCGTTGGCGTCTCCTTTGACCAGCCAGTGCTGACCGCGCAGATCACCGCGCTGGGCGCGCTGAACCTGCTCGAGGCCATCCGTGCGGTCAACCCGAAAATCCGCTTCTACCAGGCCTCGACCTCCGAGATGTTCGGCCTGGTGCAGCAGGTGCCGCAGACCGAAGACACGTCGTTCTATCCGCGCAGCCCCTATGGCGTGGCCAAGCTCTACGCGCACTGGATGACGGTCAACTACCGTGAGTCCTACGACATGTTCGCGTCCAGCGGCATCCTGTTCAACCACGAATCGCCACTGCGTGGGCGTGAGTTCGTGACCCGCAAGATCACCGACTCGGTAGCCAAGATCAAGCTGGGCAAGCTGGACGTGATCGAATTGGGCAACCTGGATGCCAAGCGCGACTGGGGCTTTGCCAAGGAGTACGTCGAGGGCATGTGGCGCATGCTGCAGGCCGACAAGCCGGACACTTACGTGCTGGCAACCAACCGGACCGAAACGGTGCGTGACTTCGTCACGATGGCCTTCAAGGCAGCTGACATCACAATCGCATGGGCTGGTGAAGGTCTGGATGAAACCGGTACCTGCACCCAATCGGGCAGGGTTCTGGTCAAGATCAACCCGAAATTCCACCGCCCGGCGGAAGTGGATCTGTTGATTGGCAATCCTGAGAAAGCCAAGCGTGAGCTGGACTGGGAGCCGAGCACGACACTGGAAGAGCTTTGCGAAATGATGGTAAAGGCCGACCTGCGTCGCAACGAAGCCGGCGCATCGTTCTGATGCAGGGCCTGTATGTGGGCTACCCCAGGGCAGCCTGGCGTGCGGGCGGCACCTGCACTACAACAAGAGAACCATACCGATGACACCGATTGCTCTGGTCACCGGAATCGAAGGGTTCACCGGGCCGTACATGGCCCGGGAACTCGAGCAGCTTGGCTACCGCGTTCATGGTCTGCGGCGTTCCGGCGAGTCGACTAAAACTGTATCCGCAGTGGACCTTCTCGATGCCGAAGACGTCGCCCACGTAGTGGAACGGGTCAAGCCCGACGTGATCGTGCATCTGGCCGGGATCTCAAATGTCGCGCACCGCGACGTTTCTGCGATTTACCAGTCGAACGTGGTAGGAACCCGCAACCTGCTCGATGCGGCCGCGCAACTTCAGCGCCCGCCGTCAGGTGTTCTGGTGGCGAGCAGCGCGCTCGTGTACGGGCCGTCGTCCCATACGCTGCTTTCGGAGCAGTCGCCGATGGCGCCCTTCAACGATTATGCCGTCAGCAAGGTGGCAGCCGAGTACGTATGCAGGTTGTACACGGACCGGTTACCGATCGTGATCGCGCGCCCGTTCAATTACATCGGCATCGGCCAGGCACTGTCTTTCTTCGTCGCCAAGGTCGTTGACCACGCGCTGCGCGGGGAGCGGGTTCTGCGGCTGGGAAACCTGGACGTAGAGCGCGACTTCACCGACGTTCGCGACCTCGTCCACTGCTACGGTCTTCTGATCGAACAGAAGCAGGGCGGTGAGGCAGTGAACATCTGCAGTGGTCGTTCCGTCAGCCTGCGTGCGGTCATCGCACTGATCGAAGAACTGTCTGGTATCCGCTTCGAGATCCACAGCGATACAGAGTTCGTTCGCGATAATGAGGTGAACCGGCTGGCAGGTTCAAACGAGCATCTACTGCAATTGACCGGCGGTTACGCGTTCCGGCCTCTGCGCGAAACAATCGAGTGGATGCTGCAGGCCCGGTGAGCCTGCAGGCCAAGGTCGGAAACAAGAACGCCCGGGTCAGTCGACCCGGGCGTTTTCAATTGCATGCCGGGAATACGGGCTTACTTGGCGGGAACGGGGTTGCCCTGACCGTCGCACAGGCCCTTGCCATCGGCGCAGCGTGCAAACGGACCGATTACCGCCGTCGGCTGCTTCAGGTCGTAGCCGAACCATACGACGTTCTCCTGAAGCGGCTCGAACTCGACCTTGTGGGCAACGGCAAAATCAGCGGGAAGGCTGACATCTGCTTCCCCGGTGGCGCCCGGCTTGATGTCTTCCTTGAAGGCAGCGCGGGTATCGCTCGCTCGCGTATCCGGCTGGCCGCCCTGGCCCGGCACCTTCTGAACCACGCCCAGGGTGACAGCGTTTATGCCGGTCACCGGGTACACCACACTGCCCGTGTTCTTGACGGCGATCTTCACAATCAGCTGGTCAGACGCACCGTCATAGTACGGGCCTTCCAGCACGCTTGCCGACGCACTGACCTGCTCTGGCTTGAGCGGGGTGTTGACCTTGTCATTGCTCGGGGCGGCCGGCTTCGGGCTGGCGCCAATCGGTGTTTCTTCGTTGTTCGACGAGCAGCCGGCAAGGGTGGCCGCAGCAACGGCGACGACGAGGGCCAACTTGAGCGAAGCGATACTGCGGGTCATGCGGGTTCCTTTTTTTGAGGGATGAGGTCGGATCTGTGTCCGGCGTGCTGGGCTTAATGGCGCGGGGAGAATCGGACCCAATCCATGGCGACCCCGACGCCGTAGAAATTCATGTCCACCGGTACGTGGAAGACGGCCTCGTTCCGCCCATTCACCAGCTCACCAGTGGGGATATAAGTATAGAACTCGTTGTCGGTAATCCACACCAAGGGGTGCTCTTGGCTGCCGTTGATCGAGATCGTCAGGGAGTTGCGATCGGTGTTGCCCGCAATGGCCTGGACGCGCCCCTTGACGACATAGGGCGCCTTGCGAGGTTGCATGTTAAACACCAGCGACGCCTCGGGCATATTAGCCCACGCCGTGGAGACCTTCTTGAACCTCCCATCATTGGTCCATTGGCTGTCCTGCCAGCCTCGGCCGTGCACGGCCGCTTCCAGGCTCCACCATCTGCCGAAGTCCCACCGGAACGAATCAGACCCTTCCTGGCTGCGGAACTGATGGAAAGCCAGCGGCCACGGCCTGTCAGCCACAACGTTAGCATAGCGGCGCGACAGGGTGTCCTCACCCCGCTTCAGGCGGGCCAGCTGTGCTGGAACCGGCACGACATTGCCATCCTTGTCGACACGGACCACGACAGCGTTGGGGTCGGCGACGTTAATGCTGACCTGCGGCTGACGGGTTCCCTGTCCGGGCGCTGCGACGGTCGGTCCATCGGTGAACAGCCAGCCATCGGTCGATCGGGCACAGCTGCCTGGACGACCGAAGGCATCCAAGCGCTGCCAGTAATCGCCTGGCACCGTACAGGTGTACACCAGATTGACGGGCGCCCCGTAAAGATAGGTCAGCGCATGGAACATGTTGTCGCGGAGCATCCAGACGCTGCTGATCCGTTCGCTGCCATCAAGGATCACGACATTGGTTTCCGGACCGATCGCAGGTACGGTGGTGACGACGTTGGCCAGTACCTGACGTTCCGTATCGGAGAGTTTCTGGTAGTGCTGGAACTGGAACATCTGCGCCGCCAGGCCGAGCGTTACCAGCGCCGTTCCCGCAGCGAGGCTGACGCGTGGACGCCTGTTGCCAAACAAAAGCGCAAGCAGGCCAACCGTGGCTAGACCAGCGCCAAAGGTCGCAAACAGGAAGGTGCGCTGCGAAATGGCCATGTGGGCGGGCGAGGAGAGAAACGGCAGATAGCCGAAGGCCGCCATCACCAGGCCGATCAGGACCACGCGCGCACTCAACCCACGCATAGCCACGGCCGGTTCCGGCGTGGTCGTGGCAGGCGGGCCACGACGAGCGGCATAGGCAAGGAGCGCGGCGATGATCGCCCCGGTCACGACCACGTAGATGTAGTTCCTGAACTCCTCGATCAGGATCATCACCGCATCGACCCAGCCACCGACCAGCGCCCGGCCCATCCCGGTGAACGTCAGGACCCAGAGCCGTTCCTGGACCATCTGCATGCTCGTGCTTTGGCCACCGACGACACTGCTCTGGTAGGTCGACCCGTGCGCCAGGACGGTGCAGATGTAGCCGAGGCAGACGGCGACTGCCAAGCCCCAGCAAAGCGTCACTGGCAGCTGCTTGAAGGCGATGCGCAGGGTGCCACGAACGCCATGGCGTGCCCACAGCATCAGGAACGGGAAGGGCACGAAGATTAGCGCTACCTCGTAGATCTGGATGGCAACGCCCAGGCCGACTGCGGACAGCAGCGACAGGACCAGCCCGCCACGGCCCAGAGCCTCCCGACGTTCATAGGCGTACAGCAGTCCGGCCACGCCCGCCATGCCAAGCGCAACGGCACAGTTGATGTGGAACGAGCGGAACGAAAGCTGCATGGTGTCTGCGGGAAGCACGATCACCAACAGGGCCAGCATCACCGCGTACAGGCGCGACCTGAGCAGCCAATAACCCATCAGGCCGGCAGCGGTGCCCTTGACGATCAGCGATGCCATCTGCAGCAGATGCATGCCGACGAAGGAATCGGGCGAGAGGAGGTACGCAACCGCGTTGGGTGCTGCGGTCAATGGTCGCAGCCGGTGGCTGGCCAACGGGCTGTTTTCACCGGCGAAGAAAAACACGCCATGGCGAGTAAGCAGGCTAAGGATGTCCCACTCCTCGATGTTGCCGACCATGCCAAAGCCAAAGGGCAGCCATAGCAGGCAGACAAGTATGGTGGAGGCGAGGGCGAAATAGCCCGCCGCCCTCATCGTGTCTCTACGGTCGGTCGGAGAAATCATGGAATACATCCTGTGGTTGTGTGATGCAGCCTGCGCGCAGTGGGCAGGCTCAATGCGAGGGCGGTACGGCATGGTCGTCGCGCTGGGGCCGGAAAACCCAATAGTTCATCACGATGAAGACGACCACAGGAACGATGACCGCCGAGAACGCGATGCCCCAACGATAATCCAGGCCGAACACGTCGGCTATCAGCTTCATGCCGACCGTGGACAGCGTGAGATTGAACGCATGCAGGCAGATGAAACGCATGCCTTCGCGGCTGATGTGGCCGCTGGAAACGAAGGTGAAGCTGCGATGGGCGAAGAAGTTTGGCGGAACGAGCAGTAGGTAGCACGCCACGGTGGCCCAGGTGGGATCCATGCCGAGCCTGCTCACCGCCAGCCAGGTCAGTACGCTGAAAGCAACAGTGCTGATGCCCCCGACCACGCAGAAGCGCAGGAATTTCATGACTAGCGCACGGTCGGCCTGCATCATCGGGCCGACTCAGCATCGGCCGTGCCGTTCAACACCGTGCCCCGCACGTACTGCGGCCGGTTGCTCACATTGAGCAGCACCCGGCCCACGTATTCACCGACCACGCCGAGCGCCAGCAGCTGGATCCCGCCCATGATCAGCACCGCGACAATCAGTGACGTCCAGCCGACCGCAGTCTGCGGCCAGATGAGCTTCTGGACCACGAGCCCGGCTGCGGCAAGGAAGCCAAGCCCTGAAGCTGCGACGCCCATCAGCGACGCCACGCGCAGCGGCTTGATGGAGAAGCTGGTCGCCATCTGCATCCACAATGAAATCGACTTGGACAGGCTGTAGCCTGATTTGCCGTCGTCGCGATCGTGGTGGTCGGCCTGCAGCGTGGCGATGTTTGACGTGCTCTGCACGATCAGTCCATCAAGATACACAAACGGGCCTTCGTAACGCAGCATTTCGTCGCGTATGTCGCGGACGAAACCGCGGAACGGGGATAGGTACAGGCCCTTGGGTTTGCGCAGCAGCCAGGAGGCCACTTGGTCGTTGAATCGGCTTCCCATGCGCTTCCACAGCGCATGCCGGCGCCGCTTGAACTGCACGTAGCAGACATCGGCACCGCCATCGAGCACCTCGACGATGCGGGCGATGTCGTTGGGCGAATGCTGCAGGTCATCGTCCATGGTCACGATGTAGCGACCCGCACAGACGCCAAGGCCCGCCATGATCGCGTTGTGCTGCCCTGCGTTCTTGCGCAGGCGGACGCCCTTCAGCCACGGGCGGCTGGCGCACAGCCCGGCGATGACGTTCCAGGAATCGTCCGGGCTGCAATCGTAGACAAGCACCACTTCGTAGCTGCGACCCAGCGCGTCCAACGCCTGTTCCAGGCGCTCGGCCAGGCGGGGTAGGATAGGGGCGCTTCCGTAGACCGGAATCACCACCGAAACATCAATCATGTCCAGCTCCGTAATACTTGCGCAGCAGGCGGCGGGTATAGCCCGGGGAGGCATCGATCCCCGCAGGCCCGGCGTAGATGCAGAAGGTCGCTGAATCCGGCGTGGCGCCGCCGCCGCGATCTATCAGGGTGTATACGGCCTGCTGACCGAGCGTTTCTTCCACCAGCGGCAACAGTTGCTGCAAGGTTAGGCTTTCCGGAGGCGCAAGGTCGAGCTTACGGTCCCGCTCCAGCCCGCCCCTGAGCAGGTGCATCGTGATCGCGGCGACGTGGTCGACATCCACCAAACAGCGTACTGCGTGGGACCACAGCTGCAGCGGATCACCGGCGCGGATGCGCGAAACCAGGTGGTTGACCAGGGTGTGCGGATTATCGGTGTTGCCGACAACCTGGGGCAGGCGCAGGATCAGGTGGTTGCCGCGCGCCTGGATCAACGCCTCCATTTTCCGCTTGTGCACCGCGTAGGGCGTCCCCGCGCGGTCATCATCGGTGACGCTGCAGGTACTGAAGTACACGAACCGCCCCGGGCAGGCCCGCAGCGCGTCGGCCAGCAGGTCGGCCTCGCGCTGGTACTGCGCCGGATCCGATTCCTGTGAATTGGAAACACCGGATGCAAACACAGTCGTGTCGAGCTGCTGAAGCTCGGCGGCATTGAAGGCGCGCGCAAGCAGGCCACGCCCAATGATCGCAACGTGTGCGAGTTGGTTGTCAGCCTGCCTGACTGTCGGCACGGGGCCAGTCACTCAGCTGCGCCCATACTGGTCTTCAAAACGCACGATGTCGTCCTCGCCAAGATAACTGCCCGACTGCACTTCGATCAGTTCCAGCGGCAGCTTGCCCGGATTCTTGAGGCGATGGGTCACGCCTAGCGGAATGTAAG
>Ga0308160_10002832_pt1 | contig 20265 bp, 17 predicted proteins | sample PhyFR1_FD_201036 | JGI IMG/M metagenome (GOLD analysis project Ga0308160, IMG submission 201036) | Phyllosphere microbial communities from UC Gill Tract Community Farm, Albany, California, United States - DLSLF.R1 | ecosystem: Host-associated > Plants > Phyllosphere > Unclassified | place: USA...
CGGGCGCCACGCCTTCCAGCGCGGCGAACAGGTTGGTCAGGCAGCCGTCGGGCGAGAGCGGCATCAGCAACTGCGCCGAGATCGGGTTGATCATCGCGATCTCGCCGTCGAGGCTCGCTTGCACCAGTCCGACCGGCGCCAGATACAGGAACTGGATCAGGGCCTCGTGCTCGGCGCGCAGCTGCTCGGCGCTGTCGTCCGGCAGCATCACCGGCGCTGTACCAGCACGTAGCGGTGGGCGCCGCCGGCGCTCGCCAGCAGGCGCAGCTTGACCTTGATCGGGCGCATGCGCAGGGTCAGCACGTAGTCGATGGTGTCGTCCAGCTCGCTGTTCTGTTCCGCCGCGTCCTCGAAACGCTGGGCCACCATGAAGTTGTTCATGCAGGGCGCGACGTTGGTAAACAGCGGCTCGCCGATCACCCGCTGCGGCGACAGGCCGGCCGCCTGCGACTCGACTGCGTTGTAGCGCTGGACGACGTTATCGGCGTCGAAGCCGATCACGCCGAAGTCGAGAGCGTCGAGCTGTTCCGGGCTGCTGGCGTCGAGCAGGTCGGCAAGACCGCGGGCATCGAAGGTGGGGGAGAGGGTGGTCATGTAGGGTTCCGCTTCAGGTCGGTAATTGCTGGATATTAATGCTAGGAAATAGATGTTGGCATGAGCGGTTCGCAAGTGTCAATTGTGCGCGCGACTGTTCGCATTCTGACGCCGTCCCGATTTCGCGTTCGCACGGCTGGCAGCGCGGCTCAACGGCGCTGCGCGCATGCCGGCTGCACCTCGGCGGACAGTGGGCGTCGAGTGGGCGCTGTCAGCCAGCGTCAAGTAATCCCTTTCTGCTCCAGAGCGGTTCGATGCCTCGATGCCGGGCTCTCTGCCACTTGACATGCTTTCCATCGATGCTGGCTAACGGGCACATGGCGCTTGCGCGTTGGCTTTGTTCACTGCCAATTGTTACGCATGCAATCGCTTAAGAAAACTAACTGAGGCTATCAGAGTGTCAACAGTCGTTAAAATACAGCATCTTTGTGTCAACTCAAGAATTATATCTTGCTTCCTAGAATCGCACGCTATACCATATTTCCGTTCAGAATCATTTTTTACACTAATTTCTACGGATATCAACATGGTTAGCTCCTTTCCTTTCTATTCCCTTCTGTCAGTCACATTTAGTGCCGCGCTCCTTTCGCTAGGCGCACTATCGAGTTCGGCGCATGCAGCAGTCGCCGCGACCTCGGCCTCCGCGATTTATGCCGCATCCTGCGAATTCAGCGCGGTAGAGGCTGCCAGCGCATCGGCCGCACTGGGCCAGACCGTCATTATTCCCAAGGGGCGCTGCGACTGGGGCGCAAAGCAGTTGACACTGCCGGCCGGGGTGGCAATCAAAGGCGCAGGGCGCGATCTAACCGTCTTACGCAGGACTGCGGCAGTGCCGGTGAATACCTACCTGGTCAAATTCGATTGCTGGAACGGCAAGCGCGCATCGTTTTCCGACATGACGCTCGAAGGTGCAATGGTGGAAAGAAGCGAGGACCGTGGTCTCGGTCTCGTCAACGGTTGCGTCGATTTCAAGGTGTGGAACGCGAAATTCACGAAGTTCACGTTTGCGGGTATCGAGGTGCGCGGCGCGGCGCGTCAGCGTGGCGTCATCTATAAAAGCCAGTTCATCGATAACTATAACCCCGCCTTGCGTAATCTCGGCTATGGTGTAGCCGTCTTCGGTGACGGCACCTGGCCGGCACTGGAGCTCGGCACGGCAAATGCAGTGTTTGTCGAAGAGAACTACATGTCGGGCAACCGCCATCACATCACCTCGAACAATGGCGCGCGCTACGTCTTCCGCTACAACACCGCGATCGCGAACGATAAAACCAAGGATTTTCCGCTGGTCGACGCGCATGGCCTGTCGTCGGCGCCGAAAGGCACGCGTAGCTGGGAAGTCTACAACAACGCATTTTCGGCGAACCTCAGCAGCGGCAGAGTCTATGCCGGTGTGGGCATGCGGGGCGGGGACGGCATCATCTCGAAAAATTCGTTCTCCACGAATATCGCCAGGCCCATCGTCCTGCAGCTTGAATATGACACGATCTGCGGCTCCTCGTACATGCAGGACCAGATCCGGTCCGCCTATGCCTGGTCCAACGTCAACGGCGCGGTAACGAGTCTTTGCCCGCTATCCATCGCCCAGAATCGTGATTACTTCCTGATCGCCAAGTCCAACTACAAACCTTACAACTATCCACATCCCCTGCGGACCAAGTAAGCGCCTGGCCAGGCTTGCTGGTTCGCCCAGACTCGGCGGCATCGGTCCGGTGCAGGTCGCGCGGCGGCGCTTCCAGCCCTAGTGGAGAAAGACCGGCTCGTCGGCGATCGAAGGAAACACCGCGGCCGGTTCGAGCTGCCCAAGGATGAGCGACCGGCCAGCCAACGTCTCGGCCTGGGTATAACCCGACTCTCTCCACTCGGCGACTGCCTTGCCGCGGCCCCAGTAAATCGCGCCCGCTTTTCTCTGCCCATCTACGACCTCGCACAGAACCTCGCTCCCGGTGTCGCGGCAATTGCGAAGGGTGCGGCCGCCCAGCCAAGTTTTTAGGACGGCGAGCGACTTGCCGAAGGCGTTGAGCTGATTCAGGCGTTTGTCGGGTAGTGTCGAACCCATCCATGAGCTGTCGTGGGCGAACCAGTAGGTTCGCTCGACGCCCAGCATGGTCGATACCACCAGCATCCGCGCAGCCAGGCGGATAGCTTCCGCACTGCCGAACATTTTCCCTAGTGGTCCCGACGTGTGCCTGGGCTGCAGCCCGTAACCCGCATCGGCGATGAGCAGGCCGGTTTCCGTATTCCAGATAGGCAGGTGCGCGTATCCATGGTGCTCCTGGATGCGGCGGGTTTCTCTGATCAGATATTTCAATTCGTCAATTGAATGATGTTCGAGGTAATAGTGGAAGCCGATGACATCGCAGTGCTTGCCCCCACCGATGCCCAGGAAATGGTCGAGGCGCCGGAGACCCGCTGCGCCGTCCATCGCGGGGCATACGATTTTTGCGTGCGGATCCGCCTTCTTTACTTCAAATGCGGCGATCCGCGTCATCTCCGCGAGCGTCGCGGCGCTGCCTGAGAAAAATCCTGGCGACCACGGTTTAACCGCTTCGGGTATTCTCGGCTCATTCATCACCTCATATGCAGAGATGCGCCCCCTGTAGCGGGTCGCGATTTCGCGGACGTACCGCGCCCAGTCTTTGAGGTCCGCGGGCTCTGCAGCGGCGCCCATGCCGGTGTTTCCTTTCTCGTCAGGGCGGGCCGAGGCCCAGCGTGGCGTTTGGCCGAGCGTATGCATAAGGCTCAGCTTGCGTGCTTCCGCGGCGGCAACGTGCAGGTCGAGCAAACGGAAATCGTACACGCCCTGGCGCTTCTCGATCTCGGCCCAGGTGCTGCCTTCGGCGCCCCAGATGCGCAGTCCATCGAATAGGCCGGGGGGAAGCCCCTGAAAAGTCTGGTTGTACAGCAGGTGCTGACCGAAAAAGACACGGGGCGGCTGCCCGGGCGGCGCCGCCCGCACGCCGGCAATCGATAAGGCTAGGCCGCCAAGGATAAGGAAAATCGGTTTGATTTGTCGTGAAAACGGCGGCATGCGCTCCTCGTTGGCGGTAGCTTTGCGTAGCATTCCGGGGCAGTGCCGGCGAGCGGCCTAGTTGCAGCCGACAGCTTAGATCATCTGTGCGGACCTGGCAAAAATGCGACATGTCCTGGTCAGTTTGCAACACAGTCTTGCCTTGCCACGCGAGTTGAATAAAAATAATACCTTTGCAATAAATAACCGTAAACCGGTAGATGTCCTGTGCCGTGGAGCGTAAGCGCGATGAATGCACATACCGTATTGCCTGAGCGTTTACGCTTTCCTGGGGCGCGCCCGATGGATTATTGCGCCGGCTTGCTCCTTCAGATTGCGCTGTTCGACAGCCTGTTCTCCTTGAGCGGGATGAAGGCCGATGATGGCGGGGTGAGCCGGCAATTGCTCTGGGGCTTCCTCGGTACTGCTGGTCTCGTCTACCTAGTTGTTCAGGGAATCGATCGTCATCGCCGCACGATCGACTTCGGTGGCCTGCCGGTTGCCTTCCTTTTCGGGTACGTGTTTCTTTCTGCTGCCTGGTCTGCCGCGCCCGATTCGACAGTCAAGCGGGCGCTCGTATTGTCATTCGTGGTAATCGTGGCAGCCACCGGCGTCGGGGGCCATTCGACAGCCTGGAACAAGGATGAGTTTTCCCGGAAGCTTGTTGCTCCACTATTCATACTGCTTGGCCTCTCGGTACTCCTGACTGTCGTGGCGCCGGGACGGGCGTTCACCGACATTGGATGGCGCGGAATCTCCAGCCACAAGAACGAGGCCGGCCAGATGATGGCTGTGGCAACCCTTCTATTGTTATATGGGTCCGTCTTGGTCCGCCAGCAGAGGGCTCTGCGCTATTGCCTGCTCGGCTTGTGCGTGCTTTTCCTGATCTTGGCAAAGAGCACTACCTCGCTGTTGGGACTGATACTCGGTGTCGGCATTACCGAGGTGCTCACGCTGGGCTCGACGTTTACCCGTTGCCGCAGCTGGAAGGCTCTCCTGTTGGGCGCATTGCTGGTGGGCAGCGCATTGCTGTTCGTGGCCCATCAATGCGAACTGTTGCCAACAAATGGAGAGGTGTATTCCCGTTTGCTCAATGCGTTGGGCAAATCAGAAACGCTGACCGGGCGCACCGCGATATGGGAGCAGGTACTGGTCGAGTCCCGCTTTCACAATGTCTTGATTGGCACGGGCTACGGTGGTTTTTGGGTGGGGCCGGATAGCATTTCGGGTTACGTCAGAGTGGGCGATGGTTTGTATCCAGGCCAGGCGCACAACGGGTATCTCGATATATATAACGAGCTCGGTGTCCTCGGACTCGGCCTGTTGTCCGGAATGCTGGTTGTGGGAGCCTATCGCGTGCAGCGCCTGTTCGCGCTCGGTCATGTCGAAGCAAAACTCCATCTTGCGATTTTGTTGATGTGCCTGTTTCTGAACTTGGGAGAGAGTACTTTCTTCAGGAATTCCCAGTTCATGAATATCGTCTACTTCGCCAGCTTCGTGCGCACTTTCGCTATTCTCCGGCAGGCGCGCATGGCGGCCAAGCAACAGGACAGGGGGGGGGAAGCGCCTGCGACATCACGATGAGGTCAGCTCGGCAAGGCATAGCAGGGCCGGCGGGCGACGCATGTCTGCCGCAGCTTCGCCGGCAGCGTCGATGCGGTACACGGCAACCGATGCAAACAAGACCAAAGGCAACACGTTCTTATGTCCCATGATTTGCTTTCGAGCCTGGCGCGGCCGCAGCAGGGGCAGTGCAGTACTCCGAATAGGGGCCCCTGGCGAGTCCATAGAAGAAGCCAGCGCCCATTGCGACGCGGCGCATGCCCAGTACGCAGCGTGAAGACGAAAACGGCGCACAGATCAGCGCCAGCGCGCTTCCCTCCGCCATGAAGACCAATGCTTTCAGCGCAGCCACGGAAATATCCCGTACCCGGCGCGTGCGCCGGCTTCCGTGCGCCTCGACTGAGCCGATGCGAAATCCACGCTTGAGCACCCATGCCAGGCGGGTCCGTGACGATGGCGTGTCCTCGCTTACAAGCGCGTCGTCGCACCAGATCATTCGCCATCCGGACCGGCAAAGGCATGCGAAGAATGCCGAGTCCTCGCCGCCGGACAGACCGAGTGCGGGATCGAAACGAAACCCGCCTTGCGCCAGGCTCGGCCTGCGCAAGAGGACATTCCCGGTCCTGGCCTCCCGGGCGGGCACCACGCTGCCGGTAGGAAAGCGTTTTCGCTGGAACAGGCTCCCCTGCGTTGCCCAGGCTGGTGCATCGGGCGCGAAGATTGAGATGACCGGCCCGAATACCGCGTCGGCGTCATGGCGCCGCGCTGTGTCCAGCAGGTTGCGCAGCCAGTTCTCATCCGGGACCTCGTCGTCATCGATCATGGCTATCCACTGAGCGTCAGCGTTTTCCAGAGCCATGTTCCTCGTCATTGATATATTTTGCACTGGCTGAGAGAGATAGACGAGAGGCAATTGCGCACCCATGCTCCAGCGCAGGCATGGTCCGCGCGCGCTCAGGTGGAGGTCGTTATCGACCACGATGATGCGCACCTGAGCAAGGCCGCATGCGGCCCGCGCGACACCATCCAGGGTAGCGAGGAGCTGTTTCGGCCGCCGATAGGTACAGATAAGGACATCGACGCGGCAGGAGGAATGGTTATGCATGGGTATGCCTGTTGAGAAGGTAGATCATGATGAGCTCCCCGGCGATGAGCGACGCAAGGCTCAGTGCCAGGGGAATGTGCCCCAGGCCGCCGAAGAACAGCGTGTAGAAGACAGCGCATACAACCGTGTTCGCGACGAAGACCGTCTTGAAGCCGCTCGCATTCGTCAACAGGAGTGTCGAGACGCCGCTTCGGTACCAGAACGCCACGAAGTACAGGGCCCAGACCAGCAGGTAGGAGGGTATGTCGGGAGCGCGCATGGACAGGGGCAGCACCTGCGGATACCAGCTGGTGAGGGCATAAGCCGAGGCCGCGAGCAGCAGCACGCACGCCGCGCCGGCGGCGCTCTGCCGCATCACGAGGCGGCGCAGCTCTGCCGCTTGGCCGCGATGTGCCATGACCACGGAGAGGGGGCGCAGCTGCATCAGCCAGCCTTGGATGAAAAGGCCGACGGGGGCGAACAGCAGGCGCGACGCACCGAGGGAAGCGACGGTCTGCGTATCCTGCGTGCGTTCGAGGACGAACCAGTATCCGTTGCTGAATAGCCAGGTCACCAGGACCCCCGGCACGGACCAGCGGGTCACCTCGGCCACGCTGGTCCAGAATGCCGGACCGAACGCCGTCAGCGCATGCGCGGGAACGACGACGCGCGCGCTGGGCCAGCGCGGGCGCGACAGGCGGGTCAGTGCGGCGGGCAGCGCAAACGCCAGCACCGCAATGACGAAACTCAGTTCGTGCAGGACCACGGCGATTCCCGCCAGCAGCATTGCCATCGAAAAGTACAACAGGTCAAATTTGACAAGTACTTGGAGGTCCGAGCGCACGAGGCATGCGTTGCGTGCGATTTCGCGCTGAAGCAGCATGATCGTGGCCAGGAAGACGACGGCGCCCGCCGCCACTGAAAAGGGATCGAGCCGTGGTGGACGGGTAAGAAAATAGGAAATGAAAGGCAGGCCAGCCAGCGCAACCAGGGCTGTCATCCGGTAGGCCGCCTGTTCGGTGCGCGCTACTTCGGCCGCCGGCAGGCGGGGCACGAGTACCCCGACCGGCGAGACGAAGAGGGCGTTCTGCAAGCCGTTCAGAAGCTGCACGACATTCAGAAACAGCAGGAAGGCGACATAATGCCGTGCTTCGGAGTAGTAAAGCAGGGCCAGCGACAGGAGGAGTGTGCAGGCGGATACCAGGCCCTGGCTTGTGACCGAATACGCAACCCGCGGGATATGCAGTTTCGCCACCGCGTCACCCCGGGTCCGGTATGGGCGATATGGCTGGCTTGCCGAGCACAAATGCCCGCCCGTCGGCATCGAGCGCCGCCAGCAGCTCGCGGGCGAACTGGCCTTGGAGGGAGAAGGACTGCTCGTCCGCGCCGATACTCGACACACGGAACAGCATGCCGTCTGGAATCAGGCCCGTGAGGCCGTACTTCATCTGCGTCAGCTTGCGCTGGAAACCGCTCCCATCGACGGCATCGCCGACCCTGATCCAATAGGTAATCGGTTCGTAGCGGCGCGGCTGGCGTGCCACCAGCTGCGATACCGGCAAGAGGCCGAACCCGGTATCGAGTGTTGCCGACTGCTGGCGGATGATCTCGAAGCCTTGGGCCGGGTAGCAGACCTCGGGCTTGTGCACGCCCAGCGAATCGCTCTGCGCCCCGCCGTAGGCGATGACCAGCATGACGCGCCGGCCCTCGCTGTCGACGTAGGTGCGGCTGATGGTTTGCGCGTAGATCCGGTCGAGTTGGGCCTGCACCGCTGGATCGACCTGAACAGGCGCAACGGTATCGTCGATGCGCCACTTGCCGAATGCAGCAGGGATGAGCCGGTCGATGTGGATGGCCGGCCGGGTGTCGGCGATTTTGAGGCTGGGTGTCGCAATCCATGCCGTCAGCGAAGCGACGCTCATGAGTGCGGCAATGCCGACGCTGGTGAGCAGGCGATCAGTCATGATGATCCTTTCCCGGGCCTGCTTTGCGGCGTGCGGCGAGGATTTGCAAGGCGCCGTCGGTAGCGAGAATCAGCAGGAGGGCGCTGAGGAACAGTACCAGCCCCGCGAACTGGTGCAGGAAACCCTGGCCGGCGGCGTCGCCGAGATGGTAGGTCACCAGTGTCAGTACCAACACCCGGAAGACGTTGGCAGTAAACGAGATCGGTACAATCAGCAAGGCCAGCAGTGCGTTGCGCAGGGCGGCGGCGCGTGCCGTCACGTTCAGGTAGAACAGTCCCATGGCTTCGAGCGTCAGAACGGTTTGCAAACCAGCGCAGGCATCGGCCACCAGCAGCTGATAGGCGCCTACCTGCAAGATCACGCCCTGGCGCCCAACCGGATAGCCCAGCCAGGCCAGCACGTGCTCGGTGACAAAGGAGACGGCGGTCTTCATCGGCATCGTCAACAGCGTAACGATCGTTTCCGGCAAGGGAATCATGAACAGCATGAAGAACAGCGGGAACCACTGTACGCGCAAGGCGCGGGCGCCGTGCTTGAGCAGCAATACCGCCGCCAGCACGGCGATGAATGAGCCGAGCTCGAAGATCACAATGTGTTGCGAGCGGCCCAGCACGTAGAGAAGCAGCGCCGCTACCAGCAGCAGCCAGCCGGACCTGGCCGGCCGGTCCGTGGCGCATAGCGCGACCAGGTCCGGCCGCCTCCGGTATAGCAGCCAGAGCGACAAGGCCAGAATGATTGGACCGTGCGCCTGGGCTGGCTTGTTCCAAACCTCGGTGGCCAGGCGATACAACGTGGGCAGGTAGACGCTGGCGACGCCAGCCCAGACGAGGAGCCATTCCAGCATGGCGTAGGCCTGCAGCTGGCTGCCGGCGAGAGCGGGGAAGGGAGCAGCGCGCATCAGAAATCCAGTAGCGCGGCACCGACGATGTCGATTCCCGCGCGCAGCAGTTGGGTTCTGATATCGCGCACCTCTGCCTGGCGCGTGGCGCTCTTGCTGAGCACCAGTAGTACGCCGCCCGCCAGTGCCGCGACCGCATGACCGTCCGCGCCGCTGGAAAATGCTGGCGCATCGTAGAGCACCACGTCGAATGCGCGCTCGAAACTGTCTCGCAGGGCGGAGAAGCCTGGACGGCCCAATAGCTCCTGTGGATTGGGCGGCTGCGGTCCCGCGCCCAGCAGCGAGAGATGGGCGAACGGGGCGATCCTAACCACGCTCGCGTCCTGCGCCCGTCCGGCCAGGAGGTTGGACAGGCCGCCCCTGGCGCCGGTTCTGAACAGGGAATGCTGGCGCGGCTTGCGCAGGTTGGCGTCGACCACCAATGTGCGTTGCCCCTGTTGGGCGAACAGCACGGCCAGGTTGGCGGTGACCACGGCGGCCGAAGCCACCTCATCGACGGCGATCACGGCCAGCGATTTACGTGACGCGAACCAGCGCACCGTGATTTGGGCCCGCAGTGCGCGCAGCATTTCCGCCTCCTTGCCGAACGGATCCATTGCAGCCACCACGGCCGGATCCAGCCCGGCCTCGTGTGCCTGCACGTACTGGTAACCGAACTGACTGGCGAGCACGAGCTGGATATCGGCTTCGCTTACCAGGCCGAGCTGCCGGGCGGCCTGGCCGAAACGCAAGCCGCTTGCAGCCTGCAGTGCAAGGACCTGCTCGGCCTCCTCAGCGGTAATCTTGCCCAGATCAAGCAGCATACGGCCCATGTTGGCTTCGTTGTCTCCCTGCTGGTCCATCCCTGCTCCGACTATATGTTCCATCAACATGACACTCATCCTTTCAGGTGGCCGGCGCGCGACGGGCCGGCAAGAGGCGCGCGAGGGAAGGGAAGCGCCGTTTGCGGGGCGCGCGGCGCCAATCCGCCAGCAGCGGTATCTGCAGGTCCAGTACGTCGTCCGCGGAATGGACGCGCCGGTCGACGATCTCGATCAGGAAAGCCAGTCCGACACCGAAGGCGGTACCGAACAGGATGGCCAAGGCCACATTGAGCCGCATGCGGGGAGACGAGGGCGTCGTCGGTGCGACTGCCGGGCTGAGCACAGCGATATCAGTCTGATTGGCGCCGCCTTCGATACTCGTTTGCGAGAAGCGGGCGCTGGCCGCGTCGTAGGTGCGCTGGGCGCTGTCGACCTCGCGCGCCAGCACGGCAAGCTTGTCGCGTGCAATGTTCAGTTCGAGTATCCGCGCTTTCTGGGTGGCGACCGCCGACTCCAGCTGCGTCTGGCGCTGGCGTACGTTGCGCGCCACGCTGCCAAGGGCGCCGTAAGCGATGTTCATTTGCGCCGCCAGTTCCGCGCGCTGCTGGTCGACGTCCGCTTTTGCCCCCTGGTATTGCGGATGGTTGGCACCGAGGCGCTGGGCCAGGTCGGACAGGCGCGCTTCGGCCTGGGTCAGCGACGACTTGAGGTTCTGCACCAGCGGATTCGCTACCACATCCGGGCTTTCGGCCGCCACGCCGCGCGCGGTGTTCTGGCGCGAGGAGGCATCGGCTGCCTGCGACTGCACCAGCACGAGCTGCGAGGACAATTCATTCAGGCGTGCAGATTCCACATCGAGGCGCTGATCCACGCTGACCAGGCCATTTTCTTGCTGATAGCTGGAGAGCCGGGCCTGGGCTTGGGCGAGTTTGTCCCGCAGGTCCTGCGATTGTTCATTGAAATAGACCGAGGCCTGCCTGAGGGGTTGCACCTTCAGCTGGATCGAGGTTTTCTGGTATGCGATGGCGAAGGCATTGGCAACCGCTGCGGCAAAGGCTGGATTGCTGCCTGTGAAGCTGATCGTCACGACGCTGCTTTCGCGTGCGGGGATGACTTTCACATTCTGGAGAAGAAGGTCGGCCAACCAGTCGCGGATATCCCCCTGGCCTGCCGTGGCATTTCGAAAATCGTCCTGTACCGAACGCACATTCGCCAGTTCGAGAGCGTCGACAACCGCGAGCGCGACGGTTTTGCTTTCGATGATGTCGGCTTGTGTCGCCATATAGCTGGGTAACATGGCCGACGGCATCATCGTGCCGGACACGGGATCGGTTCCCTTGTAGTTGACGACGAGTGTCGTCGACGCCAGGTACTTCTTCGGCAGCAGCAGATTGATCGCGACGCTAGCGGCGACGGTGACAAGCAGGGCTGCGACGATGACGCGGTAGCGTGCGCGCAGGATAATCAGACATTGCTGGAACTTCATGGCTTCCTCGAACAGTTGAGAGGCGCTTGCAGCTGCGCGGTGCCGGCCCGGAATGATCAGAACAGGCTTTCCTTGACATAGATGACGTCGTCCGGCAGCAGGAGGTCATCCTGGCGCACGGACACTTCCTGCAGCACCCCATGCTCGTCGCGCCGCTTGACACTCATCCTTCTTTCCGTACCACGCTGGTTTAGTCCGCCGCCCGTGGAGAGGGCCTGGACCACCGTCATGTTGCGCTCCAGCCGGTAGACGCCGGGGCGCTGTACTTCACCATAAATGTAGAACTTCGGCGCGCGCTCGATGTAGACCACGTCGCCTCCGCTGAGCTGGACGTTGTGCGACAGGTCGGCGCGACGCATCATGTCAGGCACGTTGACCTGTTCCCTGACCGGCACGCCGGCGCGCTTGCGCACGATAAAAGCCACGTCGCCGCCGTCGGGATGAATGCCGCCAGCGAGCGCGAGCACGTCCAGCAGCGAGCGCCTGCCTTCCATCGGGTAGCGGCCGGGTCGCATGACATTGCCCAGGACCGACACCTGCTGGCTCTGCATCGACACGACCAACAGGTTGACCTGGGGCTTCCTGAGGAAGCCGCCATCGGCCAGCAGGGCCGCGATCTTGCGTTCCGCGTCCGGAGGCTCCATGCCCTCGACCTCGACATCGCCAATGAGCGGATAAGTCAGCTTGCCGTTTTCGGCAATGCGGGTTTCCAAAGTCAGGTCCGGGCTTCCGTAGACCGAAACCTTGACCACGTCGCCCGTGCCCAGGGGCGCTGCGGCAGACCAGGGTGCGGTGAATGCGCCGGCAAGGAGAAAGTAAGGTAGTTTGTTCATCGGATTCATCCTCGAGTAGGTAAAGCGTTCAGCGCAGCCCGGAAACGCCGTTTTCGAGCGCTGCCCGAGCAGCCTTGCCGGGTTCACCGGCGTTCGCCGGCGCGGGTGCAGGCAAGGGGGTGGAGCTGCCTTGCGTGTAGCTGATCGTGGCAGCGCGTCGCAGTTGCGCGACTTCATCCTGGATTCGCGCGATCGCTTTGCTGTTGCTCAGGAACTGTTCGGCCTGTTTTCGGGCCGTCGTGCCGGTCACGGGATCGTCCTTGACGTAGGCGAGCGAAGCCAGTAAGGCCTGTTCGCCGTCGCGCAGGATGAAAACCGGCTGCTTGCTGATCTGGTCCATCTTGGCGAGCAACTGGGCCGGAAGCTCGGCGCTGGAGCGATACGATCGGCCGCTGGTGAACGCGATCTTGCGTGCTTCGAGGTTTGCCGCAAGCGCATCAAGCGAACGGGCCTGCTCCGTCATGGCGGTAACTTCGGTTGTCACGCCGCCGGCGGGCAGTGCGAGGAAGTGGAGATCGTAGATCTTGCGCAGGCTAAATAATTCCGGGTGCTGCGCGACATATTCGTCGATTTCCGCAGTTGTCGGATGTAACTGGCTGGTACGGCTTTGCAGGTAGGCCTGGGCCAGGATCTGGGAGCGGCTGCGTTCGATCGCCATCATGATCGCAGGGTCACGGTCGAGCTTGGCCTGGATGGCCTGCGTGGCGAGCAGTTCGCGATTGATCACCGACTCGAGGGCGCGTTTCTGCAGGGCGCCGGGTTCGGTTCCACCCTGTCCAGTTAATCCGCTGAGCTCGGCATTCACCTGATGTATGGTCACGTCGGCTCCGTTCACGGTCGCCAGCGCCTGGCCGGGCCGGGCCCCGCTGCCGTTGCCGCTGTCGCAAGCGGCGAGCGAGAAGCTCGCCGCTGCTGCCATGAGCGCCGCCCTTGCCGGGCGCGGGCAGAGCCGGGTCAGATGATGGGCAATCCGGGAGGAGGCGGAAGCATGCTCGCTGAAGTTGTCGTAAGTCATAAGTAGTACCCGGGCAGTAGGCGGTTGAGGTGTCGAATTTGATGGATTCAAAAACGGTAGCGTGCGGATGCGCTTGCGGCGCGCCGCTTGTATTCTCCGAAACCAGTGCTGGTCTCTTTGCTGGCAGAGATGAGAGTGAGCTGGAATTCCAGGTGATTTCCGGCTACATGTTGCAAGGCCAGTTGCGCGGTATTCAAGGTGTCATCGAAAGCCGGCAGCGCAGCCATCGTGGATGGGCGTGTAAAGTCGCGCCGTTCTCTGGTCCAGGAAGCTTCCAGCCCGGTTTTTCCGGTAACTGCCCAGCGCCCGGAAAAACTGGCGCCGAGGTTGGTCGAATAGGAGGTGGACGCGTCGTCGAAGATCCCGGTTTCGCGCCAGATCCCCGCAGAAAACGCGCTTTTGTCCGAGTGGGTGAATTTCACGTTCAGGCGGCCGTTATACCCATGAAAATCCCGCTCGGCGCTGCCGGGATGCTTGCGTGCGACACGGCCGCCGAGGAAGCCGATGCTCGTCTTGCCGCCGACCAGCCAGTGCAACTTGATGTCAAGCTGATCCTGCCGGAACTCCGGGCCTTGTTCACCAAGTTGATGCTGGAAGCGGCCATCCGTCCGCCGCCACTGCAGGCTGAGCAGGTTCGAGCGGCGGGTCAGGTAATCGACGCCCAGTTCGCTCTGGCGCTCGGTCCGGTCGTAGCGTTTTTGCAGGGGAAGGTCATAAGCAACGGCGTAATGCGAGGCGCCGGCCCGCAGGCGCCAGTTCGGATGGACTTTCCATCCGGCGTTGGCGAACTCGCGCTCGACCGTCAGGGTGTTACGCTCCATGCCATGAAAATTCGTGAATGGGGCGAGCGTGAAGGTGCGGCTGTAACCGAGCTTGCCATCCCAGCCGTTGCCGAGTTCCCCGATCCAGTCAGCGCTCAGGTCGTAGCCATCGTAGTCGAGCCGGGTCAAGCGGTCGAAGCGGGCCTGGCTGGCATTCAGCTTGGCGGCAAGGACCTGACGGCCCAGCGTCTTCTGGAGGTCGATGCCGGCGAAGGCAATGCGCGATGTATCGGACATGCTCGGGCTATTCGTTAGCGCGATGGCTGCGGCAGTATTGCTGAGGCCCAGGACATTCGAATCATAGGTGGCCGACAGGCCAGCATAGGGGCGCACAAGCTGCTGCCCGGTCGGCGCCGGCTGGTTCTGCGCAATGCAGGCCGGCACGACGAGCATCGTCGGCACGACGCGCGGCAGCAGCCGGCGAAGCTGCCCAGTTATCTTATGCACGACCCACCTCAATACGCATTCGGATCGCTCCACACCGCAATGGCTGTCATGAGAATGATCTTCAGGTCCAGCCCGAGCGACCAGTGTTCGATATAGTGCAGGTCGTACTCGACGCGGCGGTACATCTTGTCGACGGTATCGGTTTCTCCACGCAGGCCGCTGACCTGCGCCCAGCCGGTAATGCCTGGCTTGACGTTGTGCCGCGCAAAATACTCGGCGATGATCGAGCCATACTCGACGTTGTGCTGGACAGCGTGAGGCCGGGGGCCGACGATCGACATGTTCCCCAACAGGACATTGAACAGCTGCGGCAGTTCGTCCAGGCTGGAACGGCGCAGGAACTTCCCAACCGCGGTCACGCGCCGGTCATTGCGCGTGGCCTGTACCACCGTCGGGCTGGCGGAGTCGGCCACGGTCATCGAACGGAACTTGTACACGTTGAAGACGGCGTTGTTAAAGCCATGACGACGTTGCTTGAAAATCACAGGTCCTTTGCTGTCGAGCTTGATTGCGAGGGCGATCAGCAGAAGAAGCGGTGTGATCAGGAACAGTACGGCGCTTGATATGATCAGATCCTCGGCGCGCTTGAGCAGGCCGATTTGTTCGTCGATACGCCCGTTTGCAATCGTCAGTACCGGCACGTCGCCGACGCGTTCCATATTTATCGTCGGGAAGCGCCACACCATGTCGCTTGGAACGAGGTCGATCCGCACCGGCACCGTCCTCAGTTTCTTGAGCAAGGCATGGATCCGCTCGGAGGCTATCCAGGGCAGGGCGACGACGACCCGGTCGACCCGCTTGCGCCGGATGTATTGGAGCAGTGCGTCGGTTGAGCCGAGCATGTGCGGGCGTAGCGCCTGTGGCAGTTCGCGTTCGACGCGGTCGTCGAACACGCCGAGGATCCTGACATTGGTCCTGGCGCTGGCGGCGATGGTGTCGACGACCTTCTGCGCCTGTTCGTTGGCGCCGACGATGACGACGGTTTCGGTCAGGCGGTCGGCGCGGCGCGCGCGTTGGACGACCTGGGAAATGGCGATGCGGTTGAGCACCAGCAGGGCGCCCGATAGAAGGACACTCAGGCTGATCCAGACGCGCGAGTATTCGTGCAGCGTACGGGAGAGGTAGCCGCATAGCAGTACCACACACAGCGCGCAGGCACTGCCGACAAACAGGGAGCTGAGCATGCTGGGCAGGGAGCCCAGGCCGCGGTTCCGGTAGGCACCCGCCAGGTGTAGCGATACCTGGGTCACAAGCGTACTAAGATAGATGAACAGGTGGCTGTCGGAAGACATGTCGCGTTCCAGGCCAAAGCGCAATAGGTAGGCGCCGAAACCGGCCAGCAAAAGCGCCGCAACGTCGGCCAGCTTGAGGATGTTCATCAGCACCGGTAGCCGCTGCAGGTTCGTTTGCCCGTCCGCGGCTGGGTAGCTGCCGGCTTCCGTCTTGCTTGCGGCGGGCGGCGCGATGATCTCGTCTTCCAGGTCAACAGCTTGTTCAGAATAGTTATGCATTTTGTTCAATCCGGATAGTGCCGTTGGACTGTCGGCGGCGTGGGATCACGCGAATACCTTGGAACAAGCAATGACAGACATGCACATGGAGGAGCCGTGAAGCGATTCAGGCGCATATCCTGTTCGCACGGATCCGCCGCTCAACTTGGTGCGCTGAACGGCGGAGGCGGGTCAGCAGGCCGCGCGCTTGGTCCGGCGCCGGCGGGCCATGAGGCCAGCGACGCCAAGGCCGAGGCCAAGCATGCTCCAGGCTTCAGGCTCCGGAACCGGGGAGATGTTGGCGTTGCCGCCATAGGAGCCCCCCAGGGTGCCGCGAATGGTGCCGCCAACGCGCAGCGAATACGCGCCGGTCGAAGCGAGTTGGCCGTTCAGGGTCCAGACATCCAGTACCCCCTGCAGTTCGCGGGTGCCGGCGGCGACCAGCGTGGAGCCTTGGTACAGGTTGAACGAAGTGATGTCCAGGTCGAACGTCTTTTTCGTCGCAAACGAGGTCAGGGCGGAATCGAGTTCCGATGTGCCCGGGACCGAGAAGTTGTAGGTGTCGAGGAAAGTGAGCCCTGCGAGTGCCGTGCCGGTATAAGCATTGCCGAACTCGGAAGTCGTCTGCAGATCGATATCGACGACTGTAGTCAAGGTTTGTGCGCTGGCGAAAGCCGCACTCGAGCATAGGAGAGCGCTGGCGACAATTTTTGCGAGTTGCATTTTGATACTCCTGGTTGGGTTACTAAATACGCCTGCCTAGGCGCGGCTTCGAACGTGTTGCACATACAGTTGCTGCGGTGTAACGACAACTCTCTTTTACCGGTGCGTGCATGGCCTGCGCGGCCTGCCATCTGCTAATTGGGGAGCGAGGATGTGGATGAGGAATTCAATGGCGCGATATCGCCGTGTTGGTGATGCCTGGCATGCGCTCAGTCCGGCCACCGGCTTGCCGCGCCGGTAATGGCCCCGGGCTCGGCTTCGCGCATGGCCCGGGTGATGGTGTCGTAGACGCACAAGGTCTCGCTGGCAATCTTGGTCCAGCAATAAGCCGCTGCGATCCGCTCCTGGATCTCGGCCGTTCTGGCGGCATCGCGGGTTTCGGCACTTTTTACGCGCAACAGTGCGGCGAGCGCCCCAACGTCGCCGACAGGATAGAAATCGACGCCGGGATGACGAACCTCCAGGTTGGCCGGAATATCGCTTGCAATCACCGGCAAGCCATAGCTCAGCGCCTCAAGCAGCGCGATCGGGAGCCCCTCATGCGAGGAAGGCAGGACGAACATGCCGGCATGGGCATACAGTTCGCGCAGCGGCTGACCGCTCTGGAAACCGGTGCAGACCACGCCGTGCGCCCCGGCGGCCGCTGCCTGGACCGCCTGCGTATACGCGTCGGGATGGTCCGAGGCGCCCACCAGCACGAGCTTCCATCCTGGCAGCGCGGCGAGCTCGAAAGCACGGATGAGATCCAGGTGGCGCTTTTCGGGCACCAGGCGGCTGACCAGCAAAATGTATTTGCCTGCGCTCAGGCCGAAGGCCTGCTGGGCTGTGCTGCTCGACGGAATGCGCGGTAGGGCAACCCCATTCGGAATCAGCACGCTGGCGCGACCATACTTTTCCGCCACCATATTGCTGATGACTTGGGAAATAGCGATACGCTGGTGTGCGAAATGCATGCCGAGCCGCTCGCCGACGCGCAATACTGTCCTGGCAGCGCGTCCCCATTTCTGGCGCTCGTAGTCAGGGCCATGGTGCGTTACGACGACGTGAAGGCCGAACAGGCGTGCCAGCGGAGTCAGCAAGGCCGGTCCGACTGCATGAATGTGCAGGATGTCGGGGCGCTTCAGTGCTGCATACAGGACGCCGACGAAGGTGTGGACGATCGCCTCCAGGCTTTTCCTGCGCGGGGCCCAGAGCCGTGTGAAGCGCATGCCTTGCCAGATGCCTGGATTGGTGGGCGGCTGATACGGGCTGCGCACCAGTACCTCGACCTTGCAGCCTGCCAGTGCAAGCGCCGAATACAGGTGCTCGGCATGGTTCTCGACACCACCTTGGACGCCGGGAAAACCGCGCAAGCCGAGCACCATCACTGACATTGTAGGTTGCATTTTCCGCTCCAGGAAAGTCGGCCGTGGCATCAGGTTCGTACTGATCTGACTCAAAGAAATGTTCTTTCAACAACTATATTTAGCGAGATTTAGACTGGTGTCAATACGTGAATTGCATAAGAAGAAAAAAACAACAAGTAAAAATAATTGGAGAAAAATTCTCGCCGACGTGTAAGATATATCCGATAGTGCCTCAGTTTCATTCCTACATTAATTTAATTTCTGGTGGAAAATTTGGTTGTTTTGAGGAATTACGATCGTTAATTCGGCATATTTGTTATTTCGCAGAATATGACGTTGAAACAAATTTTCGCGTGTATTTTGCTCGTAACCGTTGGTTACTCTCTGGCTCAACGCCTGGATCGCACAGTCGGGCACGTTTTATCGTCTTAAATACTTGCTATAAATCCAAGTGGTCTACTACGGATTTCCAATGGACTTCGCTCTTAGTACTCCGACTGTTGTGCTTTTTCAGTACCGGATGTTTCACTACCGGGTGGAGCTTGTCGAATTGCTGCGGGATAAGCTCGCGACAGTTGGCGTGCGGCTCGAGCTGGTGTATGGCCAGGCTTACGGGAAGGAGCGATTGAAGCAGGATGAGGCAGTGGTTCCCTGGGGGCACAAAGTACGGAACCTCTACTTTCCCATCAAGGAAAAAAAGGATTTATGTTGGCAGCCCTTGCCCCGAGTAATCAGGCGGCCCGATCTTGTGATCTTCATGCAGGAAAACCGGCTGCTTGCCAACTATTACTGGTTGCTGCAGAGCAGACTTGGCCGGACACGGGTCGGGTTCTGGGGGCACGGGCGCGATTTCCAGAGCCATGCCGTAGCCGGGTTGCGCGAGCGCTGGAAGCGGGCAAGCATTCATGCGGTCGACTGGTGGTTCGCATATACGCCAGTCACGCTGGATGTGTTGAGACAAGCCGGCTTTCCCGCTGCCCGCACCACGCTGCTGAACAACGCGATCGATACCGCAGGCTTCCGACAGCAGGCGCTCGGGGTAGCGCCGGCGCGGCTCGAAGCCTTGCGGCGTGAGTTCGGCATCGGGGACGATGCGCCAGTCGGGCTTTTCTGCGGCTCGATTTATCCAGACAAGAAACCGGAGTTCATGGTCGCGGTTGCCGACCTGATTCGGCGCCGTTGTCCAGGATTCCACTTCATTGTCATCGGTGAAGGGCAAAGCGCACCGGTGATGCGCGCCGCGGCGGTATCGCGCCCCTGGCTCCATTGTGTTGGCGCCCGACGCGGCGTCGACAAAGCGGCCCTGTTCAGGCTGGCATCCTTCGTGCTCAATCCCGGCGCGGTTGGCCTGCACGTGCTCGACGCGTTTGCGCTGTCGTTACCCATGCTGACGACCAGCAGCGCTATGCACGGCCCGGAAATCGCCTATCTCGAGCATGACAAGACCGGATTCATTACCGAAGAGGATCCCGAAGTATTCGCCGACAGCGCCCTTTCCCTGATTGAGAATCCGGCGCGCGCAGCTGCCATGCGTGCGAACTGCCACGCGGCGAGCCTCGATTACACTGTTGACAGAATGGCGGCGCGTTTTGCCGACGGAATCGTGCGCTGCCTGCGCGAGGTGCGCAAAGGGAAGCCATTATCCCCGCTGACGCTTGAGCATCGGTCAGGTTGAGCGGGCGCCGGCGTACAGGCGATCCGGCTGAGTTGATTGTTCGGGTAAGGTCGCAGCGCCGGGGTCACGGTGATCGTCCGGCTGGCCTTGGAGCTCGGGGTGAAAACGGCGTGCCGGCGGAACAGGCATAACGCGTCCCAAGCCGGCTTAACCATCGTTGACGCTGCTTACCGGACCGGAACGAAGACGGGGCTGTCCAGGGCTGGTGGCTCGGTAAGACTGTCGGCGCGCGGGTGGTGCGGTTCGTCCCCGCCGGTCTCCTCCTCTTGCCTGGGCTCCGCCTGCATATTCCCTTCGTCGAGGTCGATCCCCTGCAGCTGAGGATTCTCCGCAAACTCCGCGAGCACCCAGTCGTCGTTGTCGCGCACGATGCCTTCCGGCTCGGGGCGTGCCAGCTCCGGCTTCCTCGCCAGCGCCACCTGCATGTAGTCGAGCCAGATCGGCAGGGCCAGCGTGGCGCCGAATTCGCGTCCGCCCAGTGAGCGCGGTTCGTCGTAGCCCATCCAGGCCACC
>Ga0308160_10002834_pt1 | contig 20258 bp, 20 predicted proteins | sample PhyFR1_FD_201036 | JGI IMG/M metagenome (GOLD analysis project Ga0308160, IMG submission 201036) | Phyllosphere microbial communities from UC Gill Tract Community Farm, Albany, California, United States - DLSLF.R1 | ecosystem: Host-associated > Plants > Phyllosphere > Unclassified | place: USA...
CTGGCGAATGCAATCAGGGAGTTTGCCGCCCAGCAAAGTGAGCCCTTTGCCACTGTGCTTCATGGCGGTGAACCGTTGATGATGGGCGCCAGGCGGCTTGAGTTTTTGCTGACTGCTTTGCGGGATAGTTTACCGGTGCGTTACCCCATCAGTATGCAGACCAACGGCATGCTGCTGACGCCAGAAATTGCGGACCTGTGCTCTCGCTACAAGGTGTCGGTCTCTGTAAGTCTTGACGGGCCAAAGCCGGTGAATGACCGGTTCCGCTTGGATAAAAGCGGTGAAAGCACTCACGACCGCGTTGTAGCTGGCATCGAAGTCCTTCGACTCCATCCCGATTCAGAGTTTCTCTACGCAGGGTTGCTATCGGTCATAGACCCGGCATGCGATCCAAAGGCCGTCTACGAGTACTTCAAATCTCTAGGAGCTCCGTCAATTGACTTTTTGTACCGCGACGGCAATCACAGCAACATGCCCTACGGCAAAGAGTCATTCGAGTCCGTCGAGTATGGAAACTGGCTTGGTCGGCTGCTAGACATCTATCTGGCTGATCCCAGTCCACCGCGCGTTCGGTTCCTAGATGACATTATCAAGTTGTCGCTTGGCGGTCAGGGCATCAAAGAAGGTCTGGGTGATGCCGAGTACGGGATCGCTATCGTAGAGACCGATGGAACGATCAGCAAGAACGATACGCTGAAGAGCTCCTTCAATGGTGCCGACAAGTTCAGCGAAATTTGGTCAGTCAAGACGAGCAATTTGACGGACGTTTTTCGGTCTGCTGAGTTCAAGCTATATCACGACCTGCAGCGGCCTGCGTGTCTGACCTGTAAGTCTTGCGCATACCTGAGGATATGTGGCGGCGGAATGCCCCTGCATCGGTGGAAGCATGGGGCCGAGTACGACAACCCGTCTGTGTATTGCAACGACCAGAAGGCGTTGATCTCCAAGGTCGTTTCTCGCCTTCAGAACGAGGGACTAAAGATTGATTCTCGCATCGCAATCCAAAGCGCTTGAGCTTGCTCCTTTCCGCTATGGGCTGATTGCCTGCTGCCTAGAACAGAGCGTCGCGAGCGCGATGCTCCAATGGTTCGAGGATAGCGCTCCCTGGAAACTACGCGTGGCGGACTTCTATGAGCAGCATGAATTCAGCTTCAATGACGTTGTGCTTCCAGAGGCGTTGGCTGAGGCGTTCTCGCCGAATAACTTGGAAGAGCTGCGGCGGCACATGGAGGAACGTTTTGACGTCGAGTTGTCAGCTCGCATCGACGTTACGGCGCATCGGCTAACTCATGGGCAGCGCATCAGGATTCACAACGATTTCATTCCGGGCGAAGAGTCGCATCGACTGCTGATTCAGCTCAATCGTGGCTGGGAAGACGCGAACGGTGGGCTGCTAGTCTTCTTCGACAGCAAGGATCCGGCCGATGTGCATCGCGTGCTTCGCCCTTTGCACAACACTGGGGTTGTGTTCGAGATCTCTGAGTCGTCCCTGCACGCAGTGACTCCTATTCAAGCTGGGGACCGGTATACGCTTGTCCTCTCTTTTTTTCCTGCGCAAAGTGCTCACAGCCCGTGAACATGTTGAGCTCTTTCTAAAGGAGCCGGCGAGACCTTTGTGGTGGCCAGGTCTTGCGGAGCGGCTCGTGCAGGAATCGAAGATGCATTCAGAGGGGTACTCGACGTCTCAGTGGCTTGCGTCGGTGCCGCCCGCGAAGGTTTGGCGCCTCACTTCCCAAGGTACTGTTGACTTGAATTTCTCCGTGGAATTGCTTCCGACCCTACTCGCCCAACAACTGTCATCAAAGGGCGCATCCTTTGCTGACGAGGTCTTGATCGCTTCCTCGCTTGACAGGCTAGTGCGAGCGTTCACCCTGCTTCAGCAAGTTCCCTCCTTGGCAGCTGCAGTCGGCGCCCTTGTCAAGAGCATCCACATCTTGGAAGTATCTGAACCGGGGTTTGACGTCAGCTTTAGCGAGCCATCAATCCCATTCTCAGTATTTCTCAACATTTCAGAAGGTCGGTTTGCAGACCTGCGCACAGCCGAGGCTCTCGTACACGAAGCAATGCACCTTCAACTGTCATTGATCGAGCAGCTGGCTCCAGTTGCGACAATAGATCAGGGCCTTCACTATTCGCCGTGGAAGCGTTCACAGCGCCCCGTCGCTGGCCTAATGCATGCCTTGTACGTGTTCCGAGTCATCGACCAATGGCTTCTCCATATTCCGAAGACTTCCGATGAGGCAAAAGAGTACGCCAAGAAGCGGAGGCAGGAGATTGGTAGCGAGATTGAGCAACTGGATCCTGCATCATTTGTCGACTACCTGACAGCCGAAGGGCAGCAGCTGCTGAGGTGCTTGCTCGCCTAGTCGTATTGGGCCCGGACCTGTCGACTGAGCATTTCCGCCTCCATCCGCTTTGGGTCAGCCGGTGATGGTCTTGACGAAATCGGCCATCGCGCGCGACTGATTGACGTCGACGCGATCGAGCGGCGCAGGCCGCCATTAGGTAAAGCCACGCTCGCGCCGTAGCAGGCGAGCATCAAGTTGCCGGCATTCGCCTCATCAATAGAATACTTTAAAGGTTGGGCTATCCTCGGCGCGCATCTGGCGCCGATCGTACACACGCGTGGTCGAGATGTTTGCGTGCCCCAGCCACTGCTGCACCTTGGCGATATCAGCGTCGTGCTCCAGGGCGTTGGTGGCGGCCGTGGCCCGCAATGCATGTGGTCCGAAACCGTCAACCTCGATGCCGACCTTTCTCGCATATTTCATGAGTACTTTGTAGACGCCATCGGGCGTAATTGCGCGCACGCCGCGCGCGTTGTTGCTGACGGGCCGGAATAGCGGCCCGGTCTTGTCCTCACTGTGGCCGGCCGCTTCCAAGTAGGACGCGATCGCGCTAGCGGCCGCCGGGTGCAGGGGTATATAGCGGATCTTGCTACCCTTGCCATGCACCTGTAGGTGGCGCACGCCACGTCGGTCCTGCAGGTCGACCAGCCGCAGCGCGCACAACTCGGCGCGGCGCAGGCCGTGGCACAGCAGCGTGGCCAGGATTGCCTGATCGCGCAGGCCCCGCAGCGTCGACCCATCCGGCGCATCTAGGAGGGCACGTGCTTGGTGGTCGCCGATTGCCGGCGTTTTCCCTTCCTGACTGTCGAGTTTTGGCCTTTTGACGCCGTCGACCGGATTGCCCTGGACGGCGTTCGCTTCGCATAGCGATTCGAACAGCGACGACAGGGCGGAGAGCTTGCGGCGGATGGTCGCGGCGCCCAGAGTGCGACGCTCCAGGTCTTTTCTCCAGGCCAGCACGTGCCCACGGCCGACCAGACGGAACGCGTGCGGATCCTCGATGCCGGCAAAGGCCATGAACTCCTGCACGTCGTTCTGGTAGGCGCGGCGCGTTTGCTCGTTGTCGATATTGGCGAACCAGGTCAGCGCCGGCGGCACGTCGGCCAGTTGGTTGAACTGCGAGACAGTCAGTCCGGCCGGCTGTGGCGGGAGAATGAGATCCTTCACATGACCCTTATATTAGGGTTGCTGCTGTTGGGCTTTCAATGCTGCTTCTAGCTCCAGGTACTGGCGGCAGCGCTCATCCATCTCAGTGAGCGCGGTAAGCAGTGCCTCGTTATGGACCGTCGATGCATTGTCCACGTCGCGTTTGGCTTGCGCATACGTCCAGCCGTTGTCAATCATAGATCGGATCAAGGTCTGTTGACCTTGAAGCAACGCTCCCCACGCCAAGTGTTCAGCTTGAGCTCGTTCAGACGCTTCTTTCCAAAGTAGCAATGCCGTATCGACATCATTTTTCGTGACGCGTTTCATTATTTTCTCCATCTTACCCAAGCTCAACCTTACTCTTGATAATGTATTTTGGCGTAACTAATGGCCGAACTCATGACGGACCCGGATGTCCTCCTGTGAACTAGACCCTAAAGTACGTCGCGGCTTCCAGTTCAGCGTACGCGGGTCCGCCGCAGTAACGGACACTTTGCCAGTGGCTTGCTGCACCACTGTGATGAAGGGGTTGTGCGAGGTTGGGCCGAGTTCGGTGCGGACGCCGGTGAACGACCTGAAGATGAGCTTCTCCCACTCGTTGGCCTTAAGCGAGAGCTGCCGCTCCTCACCCCAGGCGAGTTCCACAGGCTCCTCGACTTTTTTCAGGTCGACGACGATGCGCACGGCGGTAGCAGTGAGAGACCAGCCACTTTGGCTGAGTTGGATTTTTTGGATTCAACCATCACGTACACTGGGGTAGTTGCTAATAGTGATACTATTACCAACTTCAGGCTGCTGAAGTCTGGAGAGGCAAGTACTCGCGTCTAACTAAAGAACTAGCATGAACTTTGAAACCTTCATGTACGGGTTGAAACAAAACCTCTCCCAGAAGCGTATTACTTCTGCAGTGGTGGAGTTTATCAACGTCATGTACTCCGGTAAGATGAAGCCGGAAGAGCCACTGATCGGTGACGCAATCGTCCAGGATGTTATGCAGTACAAAAACTGGCACAACGATCGCGCCATCATCCAGGCAATCAGCATGACGTGTGCCGATGCTGCACTGTCGATCCATATGATGGATATGGAAAAGACGTGGGAGACTGACCCCCGCGTACAAGAGTATCTGGACATCACGATACGTCAAGCTCAGCCATTCATCCGACAACAAGCTGCAAAGCTGTGGGGCCCCGACCCCTGCATCATCACAGACCTCCAGGTGACTGCACTTGGCAAGAAGCTTGGCTACATCGCCGCACCCCCGGCCCTCTAAGCCCCGCCCCCCTATACAGAGCCCCCGACCCTAGGGCTCTTTTTGTATCCCCCATCGGTAACGTGCTTTCTTAGGAAAGGCCGCGGTTAGACGCTTTAGTACACGACCCTGAAGGTCGGGCTGTCTTCGGCGCGCATCTGGCGCCGGTCGTACACCCGCGTGGTGGAGATGTTCGCGTGCCCCAGCCACTGCTGTACCTTGGCGATGTCGGCGTCGTGTTCGAGCGCGTTGGTCGCGGCCGTGGCACGCAGCGCGTGCGGGCCGAATCCCTCGACGTCGATGCCAACGATGCCGGCATACTTGATCAGTACCTTATAGACGCCGTCTGGTGTGATCGCGCGCGCGCCGCGGGCATTGTTGCTCACCGGCCGGAAGAGAGGTCCGAGTTTGTCATCGCCATGGCCGGCCGTCTCAAGATAGGCCGCGATCGCGCCGGCGGCGGCGGGGTGCAGCGGCACGTAGCGGATTTTTGAGCCTTTGCCGTGCACCTGCATGTGACGCACGCCACGGCGGTCTTGCAAGTCGACCAAGCGCAGCGCGCACAACTCGGCGCGGCGCAAGCCGTGGTACAGCAGCGTAGCCAGCATGGCACGATCGCGCAGACCCTGCAGCGTCGAAGCGTCCGGCGCCGTCATCAGCCCGCGCGCCTGGCGATCACCAATCGCCGGCGTCTTGCCTTCCTGGCTGTCGAGCTTCGGCCGCTTCACGCCGTCGACCGGGTTGCCCTGGACGGCGTTCGCTTCGCACAGCGATTCGAACAGCGACGACAGCGCGGACAGCTTGCGGCGAATGGTAGCGGCGCCCAAGGTGCGGCGCTCCAGATCTTTTCTCCAGGCCAGAACATGGCCACGGCCAACCAGACGGAATGCGTGTGGATCCTCGATGCCGGCGAACGCCATGAACTCCTGCACGTCGTTCTGGTAGGCGCGGCGCGTCTGTTCGTTGTCGATGTTGGCAAACCAAGCGACGGCCGGCGGGACGTCGGTCAGCTGGTGGAAGTCGGCGGCGGTCAGCGCGCGCGACGCAGGCGCGGCCTGCATCAAGACATTCGTGTTCGTGGATCGTCTGGCATGGGTCGTGGTCGAGTTAGTCTGAACGGCAACGTTACTCCTGATAATGTATTTTCTCCATAGACTTCTGCCTTTCATTCGGCGCATAGTATGTTCATCACCATGGGGAGGTTCTCATGAGGTCGCTACCAAAAAGAAATAGTAACCAACTAAAGAAGCCTGCACGCACCAGTGACCAAAGTCTCGACGAAAATCCGCTTGATATACTTCGGAAGAACTGGTTTCGTTGGCTGAACAAAAGGATTGGCGTATTTGGCGGCGCATTGCTCACCACGTGTTTTGCGTTGTGGTTTGGCTGGGACACTGTATCCAAGTTACCAGGCTTAAGTACGGCAGCGGCAACGTTGCAAGAGTGGCGTGGACTACCCCATTCAAACGGAGAGCGCTTTTCTATTGTCCTTGCCCAGCTAGAAAACGATTCCAATGGAGTACATCGAGGATTTATAGACGATGCCTTGAGAGCACACTTCAACGATCAGATTGAAATACTACGTACCCCGATCACAATTAGCATTGCTGGCGACGAGAGACCGCAGGAGGCCGTCGCGGAAGGTCATAAAAAAGCTCGCTCTCTACTAAAGAAAGCCAACGTCAACGTCATGATTTGGGGTGAGGCATTGAGTGCAGAGACTAGAGCGCCGGTGCGGCTACATTGGACAGTCAACACCGAATCGAAAACAAAAAAATCTACCGATAAATATCTGGCAGATCAAGCTAACTACGACTTGCCAGCATTATTTTGGACTGATCTGGATGATGTGTTATACCTAGTTGGTACGAGTCAATTAGAGCCTTTTATAAGTCAACGGGGTAGTTACGTTGCGAATAAATTGGGGCCTTCCATTAAGCGAGTAGAAAGCCTGTTGAACAAGGAGTCGGAATCTGCCGTACAGCAAGTGGAACTCTGGGATATCCTAGCAATTAGTCTGGAGGTTTATGGTAAACAGCGTGGGGATATTGATGCGTTACAAGAGTCGTTGCGGCTGTACCGCGCGCTGGCAAGCGGGGCGGAGCGCGAGTCGGGATCATTGTATTGGGCAAGGATGCAGTTAGGACTAGGTGGTGCACTTTTGACGGTGGGAGAGTATCAACAAAACACTGCCCTGTTAGACGAAGCGGTGGTTGCGCACCGAAATGTATTGAAAGTATTTACACGTGAGAAGATGCCGCTAGGTTGGGCAGAAACGCAGCATAACCTTGGTATTACGCTTTCGATATTGGGACGACGTAAAAAGGACACTCAGCAGTTGAATGAAGGGGTGGCCGCGTTTCATAACGCATTGATGGAATTTACGCGAGAGCGAGCGCCGCTTAATTGGGCAATGACACAGCACAATCTAGGTAATGCATTACTGGAATTAGGCAGGCTCGAGAATAGCACAGTGAGACTAAATGAAGCATTGGCTGCATACGAAAACGCACTAAAGGAGCGTACGCACGAGCGGGTACCGCTGGAATGGGCAGTAACACAGAACAATTTGGGTAATACCCTTCAGGCATTGGGAAAGCGCGAAAACAGCGTCGCGCGGCTAAATGAAGCGGTCGTTGCATTCGGAAACGCATTGAAGGAGCGCACACATGAGCATGAACCGCTTGAATGGGCAAGAACGCAGTTCAACCTGGGCAATGCGTTTCTAGAGATAGGCCGGCATGAAAACAGTACTGCGCGACTGAATGAAGCGGTGGCCGCATACCGAAACGCATTAAAGGAAAGTACGCGTGAGCGGGTACCGCTAGAGTGGGCTAGAACGCAGCACAATCTAGGATCTACGCTTTGGGCATTAGGGGAGCGTGAAAACAACATGGCACGGCTACATGAAGCGATTGCTGCGTACCGAAACGCGCTAAATGAATTTAGCAGAGAACGAACGCCCTACGAATACAATGTAACCCAAAAAAACTTAAGAGGCGTACAGCAAATAATTAATAAACGTCAAGCCACAGAAGTATTATCTACATCTTCTAAGTGACTATTCGTATAACTAAAATAATTAATATGCAACTTTAAACGTTGGGCTGTCCTCGGCGCGCATCTGACGCCGGTCGTACACGCGCGTGGTCGAGATGTTTGAATGTCCCAGCCACTGCTGGACCTTGGCGATGTCGGCGTCGTGTTCGAGCGCGTTGGTCGCGGCCGTGGCACGCAGCGCGTGCGGGCCGAATCCGTCGAGGTCAATGCCAACGATGCCGGCATACTTGATCAGTACCTTATAGACGCCGTCTGGTGTGATCGCGCGCGCTCCACGGGCGTTGTTGCTCACCGGCCGGAACAGCGGCGCCGTCTTGTCATCACCATGGCCGACGGCGTCGAGGTACGCCGTGATCGCGCCGGCTGCGGCCGGATGCAGCGGCACATAGCGGATTTTTGAACCTTTGCCGTGCACCTGCAGGTGACGCACGCCGCGGCGTTCCTGCAGGTCTCCCAGGCGCAATGCGCACATCTCGGCACGGCGTAAGCCGTGGTACAGCAGTGTCGCCAGCATGGCGCGATCGCGCAGGCCGTGCGGCGTAGAGGGATCTGGCGCGGCCAGTAGCGCGCGCGCCTGCGCGTCGCCGATGGCCGGGGTTTTGCCTTCCTGGCTGTCGATGCGCGGCCGCTTGACGCCGTCGACCGGGTTGCCCTGCACGGCGTTGGCCTCGCACAGCGATTCGAACAGCGACGACAGCGCCGCCAGCTTGCGCCGGATGGTCGCGCCGCCCAGGCCGCGCCGTTCAAGGTCCTTGCGCCAGGCGAGCACGTGACCGCGGCCCACCTGGCGAAATGCGTGCGGGTCGTCGATACCCGTAAACGCCATGAATTCCTGCACGTCGTTCTGGTAAGCGCGGCGGGTTTGCGGGTTGTCGATGTTGGCGAACCAGGCGATAGCGGGCGGCACCTCGGCCAGCTGGTGGAACTCGTGTGCGCTCAGCGCGCGCGGCGTCGGCGTGGTCGTTACCAGGTCGTTGGCGGGTTTCTGGTCGTTGAGCATGGTCTTGTGGTCGAGTTCGGCTGGACTACCACCCTACTATTGATAACATATTTTGACGAGACCAGTCGATGTAAGCTGTTTCCCGAAGAGAGTGCGCACTTCCCACACCGCAAAATTTTATGTAAGTTTTTTATTATCAAAACTTGAAAGATAAGCTAATTGATCCCTTGTCAACTGGTCTCCAACGCGCAATACAGTGCGGTTATAGCGATGCAAAGTTTTCGTTTGCGATTTATGAAATTTCTCACCACTTATGCCTATATCTATTACCCCTAAGTAGTATTCTTCAGAGCGATCGTAGTCGCTTAGATTAGATGTGTCCTTTCCTTTATAAAACTTATCAAATATGAACGATAAGTTTTCTAGCGTAACGGTCCCGAATTCTGGGTCCTTGGAATAACATATGGTATAATCGCCACTTGCTTTTATATTATATTTTTCATAGGGTGCAAGTAGCGTTATGCTAGAATCCGGGTTTGTTATATAACCTTTCTTAATAAGAAAGCCGTAGATGTTTGCCTGAAAAGAAAATGCTTTTCCGTTGGCCTGGTCTAATAGTTTTTTAAATTCGTTAAGGACATCAAAATATCTTATACGACTAAAGTTCTTGCCATATTTAGAATCTAATATGCCGATATCGATATATGTGCCAACCAGAAATTCTAAACTATTATTGTTGTCTTTGTATTTTTTGTAAAGTGAACTTGATGTTTGGTCTAGTTGTCGTTTTGGGATAAATTGTGTAACCCAATGTGAGTGATCAAGCTGTAAATTATAAAGTTGCTTATTTTCATTTGTAGTCTTGATATTAGCCGCCGTGACCTTATAAATTCCATATTTGGATGGGTTTTTATTCGGAGTTCCAAGTCCCATTAATATTCCTTGTCAATTTATAATCTCAGTATAACTGGCCATACTGACGGGTCAAATAAGCAATAAACCATCTTGAACGTCGGGCTGTCTTCGGCGCGCATTTGGCGATGATCGTACATCTGGGATCGTTGAGATGTTAGCGTGGCCTAGCCACTGCTGCACCTTGCACTGCTGCACCTTGGCAATATCAGCGGCGTGCCAGGACCTTAGGGTCTGCGCCAAGTACAGCTGTTCCAGCGCGCGATACTCGCGGCACCGCTTGTTGACTTCCTGGAAACAGGCATTGAGTGCCGCAATGTGCACAGCAGAGATCTCATCCATCTGTTTGCTTGCCTGCATGTAGGTTTGGCCTGTCTCGATCATCGAACGGATCAGACGATGCTGGTCTTGGAGAACAACGCCTAATGCGTTGTTCTCGAGCTGGGCCTGTTCAGATGCTTGATTCCAAAGTACTAACGCTTGGTCCAATTGCTGTTGCGTAACATCCTTCATATGCCGCCCTAACCATTCCGGCAGGTTACTCTTGATAATGTATTTTGACGCGATCAGTCGAGTCAGGAAGTATATATTTATTGAGCATATTCGACTGTGCAGGACTTATCGTACTTGGCTGTATGTTTACACTGGTCGTTCTTGATACCGTAGCCCGTGCAGCCCCAGAACAGACCAAATTTACTTTCACGTAGCTTCATTGGGCGCCCACACTTTTCACATATCTTGATCGTGTTCACGCAAGCGACGTTGTTGCAGACGCTCGCGCTCCTGCCATCGACCGATGGCGCGCCACATTTCGTGCAGACCCTGGCCTTGCCAACGATGCATCCGAGGCCGGAACTACAGGAATAGAATCCGCCGTACTGCCCGTTGATTAGACGGAAATAACCGTCTGCACAGCAAGGACATTTGAATGTTTTTCTGTAGGTCTCTTGGAACTTTTTAGAGACAATATTGAGATCGTACTTCGGTGCCAGCAACTCCGTGACGAAACTCGACGGCGCGTTAGGGTTGGCGACGACGTACACTTTGTTCCTGGCACGTGTCAGTCCGACGTACAACAGACGCCTTTCTTCGGAATGCGGATACGAATCCAAGGATGGCAATAGCGCCTCGATGATCGCCTCATCCTTGTTTTCGTTGGGGAAGCCGCTTTTGCCCTGAAAAAATCCGATCAGAATGCAATAGTCTGCTTCCAACCCTTTCGACTTGTGAAACGTCCAGAAATCGACGTTGGCATGCAAGCCGTCGTTCGCCAGCGCGTCTCGTGAAGCGATGAGCAGGTAGTTATAGCGTGCGATCACGGCAATGCTACCCTCAGCGTCGTTCTGACGAATTTTCCGGACGACTTCCACGACCCGGTCATACACCCCTTCTTGTCCACCCGTACTGTCGTCCAGTAGATGGACCTGCGAACGGTCGACTTTAGTGTGCGTTTCGATCTGCTTCTTGTACTGCTCCGGATTTTCCATCACGAACCGACCGGCGATCTCCGCAACGCTGTTGTTGTAGCGGAAAGTCTTCTGTAATTTGGTCGCGGTGAATTTGCCGATGAGTTCGCCGAAACGCGTCGTCAATTCGAGTTTGCCACCAGAGAAACGGTAGATGGACTGCCAATCGTCGCCGACGACGGTCAGCGATGGATCAGGACCCTTCGCAACGATCGTCTTGATGAACCCCATACGTGCTTCGGAAATATCTTGGAATTCATCGACGAGAACGAATTTCCATGCCGGGACATAGGCGCCGCTGTCGACGATCTGGACCGCACGAATGATCATGTCGTCAAAGTCGATCGTGTTCTGACGCTGCAGCTCCTGGACATAGGCCCTGTGCAAGGCGTCGAGCACCTCGGCGACGGTCTTCGCCTGAGCGACGTCAGCCTTCTCCAGCCGGTCGCGCGTCGTGTCCTCGTTAAGGCGCTCTACCCGCATCGCCTGCAGTGCCTTTTTGAGCAGATCGCTCCACTCCGATACGCGACCTTCTGCACGAAGCTTCGCCAGCACCTCTTCGGGTGGGAGCGGCTGGAAAATGACACCGTGCTTGGCCAGCCTTTCACATAGTGCGTCGATCAGGTTCCCCTCGACCCATTCGTAATGGAATGTCTCGACGAGCACCGTTCCGCACTCGACGTGCAGAGCGCGCTTGCTGCGCATCGACTCGTTGTATTTGAGCGAATCGATACCCGGCGCGGTACCACCACGGCGGTCTGTACCGAAGTGCTCGACGTAGATGTTAGTGTCCTTGATATGGAAATCCGGGCGATAGTCGTATCCGATGTCAAGGCGCCGCTTGGTGACATAAGGTGCTTCATACTCGTACGGTACACCGTTCAAGTACATGGCGTTGGCGATGAGAAGCTCCTGATAACCCCTTACGCGCTCACCGTTTAGTGTGCGGAACTCGTTGTCCCTGACGTAACGTTCGTAATCGGCGAGCGTTGCGAAGTCGAACGGGTTGACGGGTTGCGGGAAGAGGCTGATGAATTTCAATAACTTCTTGCTGTCCGAGGCCAGGTATCCTTCGAGCCAGGACGTGACCCATTGCTTGAGTTTGACCTCGTCTTCGGTAAAAACGCTCATGTAGGTCGACACTTTCGCCTCTCGCAACAGCTGTCTGCCTAGAGCATGGAAGGTCGAGATCTGAGGGGACGAGTCTAGGGAGATGCCGCTTCTTGTCGCCGCCTTCGCCAGGCGTATCCTGAGTTCCTCGGCAGCGGCGCGATTGTAGGCCAGCACGAGGATCTCTTCGGGTCTTGCCAGACCGCGGTCGATCAAGTCAAGCGCCTTCGCAACCATGACCGAAGTCTTTCCTGTGCCCGCTGCGGCCAGGACGAGATTGCGGTCATTCGACCGCAGGACGCCGAGACGCTGCTCGAGCGTCAAAGGGTTCGACTCGACTCGGTCGAAAAACGATCCCCGCTTCTGCAGTTGGATTTTCTCGTGATGCTCCCGAAGAGCGGTCGCGGTCACCGGATGAAAGCCGATAAGGTCCTTTATCTTCTGAATACGACCAGGTGGAAGATATCGATCCCAAAGATGCGCTTGGGCGGCGTAGTCCGTACTCAGTGTTTGACAGAGTAGAGCGAGCTGCTCGACTCGGGAATCCCGAGGGTATTCATGGACTACGCGCATTTGAAATGCTGTGAAGACGTCGTCGACGTATTTCTCTACGTGCACAGCGATGGTCTCGTTGAGGACGCGCAGGAACTCTTCGGCGCCAGCGGCTCTGATGAACCTGACTCTAACGGGACCATCTTCGAGGTTCAAGGTCAATTCTCCACCGAGAAAACCCTCGGAGAACGTGGCGAACTTCCTGCTCCCTTCGAGGGAAACCGATACGACGCGGCGATTGCGTTTCAAAGTGACGACGGAATCGCACTCCAGATGGAACTCGTCTCTACCCAGCAATCTGCCGATCAGGTTGGACCGTAACTTGGGGACGGTTTCGCAGGCCAGCGTTCGTTCTTGCACGAGGATACCTTTTGCTTCTGAAAATATTACCAAGTTGTGGTAATGGCTCGGGAAGAATGTCTTCTCCGCCGACCGAGGACCGAACTAGAGAGCGACGTCGATCGTCGACGCGTGACATGGCCTATGCACGCGCCGAAGACGAATCTGAGCTACAGCGGAATACGAAGTATGGCATGACGGCAATCGATAAAAGGCTCAGAATGTTTTATTTTTGCAACATCTTTCCGAATTTTCTGTGCTCCTGAATGGTTGGCTCCATACAATGTTGTCAATTACTAGGAGGAAAAAATGAAGATGTTCTCATCGTTGATGATCGTCGCGCTGTTGCTTGTCAGTGGGGTCGTATCGGGGAAGGAAACTGCGAAGGTAGTTGTCGGGTACAAATGCATGACCAAATCAGGTAAGGTTGGCGTAGGTACCGGAAGGCTCTCCGAAGAAAACGAGTACTCACCCTTCCTGCACAAGACGGTCCAGGCCGGGGAATACGTGATTTTCAGATTCGACAACCAAGGTCGGGAATACTGGTTCAGTCCCTTCAACTGCACGAGAATCTAAGTGACAGGCAAATGGGGGTTCGTGCAGCTGTGAGTTAGACCTACTCGCGTTCTGGAACCCTTGGACACGCAGACCGCACATCGGACCGTGTACAATACGCAAGTTCTATGCTCATCTGCGAATTGAAGTGCGACTGCCTTATCCGCCATGATTCTTGGACCGAGGACAGCCGCCAAAAATGAAAGTCGAACATGTCCGCAGGATTCCTCTACGTATTAATCAATCCGGCTATCCCTGGACTCGCGAAGGTTGGCAGGACGACGCGCAATCCTTCAGAGCGGGTAGCCGAACTGTCCTCTGCCACAGGGGTCCCGTCGCCATTTCTACTTGCCTATCAGCACCCTGTCGTAGATTGCACATCGGCAGAGCGCTGGGTACACGCGGAACTTGAGCGCCAAGGCTATCGGCACGCGAGCAATCGTGAATTCTTCAATGCGCCGCTGCACGAAATTATCAAGGTCGTAGCACAAGTCGAAGCAATCACTGTTCCGGCCGGTTCAGGCACGGACCGCGAGCTTGCAAGCGGTTCTGCGAATCAACCCTACAGCAAAGCGGAAGAGCTGTTTGCGTTGGCGCAACAGTATGCTGAGGGTACGGCAGACCTGATCAGGGACGACAAAGCCGCGCTAGCACTATTTGAGCAGGCAGCCGTTCTTGGTCATGCGACCGCGAGCTGGATGGCCGCGACGCGTTACAGGTTTGGGATAGGCGCCCGCCAGGATGCCAATAAAGCGCTGGTCTACTATCAGAAGGCTGTAGCACAGGGCATGTGGTTTGCCGAGGCATTCATAGCTGGGTTATTTCTGGAAAGCGGTCAGGTAAAAGATGCGGCAACGCACTGGAAGATGTTCTTCGACAGCGCAAGCGAATGTGCGAGGCACACGCTCGACGAAGCTTCGGTTGACGAAATAAACGTGCTCAACCAAGCCTTCGAATTCGGTGCCGAATATTGTTTGGCTGTCGCAAGTGGCACAATCGAAGATTGTGTACCGGACCGAATTTCCAAAGCTGTTTGGCAATCTATAGAGAAAGCAATCAACTCGCGGCTCAACGAAGAAGGTGAAGAATCCTTCGCATCCGAACTCGGCACCGCGATGCTTGAGATATCTCGAACTGCGGATCTACGCGCGGCGCTCCACTTCGTAGAAAACAAGCTGGAAAAATGTATCGATGTTGATCTGTTCTTGCAGATGGCAGAATCGGGCAATGTTGTCGCACAAGCAGGCTTGGCGACACTGTACGAACTTGGCCACGGCGTCGAACAAAACATTGCAGAGGCCGTCAAATGGCTGCATCGAGCTGCGGAGCAAGGCAACGTTGATGCGCAACGCAATCTCGCCGGAAAGTATTATCAAGGTCGTGGGGTCGAACAGAACTACGATAAGGCAGCCGAATGGTTTCTCAAAGCGGCCGAGCAGGGCGACCTTGACTGCCAGTTCAACGTGGCCAACTTGTTCTTGCTCGGTCACGGTGTGACTGCGAGCAACTCGGAATCGTTCAAATGGTTTCTTAAAACTGCACAACTGGGGCATAACGTTGCACAGTTTAACGTCGCGGCAATGTATGAGAACGGACAAGGTATCGAGGTGAACCACGTGGCAGCTGCGAAATGGTACAAAACTGCTGCAGAAGTGGGAAATGCACAGGCACAGTTTCAGCTTGGACAGTTGTACGAACTGGGCCACGGTGTCGAGCAAAATTATGGTGCTGCACTGGAACTATACCGAAAGGCTGCAGATGCCGATCACATCAATGCCCAGTATTGTCTCGGAAGGCTGTACCAGAATGGCACCGGCGTCGCCGTCGATCTGTTCGAAGCAAGGCGCTGGTACACGACGGCGGCTGCGAACGGTCAGCCAGATGCGGCCGAAGCATTGACGGAACTTGAGGCGACGTAACCACCTAAGAGGGTGTAGACAAAATCAAAAGCGTAGCTGTGGCATGCTATCCCGATGTGGAGGGAGCATGCCATGGCAACGAGAGATCCACTCGACGGCACTGAGCCGTCAAGCAACGCTGGCGGCAGGCCGCCGGCATTGAAGCCTGAGCATATCGCAGTCTTGCAAAATATCGTGACGGAGCGCGCCCAGGCCAGCTTGCAGGAAATCGCCGACGAACTGCACTACCGCTGTGGGTTGCGCGTGTGCGATGCAACGATTCGTCGTGCGCTGCGTACGCAAGGCATCGTACGGCTCAAGCCAGTGCGCAGGGTGTGTGCAGAGCGAGCCGAGGGCGCCAAGCGGTATGGTTATACGGCTGGGCACCGACGCGAGGACATATCGCCGTATAGCACCAACCTGACAGACGCGGAATGGGAACTGGTCGCTGACTTGTTCGAGCGAGTACCAGGACAACGAGGCACGCCCGCGCATTACGGCCGCCGCGATCTCGTGAATGCGTGCTCGTATGTGCTGCGCACAGGTTGCGCCTGGCGGCTGTTACCCGAGACGTTTCCGCCTTGGCAGGCGGTCTACAAAGCGTTTTCGCGCTGGGTTGGTACGGGCGTATTCGAGCAAATGCAGGACCGGCTGCGTGAACAATGGCGTGCACGTATGGGACGTGCGAGCACGCCAAGCGCGGCGGTGATCGATGCACAGTCCACTCGCGTCTCGCCCCAGGGTGGCGAAAGCGGATTCGATGCAGGCAAGAAGGTCAAGCGGCGAAAGCGCAATCTCGTCGTTGATACGATGGGGCTGCTCATCGCAGTCACGGTCACCGCCGCGAGCGTGCAGGACAGGGATGCTGCCGCGGCAGTGGTTACGCAACCGTGTGCCAAGAGCCCACGGCTGGAAAAGCTTTAGACCGACGATGCGTACGGTGGGAAATGCGCGCATGACATCGAACAGGCGCATCATATTCGTGTCGAAGTCGTTCGTCGCCCAGGTAACAGCACGATCGGAACGCTGCATGATCCCAAGACAGCACCTGAGCCGGCTCCAGTTATCAATGCAGGGTTCACGGTCCTGCCCATGCGCTGGGTCGTCGAACGGACCCACGCGTGGACCGAACGCTGGCGCCGCACAGGGATGCATCACGACCGCAAACTCGCTGTCTCGGCGGCTTGGATGTGGCTGGCCGAGGCACGCATGCTACTCAGCAGGCTCGCTTATCAGAGTTGATTTCGTCAACACCCTGTTAGCTGACCAGCAGCCGTCATGTCTGCCCGTTTCAGGTTCGCGCTGTACCCGCAAGCGGTAACACGGCTGTGTCCTAACATTGCTAGCGACCTGTCTTGCCTATAGAAAATTTTTTGTCTCATCCTGCTATACTGTGATTTTATACAGTATTTTATGCATCATGTTTGTCCGCGTAGCTCAACTATTTGAGGCAGGTCGGCCATTGCCGAGGCATCGTTCAATTACGGCTCAGGCTGTGCATGTCGGCATGCTAAAAGTTTACCAACAGCACGATACCGGTTTTTGCCGCAGCATGGTCTATGCGGCGCTACTCGACGGTTTAACGGGACAGAATTTACTGCCAAAGTTGCATGACGCCGTCATGCGATGGATTGATGACGGCTGTATGACCATCAGCGGATTCGAGCAGGATGAGGTTACGCGAGTCTGCACGGCACAATCCTGGTACATCCAGCTGGTTACCGCCCATGCCAAGCCTGCAGATGACGAACCGCAGCATGCAGGCACCTGCAGCAGTTAAGGCTGTTTGCGTTCCCGATTGGACTGCTCATTGTTGTGGGACCTGCGCTGCACGTGCAACGGCCTTCTGGTGTTCCTGCCCGCCACCTCGATAGCGGCCACGAAGCCGGCTTCATGATCTGCAACGACTCTACTCTCTAGGTGCGCCTGCACACCCATATCGGCAGAGCATCGACTGGCATCGAGGCTTTTCCATCGTGGAGGGCATGCCAGATAGCCCGCCGGCATGACGTTGCTGTTCGCCTCTGCTGGCGTTTCCACTTGCGAAAGCGCTGTCGACGATGTTGCCAAGTCGACCCAGGTCTTCCTTCGCAACTTTCAACACATGAGCATGACTTTTTGTAGCAGAGCAAGAGAAAGTCAGGCAAAATTACATACCTTTTTGCAATTTCTATTTCGTTTATGAAATTTTTTTAATAATTTATTAGTCTTCTGACTGTCTATGGAACCTGCTACACAAAGCATGACCCTTGCTAAGCGCTTCTATCTGCCCCGATGTGTCGGGCTAGGTTTGGGCTTCCTGGCATTATTCGCTAACCTTGCTACCCTGCCTTATGGACAGCTGGTTCTAGTGCTGTTGATCGTGTATTGCTTTGCATGGCCCCATATTGCCTATCTGCTGGCCAGGATGAATGCAAGACCGGTCGATATGGAGCGGCGCAGCATGCTGGTGGATGCCTTTTCAGCCGGGTTCTTCGCAGGTGCCATGGGGTTCAATCCCATCCCGTCCACTGCCATCGTTGCCATGGTCGCCATGAATAACATGGCAATGGGCGGGCCTCGCTTCATGGCATCCGGCTTGTTCGCAAGCGGGCTCGGTGCGGCACTGGCATACCTCGCTCTCGGAGTGCCTTTCCACAGTGCCTTGACTGCGTACCAGATAGCGGCTTGCGTGCCGTTGCTGGCCCTGTATTCGCTATCGCTGGGCCACGTCTGCTTTATTACCGCACTCAAGCTCACCAGGCAAAAGAAGCAATCCAGACAGGTCAGCAGAACAGACCACCTGACCGGACTTGCCAATCGTGCCGCACTGAAGGACATACTCGACGAGTCGTTTCGTACACCGGCTGCGAGCCTGGAAAACAGTGTGATTGCGTTGATCGACGTCGATGAATTCAAGCACATCAACGATACCTATGGCCACAGCGCTGGCGACCGTACGCTCCAGAAGATCTCGGCCATCATGCGTGGCTGCGTGCGCGACCAGGACACGGTCGTGCGCTACGGCGGCGACGAGTTCTGCCTCATTCTTCGCCATGTCAGCCTGTCCGACGCCGTGGCCAGCCTCGAGCGGATGCGTTTGCTTGTGCAGCAGGCTGGCGAGGATCTGGGCTTTGAACCTGGACCAACCCTGAGCATTGGCGCCGCTGCCTACAATGCCAATGCGAACACCAGTGCACGGTGGATCCATTTGGCTGACGAAGCCCGGTACGAGGCCAAGAAACGGGGGCGCAACAAGGTTGTTTTTGCTGTCTGAGCCGCTTATCGCAAACCTGGCTCGCGCATCGCCAGAACCGCCTTCCACAGGCCATCCCGTTTGAAAAAAGAGCGTGAAGCAGCCGTCGAGGCATTGTGATCCGCTGACTGTGCCGGCCTTAACGGCTGACGCCGAGCGCACCAGTCCAGAACAGCAACCGCGCGAAAAAATGAGGCTGAACCTGCCGGCAAACGCAGCTGATATGACGATGCGCAATTGGCTTTGAAAGATTGAGCTTTAACCGTCGAAGTTGCTAGGTCATGCATGGCACTGACGCCTGTACTCTCATCAGCGAGCGGAAACGGTCGAGCGCTTCTTGACGGAAGGCGTTGCCGGGTACTCCGGTATGCTCCGGCTCGCATCAGGTAACGCAGCATCGATTGCCGCAGGATCCTGCTTCCACGTACGCCCGGCATCGGCAACGCAAGCCGTCATGGCACGACTGGCCTTTACGCCAGATGAGCCATTGCGTCGAACCGGAATACTGCCGCAAGCCATGCGTGCTACTGCCGATCGATTCGCATTCCTATACGATGAGGAGTTGCCATGCCTGTCCTTGCCTCGCTGCGCATGCTGGCTGCGGCCGGCGCCTTCGCCTCTGCCGCGCACGCCAGTGCCATCCCAGTCCTGCTCGTTGACAGCTCGGGCGTCCTGACCGGTGCCAACAACGTCGATGTCGGTGGCACGCTGTACAACATCACATTCGCCGATGGATCCTGCAATTCACTGTTCAGCAACTGCAGCGCTTCATCGTTCGCGTTCACGACGAGCCGGGCCGCCAACATGGCGGCCCGGGCCCTGCTGGACCAGGTGTTCGTGGAGGGTCCGGCCGGGAATTTTGATACGGCGATCGACAAGATCCTCGGCTGCGCATCAGCCGCCTACTGCAGCACCTATATTCCATATGCAAGGCTGGAACCGCTGTTCTTCGCCTTTGCCCGGCCGGTCAACTTCGTCGAGGAGGATGGCAACCTGGTCATCACCGGCTATACGCCGTTCGAGACCGATACAACCGAAGCCAGCAATCTAAATTATGCGATCTTCCAGCCTGGCACGCCGGCTGCCAGCGACGTGCCGGAGCCAGGTGCGGGCGCCTTGATCGCACTGGCCATGGTCGGCCTGGCATGTGCCCGCCGCCCTATGCCGCAGGCACCGTCGCCCCGGTGACTGCCGCCACGTCTGCCGCGGCGTGCGTGGCTCGTGGTTCCGGCCTGTTCTGCCAGTCACTTGCGTGCCAAGAGTGGCAGGCACCGCTCTTCTAAACTTACACAAAGCTAATCATAGTTCACTTTGCTGTTGGATTCCTGCTTCTCCGGTGCCGGTTTCGCCTTGCACTTGCACGCAAGGCCAGCGCCATCCCCTCCACAGGCAGTCACGGCGGAACTCGCCGCAATGTTCTTCAGATTGATGGCCGCGTTGACGTC
>Ga0308160_10002836_pt1 | contig 20250 bp, 23 predicted proteins | sample PhyFR1_FD_201036 | JGI IMG/M metagenome (GOLD analysis project Ga0308160, IMG submission 201036) | Phyllosphere microbial communities from UC Gill Tract Community Farm, Albany, California, United States - DLSLF.R1 | ecosystem: Host-associated > Plants > Phyllosphere > Unclassified | place: USA...
GCTCGGCCGCGACCATCCTGATCTCGTCCCACCTCGGGTTCGCCCTGTCGACGACCCAGGTGACGTCGGGGTCCATCGTCGGGGCAGGGCTGGGCAAGAAGCTCGCCACGGTGCACTGGGGCGTCGTGGGCAAGATCGCCTCGGCCTGGCTGGTGACCCTGCCGGCCGCCGCTCTGGTCGGAGGGGTCTCGGCCTGGCTCGCCAGTTCGAGCACGGCGGGCCTGGTGGTCGTCGCGGTGCTCGCCCTGGCCGGCGGACTCGCCTTCGCCCTCCTCGCCCGGCGGCATCCCGTGACCCACGAGACCGTCAATGACAGCGACGAGGCCCCGGCCGCCGAACGGGTCGGCGCGAGCCGCGGACGAGGGGAGTGACCATGTTCTTGGGAGTCGACTGGGGCGCCTTCGTGGTGGTGTTCGCGACCGCGCTCGCCGCGACCGCGGTCATCGTCACCTCGTTCGCGCTGGGCATCCGACTGTTCGCCGACGGCGCCGTCGAGTCCGGCGCCGGGGCCGGGGCCGGGCCCGGTGCCGTCGCCTCGAACACGCACCCGTCGCGGTCGAGACCGCTGACGGCCACGATCGCCGGAGGGTTGTGCTTCGCCGTGGGGACGGCGGCCGTGCTCTTCGGACTCTGGATGATCGTTCCCCAGTTCCACTGACGGCCCGGACGGCGGGCTCGGCGAGTAGCGTGCGGGCATGACCAACGACAACGGCATCCCCGACGGCTCGACCGACCTCACCGAGGACGACAAGAAGTACACCGAAGACCTGGCCGACGGGTCGAAGCAGGGCCTCGTCGACGACTCCGAGCAGAGCGACGACAGCGAGGTCTCGGACGGCAAGGACAGCTAGTCGCCCGGGCTCCGGCCCCGAGATGTCACGACATGCCGCTCACGAACGAACGTGAGCGGCATGTCGTGTCTTCACGGCGGGCTCGCCCTCGAGCCGCTCCCTTTCCGGCCGCGCAAGTCAACCCCCTGAGACGTTCTCACCATGTGCGGCCTCCTGCCCCCGAGAGGGGGACAGAGTGACAGGTCCGACCCCGATCGCGACCGTCACCCGGACGATCGCCGACGATCCGAGAGGCACGACATGAGCGACGACAAGCGCTACGACGGAGACCCGTCCACCCCGGTCTACGACCGCACCACCGGAAGACAGCCGGTGCCCGGCGTGGCCTCGGGTCACGACCACCTCCGCCGCGACGACGCCGTGACCGACCTGGGCGACCAGGTCGGTGCGTACGCCGACATCACCGACCCCGATGCCACGGCCAGCGACTTCAGCGCGACCGCGGCCCCGGTCGTCGAAGAGCACCTCGCGCACGATCACACCGACACCGACACCGACACCGCCTCCGGCGCGGCCGACACCGCGAAGGCCAAGGCCGGCGCCGCGAAGGACGAGGCGGCAGGCGTCGCGGACGACGCGAAGTCCGCGGCCGCCGACGTCGCCGGCAGCGCCGGGGAGCAGGCCTCGAAGGTCGCCTCCGAGGCCACCGGCCAGGCCAAGCAGCTCTTCGGCCAGGCGACCGGCGAGCTCAAGGAGCAGGCCGGCGCCCAGCAGGAGAAAGCTGCGGCCGGCCTCCGCCAGGTCGGCGAGCAGCTCGGCTCGATGGCCGACTCGGCCGACAGCGGTGTCGCGGGCGAGCTCGTCCGCACCCTGTCCGGTCGCGCCCACGGCGTCGCCGGCTGGCTCGAAGGGCGCGACCCGGGCAGCCTGCTCGACGACGTGAAGTCGTACGCGGCCCGCAAGCCCGGCACCTTCATCGCCATCGCCGCGATCTCGGGCCTCCTCGCCGGACGCGTCGTGAAGTCGCTGACGGCCGAGGCGAAGGACGAGCACGCTGCCACGGCCGAGAACGCAGGAGGCGCGGCGAGCCAGCCCGCGCCTCCTGCGTCCGATCCCGCGCCGAGCCGTCTCGTCGGTGACGTCGGTCCCGTGGCCGGCGAGTACGACGTCGTCACCGAGGGCGACGTCCCCGGCTTCGGCGGGCAGACGCCGGACTCCAGCGTGCCCACCACGTGGCCCGGCACCTCGGGGACGCGCGCGTGAGCGACCCGTTCCGCGAGCCCGTGTCGGCGCCGCCAGCACCGGAGGAGAAGGCCGCGACGACGTCGCTCGGCGACCTGCTCACCGGAGTGACCGGCGACATCTCGACGCTGTTCCGCCAGGAGGTCGAACTGGCCAAGGCCGAGCTGACCGAGTCGGCCAAGAAGGCAGGCAAGGGCGCGGGCATGTTCGGCGGGGCCGGGCTCACCGCCCTGTTCGCCCTGCTGTTCGTCTCGTTGGCCGCCATGTGGGGCCTCGGGGGGCTGATCGGCCTCGGCTGGTCGTCGTTGATCGTCGCGGTCGTCTACGCGATCGTCGCCCTCGTGCTGCTCCTGCGCGGGCGGAAAGAACTGAAGAGCATCAAGGGGGCACCGAAGACGGTCGACTCCCTCAAGAAGATCCCCGAGACCGTGACGCCTGGAGGCACCGCATGAGCACCACCGACCAGAACGGCAGCAGCCGCACGCCCGACGAGATCCGCGCCGAGATCGAGCGCACCCGCGCCGGCCTCAGCTACGACGTCGACGCGCTCGCCGACAAGGTGAACCCGTCGAGCATCGCCCACCGCCAGACCGAGAAGGTGAAGAGCCGCTTCTCGGGCGTCAAGGAGTCCGTCATGGGCGCGGCGCACGACGCGGCCTCGAACACCCAGGGTGCCGGCCACGACGCCGCGGGCAGCGTCTCGGACGCCTCGTCGGCGGCCGTGCGGAAGGCGAAGGGCAACCCGCTCGCCGTCGGCCTGATCGCCTTCGGGGCCGGCTGGCTCGTGTCGTCGCTGATCCCCGCCACGGACAAGGAGAAGGAGCTCGTCTCCGACGCCAAGGAGGCGGCGGGCCCGGCCCTCGACTCGGTCAAGGGTGCGGCGCAGGACGTGGCGTCGAACCTGAAGGAACCGGCCCAGGAGGCGTTCGCGTCGGTCAAGGGCACGGCGCAGGACGCCGCCTCGACCGTGAAGGACGACGCCTCGAGCGCCGCGGGCGACGTGAAGGACAGCGCCCAGCAGTCGAAGGAGAACGTGCAGGGGGCCTGACCTCACCCGCACGCGTCGGTCCGGACGCAGGAAGGCCCGCCCCGACGAGAGTCGGGGCGGGCCTTCCCCAGTGACGGGTCGGGTCAGCTCGCGCTGGGACCGTAGTACGACTCGATCTCCTGCAGCTCGAGGTCGGCCGTGGCCTGGATCAGCTCGAGCAGGTCGGCGTCGAGGCCGGGCGAGAACTCCTCGAGGCGCTCGGGGCTGATCGCCGACGGCACGCCCTGCGGGGCCTGCTCGGTGGCGGTCAGCTCGGTGCCGTCGTTCGAGGGCGACGGGCCGCGGAAGATCTTGCTCGCCTCGCTCTTGCCGTCGAGGTCGAAGCTGTACTGCTTGCTCTGCAGACCGAGGTCGAGCAGCTTCTTCACCTCGGGGAACTTCTCGGCGTTCGTCTTCGGGATCGGCAGCAGCTTGTTCCAGTTGACCCCGAGTGATTCGAGCGCCTTGGCGTAGGCGTTCTCGTGCGCCTGGTCGCGGACGATCAGGTACGCGAGGGTGCTGCGGGCGACCGCGTTGTCGGTCATCTCGTAGATGCGGCACTTCTGCAGACGGCCGGTCGACTCGAGCATGACGTTGTACAACAGGTCGAGCGGCAGGTTGCCGGAGTTGTAGACATAACTGCCGCTCCACGGGTTGCCGACCGAGTCGACGGGCAGCGCGCCCTGGGCGCCCACGAGGTAGTGGTGGATGTTGCCCGTGTCGAGCGCGATGTTCAGCGGGGTCGCGCCACCGGCACCGGGGGTGTCGAGCGGGTCGGTCAGCTTGCCGGTGTACTCGGGGCTGCCGTCGAGCAGGCGCGAGATGGTCGTGCCGATCAGCTCGACGTGGCTGATCTCCTCCGTGCCGACGCCCTGGATCAGGTCGCGGTAGGGCTTGGCCGACGGGCCCCGGAAGTTCATGGCCTGGAAGAGGTACTGCATCATGGTGCGCATCTCGCCGAACTGGCCGCCGAGCCCCTCTTACAGTGCGTTGGCGGCCGCGGGGTCGGGCTCGCCGTCGGCGATCTCGTTGATCCAGGTCTGTGCGTGGAAGTACATGGAGACTCCTCGTGTGTTCTGGCGACGCGATGCCGTCGACCTCAGGCTGCGCCCCCTTCGGGGGGCGCGGTCGCGGACCGGCCACCTTGCCAGGTGACGTGTACCCCTCTGTCTGCACCCGCGCCTCCTCGGCGGTGTCGGCCCTCGGCGCGCCCGACGCGTCAGGATGGACGGATGCCCTCGTCACCTCGCGCCCGTCTCGTGCGTCGATCGGCCGGTACGGCCACGACGACCGACACCCCGCCCAGCCCGATGCAGCGCCCCGGCGCCTTCCGGTTCGGCCTCATCGCGACGCTCGGCGGGGGACTCGGCGTCGGCATCATCGTCGCCCTCATGGCCCTGTCGACGATCCTCGTCTACATCGGGCTGGCGTTCTTCCTCGCACTCGCCTTCGAGCCGGTCGTCCGACGCCTCGCCCGTGCCGGCGCCCCGCGGTGGGTCGGCGTCATCGTCGCCGTCGTGCTGGTCGTCGGGATCGTCGTGGGCATCGTCGCGGCCGTGGTGCCCGCGCTGATCGAGCAGATCGGGCACGTCGTGCAGACCGCGCCCGGCGCCTTGCAGGACCTGTCGCGCGAGCCGTGGGTGCAGCAGGCCGTCGAGACCGTCGGGTTCGACGTCGACGTCGACGACGCCGTCGGGGCCGTCACGTCGTACCTGCTCGACCCCGACCAGCTGCTCGCCCTCGGCGGCGGACTGCTGGCCGTCGGTCAGGGCATCACCAACGCCATCACCGCGGTGATCGTCGTCGCGATCCTCACCCTCTACTTCGCGATCACGTTGCCCCAGATGCTGCGCTCGCTGAGCCGTGCCGTGCCGCGCAGCCACCGCGAGAACGTCATGAGCATCTCGGACGAGATCTTCCTGTCGGTCGGCCGCTACGTCGCCGGGCAGGTGGCGCTCGCTGCGGTCAACGCCGTGTTCGTCTTCGTCGTGTTGACGATCGCCGGCGGGCCGGTGCCGGTGCTCTTCGCGACCCTCGCCTTCCTCGGCGCACTGATCCCCGTGGTCGGCACCGTCGTGGCCTACGCGATCATCATCGCCGCCACGATCACCGTCTCACCGGTCACCGCGATCGTCGTCGGCATCGTGCTGCTCGTCTACGCGCAGGTCGAGGCCTACGTGCTGACCCCGCGGGTGATGTCGAAGGCCGTGGCCGTTCCGGGGGCCCTCGTCATCGTGGCCGCGTTCGGCGGCGGGGCGCTCGGCGGCATCCTGGGCGCTCTCGTCGCGATCCCGATCGCGACGGCGGGGGTGGTCGTCTTCGAACGCGTCGTCGTACCGCGGCAGCAACGCGTCTAGCCGACGGAACGGATGAGAAGGAGGACCCTGCCGGGAGGGAGCCCGGCGGGTTCAGGTCGCCGAGCCCCCAGCGCCACGGCAGCTGTCGTCGGACGAGCGGGCGACAGGGAGTGGCGGGGTCGGCGGGGTCTGGGCCTCCGAGAAGCGTAGCCAATCCGGAACGCGAGGTGAAGGGGGTCGACGTCACCCGCACCTCCGCGGTGTCAGACGACAGGACCCGACGGTCCACCGGAGGTCGGGGGAGGGGTGGGCGTAGCCGGGTCGTCGTCGTCGCCGGCGAGCAGCAGGTCGATGCGCAGCTCGCGCTCGCGCGTGTAGACCGTCAACGCCCGGATCACCCAGAGCAGGGCGCGGATGAGGAGGACCCCCAGCGTGATCGCCAGGGCGAACAGGACCACGACGAAGACGGGGTAGAGAACACCGACGAGGGAGAATCCGTTGGAGAACATGCCTCGACGCTAGGTCACGACCGGGGCCTGGGGGCTCCACCTCGCGGTGGAGCCCCGGACTCACTCCTCGGCGTCGGCCGGGCTCTCGTCGGCCTGCGCGGTCTCGTCCATGCGGTCGCGGAGGTGGTCGGCCATCGAGGCCGCCCCTTCGTCGCCGTGGTCGGCCTCGACCTGTTCGATCAGGCCGCTCAGCTTCTCGTGGTCGGTCGCCTCGGTGGCCCCGTCCATGACGGGTTCGGTCTGCTTCTCGTCGCTCATGGACGGGACGCTACGCCCCGGGGGTCCGCGACGGCTGGACCCGCGCCTCCCGTCGTGACCGGCGACTCGCAGCGGACGTCGAGGGGTAACATGCCCGTCCCGCGGTGGGTGGGGTACGCAAGGGCCGGGCATCGGCTGGCAGGCCCGCGCGTGTCGCCCCGCACGTGCCTGGGATGGACCTCTGCCCCACCGGAACGAGGACCACATGAGCACCACGAAGCGCCCCGCACGCAGCCGTACGAACCGCACCGACCGCACCGACCGGACCGACCGCACCGACCGCACCGACGACATCACCCGTGCCGCCGCCGACCTCTTCGGTTGGACCGACCTGCACCCCGCCCAGCTCGAGGCCCTGGAGGCGGTGGTCGCCGGACGGGACACCCTCGCGGTCATGCCCACCGGCTTCGGCAAGTCGGCGATCTACCAGGTGGCCGGCGCGGTGCTCGACGGGCCGACGGTCGTCGTCTCGCCCCTCATCGCGTTGCAGGCGGACCAGGTCGCCGGCCTCGTGGGTCGACCCGACGCCCCGCCCGCCGTCGCCGTCAACTCGGGCCACACCGACGCCGAGAACGAGGAGGGCTGGAGCCGGCTCGCCGCCGGTGAGGTCACCTACGTCTTCCTCGCCCCCGAGCAGCTCGCGCGGGACGAGACCGTCGACCGCCTGCGCGACGCCGGGGTCGCCCTCGTCGTCGTCGACGAGGCGCACTGCGTGTCGTCGTGGGGCCACGACTTCCGGCCCGACTACCTGCACCTCGGCGAGGTCGTCGAGCGCCTGGGCGGCCCGACCGTGCTGGCGTTGACGGCGACCGGGTCGGGCCCGGTGCGCGACGAGATCGTCGAGCGCCTGCGCCTTGACGACCCGCTCGTGCTGAGTCACGGCTTCGACCGCCCCAACCTGTCCCTCGAGGTCGTAAGGCACGAGGACGACGACGAGAAGGCCCGCGCCGTGGTCGAGCAGGTGGCGGCCTCGACGACGCCGGGCATCGTCTACGTCGCCACCCGCAAGGCGACCGAGGACTACGCCGCCGCGATCGCCGAGCGCTGCCCCGACCGCACCGTGGTCGGCTACCACGGCGGTCAACGGTCGGCCGAGCGGGGAGAGCTGCACGAGCGGTTCCACGCGGGCGACGTCGACGTGGTCGTGGCGACGAGCGCGTTCGGCATGGGCATCGACAAGCCCGACGTCCGGTTCGTCGTGCACGCCGACGTGCCCGACTCGCTCGACTCGTACTACCAGGAGATCGGTCGGGCCGGGCGGGACGGCGACCCCGCCACCGCGACCCTGCACTACCGGCCCGAAGACCTGTCGCTGCGGTCGTTCTTCGCCTCAGGGCTGCCCGGGCGCGCGGACCTGCGGGGCGTCTTCACCGCGCTGTCGGCGGCCGGTCGGCCGGTCCGGCGGTCGGAGGTGTCGGACCAGCTGGCACTCGGTGCCCGGACGGTGTCGCGCCTCATCGACCTGCTGCTCGAGGGCGGCGCCCTGTCCGAGTCGTCGAAGGGGTTCGAGCCGGTCGACGGGTTCGACGCCCGGAGCGCGGCCGAGGCGGCGCGCGGGGTCGCCGAGACGCGCGACCGGGTCGAGCGCTCGCGCATCGAGATGATGCGCACCTTCGCCGAGGCTCCCGGCTGCCGTCGGCACTTCCTGCTCGGCTACTTCGGCGAGGAGTCGCCCGAGCGCTGTGGCAACTGCGACGGCTGCCGTGCCGCCGAGAAGGCGGGAGACCCCGAGGAGGCGGACCAGGGCGGGCAGGACGACGTCACCGACACCGCGCCTCCCGCGTTCGCCACCGACGCCCGCGTCGTGCACGCGACCTGGGGCGAGGGCGCCGTCATGAGCACGGACGCCGACCGCATGACGGTGTTCTTCGAGAGCGAGGGCTACAAGGTGCTGGCCGTCGCCGACGTGCTCGCGCGCGAGTTGCTCACACCGGCCTGACCTGCTCGGCGGGGTCGGGTCAGGCGGGGTCGGCCGTCAGGCGGGGTCGACGGTCGGGTGGGACCGGCGGTCATGCGGGCTCGGCCGCGGCGGCGGCGAGCACGGTCGCGATCGTGCGGGGATGGGCCAACACCCGGAAGTGCCCGCCCGCGTGGAGGCGGACGTTGACGGCGCCGGGCAGTTCGCTGCCCTCGGGGATGTGCGGGTCGAACTCGCCGAAGACCGAGGTGATGCGGCCGTTGACCGACTCGTCCCGGGCGAGCAGCATGGTCGTCGCGTCACGGGGTGAGAAGGCGCGGAGGGCGGGCAGCACCAGCCAGGTGGCGTAGCGCGACCCCGAGAACGGCGAGCAGACGGCGACCATCGAGCGCACCCGGCGGGTCTCGTCGAGCAGCGCCATGACGTACTTGCCGATCAGGCCCCCCTTGCTGTGGGCGACGATCACGACGTCGGTGAGTCCGTGGGTGAGCAGGTACGCGGCGACGTCGCGCGCGGTGGCCTCGACCGGACGGCTGTTCCAGCGCAGGTCGTCCAGCACGTGCACGGGGTGGCCCTCGGCGTGCAGGCGTTCGATCATCGGCCGCAGGAAGGACCAGGTCTCCCACACGCCGGGGATCACCAGCACGGGCCGACCGCTGCCGCCGAGATAGCGATCGGGGTCGCGCGGAGTCGTGACGGCGCGCACCTGCCAGACGGCGGCGTAGGCGTAGTCCTGCACCCACCACACGGCGTGACGGACGAGCCGACCGGGGGCGAGGTGGAGTCTCACCACTCGACCCTAGGCGTCGCCGTGCGGGACGTCCCGGGTCAGACGCTGTCGGGGTCGAGGACGAGCGTCGTGCCCTCGAACAGGTGCTGCGCGTCGTCGATGACCTGGAGGCCCTGGTTCATGAAGAGGAGCGCCGAGACCGAGATGCCGAAGCGCTGGGCGACGACGTCGATGAGGTCGTCGGGTGCGACGGTGTACCGCTTGGGGGCCCCCGACGCCGTGGTCGCCTCGAGCGTCCCCGAGGCGAAGGCCACCGCACCCGAGTCGACCGGGACGATGTTCGTCTGCCGCGGCGGCACCGACCAGGCGACCGACGAGACCGCGAGCACCTTGCCGGCCGAGATCTCGACGGGGACGTCCGAGGAGGTGCTGGTCGAGTGGACGACGAGAGTCGAGAGGTACGAGGGCTGGCTGATCGAGCCGAAGCTGCCCGAGGCCGCCGTCGGGGTCGTGACCGACGCCCCGAGCTCGACACCCCCGTCGCCGCCGTACGTGACGCCGTCGCCGACGGACGGGGCGACCTGGTAGAACGCGACCCCCACCGGGACGGGCAGGCTCGAGGTGGCGTTCGTGACCTCGGTCGCGTAGGTGTCGTCGCCCCCGGCCACCACGCGGTAGTGCAGGTGGATGCTGCCCTTGGGCGAGGCGAGGTCGCCCTCGGCGACGACCGTGCCGGCCGCGACCGGGGTGATGAAGGGCGCCGGCACGGCGGCGTCCTGCGGCGGCGGGGTGGCCGCCCGGGGCGAAGGTGTCGCGGGGGCGGTCGGCGTCGGCGACGGGGTCGCGCTCGGGGTGGGCGTCGAGGTGCGGGCGACCGTGGTCGGGCGCGCGGACTCGGTCGGGGCACCGGCCGCGAGCGGGGCCGAGTCGCTCGTGAAGAGGACTGCGCTCACGACGACGGACACGAGGGCCGCGGCGGCGACGACGCCACCGACGATCGCGAGGCGGCGGCGGCCGGACCGGGGTGCGGGTTCGTCCTCGTCGTCGTCGGTCGCGCTCGCCGGGTCGGCCGACGCCGCGGTCGCTGCATCGGCCGTGCCTGCGGCGCCGCGGTGCGACCACGCGACGAGCCGGGGTTCGGCGCCGTCGGGCGCGTGGTCCGCGGCGGGCTCGTCGCCGGTGTCGGACGCGCGGGGCGCGAAGAGTTCGTGACCGGGCGTGACGTCGTCGTCGCCCGCCCCTGGTGCGTGTCGTGCCATGGTGCCCCCTCGGCGATGATCCTAGGGGAGGGGGTGTGCCGGATCGAGACCGATCGGTCCGGCACCGGGGCGGGTACGAGCCTGGAACAGCCTGTGAACCCCGGCGGTGGGCGGACACCCGGCCTACCGTCACGGGGGTACCGGGTCAGTCCGGTCGACCCACAACCAGGAGGTACGTCATGTCCGTTGGCGACAAGGCAAAAGATTTCGTCCAGAAGGCCGCCGGCAAGGCCGAAGAGGCCGTCGGCAAGCGCACGGACGACGAAGAGCTCACGAAGCAGGGCCACAAGGACCAGCACATGAGCGAAGAGCGTCTCGAGACCGAGAAGGCCAAGGACGACCTCGGCCAGAGCTGATCGTCCCGCCGACCTCGGTCGGCACCCCGGAGGGCCCGGCATCCGCGGATGTCGGGCCCTTCGTCGTCCGCCCGCGTCCTGGACGCGGTCCTAGCCGGCGTCCGGCTCGTGCCGGAAGAGGTGCCGCTGTATCGCGAGGGCGAGCGCCCTCAGGGCCGTGGCGTCCTCGGTCGAGAAGCGCCGCGCCTCCGTGTCCATGACGCAGAGCGCGCCGACGCGCTGACCGTCCGGGGCCTCGAGGGGGTAGCCGGCGTAGAACCGGATGCCGGGTTCGCCTGCGACGACCGAGTAGTCGGCGTAACGCGAGTCCAGGCTGGCGTCCTCGATCACCAGATGGCCGGTGCGGCGGATGGTCGTGTCGCAGAACGACTCGGAACGGGGCAAGGCCAGGGCGTCCGTCCCCGATACCGATCTCATCTCCTGGGTGTCACGGCCGATCAGGGTGACCGCCGCGAGGGTCGTGCCGAAGAGCTGTCGGGCCCGGTCGGTGAGCTGGTCGAGTTCGGGGTCGTCGTCGGTTCCACGGAGTCGCTCGAGTCGGTCGAGTGAGCGGAGGCGTGCCTTCTCGTCCGCCTGTACGGTGTCCTCGGCCGCCGGGCGCGCCGGGTCGAGCCCGTCACTGATGTGCAGGGCGATCGGGGCGGCCCACCGGGCGTAGACGGGAGCGCTCTCGGCCTCGAAGGCGTGGCCCTTGGCCTCGGGCACGAAGACCATCGAGGGATGGCCGGACGCGACCCGCCGCATCACGTCGTTGAGGCGGACCGAGTTCCGGTCGACGAGCCGACCGAGTCGCGGCGGGAAGTGCGGGTTCACGGTGAAGGACGGGATGCCGAGCACGTAGGTGGTGGTCGCCGCGGGAGCACGGCTCGCGATGTCCGTCAACAGTGCCGAGAGGTCGTCGGCCCAGGTCGCGACGTCGATCAGCGACAGGGCTTCGTTCGCGCCGAACGACAACACGATGGCGTCGAAGCGCGCGAGGTCGATCTCGGCGACGGCCGCCGGGCCCTGCCGGACGGTCATCCGACCGTCGACGACGATGTCGACGTCCGTCGCCCGCCCGGTCAACGCCGTCAGGCTGCGGGCGAGATGACCGGGCAGGCCGAGCTCGTGCGTCCGGACGCCGCGGCCCGTGGCCACTCCGTCACCCACCAGCAGCACGCGGTCGGGGTCGGTGCCCGGCGCGTGCAGGTGGGGGGAGTCGGTCGCGACGACGTGGCGCTCCCACGAGTGGGGGCTCGCGGTGAGCCAGGTGCGGATCAGGGGGCGGGCGAGCGCGTGGGTGAGGGCGGACAGCATGGAGGCCTCGCATCGGCGGGAGAGATGCCGTCACGGGGACGGCTGGGAGAAACCCCCGTCACGCGATCGACGATGCTGGCCTGGTGCGATGGAGCCTAGGCAGGGACCGCCCCCGGCGCATCCCGACGGCGGGGGGCTTGACAACGCGGTTCGCGGAGAATCGTGCAGAGTGTGCAGAACGCAGGCCGATCGTGATTCGGTGGAGGCATGAACCGCTCATTCCGTTCCCTCGTCCCCGCCGCGGTCGTCGTGGCGTCCCTCGCCGTCGTGGTCTCGGGCTGCTCGTCGTCGAGCGGCCCCGAGACGTCGGCGGCCCCCACCGTGACCGTCACGGCCTCACCGACGCCCGGCACGTCGACACCCACCGCCGCCACCACGGCGACGCCGGGCCCCGACGGGGCCTCAGGAGGCGGTGGTGACCTGGGCGACGACGCCACGGGCGACGCGTCCTCGCGGTGCACCGTGGGCGAACTCACCGCCGAGATCGCCGACGGAGGCGGGGGTGCGGCCGGCAGCTACGGCGTCGCGATCATCCTGACCAACAGCGGCCAGCGCTCCTGCACCTTGCAGGGCTGGCCCGGCGTCTCGTTCGTCGGCGACGGGAACGGCACCCAGATCGGTGCCTCGGCCGCGTTGGACCGGTCGTCCTCGCACGAGACCCACACGCTCGCCCCCGGTGGCGAGGTCCAGACCATCGTGCAGATCGCCCAGACGGGGAACTACGACGCGGCCGAGTGCCGGCCGCAGGCGACGGACGGGTTCCGCGTCTACCCGCCCGGCTCGCTCGAGTCGATCTTCGTGCCCGCGTCGGGGTCGAGCTACGAAGCGTGCGCGAACGCGCAGGTGCAGCAGATGACGGTCAGCGCGCTGGCCACCTTCTGACACGCGAGACCGCCACGTCGACGTCGACGTCGACGTCGGAGTCGGAGTCGGCAATTCCTGGCTGGTGCTGCGGCGCTGTTCCGGGATCCGCGTGGAACGGGAGCAGCCGCGACGCGAGGCAGGAATTGCCGACGGGGTTCGCGGTGGGGTCGGCTCGTGATCCCGTTTGCTCCCTGTGGTCCGGGCCGCGCCTCCAGCGCCTAGAGGCGGGCCTCGGTGCGTCGCGGCTTCAGCCGGTCGGGCGCGTCGGAGGCGGCGACCCACTCGCAGGTGAAGGTGCCGCGGTAGCCGAAGAGGAACCCGAGGCGGTGGTTGTGCACCTCGAGGTCGACGTGGAACGACTCGTCGTCGTCGGACCACCACTCGTGCAGCTCGGCCCGGCCGCTGAAGAGCATCGGGAAGCGGAACGAGACGGGGCCCTCGTGGAAGCGCTGCGCCTCCGAGCGAAGCACGAGGCCGCCGCGGTCGTCGACCGTCAGGTCGAGGTCGACCGCGAGGTGCTGGTGCGTGCCGAGGTAGTCGAGCACCCGCCCGCGGTCGAGCACCATCGTCGCGTCGAAGCGGACCGGGCGTCGGCCCACGCGGCGGCGCGGCACGGTGTACGAGCGGACGAAGGTGACGGTCTCGCGTCCGAGCCCGTCGCGGTACGGGTAGTTCTCGATGACGAAGGGCACGTCGTGACCCACGTCGGGCACCAGGATGTTGCGTAACCGCCCGATCTGCAGGAACGGCACCGTCCACCACGGGCCCCGCCGGATCGACGACATGACGCCCCGGCCCACGCAGGCCTCGCCCGAGTCCAGACCGACGCCGAATCGGCGCTGCATCATCGGGTGCAGGCGTCCGAACTCGTCGCCGAGGGCCCGCTCGAAGATCGACGTCATCGGGGTGACCGCCTCGCGGGGTCGGGCAGCGCGGCCAGGGTGACCGGCGCCTCCTGCAGGTGGTCGCCCGCTCGCGTGCCACCCGCGGGCGCACGCAGGGTGCGGGAGGCGCGGGGCCGGTCCGGACGCCAGAACGCGAGGGCGCTGGCGAGCGGCCACCGCTCGGGCTCGCGGCCGGTCTCGAGCCAGAGGCGCAGGCGGTCGAAGCTGAACGCCGTCGCCCACCCGAGCAGCGGACGCACGACCAGGTCGAGCGGACCCCAGCCCGAGTCGTAGTCGTACCCGGTCACGAAGCGGGTCCGTCCGTCGGCGATCGGCTGGTAGCGCCAGTACCCGCGCCCGGCCCGGATCGGCGAGAGGACGTCGTCGGTCGCGAACCGCAGTGCGGACGTGCACGAACCGTCGGCGCCGTGGCGCTCGCCGATGCTGACGCCCGTGCCCTCGACGGTGTGGACGGGCGTGCGACGGACGTAGCGGAACGGTGTCGACCCGTCGGCGTCCGGCGGCCCGGGGGTGATGCTCGAGAAGCGGACGTCCCAGCGGACGTGCTGCGCGGGGTCCTGCGTGGCGGCCCAGACCCGGTCGAGGTCGGCATCGATCACGGTCTCGACGTAGATCTGACGTTTCCCCACGAGGGCGAGGCTAGGGCATGATGACGGCCGCCGGAACGCCCCGGAACACGGGTCGTCGCCGGACCTAGGCTCACCCCATGGACGAGAGCTTCGAGACGGTCCGCGACGCGTTCGGGGCGGCGGCGCGATGGTTCGCCGAGACGGTGCACGAGCTCGACCGGCCGCCGGCCCCGTGGGAGGCGCCGGCCCTCGGCCAGTGGAGCCGCCGGGACCTCGTCGGCCACACGTCGAGGGCCCTGCTCACGGTCGAACAGTACCTGCGGCCCGGGCCGTCGGACTCGGACCGCCGCACCGTCGACTACTACCGGGCGGTCCGGGGCGGCCGCGCCGATCCGGACGAGGTCGCCGAGAGGGGGAGGCAGGCGGGACGGGACCTCGGCACCGACCTGCCCGAGAGCGTCGACGCCGTCGTGCGACGCGTGACCGGCGTGGTGGCCGGACGGACCGCGGACGCGCGGATGGAGACGCCGGTCGGCGAGTGGCGTCTCGAGGAGTACCTGCCGACGCGCGTGGTCGAGCTCGTCGTCCACACGGGCGACCTCCGGACGGCCGGCGGGCTCGACGGACAGGCTCCCGAGGTCGCGGGTCGCCAGGCACTGGTCGTGCTCGGCGCCCTCGTGGCCGATGCTCCGTCGGCTGACGCGCCGCGCCTCCTGACGGCCCTGACGGGTCGCTCGGCGCTCGCCGCCGGGTACACGGTGCTCTGACGGGGCTGCCGGTCTGCCGCGGACGACGGCGCGGGCACTCGAGGGTTCGGCCTCCACGTCGGCGTCGGTGTCGGTGTCGGTGTCGGCAATTCCGGGCTGGCGCCGCGGCCGAGAGCGGGGAGCGGCGTGGAACGGGAGCGGCCGCGACGGGAGCCAGGATTTGCCGACCGGGGGGTGGGACGCGTGCCGCGTGCGGCGGGCTGGGCCGTCGGACGTCCAGGCCGGAGCGGGTGTCAGGTTCGTGGCCGCCGCCGGCGTCGACGCCGGTGTCGGCAATTCCGGGCTGGCGCCGCGGCCGGGAGCGGGGAGCGGCGTAGAACGGGAGCGGCCGCGACGAGAGCCAGGAGTTGCCGACCGGGGGGGTGGGACGCGTGCCGCGTGCGGCGGGCTGGGCCGTCGGACGTCCAGGCCGGAGCGGGTGTCAGGTTCGTGGCCGCCGCCGGTGTCGACGCCGGTGTCGGCAAATCCGGGCTGGCGCTGCGGCCGGGTACCGGGATCGGCGTGGAATGGTAGCAACCGCGACGAGAGTCAGGATCTGCCGACGGGATGACGCCGCAGCAGCGCGAGGCTAGCCGCGCTCGGTGCGGGCGGGGGTGCGGGCGTGGGGTGCCATCGCCGCGTTGATCGTGGCGGCGTGAACCGCGTCCGCCCCGTCGGCTGCGTCTGCTCTTCGGCCCTGGGGACATCGCTCGTCGCCTGATCCGGTAGGTACCGGATCAGGTTGGCGAACGGATGGCAGGGTCGCGTCCTCGGAGGGAACGGCCGAGCCCGCCCTCGACGGATCACCGTCCTGTCGAGTCGTCGACCCGCTGGAACAGCACGTGGTCCTGCCAGCGGCCCGCGATCTCGAGGTAGGACGGGGCGATGCCGTACTGCTCGAAGCCGGTCTTCCGCAGGACCCGTTGCGAGGCGACGTTGTGACGGAGCGTCCCCGCCTGGACGCGGTGGAGACCGGCCTCGCCGAACGCCCAGTCGACGGCCTCCCCGACGGCCGACGTCATGATGCCCCGCCCGTTGCGGTCCTCCGACAGCCAGTAGCCGAGGTCGCAGGACCGGAACGGGCCCCGTGCGATCCCGCTGAGGGTCAGCCGGCCCACCACGGCACCCTCGTCGACGATGACGAACGGCTGCGCCTCGCCGCGCGACCGTTGCGCCAGCAGCGACGAGATCACCGACAGCTGCCCCTCGGGCGTGAAGTAGGCGTCACCGCGCACGGGGTCCCAGGGGGCCAGGAACTCACGGTTGCGCGTCAACGCTCGTGCCAGCTCGGGGGCGTCTCGCGGGTCGATCAGGCGGAGGTGGGAGGGCACCGGTTCACGCTACCGCCGGCGGACGACGGCGACGGGCCTCGACGCCGCCGGAGTCGATGCGCTACGAGCGCTCGTGAGGCCACGGTCCCGCCGCGTTCAACCGGGCGAGGAACTCATCGAACCGGGACGGGTCCGTGCGCCCGCTCAGCGTCTCGCCGAAACACGCCGTCCAGATCGCGTCGACCCGGCCGCCGGTGATGCCCTCGGCCACGATCAGCTCACGCACCATCGGGACGGCCTCGAGTTCGTACTCGTCCCACGGGGCGCCGTCCTCGGCACCGGGCTCGAGCCCGTACGGGTCGAGTGCGTTCAGCTCGACGAGCACCCGATCGACGAGATCGCGCCAGGCCTGACTGCGGCGCGGTTCGCCGACGTTCGCCTCCCGTCGACGCGGGAACCCGCGGAATCCCCTGACCACGGTCGACGCACTCGGCCCTCAGGCCCGGGGTCGGTCGAACCGGGCGCCGGCGGGCTTCGGGCCGAGCAGCGACAGGATGAAGATGACGAATCCCCCGAGGTACGGGAAGAGGTTGATGAGCAGCAACCACCCGCTGAGGTCGACGTCGTGGAGTCGACGTGCTCCGAGGGACAGGAACGGCACGATCGTCCCGAAGAGCAGGACCGCGAGGACGAAGCCGAAGGGGATGAAACCCGGTCCGGGCTCGAGGGTGCCGTCGTAGTCCGTCGTGCTCCCTGGGAGCCCCGCGAGGAAACCGACGATGCCGAGCACGAACCAGATCACCGTGTTCGCGAGGACGACCCACCAGTACTCGCTGCGGCTCGCGCGCCCCGTGAAGTCGGCGTATTTCTGGAAGAACCGCTTCACCGCGACGACCGGACCCGCACCGTACAGCGGCGCCCAGAGGGGAACGGCCCCGCCCTGGCCGGAGGCGGGCCCCTGCGGCGTCTGGCCGTACGAGGGCTGTGCGTACGAGGGCTGTGCGTACCCGGGCTGCTGGTACCCGGCCGACTGCTGGGGGTAGTTCATCGGCGGCGGCATGGGTTGTCCGTACGGTGCCTGCTGCCCGTAGGGCGGTTGCTGCCCCCGAGGCGGCTGCTGCGGCTGCTCGCCCTGCGGAGGCCGTCCGTACGGCGGGACCGCTTCGCCCTGCGGGCCCGCTCCGTCGTTCCCGTCGTTCCGATCGGTCATGAGATCCCCCTCGTCCGTGCCGCCCACCGCGACCCCGCCACCCTACCGAGGCGCCACCTCGCCCCGTCGCACCCCGGAACGACGGTCGAGTGGTCCCGAATCGTCCCTGCTCGGCTGAGGAAGGACGATTCGGGACCAGTCGACGTCGCCGGCGGGCGGGGGGCGAGCCCGGGGTCAGCCCCAGCCGCCGAGGTAGGCCGCCACGCTGGGCTCGCCCGTCACGGGCGTGAGCCAGTCCACGGAGGCGCGGTGCGAGACGAACGCGACGCCCGCCCCCCAGCGTCGGGCGCGCAGGGCGGCGCGACGCGACTCCACCGTCACGAGCACGCGGCCCGACGGGTCCATCAACTCGACCGTGCCGAGCGACCCCACGCCGACCGCGTCCGTCGCCGTCCGCAGGTCGCGGGCGACGTCGTCCCCGAGCCCGACCGCCGCGGCCAACGCCTGCAGCCGGGCGTCGTCCGAGCCGCCGACCTCCACCGCAGGAAGCACCCGGACGGGCCCGTCGAACGTCACGACCACCCGGGCACCGCCCAGCGCCGTGCCGGCAGCCTCCGACGAGCGGCCCAGCACGCGCTGGTCCGCCTCGAACACAGGCGCCACGTCGTCCGGCACCACGACCGTCACGTCCGGCATCGCCGCCAGCGCACTGTCCACCGCCACGAACGCCGCCCCGGCCGAGATCGGCATCCCGGCGGCTGCGACGAGTTCGACGCACACGTCGACGGTGCGGCTGCGCACCCCGAACCCGCGGGAGCCGCGCACCGCGATCAGGTCGGCGAGGCGCAGGGTCTCGCCGTTCTTCTCGGCCTGGCGCCGCGCCTCCTCGTCCTCGCGAGCGGCCACCGATGCCACCGAGGTCGCCGAGGTCGCCGACCCGGAACCGGAACCAGCACCCGCCGCACGCCCCGCCCAGTCCGGCCCGTCGTGCCACGCCACGGCGCCCGGCACGTGCGCGAAGACGCCACCGGCGAGCCACGCGCGGTGTGCCCACTCCCAGTCCTCGCCGCCGTAGCTGGTGAACGACTCGTCGAAGCCGCCGACCTGGTCGAAGAACCACCGCGTGCAGCAGGTGACCGCCCCGATCAGGTGGCGGTACGACCGGTCGTCGGCGTGCAGCAGGTCGGCCGACCAGCCGTACGCCTGCTGCAGCCAGCGCGGCTGCTCGAGTTCGTGGGCCGGCCCGGCCACCTCGACCGGTTCCGACACCGGTACGGCGCCGCCGTCACCACCCAGCACGCCCGCGAAGTCCGCGTGCTTCCGCTGTCCGACCGTGACGGCCTCGGGGGCGAGCGCCGGCAGCCGGGTCAGCCGCAGGACGTAGTCCGGTTCGGGCGACGTGTCGGCGTCGACGAAGCAGAGCACCGACCCCGACGACGCGGCGACCCCGACGTTGCGGGCGGCCGAGAGACGGAACCCGAGGTCCTCCTGCACGATCAGCCGCACCCCGTCGGGCACCGTGGGCGCGGTCGGCGATCCGTCGTCGACGACGATCACCTCGAGCCGTTCGGCCGGGTAGCTCTGACGGGCGAGCGCCGCCAGCGTCCGGTCGAGCTCGGCCTGCTGCCGGTAGTGCACGACGACCACCGACACGAGCGGCGGCAGCTCGGGCCACACCCCGTCGAGGGCGTCCCACGCGTTGCCGACGACGAACCGCCCGCCCGCAGGAGGCGCGGTGCCGGTCGCGTCGGACGCCGGCGACCCGGCGTCGCGGCTCACCAGCGCACCCCCTCGGCCCACCACGCCGCGTAGGCGTCGGCGACCTCGTCGAGGCCGGGCAGGGTCCGGGCGTCGTCGTCGAGCCAGGTCGATGCGGGGTCGGCCAGGGCCGTGGCGATCGCGACCGCCAGACCGCCGTCGGGGTAGAGCGTGAGCGTGCCCGGCCGGAGCGCCGCCATCTCGCGCGAGTACCTCGTGTCGGGCACCAGCGGACGTCGCCCGGCCGCGATCCAGGTCGCGATCGACCCGGAGGCCGACACGTGCTGGTGCGCCGCCACGGGCACCGACGCGCGCCGGGCCCGGTCGAGCAGCGTCGCGTCGTCGAGGTAGCCCGTCGCACCGAACGGCACACCGAGCGCGGCGGCCTCGTCGACCAGCTGCTGCAGCTCGGCTTCGTGACCCGAGGAGGCGCGGCCCAGCGCCACGACGCCGGTCGCGTCCGCCTCCGGTCGCGTCGCCCCGCTGCCGTCCCGGTCGCCGAAGGCGTCGTGCCGCGCGGCCGCGAGTCCGGCCACGGCCGCCACGACCTCGGCGTGCCCCTTGCCCGGGTAGAAGAAGCCGATCACCGCCACGTCGCCGTCGGTCTCGGGCCGGGTGCCCGTCAGCGGATGCCGGTCGACGGGCAGGGGGATGACCTCGACGGGGCCGTCGAAGCCGACCCACTCGTGCAGGAGAGCGCGCTCGTGCTCGCTGTTGACGACGACGCCCCGTGCGGCGGCGACCACGCGACCGTAGGCCTCCCCGCGCCTCCTCAGGTTGCGCTCGCCGTCCGACGGCTGGGGCAGGTCGTGCAGGGTGACGGTGAGCGCCGTCGTGTCGGCCAGGTGCTCGACGACGTCGGCCGCGGCCGACGGAGAAGGGCCCCACAGTCGGTCGGTGAACTGCAGGTGCGCCCGGGGCACGGTGACGTCGACGGAGTCGTCGTCCGGCACGTCGAGCAGGTCGGCGACGTCGAGGGCGAGGTGCCGCCCGGTGCGGGCCTCGACCGTCGCGGCGATCTGGGCCGCGTAGGTCGCGACGCCGTGTTGCGGATCGTGGTGCGTGACCACCACGGGCAGCTCGGCGAGGTCGATCGTCGCCGTCGCACCGTCCCGCGCGGTCGAGCGGGCCGAGTCGCGCGCGCTCGCCTCGCGGGCCGAGGGGCCGACCGCTTCGCCGCTCACGCCGCACCCCACAGGGCGAACGTGTCGGCGTGCCGGGCCAGCGCGGCCTCGACCGCGTCCGGGTGCTCGGCGTACCAGGCCAGGTGCGCACGACGGACCTCGTCGGCCTCGACGCGCTCG
>Ga0308160_10002837_pt1 | contig 20247 bp, 20 predicted proteins | sample PhyFR1_FD_201036 | JGI IMG/M metagenome (GOLD analysis project Ga0308160, IMG submission 201036) | Phyllosphere microbial communities from UC Gill Tract Community Farm, Albany, California, United States - DLSLF.R1 | ecosystem: Host-associated > Plants > Phyllosphere > Unclassified | place: USA...
GGGATGGAGGCAAAGGTCGACCGGATGCGACCTTCTGTCGGTCTGGGCAGGCCGCCTGCCTTGCGGGGGGTGACTGGGCTAGGCTCTGCAGGGGAAAGGGGCCTACCGGCCGCCGCCCATCATCTTCATGAGCGCGCCCATGTCTGATGCCGATCCATCCGAAGGAGCAGCGGAGGGGGAGGGGGGGGGGGGGAGAGGCGGGGTCAGCGAGGCAGATCGGAGACAGAGGGGCGCACGGGTCGTCGAGAAAAGTCGCTTTCCCGGGGGGAGAAGGGGTCGAAGACAACTGACCGGGCATGCCGCCACCGGCGCCACCGCCGCCCATCATCGACATGGCCTCTGCAAAGGCGGGGAGTGAGAACGCAGCCCCCGGGCAAAGAAGTGTCAGCCTTCCGGAGCCCGCCCTGCGATCCCTTTCGACACGAGCGCCCGGGCAGGCGGGGAGGCCGAGGGAGGGGGGGGGGGGGAGGGGATCTGTCCGACGACTCACTCTGCATGTCGGCCATGCTCGGCATGCCGCCTCCCATGCCGGGCATCCCTCCTCCTCCTCCTCCCCCACCCCCACCGCCGCCCATCATCCCGCCCACCATCTTCATGAGGTCCCCCATGCCGGGCATCCCGCCTGCTGCAGCCGGTGGGCCAGACGGGCTCGGCGTCGAGCCGTCGCCTCGGCCGTTCATCAGGTCCGATAGGAGCTTGGACGCGCCCGCCGGGCCGGCCGCGCGCAGCTTGCGGAGCATGTCGGGCGGAAGGGCGCGCTACGCGTCACACAGCGGGAAGAAGAGGCGAGTATGTTCAGCAGGATTGAATGAGCGACGGGCGGTTGAGGGTGAAGGTCGGGGGCGCACCTGGATCGCCATCATCTGCTGCTGGCTCGGCTGGCCGCCGGGGCCCATCGGCGGGCCGCCCATCGCCGCTTGCAGCTTGGCCGCCAGCGCCGCGTTTCTGGACGAGCGGAGAGGCGAGTCGACGACGTCTTGGGGGGTTAGGAGCCAATCGCACGCTAGAGGAAGGCGTCGAGCGGACGACGGACGGGTTGGCTTTGGGCTGGGCGCCCCCGATCGACTTGGCCATATTGCCCATCATGTGGTGCTGCATCAGCAGGCTGGAGCACGACAAGTCAGCAAACGACGTCAGCCGAGCGAAGCTCCCATCAGCGGTGGAGGAGAAGGGGGGGGGGGAGCCGGGACGTACTCCTCGACCTCGCGCACGCTCGTGCCGCTGCCGCGGGCGATGAGGGTCACCCGATTGGTCAGGCCGATCGGCTTGCCGTCCTTCCCCCGCCGGACCTGCAGAGAACGTCGCGCGTCGATTCAGCCCGAGAACAGGCTCAAGAGCTCAGAGTCGCCCGTCCGCGAGCGTCGACGTACAAAACACGAGCCGTCCGAGTCGAGCTCTCGGGCCGTCATGGCGTCGGTGATGTAGACAATCTTCTTCAGCTTGTCGGACGCCTCCTCCTCGTTGCCGTCCAGCAGGCCTGCCGGCAGGCCGGGGATCATCGAGGCAATCTTGCTGAGGCTCCCCCTTGCAGGGTCGGAAGCGCGGTGAAGAAGGCGTCAGTAAGAATATCGACGAGAGCGCGGTCGATCGGCGAAGGAGGGCGGGCGCACATGCCCATGACCGTGTTCATCTGCTCGCGCCAGTCGCGGATCGAAATCTTGCCCTTGATGAACTTTTCGGCCATCGCTCGCTGCTTCTCCGGGTTGGCCATCTGCTGGTCCTGGCTGCAAAGGAATGCAGAGCGCGGCCAGGCCAGCACGCTCAGCGATCGATCGAGGATACGTCACGTCGCCGGTCGAGCACGCACATGTGCTCCATCAGGCCGGCCATGTCGCCCATGCCGAGCAATTTCGAGACAAACGAACTCGGATTGAACTTTTCGAGGTCCTGGAGGTGCTCGCCGGTGCCGAGGAAGATGATCGGCGTCCTGGTCGCAGCAACGCTGCAGACGTCGACCACACGACCGTCAGCACCCTCGCCTCTTCAGAGGCGTCAACGACGAGCGCCTGCGGCCAGATACACGCACGCCGAGATGGCGCCTCCGCCCTTGGCGTGGCCGTCGAGCTTCGTGACGATGATGGCACCAAAGCCAGCCGACTCCTTGAACGCTTTCGACTGCGACTCGGCTGCCTGGCCGATCGACGCATCGAGGACCATCAGGGTGAGATCCTGTCGGGAGGTTGGGAATCGTTCGTGATCAGTAGGTCGTTGAAGAATTCGGCCAGTGAGGGGGGGGGGGGAGCGTGACTGACAGGCGAGACGGCCTCGCCGATCTTCTCCATCTCTTCGAACAGCTCAGTCTCCTGCCGATGCCGGCCACTCGTGTCGACGATGATGACCTCCATCCGCTCTTTTTTGAACTTCTCAACGCCGTCTCGGGCGATGATGACCGGGTCCGTCTCGGTATACGAGCCAAAGTAGGGGATCTTGGCCTTAGTCGCGTTCTGCTTCAGCTGGTCAAAAGCGCCAGCGCGGAAGGTGTCGGCGCAGACGAGACACGTCTTGAAACCCTTGCGGGCATAGTGGGCCGCGAGCTGGCAATGGTGGACAAGCATTTGGGTCAGACGCCGCAAGCCAGCACCCGCTAGGAGAGCGACTACGCGCGTAGACGCACCTTTGTACACGTCGTCGTCTTTCCGGCTCCCTGTAGGCCGAACGATGCCGGGTCAGCGTACAGATCGCTCCATCAGGCCAATACAGCAGCAGATGTGTCCCCCAGCACGCAGTCTGGACAGAGGTCCTGCTCCTGAAGTTCGCTACATTAGTCGGCCCGCGTGCCGCGCCGCTCTGGACGTCCCCGCTCGTCGACACCGACTTGACGCTCTTAGAACCCAGATGGCCGGACGTACCTGGATACCGACGGCCATGAGCACGTTTGGCTTGCCCTTCTTTGGCTTGAACTCCCACCCTTTGCCATCGCCGCCGGCCCCGACGCCGGCGCCGTCCTTGCCGGCGCTGCCGTCGACGAGCTGAACGAGCTCGTTGAAGATGGCCTTCTGGACGATCTGAAACGCCTTCTGCGGCGTCGGCGGGTTGGCCGGCGGCTCGGGCGAGAGCAATGGCTTGACCTGCAGGTGTTGATGGACCATGGTGGAGCTGTTAGGTCGAGCACAGATGTGGCTCTGGCAGAGTCGAGCTACGAGTGTTTGGGGAGGGATGCAGCTACGAACGGTGCGCCGGACGGAGGCTCGGAGGGTCGAGACGAGCTTGACGTTGACGTCGGCCTCGAGCAAGGCGGCACAGACCTCTTTGAGGACGCTGTCGAGGGCCTGAGCATGTAGGAGGAGGAGGATGTGTCAACGCTCCGACCATCATCCGAGGCTCGGTCGCGTGGTGCGAGGGCTAGGGAGGAGGCGAAGGAGGGAGCGTTGCGGTCGGCGTACCTGATCGTCGATGGAAGACGCGGCCGTGAGCGACTGGATAGCTCCATTGAGCCGTCGTCCTAGATCGGCCAAGACCATGCTGCTTGGTTGGATTTAGTGTTCTGTTCTAGAAGGTGGTGAGGTTCAGGACGGGTGGGCGTTGCTGGCCCAGGGACGATCTCGTCGCTCTGCTGCTGCTGCTGGCAAGCTCCGCTCGAGCGTGCGGCGGCAGCGACCGCAGCTGACCTCGGGAACGTCGACCTGCCGCCGACTCGAACTCCCTCTGGTCCCGTCACGAAGCCCTCGTGTTTCTCACCAGGAGGATGGCCCGCCCCTTGCTGGCCAAGAAGGCTGCCGTCGGCATCTGGCTTGACGCCGGTCAGTCCCACGTCGTCCAGCAAGCAGGTGCCCGCTCGCCTGCGCGCGCCGTGCTGACCCAGGCGACCTGCTGCTGCTCGTCTCCGCCGCCCAGGCGTCCTCCTCGACAGGTCGCGTCTCGTCCCGGCCTTCGTCGCGTCCAATGTCCGGCAGCTCGGCGCGAGCTTTGGCTCGATCTCACGGACGACGTTCTACGAGGGTGTGTGCTCTGGGAGGAGTCTGCGCCGTCAGAAGGGACCGAAGGGCGACGGTAAGCTGATGGAGCTTCCCGACCCCTGACAGACTGCCTCGCCGGCAAGTCGCCTGCCGAGCGGGCCTTCCGGTCCGAGCTGAGCAATGCCGGCATCGATGTTCTCCATCAGCCTTGGTCGGGCGCGGCTGATGCGGCGCCGCTGAACGCCGCCCTCCGAGAGGACCTGATGGACTTTGTCGAGCAGAAGCGGCCCGGGCGGCGGACGGTCATCGTCGCGTACGTCTGGCTTTCAAGGCCGCTCGACGAAGAGAGCTGGGATCTGACCTCCCATATTTCTTGCTTTGAAGTACGACGAATGCTAATCTGTCACCGACGCTTAAGACTATCGCGGACGAGTCGAAGATGACGACGATCGTCATCGGGCCCGAGTCGGTCCGGCCGGCGTACCCGTCACCGATCGTCTTTGCCCCGCTCGGCAACCTCCTGCAGCTCTCTGCATCAAGCGTCAGCGCAACTGGTGGACGGCCTTCGCTTGACCTCGAAGAGCTGCTCGGCGCCGGCATGGCTAGCCTCCCACCACAGCAGGCCAAGTTCGACCTCGGCGAGTTCTTCCCCGGCGGCAAGGACAAGACCAAGATCAAAGGGACGGTGACCAAGGCCGAAGAGAAGAGGTCCAAGGCCGTCGGCAAAGAGATTCTGAGCCAATCGGCCAGCCCTTTCAAGGTCGCCGCCGAGCCAACCGTCAAGGTCGCCGCCGAGCCAACCGTCAAGGCTGTCCTGATGCCAGCCGTCAAGGCGGTCCCGAAGCCAGCCGTCGCTGTCCCAAAGCCAGCTGTCAAGGCTGTCTCGAAGTCAGCCGTCAAGGCGGTCCCGAAGCCAGCCGTCGCTGTCCCAAAGCCAGCTGTCAAGGCTGTCTCGAAGTCAGCCGTCAAGGCAGTCCCGAAGCCAGCCGTCGCTGTCCCAAAGTCAGCTGTCAAGGTTGTCTCGAAGTCAGTCGCGGCCTCTGAGACGAAGAAGGCGGTCAAGCTGTCGGTCAGGCTTCCCAAATCCTGGGCCAACGACGCCGCCCAAGCCGTCGCGAAAAAGGCCAAGCGGGCGACCGCAGCGAAAAAGGCTAAGGAGGCGGCCAAGTAGGCCAAGAAAGCAAAGTCGTGACCTTCCGGCTCGACATGAGCCCGCCGGTAACCTCTCCTTCCCCTCCAACCACCAGCGCCTCTTACGCCCCTCTCTCTTGGCTGATCGGCCGAGAAGGTGCCCTTTCCCGTCTGCTGTCACCCGTGCGCAAGGGTTCGAAAGCAAGAGGCAAGGCGCTGACTCCCTCTGCGTCTCTTCTCCCGACGACAGATACACCTCGCAGCCGCCAAGCGGGGAAGGCAGCCCGTGTGGCACGATGATGTCTCCTCTCTGCCCTTTGTTGACGTCGACTTCGAGGCCGTCTAAGGCGCGTCGGCCGTCTTGACGACGCCGCCTCTCGCTGCCAATGTTCTGACTTGCTGACCCTCGATCCTCGTCTGACGCGTGTCCCGCTGTAGAGGTTACGGGCGATAGTCCGCTCGTGCAGACAGCATCACTTGCGGTCAAAGTCAACGGTCTCCACCCTGCCGTCGCCCTCGTCACTGGCGACCGCGCTCTCGGTCCTGCTCGAGCGAGTGTCGTTCTCGACTGGACGAGCCTCACGACGCGGCCGTGACGGCAGACGAGCTCGGCGTTCTCATGCAAGCCAAGGACCAGGGCAGCCTCGTCGACGGCGAGCGGCTCATTAACGGAGCACTTGACTCTTGATGAAGACTTCCCTGCGCACCCCGAGACCGGTTTGCAAGTGCGTCCAGTGCATCCCAAGGATCGAATACCGGACACCCGCTGGATAGTGGTTGAGCGACCGGAACCACTGAAGTTCAGGGGGATGGAACCTGAAATCTGGCATGCGTCATTCACATCATCTCGACCTCCTCGTACTTGGACATCCGCTTCCGGCGGCGGAGGGCGCAAAGGGACAGGACTGAAGCGACGACCTGCGATGAGCCATGATGGGTTGACGTCAGCTTCCATCCGGCCAGCTCTGCGGGGAAGGCAGAAGAGACGCTGCGAACCAAGAGCGCCAGAGCAGCCGCGACCTGACGGGTCGTTTGAGCGGCCGGTCAGCGGTCGTGTCGGTTGAGAAGGGGAAGGCAGAGGCACGCGACGACTGACCAGCCAGTTGGCGCTGCCGAGGCTCGAATCGGTCGCGCCCTCGTCCTTGAAGCGGCTGCTCGCCAGCGGAAAGAGGACCATGCAGACGACGAACGCTGCGAGCGTGAACACGGTCGCGAGCGTCGTCACCGTCGAGCCGAGGATGAGCAGAATTGGCGCGGCCGTGCAGAAGGAACCGAGGTCGAGAACAATGGCGACGGCCGAGATGGCAGCTGCGACGGGGTTGAGGACGAGCGCTCCGGTCAAATTGTCCGGGAGAGCGTCGGTATCTGGGCACCCAAACGGCTTCGGTCAGCTTTTGGAGGCATAGCGTCGCTGGGGCGCCTCGGGGGCGCACATTTGGAGGCGAGCACTGAGATAGAGACGGTCTCGAGGTTGTAGCCGACATGGGCATCCGAGCAGGTGTCTGTCAGGGAGGTTTGGGAGACCGAATTAGCCGACTGATTGCTTGCCATCCGACGAGCCCTCTGGACGCTTTACCTGCGATGCAGAATCCGAAGTTGCCAAAGGTGACCGTCCGGCCCTGCGAGCGGCAAGCGGGACGTACCAATCAGTCATGAGGACGGCATGGAAGCTCGGAGGGAGACGAGGAGGACTCACGTCGATGGTCGCCTCGAGAAAGACGAGCGACTTGTTGAGCGGGGCCGAGAGGGAGACTACGATTAGCAGAGCGAGGGCGACGGCAGTGAAGAGGGCTGTCGACCAGGTCGTGATCCTTCGGGAGTCAGCCATCGGCTCAAAGCAGACTTCCAGGCTTGAGGGCTCAGGGCGCACCTGCGAAGGCGGGGAGGATGGCGCGATGCATGACGAGCGAGGCAGAAGGTGGGCGGGCGAGTCGGATGCTAGGGCGGTCAAGGAGGCTGGGTCAAGATGAAGGTCAACAGGGCGCGGAAGGTCAGCTTTGGCAAGAGGGTGGAGGTTTGCTGTCTGAGCGGGTCGACGGCGAGCTGGAGGGTGCGTTCGCCGGCCGGTCGTCTTCGCCGCCTGTCGCTCGCCGTGCCGACGGGCGCGCCCCCTAGCCGACTGCGTATCAGGGCCCGGCCAGCGTCACCGTCTGACTGGCCTGGCAGGCCTGTCAGGCGTCCTTTTAGGCGACAGGTGACAGACGCCATGGCCTCGCTTCGACTTGACGGTCAGTCGGCTTGACGTTGTTCCTTTGCCATGGCCATGGCGTTCTCTGGGCAAGAGAAGCCAGCCTGGGCTGCTGCACGTCGCCTTTCCCGGCCGGCTCGAGCTGTCGCGCAGCACGCCCGAGCTCGCTCCCGAGACTGCTCGTCCTAGATGACGCCCTCCTCTCCCAACAACCACGACCCCCTCGCCTTCTATAACGACTTCCTCAGCAGTAGAAACCGGCAACATGAGTCCCGTCGCACGTCGCAGTCGCCATGCGCCGCTCGCTCCGCGTTGTGAGTCTCGCTGGCCGCTCGCAAGCCGGCCGCCATGCGTCCTCGAGCTAAACCCGACGTCCCCTGTCTGCTTCCATCTGCCTGCCAGCACTCCCGTCACCAGCTCAAGCTGCCGTTTGAACTGCAGTTGCTTGTGCTCGCCGAAGCCGCCTAGGACCTTTAGGCTCGGAAGCAGACACTCTCGACGCTCAGCCTCGTGTCGTCGGCCTGGCGGGTGCGTTGCGTTGCCGGACGGGCCTCTGCAAGCTTGTCGCTGATGTTCCACCGTCGTCTCGTCCCTCTGCATCAGGGGCCCTTGTCTCCGTTCAGGAGGCAGCTCAAGCTCGACTGCTTTGAACTCCTTCAGGTCGATCACTTTGACGGGCGCTGAACTCGGCCGCACGTGTGTTTCGCGGCCCACCCAGCCCTCGGCCGCTTCGTCCGCCTCGTGTTCTGCGACTCCCTGGCCCTCGACAGTTACCAAGATGTGGACGAGGACAACCTGAAATGGAGAATCTCCGACCTTCGCTCGGCCCTGGGCTCGCTTATCCGATCGAGCGGCGTTCTGTCCAAACCTCGACGCTTTCACCGGTTTCGTTTACGTTGGTCGCTAGCCGGCCTTCGGTTGGCCCGACGTCCCTCTCCGTCTCAAGGGGCTCGTTCTCGAGTTCCTGCCCTGGATGCTCGGGATCAACACCTCGGCGATCGTCGACATGCCAATCTTCGAATCACTTTACATCTCCTTCTCAGCCGCAAGAGAGCTCGACTCTAACGGCATTTGGTTTACATCGGACGTCCGCGAGCTGGATCTGCTCCGCACCTTGTCGGGCGAGCCGCCCAAGGGCGCTTCACTTCCGTTCCATCGTTTGCGCTCGCTCTCTTTTGAACGCATTGGTCTCGCTGAAGCTCTCGCCCATCCGCTTTCGTGCCTTACGGCGCTGAGGTTTTTGCGACTTGGCGGCCTTACTCGCCGCTTCGCAGATCGTTCGGACCAGCCGCCATCGACTGCCGGCCCTCTCCGCCATTTGAATGTCATCGCTTAGAAGGGAAGGTCTTTCGCAAACCAAGGTGGACGTCAGCACAGACGAAGCGGCTCGCGACCTGCTGCCGCTCGGCGTGCATCTCATCGGGTCGGATGGGCTCATTCAGCCGGCAGACTAGGCCAGCGCGTCTGAAGCCTGTGTGCCTAATCTTTCTTTGCTTCCTACCGGCTCACGACGCACGCGGACCGCCAAGAGTCGCCCTGACTTCCTCCGGCCGACACGCTCGTCTCCGACGCGCAGCCTCTCGCCAGTCGACATGCCCACAAGCTTCCTTCCCTCTAGCCGCATGATGGACGCTCGACCACCGTTCTTTGCTAAGACTACCCTTGCGACCAGGTGAAATTTCCCTTTTCTCGAGCTGCATACAGACATGATCATACAAGCTTGCGTGGGAGATGAGCGATATCGGATGGGACGCGGTCGGCGCGAAGGGCAGGAGGAGCAGCGAGGAGAGACTATGGGCGTGCAAGGTCCGAATGCAAAGCGTACTTCAAAGATAGGATCGAAAGAGAGGAGCCGATGTAGGCCAGCTGAAGGGTGGCTCAGAGTCCGTAGCCAAAGCCTACAGGGGCGGACGAAACGGTGCGTCAGTCTTCGGGGTCGACGTCGAGGATGGCAGCAACCGAGAGCACTGACTCTTGAAGACTGCGTCGAGCGTCTTGAGGCTGACGGGTTTGATCAGGTAACCGTCGACGCCGCTGCTGAACGCCTTCTTCTTGTCCTCGGGCGTCGCGAGGCCCGTCAGCGCCAGGATCTTGGCCCGCTGGAGCAGCTGGTCGCGCAGAGCCGGGTCGGGCGTCGTCGGCAGCGAGGCCGAGCGCGAGTGAGCCGACCGTCGGGCCGACTCGATCGACCTGATGGCGCGCGTCGCAGAGAGGCCATCGAGGACCGGCATCGACACGTCCACTGGCAGAGCGGAGAGGGGGAGGGGGCAGGGTTAGGTGCAGGCTCATACAGCAAGAGATCGCGACGAGGCGACGCACTGAGGATGACGTCAAAGTAGTTCTGGCCCTTGGCCTCGAACATGTCGACGCCCTCCTGGCCGTCGCATGTCTCGATGAAAGAGAAGCCCTGGCGAGCGAGGAGGAAGAAGGGGTCAGCGGGAGTTTTCGTGCGGTCGAGCAGGATTGCCTGGGGCGCACCTTCTTGCGGAGGAAGGCCGAAAGCACGCGCCGGTTGATGACGTTGTCCTCGCAGACAAGCACCATTGGGATCGCCTGCGATTTGATGGCGGCCTCGCGGATAGCCGCCACTTCCGAGTTGGGCGCGACGGCGCTCTTGAGCAGGACGCCGCCGCCGATGATCGAGATCGTCGACCCAGGTGAGCTCGGCGTCGATGGCCCGGCCTCAAACTCGGACGACGGCTTGCGCGGCGCGTTTAGCGGCTGCGGGTTGGCCGCGCCCGAGTAGCCGTTGAAGGCGAGCGGCGAGGCCTGGTCCGGCTGGAAGGTGATTGACCGACCGCCCATCGACGGCCGCTTGGCTCGCCGCTTGGCCTGGTCGCGCTCGTCCTCGGAGCGCCGGCGCTGCAGCAAGACCTGCTGCTTGAAGCCCGCATGGGCGGCCACATGGCCCGGCGTCCCGCCAGTCGAACCTGTCGACGTCGAGGACGCGCCAGGCAGGCCGGAAAAGTACGTCCGATCGTCGTCGAGCGAAAGCGAGTAGGATCGATTGCTGTGGGCGCTGTAAGGCGAGCCGATGTCGAGCTCGCTCGGCGTGCGAATCGGTATGCGAGGCGAGTCGCTCGTCGCCGAGAGATTCGACGACCGCCGGCTGCCTTCAGACGGCCGACGTGAGCCGGTCATCGCCTGAACGCATGCGCGCATGGCCGCCATGATCTTGACCGGTCCGGCCGGCTTGAAGACGAGCGTCGCAAAGCCGCCGGCCTCGCGCTAGAGTCGTAGGATCGAAAACGGCGAGGTCAGCATCGACGAGAGAATGATACTTTCAGCCCGACCTGCACTCACGTAAGCTTGGACCGCGCGGAGCTGCTCGACGGCGCTGCGCGAGGTCGAGAAGATGACGATCGGCCGGCCGACGTTGCCCTGCTCGGTAAAGTGGTCGACGACGCTCTCGCTCTCGTTGACGAGGAGGATGTCGCCCCAACCGGGCACCGTCGACGGCCGTGCCTCGAAGCCCCAGTCCTGGAGGTTCATTTCGAGCACGTCGCGCAGAAGCTTGAAGCCCCGGATGCGCTCGTCGAAACCGAGGAACGTAACACTGATTCCGAGGCCAAAGTCGACGAGGCTGGCGCTGCTGTCGACGCTGTGGCGCCGGCGGGCCGGGACAGCGTCGAGCGAGACCTTGATCTCGGTGCCGAGGCCCTGGGTGCTCCAGACATCGACCTTGCCTCGGACGGCGTCCGACGAGACGATCGAATTGACGATCGCAAGGCCGAGCCCAGTGCCGGTCTGGAGCGGGTTCTCCTGCGAGAAGGGCTGGAACAGTTGCGACTGGAGGAAGTCCTTGGAGATGCCCTTGCCGGTATCGATGACGGCGATCTCGAGCGGGATCGCCTCGGCGTCCTCTGGCGCCGGCAACGCCCGAAGCGTGACGAGCACGTAGCCATCGGTCGTGAACTTAAGCGCGTTCGAGACGAGGTTCATGAGAACGCGCCGGACGCCGCCCTTCTCGAGGTTGACGCGCCAGCCTTCCTCCCGCCAAGGGATGTCGACGACGCACTCGACTTGCGGCCGGTCGAGCGGCAGCTGACCGTCCTCACGAAGCACGGTTGACGGCGGCGGGGCGTAGACGCTGCCGATCTCCGAATCGCCGATGAGTGCACGCGCACGCTGGCCCATCCAGCAGCCCTCGACCGTCTCCTCGATCAGCTGGGCGAGATCGACCTCGGACTTCTGGATGCCGCGGTCGGTCGTCGCCTCGGCGCCCGAGACCCGGCCGGTGTTGCCGCTCAGCTTGGTGTAGTCGAGGACGTGGTTGACCGTCTCGATCAGGCTGATGCCGCACGCCTGTACCGTCTGCAGGTACGATGACTGCTGGTCGTCGAGTTTGGTGTCGGACATCAACTGAGCGATCGCGAAGGGGGCCACGCCAACGGTCAGCTGCGAGGCAGGCCATGCACAGAGAAAGGGGCGACGCACCTCCGACGACAGCAGGATTCCGTGCAGAGGCGTGCGCAGCTCGTGCGAGATGTTGGCTGGAAACCGGGTTGGCATGTAGCGTCAGTATGGTACGACCGCGCTACGATCAGAGGCGCGCACGCACAGATGAATTGCGACTTGGCCTTGTCGGCCAGGAGCAGCCGGCGCTTGAGGACGGCGCTCAGGATGATGAGGCCGATCGCGCGCAGGTACTTGAGCTCAAATCCTTCGAGGAACTGTTTCTGGACGTTGCACGTGTAGGCAAAGACTGCAGAAGAGGGCAGAAGCAGACTCAGCAAGAGGGGCACGGAAAACGGGAACCACCCGGTCGGGGACTGACCGAGCGCGAACGGGTTGTGGTCAATGTTGTAGATCGGGCAGCACATGGCGTACTGGATTCCGGGCGGGACCATGTGCCGCATCCAGGCCGGCACAACGCGCTCGTAGATCCTGCCGTTCGGGTACTCCTTGAGCCAGGCGGCAATCTTCTGGTGCTCGGGCGCCGTCAGCGGCCGGTTGCGGTCCTTTGGCGTCGGGAGCGCTTCGGCTGTGCCGAGCACGGGCAGCGTCGGGATCGAGTGGGCCGAATTCTGGCGAGCGAGGAAATTGACCGGCCGGCTGTCGACGCCCGGCGTCAGGTCGCCCTCGTCATCGTAGGCGCCCTTTTGGCCGTTGCCGCTGTCGTTGCCGTTCTCGCCGGCCATGTCGACGTACTGGTCGGCCTGGAAGCGGAAGCCCGTCTTGCCGTCGTCGTCAGTCGTCTCGACGAGCTCGAAGGCCGAGAGGTCGAGGATGAGGGCGCCGTCGACATCGAGCGTCTTCTGGATAAGACTGGCTGCCTCCTGGTAGATGACGTTGAGCGAGACGTTGGCCGTCGTGTCCATCTCAACGACCTCCTTGGTGAAGCGCTCCATCGAGTCCTGGATCATCGCCCGCCGGTTCAGGTGGAGCCGGTCGCGGAAGAGCTCGAGCTCGCGCATGCAGATGGCGGCAAACTCCTTGAGGACGTGCCGCTGGCGCGGGCTGAACTCGGTTCGCGGCTTGTCGTCAAAGACGCAGCTGGCGGAAATGCAGCGGAGGCGCGCAATCGTTAGCAAACGGAGAACTGACAGCGGTGGGCGATCAGAGGACGAGACGGACAGGGAGCCGATGTTGTATCCGTCGGGCGTCCGCAGGGGCGCGCCGGCGTAGAAGCGGATGTTGGGCTTGCCCTTGACGAGCGGGTTGTTGCGGAAGCGCCAGTCCTGGTGCGTGTCCAGGACGATCATCGGCTCGGGGCTCTGCTGGAGGATGACGTGGGCGCAGAGCGAGGGCTCGCGCGCGCCGCCGTCGGCGTTGAGACCGCCTGATGGGCGGGAAGAGCAAAAGGGTCAGCGCTGACTGGCAAGGCCGCTGCGGGGCGGGGGGGGGGGGGGGAGGGGCAAGGTTGATGAGGGCAACGCACTCTCCGACTTGTACCACTGGTCCGTGTCGTCGACCATCGAGATGAGGACCATGCGCGTCGCAAAGACGAGCTTGGCCATGTGCGAGATGCGGTCAAAGTTGACGTCCTGGCCGGAACGGAGGATGTTGAAGCGGTAGAGCGCCCGCCGGCGCTCGAGCTCGTCCGGCGGCTTTGGGGCCGAGAGCCAGCCCTTCTCGAGGAACAACTGCTCCTGGTACGAGCTCGTCCGCGGCGCGGCCGGGTTGGTTGGAGGGCCGCCTGAGGCCGTTGGAATGCCTGGACCACCGCCGCCGCTGCCACCGCTGGCCGCGCCGCCTCCGCTCGCACGCCGGGTGACGCCGTCCGACTGGGTCGACTGGAGCGGAATTCGCGCCGGCGCGATGCCGCCGTCGGATCGGTTGGACGGCCCCAGCGGCGGCCGCTGGGCGTGGGCGGCCGGGGGCGGCGAGGGGGCCGTCAGGTCGGCCGGCGTGAAGGGCTGTGAGAGGAAGGCACGGAAGGCCTCGTTGGCGGCCTCCTCTTTGGGCAGGACATTCTCCGGGTAGAAGCGCAGCGAGCCGGGCTTGCCGGCCGATCCGCGGCGGGACGAGCTGCCCGAGCTCGTCTGCGTCTGCGGTATGCTCGACGACGATGTCGAGCTGCTCGACCCCGTCCGCGATGATGAGGAGTTGACGCCAGACGAGCCGGTAGGGACGAAGAAGCCGTCGACGTGCGAGGTCCGCCGGCCGAGGACGGTCCGCGAGCTGTCGGCCGAGCCCGTGTCTGACAGCATACTCCACGTTGACGACCGGCGCGAGATGAGCGCCTCGTGCCCGCTCCCGCCGCTGTTAGGGCTCTGGCTGTCGTCGCCGGCAGCAGCGCCCGCGGAGCCGGGACTGTCGCTGACGGCGGTAGTGAGCGACTCGGCCGCTTGGCGGTCGCGCTCGGTCGCAGCTGCCGCCGCCGCCTGCCACTGGGCCGGGCCGCCAAAGTAGTCGTCCCCGGCTGCAGCCTTCTTTGCGGCCTGGCCCGACTCTGTCACCGGCAAGGGCGCCGTCGCGAGCGGGACCATCGGCAGCTGAACTGCGCCCGGCGAGCTCCCGTCGGGCGCGAACTCGCCAAACGGCGTCGCCGGGATCGCATCGAGTCCGCGACGGAGGCCGGTCCCGCTCGAGGCCGAATGCGACTGCGGAGGGACACGGGCGGCGGAGCTCGAGGGGGCCGTGGTCGAAGGCAGCATGCCCTTGCTCGTCGCCGTCCAGGTGCCGCCGTAAGGCGGCGCCCGACCGCCGGCCGTCCCGCTTGTGCTCTTGCTCTTGCGCGCAGCCGCCCCGGCCGAGCCGAGGGTCGAGGGCGGGTACTCGTGCGAGGGACTCGCATAGCCCCGAAGCGGGTCGACGTGCTCGTGCTCGGGCGAGGGCAGGACAAAGGGCGACAGGCTCGAGTTGGCCCCGGCGAGACGGACGAGGCCGGCAAACTCTTCGTTGCGCATCGACGGCCGAGCCGTGCGCGAGCCAGCGGGCGACGGCGAGCCGAGCGGAGCGCTCACGCTCGGCGGCGGGAGCAGGACGGGCGGGACGCCCGAGCTCGGGCTCGTCCCGCTCGAGTAGGATCCTTGGCCGGTGTAGCCGCCGCCGCCGCCGCCGCTGTTGTTTAACGGCGCTGGTGGCTTGGTAGCGGTCGGCGAGCCAGGCTGAGGCGGGGCGATAGCGGCTGACGAGGACGGCGCAGACATCGAGCCCGGTCGGCCCGTTCCGCCCGCAAACGGCAGCGGGAACCTTCCTCCGGGCTGAGCCTTCGGCGACGGTTCGCGCGAGCTCGTGAAAGCCGACGACGTGGTGCTGCTTCCGCCGGGTGAGGGCGTCTGGAGCGGCGGGTTGGGAATCTTGAACGGATCCCAGCGGCCCTCGGCGTAGGCGTCGATGAAGTTCTTCCAGTCCCAGCCCTCGGCGTTGCGGCTCTTTGAGCGCGAGCTTCGGAACTCGAACGCAGGGCTCTGGCCGGGGGGAAGACTGGCCGAGGCCGGTCGGTTGCGGGCTGCGTCGAGGAAAGGGGGGAAGGAAGGGGGGATGACATCGGGAAAGGCTTCAAGGCGTCAGCTAGCCGCGAAGCTTGGACGATCAGAGAGCACCGACGGACCTGCATGGCCGGTTGTGATGGAGGGTCGCCGGTCGGCGAGACGGCCGCTGGCGTCGACGCTGTGCCCGACCGAAGTTGGCGCGGCAGTCGTCGATGTCGAGCCTGACTCCAGCTCGCGCTCGCGCTGCTGCTGATCCGACCCCTGCCCCTGCTGCTGCTGCTGAGCGAGCGCAGCAGGGTGGACGTCGGGCGACGGCATCGACGGCAGGTAGCCTACCTGGGCGGCCGCCGCCGCCACCGGCGTCTCATCGTCCGGGCTGGTATCGGCCGCACGGCCCAGTCCGAGCCCATCGAAGCCGTCCTCCCCGACGGCAGCTGGCCGGTCGCGACGCTCAATGTCGCGCGCGCTCATCGCGATGGCCACCGGCTGAGCGTCGGCGCCGTCGTCGGTCGGTGCGAGCGGGCCCGGAGGGGCGGGGTCGTTCTGACGGAAATGGGCGCCGAGGTCGCCCGTGCTCGGTAGGCGATCCGGGACGCCGCCACCGCCGGTGGTCAAAGGCGAGGTCGACCGGCTGCGGCCGTCAGCCCAGTCATTGCCGTCGTTATCGGTCGTGTCGTCGGCTGCCCCTCCGTCGGTCGTCGAGTCGATGCCAGCGCCGCCCGGTGTAAAGCCAGCGAGGAAGGTCGCCCGCGAGCCGCTGACGGGCGACGATTGGTGCGACTGGCTGCCTCCTTTGAAAGTGCCACTGCTGCCACTGCTGCTGCTGCTGGCGAGGTAAGCGGGCCCGCCGGGGCCGGCGCCTGTCGCCGTCTTTGGCCGCTTGCCAGCCGAGGTCCGGACGTGAGCTCGACCGCCGCCGCCGGCTTGCGAGCGGAGGCTGCTCCCGCCGGCGCCGTCGTCGGCGGCGGTAACGTGCGAAGGGCCGCTGCTGCTGAGCGGGATTGCGGACGCCCGGCGGCGTGCGAGCGATCGGGGCGAGGTTGCGAGCCCGCTCCCGAACGAGGAAGGTGCCTGCCCGGGCGGCGGCGACGGCACGAACGACGCTGACGAGAGCGGCCCCGCGCCACCGCTGCCGCCGCCGCCGGTCGCCGCTGCTGCTGCTGCGAGCGAAAGAGAGGACGACGAGGCCTGGCGCGAGGCCTGGCCTGGCCGAGGCATGGCGACCCTCGGCGTGTCGGACGGGACGACGTCGACTGGCCTCCGGAGGCTGTTGCCGCCGCTGGCGCTTGCGACCCCCTCGTCGGCAGCGGCGGTCGACGACGCGGCCGAGAGGCTCAAGTGGGCCGTCTGCGGCCCTCCCGCACGGAGGAGGGCTTGGACGCTCGAGAGCGGCCGGGTAGCTGGGCTTCGTGAGCGGGGCGACGACTGGCCGCCTCCTCCTTCGCCGGCTGCCGAGCTCGAGCTGAGGCCGAGCAGGCTGCCGTCCTCGTCGGCGAGCGAGGCGTGAAGCGGGTGGGCGAGCGGGACCACGGCGCTGCTCGGAGGAGAAGGAGGGATCGGGATCGAGGGCGAGCCGTGCCGAGCGGGAGGAGGAGGGGTGGCCGAGGTCGAGCCCGACGGCGACGGCGGGTCCGGTTGAGAAGGGGCCGCCATCTGACTGGAGCGAGGAGGGGTCGAGCCTGCCCGTCGGGCGTAGGAAGCAGAGGGCCGAGGGGCGGCGGGCGACAGAGCTGGTTGCCTGCGAGCGTCTGCTGGTCCAGCAGGCCGGGACGTAGGCCCGACTGAGAGTTGAAGACGACGAGAGCTGAACTCTGCAGAGAGGAGTCGGAGCGAAGGGAGGGCCGAGAAGGTTGGGAGGATGAGCGTTGAGCGTTCGGGCTGGCCAGCCGCAATGCGGGAGCAATCCCGCCCAGCCAACGCGCAGGCAGCGAGGCGAGACGAGGCGAGGCGGCCAAAGGTCGGTGGTCGTACCTCGTTAGGTGAGCTTGAGGAGGGCTGTATGCGCCCGGGCTCTCGCTCGAGCTCGTTTGTGCGATCCCTCTGGTGGTCGTCCTGCCCTCGTCTCGTTGCTGGCCGCTGCTCGGCCGTCGCTGCTGCCTGGGCGAGAGAGGACGACGGTCGAGGCCCCGGTCGGCCCTCACGCGCGCGTGACCGAGGAGTTACGCTCATCGGTAAGAGGTGGAGGGACTGGCAGCCGATCGCTCGCTCGACTGCGTCACTCGTCCCTTTTCGTCTCCGTTGCTCTGGCTCGTCGACCTGTCCCTCCTCGACCGTCGACCGTCAACCCCCCTCCCCTCCCGCACGCCCTTCCGTCCGTCCCAACTTCAGCTAGGTGATCTGCACGCCTCCTAGAACCCACCTCAGCCCAGCATCCCCTAGCCTCGATGTCCACCGCCTCGTCTGTCACCCGGATCGACGCCCACTCGCCTAGGTCCAAGGAGGCCGCTACGGCCGATATCGGCAAGCCGCCGCCCCTCCTCCGCGGGGTCTACGGCCCTTACGTCCTCCTCCCTCTGCTCGCCGCTCTCGTCTGGCTCGGAGGTCGGTCCTTCCTTTTTCGTCGTCGTTTACGTCCGCGCCGGCCGCTACCTCTTCTCCCAGCGAGCACGGGCGAATGCGTGGGCGGGCGGTGGCTGCGCTCCACTCCCCCATGGACTGACGACGCCCCTCTCTCTCGCCAGGCCTCGCCGCCCTGATGGGCATCTGGGCCAACGCCGGCACGCCCCGCTACGAGCAGGACTCGGCCGGTATCGCCTACATCTCAAACGTCGGTGCCTACCACCAGACGCTCGTACGTTCCTCGCTCGCCCGCCCGCGCGACTTCCCAATCTTGATACTTGGTGTGCTGACCCCCTCGCCCTTCGCCCTCATCCCTCCTCCTGCTGCAGTTCATCTGCATCTGCGTCATCACCGCCTTCTTCGTGCGTTCCCTCCATTTCTTGGACCCTCTCTCCAGCCTGTCTTGTCCTCGGCTGCTGACGACGCCTGCCTCCCTGCTGCCGCACAGTACATCGCCAGTCTGCTCGCCGAGCGTTGGCTTCGGCACGTCGACCGGATCCCCGCCCACGGCATCCGCAACCGGCGCGTCGTCATTTATGACCTCTTCGCCATCCTCTTCTGCTGCATCGGCAGCGCCGCCCTTGTCGTCCTCTCGGCCTTCAACTGCTACAGCTAGTACGTCGCTCCCTTCCTGGCGCGCATATACGCATCCACCCCTCGTTCGGACGCCTGACGGACGCCTCCCCTTTCCCTTTCGCAGCCCGACCGTCCACTGGGTCGGTACCGGCGTCTTTGTCGTCTGCGTCGCTATCTCGGCCGTCTTCCAGACGCTCGAGATCCTCGCCCTCAAGAAGGACCACCCGGACCGGTCGCACCTGCTCCGCAACGCCGTCCTCAAGCTCGTCATCGTCACCCTTGCCATCGCCATGGCCATCACTTTTGGCTGCCTCTACGCCTTTGGCAAGAAGAGCGACATCACCTCGCAAAACCCGGCTGAGGCGGCCAAGGCTAACCGGCTCCGGTCGGCCGCGGCCGTGCTTGAGTGGTCGATCGCGCTCGTCCTCGACGCCTATTTCTTCACGCTCGTCCTCGACCTTTGGCCGGCCTCCAAGTCGTCGCCCCGCTACCTTCGGCGGATGGCCAAGTGGGAGGGCCAGGCGCTCGAGAAGCTTGGCATCGAGCCGGGAGCGGTCCCTACGGTCGTCCCGCCCACCGGGGCCGAGCGCAACGGCCGGTTCGAGGGGCTCGAGCAGGACCCCCAGACGGGTGGACCGGCCATGACGTCGGCCTACGTTCACCCGGTCGCCGGCTACCCGAGCGCGACCAACGGCGGCTTCCCGGCAGACACCAACGGCGCCTACCTGCCCGACCCTGCCCCGTACCCCGTGCCCGAACGCCAGCCCTCGGCCGTCATCAACCACGCGAGCCCCGTCAGCCACTTCCCGACGGCTGCCCACCCGGCGCCGCCGCCAAACGCGCCGACGTACCAGCCCCACGGGGGTGACGTCGAGCTCGCCCCGCCGATCGAGCCGACCTACACCCAGACGACGGGCTCGGTCGCCCGCTACTAAGGGGAAAAAACGTCCGCCGCGCAGAATCGGCGCACCTTTTCGGCCGCGCTCTCACTGCCTGCTCGCTACCGCTCGATGACCCGCCAGCCCAACTCCAACCTCAAGCACACACGCAAACCTTCCTCTGCCTCGCTCGCTCCCGCTCCTGTTGACTGTATCCTCTAGACCATCCCTCCTACCCACCAGCCGCCCGTCTGCTCGTCTCTCCCCCTCACGCGTGATATGCGCCTCCCTCCTTCCCACCTTCTGTCTTCTTCTCGCACCGATCTCGCCCTCAACAGCTTTCCTTTAGACATACGCCTGCTGCCGCCCATGACCATGGCCGAGCTTAATTATATCCGCCTCCTCAAAAATTGTCGGTGGTGGAAGACAGCTTGACAGGAACGCTGAACTTCCAGCCTGCTTCGATTTCGAATCTAAGACAGCAACTTTCTCGGCATGTCGATCGGTGGCAGCGAAAGAGGCCGAAGAGGAAAGGGAGCTACAGAGAAATGGCAGCTCGGTGGATGAATCGTGCATGGGAAGAAAAGTGCGTGCAGATGAGACGCAGCGCGGTCGGCCGATCGGCGAGGGTCACGAGCTGGACGACAGACTAGATGGTCAGCCCGGCGCGCGAACGGTGTGATCGACGAAGGTCGGATGCTGTCGCACCTGGGAAGGAAGGAGACGGAGGTGCCAGAGCGCCGGAGGAGCGTCAAGGTTTGAGAAGCGGCGGCGGGTCATCAGGCATCGGGAGTGGAAGCTGGAGAACGGAGCGCCCGTCAGTCACAGTGAGCGGCGGCCGGACCGTCCAGACGACGAAGGGACGTACTTTCGGCAGAGGGGGCGTCGGCTTTGGGCATGACGAGTCGCTCGTCCTTCCTCCGCTCCGGCCAGTTTCTGATCCGGATGCCGGCCGGGTGCAAGAGAGCAAGAGACGGGCTGCCTCGTTCAGTTGCATGATGTATGCCTTCTTGGGATCTTCGTCGTTGATGATGTCGTTGACCGGGCCCCAGCAATCGACTATGTTCAGGCGTGGCAGCTGTGGACGAGTCGCGCCGATGGTCCACGAGAACTCGACAGGGTAGGTCGGACGCCGTCAA
>Ga0308160_10002838_pt1 | contig 20235 bp, 18 predicted proteins | sample PhyFR1_FD_201036 | JGI IMG/M metagenome (GOLD analysis project Ga0308160, IMG submission 201036) | Phyllosphere microbial communities from UC Gill Tract Community Farm, Albany, California, United States - DLSLF.R1 | ecosystem: Host-associated > Plants > Phyllosphere > Unclassified | place: USA...
ACTCACTGGCAGCCTCGCTGACCATGCGCACGGCGCGCTCAATAACTTCCGGGGAATACTTGGGTTGCTTCTTCATGACTCCATTCTCTCAAACAATGGAGCCTCTACAAAACCCGGGGCGATTCACTCCATGGCGAATCCAGTAGCCGCCGTGACTAGGGTGGCCGCTACCAGTCCCAGTATAAAAGAGCCTGTGCGATGGCTGATGTCGAAGGCAACATAGGCGCCGAGCATATACAGGGCACCGTGGGCAAAGTTGATGACGCCAAGCATGCCGAAAATAAGCGTTAGGCCTGAGGCAAGCAGGAAAAGGAGCATGCCAAGGCTAAGCCCGATAATGATCATAGACATAGGAAGCCTTACAAAAATGCAGGAGCGCAAATAGGCGTAAGCCAGTGATGCCGCCACTGTCGACCTGCCGACAACAACTTTGCCGGCAGGGATCGTCAGCTTGTATGTGGCAGCACCCTCAGTTGTGGCAAGGTTCGAAGATCTGATTGGGTGGGTACACCTTGACAATCTTCATCATGAGCGCCGGGTTCGGATCGCGGCCGGGCACCACTTCGCCCCACAGACCGTCCTGCAATGCTTGGTGATCGCATGCGCGCATCTCCTTGCGGCCTTCGACAGAGTTCTCACGCACGCTACTGGCCATTGCATCTACCCATTTTTCCTTGTCCCAGGTACCAGTTTTTTCGACGACATCCAGCCACCATGCCATGCCGTCGTAGGCTTCACCTGCGGCCATCGATGGGAACTCACTGTATTTTTTTCGGTATGCATCAACAAATTTCTTGTTGGCCGGATTGTCGATGGTGTAGTGGTAGCGAACGCCGGAATTGACACCTATAGAGGCGGGGCCCACAGCCGCAGCCATCGTTTCATCAGCAATCACTGGTCCGAAGATTTTTTTTGTCTTGGCGAGATTCACCTGACCAGCCTGCTTGACTAGCGTGACCGCGTCAGATCCGGTTTGGAACAGGACGACGCTGTCAGCGTCCGATTTGGCGACCTTGTCGACGATGGTGGAAAAGTCACGGTTCCCTAAGGGGGGAAAGTCAGCGCCAACAATTTGAACACCAGCTTTTTCCGCCTCCTTGCGATACCACTCCCAGCTATCGCGTGTGGCCTGATAGTCGGCAATCACGCCATAGACCCGCTTCAGTTTTTGGTCCTTGGTGTAGTTCAGCGCCATTCGCTGTTCCATGCCAAGGGTATTTGACGTGCGGAAGGTATAGCGAGATGCGCCAGGCGCGGTGATCTTATCGTCAGCCGAGATCGTGACTAAATGCGGGATTTTGCGTTGCTTGGCGATGTTCATAATTGCCAGTGTCGAGGAAGAACTGACCGCGCCGAAAATCATCTGCGCGCCATCGGCAATTAAACGTGTTGTTTTCTGAACAGCTGGCTGGGGTTTCGTCTCATCATCTTCCCAACTCACCTTGATCGGTTTTCCCAAGACCTTGCCACCGCGTTGTTCGACGGCAATTTCGACGCCCTTGCGCATGTCATCCCCAAACATGCCGTACGTTCCTGACAGCGACACGACACCGCCGATATAGAAAGTGTCTGGATCTGCTGCGTGCGCATTAGCGATACCAAAAAGTACGGCTATAACGGCGCTGGTGGTGTGCTTAGTGGCAAGTATTCCTTTTTTCATAAAAGTCTCCTGATGTGCGTTTTAGGTTTATGTAACATGTCACATGCCAGTTATAACACATCACTAAGCTTTGTATAACATTTTTGTGTTAAATTTAGAGCTCCGTTACTGTCGGCGTGGATGCAGTTAGGACAATGCTGTACCGTCGCAACTTTTTAAGGCATGAACCTGTAGTGCTTAAGTGACAACAAATTAGTTGTGGCACCATCTAAGTGCCCGTCGGGCATGCTTTCAATTCGAGGTACACATCAAAGCCCGATGCTGGCGGTAGAGAGACAAGCACGTCGATGGCGGAATAAACAATCGCCAAAACATTCTGTTAAAACCAGTGTGGAGCTTTTAAATGAAACAACCTATGCATGTCGGCTTTTTGGGGCTCGGCCAGATGGGGAGCGCGATGGCCGAGCGACTTCTTGGCAATGATTTCTGCCTGCATATCCACGACCCTATGCGTCCTGCGATGGAGCGATTTGTCGCCGCGGGAGCAGTTGCCCACGACTCGCCCAAGTCCGTGGCAGATGCAGCAACTATTGTGTTTGCCTGTTTGCCCAACCCGGAGACGTCGATTTCCGTGGCTTCAGGGCCTCAAGGGGTGATACATGGTTCTACCATCAAGGTATATGTGGAGATGTCTACCATTGGGAGGGCAACGATCGAACAGATCGCTGTCAATCTCAAATCAAGGGCAATTCATACGATTGATGCGCCGGTGACCGGCGGACCGCCAGTAGCCCGCGCAGGTAAGCTTACGATTATGGTGGCGGGCGAGGCAACGGTGTTAAAGACCGTGTGGCCAATCCTAGCCACAATCGGTGAGAAGATTTACACGCTTGGTGAAGAGCCAGGCAAGGCACAAGTGATGAAGGTCGTCAACAATCTGATCTTGGCTGCCAACATGATTGTTGCTTGTGAAGGACTGTCGATGGGCGCCAAGGCGGGCCTGGATGGGGATATGATGCTGCAGGTTCTCAAAGCTGGCTCGGGGCAAAGCTTTGGTGGCTGCGAAATATTGCGCAGGGGTGTAGACGGGACTTTTGACTTTGGCGCTGCTCTGTCGACTTGCGACAAAGATGTCACGTTGGGCTTGCGCGATGCAGACGCTTTGAATGTCCAGATGCCCGTGATAGAACAGGCGAGGCAGGTCTGGCACTCAGCTTTCGAAGCAGGCTGGGGTGACCAAGATTTCACGACAATTTTGAAGGTTATCGAACAGAAAAATGGAACCCTAGTGCGCAAGAAGTCTTTATCGCAGGCTTAATCGTTGGCAATGAAAGCAGGCATGCTTGGGTAAGGATCTTCGCCCGCCACAACATCTATGACTCTTTCGTCTGGACCTAGCGTGCCTGAGCTGCGCTCGACAAACCAATATGAACATTTATGAAGATCCTGGTCATCAGTGTCGAGAGTATCGGCACAACACTTGCACACACAGTGGTTATATGCGGTCCTTGGGGTCGTGCTCCCGAATTCCAGTGAGACGTAAACAAGCTAAATAATGTAACTCATTGCAGGCCAGAACCCTCATCGGGAATGCGCTGCTCAGTCTGCTTCAAATCGCGAAGCAGACGTTCGCCCAGTATTATTGAACGACAGCTCCTGGCCGAATGCAGTCTGGCAGCGACTGGCGCTTTCGACCCGATGCGGACCTCTGAGCCTGACAAGGTACGACTCAGCCGCCATAGCTGACCGACACCCATACTGCCGGATGTGTTGGCAGGAATATCTTAGCTTAATGTCCTTACAATGCGCCGCTATTTGGCTGGCTAGGCTTGGCCACTTCCTATATCCATGAATTTGTCCACCTCAGAAGAAAATTCTGCAACGGATAATGGTTTAACCATATATTTGGCTATACCCAATAGGTTGCCTCGGTAGATATCTTCCTCTGACTTCGAGGCGCTGAGGATGAAAACCGGAATTGCAGAAAGCTTTGGGGTACTCCCTATTTGCTTTAGTACCTCGAAACCATCGAGTTCAGGCAAATCAAGGTCTAAGACGATGAGCGAAGGGTTGCCGGTTGTTCTTTCTACAAAAGTGCCTTCGCATGCGGGGTACAAGCATCAAAGTAATCGTGAAAATACTCCGCGGTGCCACCTAAAACCAAATCTGTAGCTAGCTTTGGTGGGACTACTTAGCTAACCGGTCAAGTCATTTATAAAATATATATCTGGTTATTGCATAAATGAAATATCGTAAAGTGCTGCTTGCAGTCTTGCCTTCTCGAGCTAACCCAAATTGATGATAAATTTGTCCCTACTTTGATGATAACGGACGCTTGAGAAACCCTTTTCGGGATCGCAAAACCATAAATGAGCGACCGATAACCGGTATTATCCGCTTAGCGATTTATGGCGTTTAAAATGCGCTAATCAAAATCGTGCTCTTCAAAAATCCTTTCCTTTGCTAGGTGCGATTTGAGCAGCACGAAGCAAATCAAGAACTTACAAGGTTTTGTTAGAAAGATTGCCACGCATCACAATACTGATATGCCATCTGCGATGCGAGCAGCACGGATATGCCGCCGTCGTAGTGGAGGGTAAAAACTCTCACTATGGCGCAGGTAATTACGTCATTTCTCATCCACGCCACACATAGCAGTGATTTTTTCACGCTGTTTATGAGTTAGGATTTGGCAGGTGGATGGATTAACGCTCTATTAACCAAGGTAACTCTATCAACGCGAGACCGTTCCAGTTGGCCTGATCTAGAGCCTGGGACGACTGCGCATCAGCAGACGCAGCACGACGGCGCCTCATATCGATCTGGTATCAATGCTAGCGATTTTGATATTGGACATTTAAGCGTGGCTTTACTAGCCTTGGCGGCATCCACACGACGACAACAGGAGACTGTCATGGCCGATTTTCTGCTCTACGAACAGCAAGGACACATCGTTACCCTGACGATGAATGAACCGGAACGCCGCAATCCACTTACCGGCAACACGGCCGTGCAAGAGTTTCTCGCCGCGATACAGCGCATCGAAAACGACCGCAGCGTGCGCGCAGTCATCCTCACCGGCGCAGGCAGCGTGTTCTCCTCGGGCGGCAATATCAAGGACATGGAACGCCAGGCTTCCGGTGCGGTCAGCGGCCTGCAGATCCGGCAGGAATACCGCCAGGGCATCCAGCGGCTGCCGCTAGCTCTGTTCAACCTGGAAGTGCCCGTCATCGCCGCTGTCAATGGTGCGGCAATTGGTGCCGGGCTCGACCTGACTTGCATGTGCGATATCCGGATTGCCTCGACCAACGCCAAGTTCGCGGAGAGTTTTGTCAAGGTGGGTATAGTTCCGGGTGATGGCGGCGCCTGGCTGCTGCCGCGGGTGATCGGGCTGGCGCGGGCAGCAGAAATGACCTTCACCGGGCAGTTGATCGACGCTCGGCAGGCGCTGGACTGGAACCTGGTGTCGCGCGTGGTCGCGCCGGAGGAACTGATACCCACTGCGCGCGCGCTGGCCGAACAGATCGCGGCCAATCCGCCGCATGCGGTCCGTCTAGGCAAACGCCTGCTGCGCGAAGGTATTCATTCACGTCTGGACACACTGCTCGAATTGTCGGCTGCCTACCAGTCGCTGTCGCACCAGACGGGCGACCATGCCGAAGCCGTGGCCGCTTTTCTGGAGAAGCGCGAACCAGTGTTCAAGGGCTGAACAGCGTTCCGCCAGACACGGCATGTTTCGGCCAGGCAAAGGGGTTATACTGCGCGCCTACGAAAAAGCCCCTGCCATGGACCTGCGCCGCATCCGTCATTTCGTCGTCCTCGCCGAAACACTCAATTTCCGCCGTGCGGCTGAGCGCCTGCATATGGCGCAGCCGCCGTTATCGGTGTCGATCCAGAAGCTGGAAGCCGAACTGGACACCAAGCTGTTCGTGCGCTCGCCCAGTGGAGTGAGCCTGACACCCAGCGGTGAAGCGGCGCTGGCGGAAGCGCGGCGGCTACTGTTTCACGGCAGCCAGTTCGCCCAGATTGCACACAGTGCGTCCGAAGGCACCGGCGGTGCGTTGCACGTCGGCTTCGTCGGCTCCACGACCTTCGGCTTGCTGCAGAAACTGGTGCCGCGCTATCGCGCCGAATATCCAGGCGTGGGGTTGATCCTACGCGAGGCGACATCGGCTCGCATCATGCAGATGGTTGAGGAAGATGCGCTGGACATCGGCCTGGTGCGCACGCCCCTGCTGCACAGTTCGGCTGCTACCCTGGTGCCGCTGGAGCGTGACCAGTTCATCGCCGCCCTGCCACGCGGCAACCGGCTCGTGAAAAAAGGCCTGCTCGCGCTTGGCGACCTTGCTGATGAGTCCTTCATCATGTACACCCGCACTGAGGCGGCCGGACTGCATAGCGCCGCCATGCTCGCCTGCCAGCAGGCCGGTTTTTTGCCGCGCATTACGCAGGAGGCGGTACAGGTGCAGACCGTGCTATCGCTGGTGGAGAGCGGCTTGGGCGTGGCGCTGGTGCCATCGGTCATGCAGCGCTTCGTCAGCGAGAAGATCGCCTACCGGGCGCTGGATGACCTTCCGCCGGCGGCCGAAATCGGGCTGGCCCTGATCTACCGGCCCGAGATGGAAAGCCCGGCGGCGCGCCGTTTTCGCTTGCTCGCCTGCCAGGAATTTCCGCTGCCAGCGTAGCGGCACGTATGCCGCAGGCGCGGCCCGATCATTTGCCGGATCAGTGCCTGGCTACTCCAGAGACACGCCGGTCTGCTTCACGATCCCCGCCCAGCGTGTCAGTTCCGATTTGACATACGCGCCGTACTCTTCGGGCGTCGAACCGAGCGGGATCGCGCCCTGGACCGCCAGTTTCTTCTGCACGTCGGGATTTTGCAGCGCCTTCATCAGTTCGGTATTCAAGCGATTGATGATCGGCTGCGGCGTATTGGCTGGCGCCATGACTCCCTGCCAGGCGCTGACCTCAAAACCCGGCATGCCGGATTCGGCCAGCGTTGGCACATCGGGGAACAGGTCTATCCGCTTGGACGTGGTCACGGCCAGCAGGCGAAGCCGTTTTTCCCGCACAAAGCCGGCAATCGAGTTGACCGTATCTGTCATGAACTGGATCTGCCCACCTACCAGATCCGCATCCGCCGGCGCGCTGCCTTTGTAGGGCACGTGGACTGCGTCGATGTTGGCAGTCTGGAGAAACTGGAACGCGCCGAGGTGGGTCACATTTCCGGCGCCAGCCGAGCCGTACGATAGCTTGCCGGGATGCGCTTTCACATACGCGATGAATTCACTGACGTTGCTCACCGGCAGCGATGGATTGACCACCAGCCCCAGCGGCACGGTCGCAGTCAGGGCGACCGGCACCAAATCGCGCTGCACGTCGTAGGACAGCTTCTTGTACAGCGCCGGACTAAGTGCGATGGATGAGGTGTTATACAGCACGGTATAGCCATCGGCCGGGGCCTTGGCGACGAAGCCGGAGCCGATATTGCCGTTCGCGCCGCCACGGTTGTCGACGACGATCTGCTGGCCCATTTGTTCCGTCATTTTCTGGGCCAGCACGCGTGCCACCAGGTCGGTTGGGCCGCCCGGCGGGAAAGGGACGACCATCGTGATCGGACGGCTGGGATAGGAAGCCTGCGCGTGGGCACCCGGAGCGGCGAACGCGCCAATGCCGACCGCAACGACCATGCATGCCTGCGCAAGGCGTGAGCCAAGTGTGTGTAAGCGGAACGAATCCATTTGCTATCTCCTTTGCTTGTTTTATTTCAGCTTTTCATCTGTTGAAGCTCACTGGGACAGCGCCTGCTTGAACCCCAGCCGGCCCGTCGCAACGTCACGGTCAGGACATTGGACGAACCGTTGTTCACCCGGCGTCGCCGCGTCCGGCCAACAATCGCCGCGCGGTGTAGGTCATCACCAGATCGCCATGCTGGTTGAATACCGTGATGGTGGAATCGACCACTGCGCGGCCGCCCTTCGAGGTCGGACGGATGGCATCGACTTCGACAACCGCACTCACGGTGTCGCCGACTCTGACCGGCGCATGGATCTTCTGCGTCAGTTCGAGCATGGCCAGGCCGGTGCCCTGTATCATCGTTTGCAACAGGAAGCCTTCGATCAGGGTATAGGTAAGCGCCGCCGGGACCGGGCGCCCGCTAATGCCGCCAGCCAGCGGCTCGGCATCGATGAACATCGCTTCCACCATGCCCGTCACACCGATGAAGGCGATCAGGTCCGCCTCAGTCACTGTGCGGCGAAAGGTCTTGAAGCGCTGCCCCGGCGCCAGGTCCTGCCAGTAAAATCCCTGGCCAAGTTGCTGTATCTGTTCGAGTTTGCTCACGAGGTCTCCTTAATCATTCGGTTCGGGCCGGAGCCAGGCCAATTTCGGCCAGCACTTCGGCAGTGTGTTCGCCCAGGCGCGGCGCCATGCGTACCGGCGGACGTGCGCCGTCAAACTTCACCGGCACGCCGGGAAAGACCAGCCGGCCCATCCGTGGATCATCGACCGTCTGGAAGAACCCGGTCTGGCGCAGGTGCTCGTCTTGCCCCAGCTCTTCTAGCCGTCGCATGTGCGCTGCCGGTATCTCCAGCCGGCCAAAGGTGTCCAACCAGTCGGCGGTCTTGCGGCTGGCGATGACGTCTGCCGCGATCGCATACAACGCCTCGATATGCCGGGTGCGTGTCGTGATGTTCATGAATCGCTCGTCGCCCGCGAGATCTGGCCGGCCTGCTTCGGTGAAAAACCGCTGCCAATGTAGGTCGGTGTAAGGCATCGCGCAGATAAAGCCATCCATGGTCTGATAGGGCCGACGCCACCGGTTGAGCACGCGCGGGTAGCCCGCGTCAGCGAGCGGCGGTTCGAAATGCTGGCCGTAGAAGTGCTCGACCAGGTTGAAAGCGACCATGGACTCGAACATCGGCACTTCGACATACGCCCCTTTACCGGTGCGTTCCCGCTGGAACAGCGCCGCCAGGATGGCTTGCCCGGCTACCAGGCCACAGGTCTTGTCGCCAGCGATGGTCGGAAAATACTGGGGCGTGCCGGTTTGCCGTTCCATCAGTGCGGCGCTGCCGGACATGCCCTGGATGATGTCGTCGTAGGCTGGCATGCCGCCGTACGGGCCGTCCTCCGCAAAACCGTGCAGCCCGACGTAGATCAGCCGTGGATTGCGGGCGCGGAGCGTTTCCGGGTCGAGCCCGATTGCCGCCAGCTTCTGCGGGCGGATGCTGTGCATCAGCACATCAGCGGTATCAACCAATTTGAGCAGCGCCTCTCTTGCCGGCGCCGTCTTCAAGTCCAGCACCACGCTGCGCTTGCCGCGGTTGACTCCGAGGAAGATCGCGCTCATGCCGGGCTCGGTGGTCGGGCCTGTCTTGCGGGTCGAGTCGCCTTCCGGCGCTTCGATCTTAATCACGTCCGCACCGTAGTCGGCAAGCATCTGGCTGGCATAGGGGCCGAACACCACGGTGCTCAGATCGAGCAACCGGATACCGTTTAGTGGAAGCATGGATTCTCCTGCCTGCTGCATCGCAGGCTGTTCATGCATGCGCCTGCGTCGATAGCACGACCTTGCCGACGATGCCGCCGGCTTCCAGCAGCGCGTGCGCATGGCGCAGATTGTCGGCATTGATCGGTTGCAGCACCGTCCGCGCCGTATGACGCAGGCGACCCGAATCGACCAGACCCGCGACCCTGTTCAATATATGGTGCTGCTCGATCATGTCATGCGTTCCGTAAAGCGAGCGGGTGAACATGCCTTCCCAGCTGAAAGTCACGCTCTTGGCGCGTAACGCGTTCATCGGCAGTGGGCTGGCGCTTTCTACCAACGCGCAGATATGGCCCTGCGGCGCAATCAGCCGCGCCATGGCGCTGAAATAGCGGTCGGGCGACGCCAGGCACAGGATGTAGTCGACCGCGCCAATGCCATGCGCCGCCAGCTGCGGCACGAGGTCCACACCATGGTCCAGCACCAAATCAGCGCCCAGATGGCGGCACCAGGCCTGCGAGGTATCGTGCGAACCGGTTGCGATCACGCGCAGGCCCGCCACCACCCTGGCCAGCTGGATGGCCACGGAACCTACCCCGCCGGCGCCCCCAATGACCAGCAGCGTCCTGCCTGCGTCCGGTGCCGTGGTTGAGATAGTCAGGCGCTCGAACAGCGCTTCCCAAGCCGCCAGCGACGCCAGTGGCAGTGCAGCCGCCTGGGCGAAAGTCAGTGTCGCCGGCATGGAACCGGCGATGCGCTCGTCGACCAGATGCAGCTCGGCATTGGTTCCCGGCCTGCTGATGCTGCCGGCGTAGTAGACGCGGTCGCCCGGTCGAAACAGGGTGACGGCAGAGCCCGCGCCGACCACCGTGCCGGCCGCATCCCAGCCAAGGATGCGCGGTCCGCTGGCTTGCGAGCGCGCGTTGCGCATCCTGAGGTCCAGTGGATTGACCGATACCGCTTCGACCCGTACCAGAAGGTCGTGGGCTTCGGGAGCGGGGGCAGTCAGGTCTAGGTCAACCAGCGCGTTAGCGCCGCGCTCATGTGCGTCGCCCTGTATTGCGATCGCTCTCATGACCGGTTATTGCTGCTCAACCTTGGCTTTCATCACAATCTGCTTCCACAGTTCGATCTCCTCAGCCTGGAAGCGGCGCATTTCCTCGGCGCCGCCGTTCATGGTCTCGGCACCCTGGCGTTCGTAGAACTCCCGGGTTTCCGGCAAGCGCTCGATTTGCGCCAGAAGCGACGCCAGCTTCTCCGCTTCCGCTTTGGGCGTCTTGGCCGGCACCATCGCGCCGACCCAGACATACGCCTTGTACGTGGGCAGCTTGGCTTCGGCGGTGGTAGGGACGTCCGGCAGCGCGGGTGCACGGCGGTCCGAGGCGATCGCCAGCGCGCGCACCTTGCCGCCCTTGACCAGAGTCTGGGCCGCGGTGATGTCGGAGAAGGTGAGGTCCACCATGCCGGATGCCACCCCGGTCAGCGCCTCGGAGGCACCCTTGTACGGCACGTGCGCGGTCTTCACGCCAGCCATGTCATTGAACAGTTCTGCCATCAACTGGTACCCGGCCGAGCCAGCCGCATAGTTGAGCCTTCCTGGCTGGGTCTTGGCGGTGTTGACCAGATCCGACACTGATTTGAAGGGAGAATCGGGCGGCACCACCAGCACCGCTGGGGCACGCATCATCATCGACAGCGGCGCGAAGTCGGTCTGCGGGTCATAGGGCAGTTTCTTGAATAACGCCACGTTAACAGCCAGCGTGGAGTTACTGCCGACGAAGACGGTATAGCCGTCGGCGGGCGCGTACAGCGCCGCCTGCACCGCGATGAACCCGTTGCCGCCGGGACGGTTTTCGACAACCACTGGCTGTCCGGTAAGTTCGGTGAGCTTCTTGCCGAAATAACGGGCCGATGTGTCGGTGCCGCTGCCCGGCGGAAAGGGCACGATGAACTTGATCGGCTTGGATGGGAAGGTGTCGGCCAGGGCCTGTGCCAGTGGCAGCAACATGCCTGCCGAGGCAATCGCAAGCAGCGTGAGTGATCGAAATCCTGTTTTCTGTTGCTTCATCAGTCGTCTCCTCCGGGCGTATGCGCCCTTTCGTTTTAAGTTTGATCAGGCGCCGAGCGCGCGCACGAAGTCCGTGACGCTGGGTGCTTCGCTGCCGAGCACGGCACGGCCAATGATCAGATCCCAGTGCATCTCGGAACCGTGCGCCATGCGCCACTCGTGCAGGCGCCGCGTGAACAGCTGCAGGTCGTACTCTTCTGTGATGCCGATGGCGCCGTGCACGGCATGGGCAGTCGATGCCACAAGCTGCGCTGCCTCGCTGGTACGGGACTTGGCAATTGCCGCGGCCAGCCCCGCGGGCCGGCCGGTATCGGACTGGAAGGCCGCCTCGGCGGCAATTGATGCGGCTGCCACATGCTCTGCCATGACGCTGATCTGGTGCTGGATGGCCTGAAACTTGCCGATCGACTTACCAAACTGCGAGCGGTCATTCGCATACTGCAGGGTCATGTCAAACACCCGCTGCATGCCGCCGGCCAGCAGCGCCGCATAGAGCGCAGCGCTGAAGAAGGTAAGCTCGGCGCCGGCGCCGGCCAGACGGCAGCCGGGCGAATCCGCGTTCCAGGCAAGCGTTGCCACCTGGCTGCCATACACACCGGTCGGCGTACGCAGCGCGTTGGCGCAGTCCAGCAATAGCAGGCCACCCGCATCTTCTGCCAGCACCTGCTCGGCCAAGGTACCGAACGGCACCAATGGGCAGACCAAGCGGCCGTCTTCCATGCGCCGCAAGGCCGGTGCAAACGTGAGCATGCCGCCCGGAATTTCGGAAGCGTGGGATAACAGCGCGCGGGCCGCGATGCTCTGCGCCAGCGGCAGCGGCGCCGCGTAGCGCCCGAGCGTCGTTAGTATCGGAAACAGCTCGGCCAGTGGCAAGCCTGCGCCGCCCGCTTCTTCCGGCGCCAGCAATTCCAGATAGCCGGCGTCCGCGATGGCCGACCAAAGCCGGGCGGGCGTTTTTCCGCCCTCGATCGCGCGCACTGCGGCCGGGGTGCATTGGTCCTTCAAGATCTCTTCGATTGCTTCAGCAAACATGGTCGTCCTTTCTATCGCAGACCAAGCCCGCGGGCGATCATGCCGCGCAGGATTTCCCGCGTGCCGCCGCGCAACGAGAACGTGGGCGCTATCTGGCTCAGATAAGCCACCGTGCGGTACAAGTCGGCATCGGTCTCGGCAGACGGATCGGCAGCGATGGCAGCCTCGATGACCGCGGGAATGCTCTGCTCAAACTCCGTGCCGATATCCTTGACCAATGCCGCACCAACCACCGGGCTCTGTCCCGACACCAGCTGGCTGGTCACGGTAATCGACATGTTTCTCAGCGTTGCCAGATGAGCGACAAAGCGGCCGATGGTGGCGGCATGCAGACCGGCCTCACCACTCTTTCGCAGGCAGCCGATCCAGTGGTCGAGGAGAACGATGCTGGAGTACAGGCGTTCCGGCCCGCTGCGTTCAAAGGCCAGCTCCGCCGTTACCTGTTCCCAACCGCCGCCTTCCTGGCCTATCAGCGCGTCGTCCGCCAGCGCCACGTCATCGAAAAACACTTCCGAGAAATGGGCGTCGCCGCTCAGGTCGCGGATCGGCCGCACCGTTACACCTGGCAGCGATAAATCCACGATGAACTGCGACAAGCCCTTGTGCCTATCCTCCGGCCCACCGGAGGTGCGCACCAGCGCAATCATGTACTCGCAGTGCTCCGCGTTCGTGGTCCAGATCTTGCGGCCGTTGAGGCGCCAGCCGCTTTCCATGCGTATGGCGCGGGTGCCGACGCTGGCCAGATCGGAGCCCGAGTTCGGCTCGCTCATGCCGATGCAGAAAAACGCTTCGGCGGCGCAAATCCCGGGCAGGTAGAAGCGGCGCTGCTTCTCGGTGCCATATTTCAGTATCAGCGGCCCGCTCTGGCGATCGGCAATCCAGTGCGCCGATACCGGGGCGCCGGCTGCCAGCAATTCCTCCACAAGAACGAAGCGGGAAAACGCGTTCAGACTGGCGCCGCCGTACTCGCGCGGCAGCGTCAGGCCAACCCAGCCGCGCTCGGCCATCCTGCGGCTGAATTCGGCGGAAAAGCCCATCCAAGAGCGCGCTCTTATGTCGGGCGGCGCCGGCGGCATCTGGGTAGACAAAAACTCCTTGACCTCCGCACGGAATGCTTCGGCTTCCGCCGGCAGGCGGGCAAGGCGGAACTGGCTGAGCAATGTCGTCATGGCTGCACCCTGTTCATTCGAATTGTGGTTCGCATGGTGTCCTATCCTCCTTGATGGCCGTCAGATGACGCCCCGTGCTTTCAGTGATGCTATCCGTTCAACCGGCATGCCCAGGTGCGTGGCGAGCACTTCGTCCGTATGTTCGCCCAAGGTGGGGGCCGCACGTTCATAGCGGATTGGTGTATCGGAAAAACGGATGGGGTTGGCGAGATTGGCCATTTCGCCTGCTACCGGGTGCGGCAGCGTCAATTTCATTTGCCGGTGCTGCACCTGGGGATCCTCGAATACCTGCTCCAGATTGTTGATCGGGCCGCAGGGCACATTTGCCGCTTCCATACACTCCACCCATTCGGACATGGTGCGCGCCAGCATGGCTTCTGCGACCTGCGGAATCAACTCGCCGCGGTTCAGATTACGCTGTGCGACCGTTGCGAAGCGCGGGTCCCTCCCCAGTTCCGGCCTGCCGATGACATTGCAAAACGCAACGTACTGGGTATCGTTACCCACCGCCACAATGACATCTCCCTCTTTGCAGCGAAACACCTGGTAAGGGACCATGTTGGGATGAGAATTGCCCATGCGCTGGGGAATTTTCCCGGACAGGAAGTAGTTCAGAGCTTGATTGCTGTTGATGGCAACAATGCAGTCCAGCAGGGCCATGTCAATGTACTGGCCTTTACCGCTGACATTGCGATGCTCTAGGGCTGCAAGGATCGCAGTCGTTGCGTACATACCTGTCAGGAGGTCAGAAATCGCCACGCCGCTTTTGACAGGACCGCCGCCCGGTTCGCCATCGGCATGTCCGGTAATGCTCATTAGTCCACCCATACCCTGGAATATGAAATCGTAACCAGGACGCGATGCATAAGGGCCGTCCTGACCGAAACCGGTGATGGAGCAATACACCAGGCGCGGGTTATGCAGTCGCAGGTCGTCATAGGAGAGACCGTAGCGGGCCAGGGTCCCGACCTTATAGTTCTCTACCAATACATCAGCATCGCGTACCAAGTCGCGGACGATCTGCTGCCCTTCGGCCGAAGCCAGATCGACGGTGATCGATTTCTTGCCGCGATTCGTGCAGAAATAGTAGGCCGCATCGGTAGTGTTCCGGCCGTCGCTGTCTTTGAGGAAAGGCGGTCCCCAGCTTCGGGTGTCGTCACCTATCCCCGGCCGCTCGACTTTAATGACATCGGCGCCCATGTCGGCCAGATTCTGTGTGGCCCACGGTCCCGCTAGGACGCGTGTAAGGTCAATCACCTTTAAATGTCCCAGAGCGGTTCTCATAGGCCCTTTATCCCCTCTTTACGGTTATTGCCATGCGTTGCGAGACAAAGGATAGACGACCGTTTAACTGACGGTCCAATATTAGTTTTACGTTTTCCGATACGAATTAAGTATCAAGGCCTTTTCATGTCGGGTTCTACATGAAGGAGGCAGAACTCGGCTCTTAATGGAGCGTATCGAATGGCCCCAAGCTCTTTCATATTGGGCGACTTATTATGCAAAGAGCCAGAAACGGCTTGCGCAGGCGGTGTATAGCTTAACTAGGGATTTGCTCTGGATACGCTAACATACGGAGCATGCGTATCCAGCTTATCTCCGATCTTCATCTTGAAAATTATCCCGACTTTATGCCATGTGCAGCTCCCGCAGTGGATCTGCTCATCCTTGCGGGCGACGTGGGTTCCTATCAGCAAGGCTCTTTACTCAAGGGAGATGACTTCGGCTTGAGCCGATTTTCGCCTCGCCGACCTGCCGCAGAATGGCCGCGTGTTTTTTACCTGCCTGGCAACCATGAATTCGATGCACTCGATTACGACGCTACCTACCGCAGGTTGCGTGCCACATGCGAGATTCTCGGGATTGAATGGCTGGAACGCGAAACCATCACCGTAGGCACAACCCGCTTTATAGGAACTACCCTATGGAGTGACTTCGAAGCGCTGTCACGATTAAAATCCGCCATCGCCGAACAAGAGAAGGCGCTGCACAAGGCTTATCGGGCGGCCAACTTTTACCTCAGCAAGAACACCACCTTAAGAAACGGCAAGCCCATGCTGGCCGAAGATATTCGGTCGCTTGCGCACGAATGTCAACACTGGCTGCGCGCCGCGCTGGCAGCGCCGTTTGCAGGCATCACAGTCACTGTCACCCACTTTGCTCCCACCCTGGACAGCGCCGACCCGCGCTACGGTTTAGCTCCAGGAACCGCTGGCTTTTGCAATGCCCTGGACGATTTATTGCCCTTGTCCGATATCTGGATGCACGGTCACTTGCACTGCGCAAATGATTTTGTGGCGTCGGGGGTCAGAGATGGCAAACCGTTTTCTTGCAGGGTGGTCGCCAATCCACGCGGCTATCCCGAGAAGGGAGAAGATTCAGCCTTCCGGGAAACGTTCGTCATCGACCTGCCAGATAGGGATACGCGGATGGGTGCGGCTTCGCTACCTGCTCGCCCTGCGCACGATACGTGACGAACAGGCTAGACGCCACCCGCTCCATGCGGCTTGCACGTTGCCAGCCTTCGCGGACGCCTCGCCTGAGCACTGCGTTCACGTCGCCGGGTCATCCCGGGCCGAGGTTCACGTGGATATGGGCCGGACCGTACCTGGTACTGACGCAAGCAGCATGCGCTGCGCAACATCGCTCCCCTCCCCCCCCCGCGCAAAGGAAGGTCATCGGAAAGTTCAGGATAACGAACGACCAATGACCACATGCCACATTCCTTCAAGTGCAATACCCAGCAATGGAAGCCAGGATGCGATCCTGATTCATTAAGCGCCAATTTTCCAGCCTTAATCGAGGCCTTATTTTTTGTCTTCGACTAATTTCCATTTGCCTCCGTCTATCCGTACCATTACCTGACTGCGCGCATCCAGGCCATTGTGGTTTGCCGGGCTCATGTTGAAGACGCCTTCCGGACTGACCACTTCATGCATCCCTTCAAGCGCATCGCGCAAGGCCTGGCGGAATTCTGCCGTGCCGGGCTGCGCTTTCTTCATTGCCACCGGCACAGTGGCCTGCAGCCAGTTCAATGCAGTCCACGCGGTCGAACCAAACTGGGAGCGGGTATTCGGGCCGTACTTGCCTTCATACTGCGTCACGTACTCGACGCCCTGCTTTTTCATCGGATTGCCGGGCGTGAGCTGCTCGGCGACCAGCACGGGCGCCACGGCCATATAGGCGCCTTCAACCTCCTTGCCGCCAATACGCAGGAAGTCCGCATTGGCGACTCCGTGCGTCTGGTAAATCGCGCCCTTGTAGCCGCGCTTGACGAGTTCAATATGCGGCGTCGCGCCAGGCGTGCCGAAGCTGAATATATAAACCGCATCCGGATTGGACGCGAGCACCTTGAGAACCTGTGAAGTCGCAGACACGTCCTGAGCGCCGATGCGCTCCGTCGCGACGACCTTGACGCCTGCCGTTTGTGCCTGTGCATTGAATGCCTTCAGGAAGCCTTCGCCATAACTGGTCGTGACGGCAATGATGGCTACATTCCTGATGTTGCTGGCCTTCATGTGCTCAATAGCCTTGTCGACCGAAAGCGATTCCGGGGCAGCCATCTTGAATGCCCATTTGCGAGGACCTTCCTGCGGCTCGATGATCGCATTGCCGCCGCCCAGCGCAATGATGGGCGTTGCATTGCGGCCGGCAACCTCCATCGCAGCGATCGATGGCGGGGTGATCGACGGGCCGACAATGACGTCCACTTTTTCTTCGGTAATCAACTTGGATGCCTGCTTGGCTGCTTCGGTCGCATCGCTGTTGTCGTTGAGGACGACCAGTCTTACCTTCTGGCCGCCGATCTGGTCCGGCCAGATACGTATGGTGTTTTCTGCCGGCTTGCCTAGCGATGCTGCGGGTCCGGTGAGCGACAGGATGACGCCTATCGTCACGTCTGCGTGCGCAGCGCCTGCCGCACCCATTCCGGCCAGCACCATGGCGGCAATCACTTTCAATTTGAAGCGGCTGTTTGCCTGGCTCTTGTTCATTTGCTTGCGTCTCCTCTTATTAATCAAATCTTGCTGAAACCGCCAATCGACACGGCACTCGGGGCGGCATGGCTACGCAGGCGGTTCTTGCCAAAGCCGGCCAGACGCTTGCAGCGCCTGGCAATGGCTTCCAGCTCCGAGCGTAGAAACACGTCGGGGATGCTGGAAAAACCATGTGGAGCACTGCGCCTGGCAAGCTATGCACTGGTCCGGAACCGCAAGCTTCCCGCCAACGATGCGCATGGCGCTGCTAGCCTACCAGGAACACATCGAGCACTGCCGCATCCGGCCGCCGCATCGCCTTACCTATCGCCAGCACGGAATTGAGGTATTGCCACGCCGGCGCGCCGGTCTGGAAACGCATCGCCGTTCTGAAATAATAGTCATCCGGCGATACCGGTTCGCCCTTTGCCAGACGGGCCATTACGTCGGCAGGGCCATGCCGGTAGCCGCGGCTCTCCACTTCGATCAATGCGCCGTCTGCAGCGCGGATCACATACTGTGCACTGATGTCCAGGGTTCCGTCCCGCCGCTGGATTTGCCAATCCGTGCCGCCGGCGAGGACTGCGCCCGACAGCATTTCGCCCTCCACCTCTCCGCCGATGATGGGGACATAGCGCCGCTCGCCGTAGGCAGCCTCTCCCAGCGAGACCAGGGGCGCAACGCGCGCCGTGATACGGCACAGGCGGCGTAGCGGCGGAGCTTGCATGGCAACAGGCGAAAGCTCGTTCGATGGTGGATTCATGATCAGGTCTCCGGTGTATGTCAGGTCTTGCAAGGCATTGCGCCCGGCCGAGCTTGATTATATTGAACAACTATTATGTTCCCTAACAATAACCTAGAAAAACTGGCATGGAAAAATACGCGGAATCATCGAGCAGAAAGAGCCATGCCCATACCGCCGCCTTTGTCCCCCAGTGCCCCGCAGTCCAATCGCCTACGCAAGCCCGGCTTGACAAGGGGCGTTTCCATCGCCTTTCTCTGCCTGACCGTCACATTGGGAGGTTGCGCAGGCATGAGCGGCAATGCCATGGATGAAGCGCCGTTCCAGGCATTTCCGGACGGCACGTGTGCTCGCGCATCCCATGTGGCGAGCCTGCTTCCGGTGCCTGCAGACACCCAGGAAGATCGAAGTTCCTCATTGCCCCTGCCCTCCGTCTCTCCCTTCTCCAGGACGGCTGTCGACACCGCGAGCGTGATCGGGGTTTTGCCGGAACTGATGGTCATTGCCAATGCCCGGAATGACGGCCTGCCTTTCGAACGCCTGCTGACAGCACGCCAGAATCTCGTGGAGCGGGTCACCCTCACCATGCTGGAGGTGGCCAGCGTGACGGGCGAAATAGATTGCGAAAACGAGCGCAGCGGTCAACTGCGCAATCAGCTGCAGAAGGCGGAGGAGCAACGCCTGCGCAGCTTTACGGTGGCTGGCCTGGTGCTGGGAGCGGCCACTGCCATCATTTCGGGCGGCATCGCGCTGCACAGCCCGGAAGCCGCGTCCGCCAATATCGTCAACGTGCTCGGCGGGTCGGCGCAGGCCGGAACTGGATATGCCACGCTGTCCTATACGCCGACGGGATTGCTGCGACATGAGCGCAACCTGCTCACCGACCTGTGGAATGGAGAGAACGGGTCTGCGGCATATCCTGCGTCCATATGGCGATTCCTGAATCACAGCCGGGGCGGAAATGTAGACACACCACTTAGCCGGCTGCTGGTCGCGCAATGGAAGGCCGACGGGCGGCTGGGCACGCAGGATTCCGATGAAGAGCGCCGCCGCGCCGGGCTGATCTTTGGAAGAGGCGGCAAATACACGATAGAAGACCTGCAGGCGCGCGACGCCATCTTGGACCAACTGGAAGCGACCGTGAAACTGCTTTATCAAGACCTGGCGCTGCTGCTGCGCGAACTGTCGGCCTGGTCTGCGGCGAACAGGCGCTAGCCAGACCGGGCGCATTGCGTCCTCGATCGGCGATTTTTTGGTTGACACGCAATGCAGACGCGCCTAACCTGTACGTACAGGTATGCACAAGTAGACGAGACGAGACGCGGCCGACAGGCCGGCACGGGGGATGGCATGTCGACTGCGACGATATCGATGGGAAGCGCGAAACACGCAGTCATCGCGCGCACATTGACCAATGAAATAGCGCACGGCGTCTTTCACGTCGGCGAGATATTGCCGTCCGAGGCAGACCTGTCGACGCGCTTTGAAGTAAGTCGCCATACCGTCAGGGCAGCGCTGCGTACGCTCCAGGAACTGGGCCTGATCAGCAGCCAGCCGGGCGTCGGCAGCGTAGTGCGCGCAAGCCAGGTGGATGCCCACTATACGCAGTCGTTCACTAGCGTCGAAGACTTGCTGCAGTACACCAAGACCACGCGGTTCGAGATGCTGGAACGGGCAGAGGTCGTCGCGGATGCGGGCTTCAGCCAGCGCGTCGGCGGCCGCGCGGGGGACCGCTGGTGGCACCTGGTGATGCTGCGCACTGCGATGGAACATGACCTGCCGGTGACGCTGGCCGATGTATTCGTGCCCTACGACATCGGCCTCACACTCGGCGACTTTCCCCACCATGAAATGCCGATCTTCACGCAGATTGAAAAGACCGGCGCACTGATTGTGGAGATCAAGCAGGAGATTGCCGCCGCGATGCCAGCCGAGAAGGAAGCGCTGATCCTGGGCATAGAGCGCGACCAGCCGGTCCTTGTGATTACGCGTCGCTATTACGGCAAGCAGATGCAGCTGCTGGAAGTGACGCGCACCGTCCATCCGGCTGCCTCTTTCACTTATCAAATGGACGTGCGCCTGGCGCCGCAGCGCACGATGTAGGAAATCACGACCGGGATGGCCATCCTGGTTCAAGGCTTCAGAAAAGGATCAAGTGCCC
>Ga0308160_10002839_pt1 | contig 20233 bp, 11 predicted proteins | sample PhyFR1_FD_201036 | JGI IMG/M metagenome (GOLD analysis project Ga0308160, IMG submission 201036) | Phyllosphere microbial communities from UC Gill Tract Community Farm, Albany, California, United States - DLSLF.R1 | ecosystem: Host-associated > Plants > Phyllosphere > Unclassified | place: USA...
CTCGGGAGATCAGGTCCCGTGCCACGGCGGCGAAGTCCTCGTAGGCCTTGTGCCGGTTTTCCTGCAGGGCAGCGCGGTGCCAGGCCGGCCCGTATTCGCCGCCGCCGCGGATGTTCGCCACCACGTAGACGCCGCCGCGCGCATGCGGTGCCTCCCCGCCGTCGGCCGGCAGCCCGGTGGTCCGCCGTTCCAGCCAGGCACGCCCCACCGTTCCGCTGTAGGCGGGCGTCCGGGACACCTCGAAGCCGCCGTAGCCGGAGAGCTGGGTGGGGTTCTGGCCGTCGAGGGGCAGGTTGTGGGAGGAGACCTGGAAGTAGGGAACCCGCGTGCCGTCATCGGAAACCGCGAAGTGCTGCTGGACCTCGTATTCGGCATCGGAGAAGAACGACGGCGAGGATTTCACTTCCGTGTGCCGGCTCACCACGCCGGGCGCCCCGGCGTCGTCGTGGCTGGATTCGGGTGCGCCGCGTTCCAGTGTGCCGCGCATCAGCGTGCTGGGCGTGGTGAATCCGGTGGCGATGAGCCAGAAGTCGTCGCCCGCACCGCCGTCGGCCGCTGCTTCATCCTCATCGTCCACGGCATAGGCGTTGACATCATGCAGGGGCGGGCAGGCGTCCAGGAGTGTGGAGGCCCAGGCGGAGCCGTCTCCGAAGGACCCGTCGGCAGCGTCCGCCGGGCGGGACGGGTCCAGCACCCGGATTTCCGAGGACACGTCCCTCAGGAGGTTGAGGAGCAGGAAGTTCCGCGTCCAGCTCCACGACTGCAGGGACGTGTGGGCGTCCGGCGTGAACAGCACCACGAGGTCCCGGCCGCCGGCCAGGTAGGCCTCGAAATTGGCGGCCAGCAGGGCGCCGGCCGGATAGGTGGTGCCATCCAGGGCCCAGTCCCGCTGCGGGCGGAACAGCAGCCACTCGCGGTGCGCACTGACGTTGACGTCCGTGGGAACGTCGATGGCCACCCATGAACCGTCGCGCAGCACCAGGTTGGTCCGGTTGAAGAAGTCGATGTAGTCCACTGCGAAGGTGCGCTCGAAGCCGGGGGTGGAGTCGTACGCCACCACGGCCATCATGTGCTGTTCGGGTACCTCGAACAGCCGGGGTGCGCCGGCCAGGGTTTCGCCGCGTTTCAGGGTGACGCCGGTCCGGGCGTAGGAGGAGGCCGTCCTGGGCAGCCCGTCCGCCGTGGAGGAGACCAGGAGTGTGTCCGCGTCCAGCCAGGACACGTTGCCCTTCGCCGTCGGCAGGTCAAACCCGCCCACAGCCGGGTCAACAAAGGTGCGGGACTCGACGTCGAACTCCCGGTACCGGTTCGCATCGCCGCCGTCGGGGGAGAGCGCCAGCAGCGCGTGCCGGTAAGGCCCACCCGCGGCGGGCCGGAGGAACGTGGCGCCGTGGAACACCCATTCCTCGCCCTCGGCGGCGGCCAGGGCGTCCACGTCCAGCAAGACGTCCCATTCGGGGGAATCCGTGCAGTAGCTTTCCCACGTGGTGCGGCGCCACAGGCCCTTGGGGTTGTCCCGGTCCTTCCAGAAGTTGTAGTACCAGTCACCCCGCTTGCCCACCATGGCGATCCGGTCAGTGGAGTCCAGCACCTCCAGGATGCTGCCCTCGAGCTCTGCGTAGTCAGCGTCCTCCAGGAGGTCCTCCGTGCGTGAGTTCTGCTCCTTGACCCAGGCGAGCTGCTCTTCGCCGTAGATCTCCTCGAGCCACACGTTTTCGTCGGTGGGCTCCGGCGCGGGGCCGCCGCCGCCGGGCCCGGTGCCCGCAGGCGTGCCGTCCGTGGTGGTGTTGCCGGGGCCGGACGCTGAATCAGCTGCAGTGGTGGTCATGCGCCCCATCCAAACAACATCCGCTCAAGGGTGGCAAGTCAAGCGGCCAGCCTCCCTCTTCAACACAAGCCCGTACTCTGGAAGGCGTGGAAAATACGCAGAGGACCCGGACCGCCATCATCGGTGCCGGCCCCAGGGGCACCAGCGTCCTGGAACGCCTGCTCGCCCACTCCAGCCACCGGGCCGAGCACCAGGAAGGCGGGGCTGCCGTCCGGCTCCACATCGACGTCATCGACCCCTACCCCGCGGGGCCGGGGCACGTCTGGCAGCCGGGGCAGTCACGGCTGTTCCTGATGAACACGCAGTCCTTCTACCCCACGCTGATTCCGGAGGACCCGGCGCTGCCCGCCGCCGTCGCCGGGACCACCTTCGACCGCTGGCGTGAACGGCAACAGCAGGATCCGCTCCCGTCCCTCACCACGGATGAACGCGCCGAACTCGCAGTGCTCGGGTCCAACGACTTCCCCAGCCGTGCGCTCTACGGCCGGTACCTGCGCTCCACGCTGGAGGACCTGCTCGCGGAGGCACCCGACGGCGTCACCATCGAATTCCACGAAACGTCCGCCCTGTCGGTTCACCCTGTGGGAGACGGAACGTTCGCCGTCGGCCTGGCCACCGGGGCGGCGATCCGCGCGGATTCCGTGGTGCTGGCCCTCGGGCACATCCCGTCCAGGCTCAATCCCGAACAGCGCGAATTGCAGGCCTCCGCGGGGCAGCTGGGACTGCGGTACCTGCCGCCGGCCGTTCCGGCGGACGTTGACTGGGCCGCGATTCCCGCCGGCGAACCGGTCCTGGTGCGCGGCATGGGGTTGAACTTTTTCGACACGATGGTCCAGCTGACCGAGGGCCGCGGCGGCAAATTCACTGCCGGCGGCCCGGCCGGGCGGCTGGAGTATGAGCCCTCCGGACAGGAACCGTTCATCATCGCCGCCTCCCGCCGGGGAACCCCCTACCGGGCCAAAGCGGCGCTGGAAGGCTATTACGCCTCCTCGGTCACCCTCCGCTACCTCACGGAAGCGGCGCTGGACCGGTTCGAGGCTGCCGGTATCCGTCCGGGGTTCGACCACGACCTCTGGCCCCTGCTGCACCGCGACACCCTCTGGGCCTACTACTCAACGCTGGTGCGCGCGCAGCCCGGCGCGGTCCCGGACGGTGCAGCGTTCCTGGCCGCCCTTGAGGAAGCCCTGCACCCGCACGCGCACAGCGCCGCCAACTGGGAAGACGCCGTGGACAGCGTGCTGGCCATCCACGTGGGGCCGCGGCACCGGCTGAACCTTCCAGGGCTCGCCGCGCCCCTGGCAGGACGCACTTTCGCGTCGCGCGCCGAGCAGGATGCCGCCGTCGTCGAATTCCTCCTCGACGACGCCCGCCGCTCCGCGCTCGGCGAGGACGATCCCGTGAAGATGGCCATCGGTGCCCTGCACCACGGCCGCGCCGTCCTCAAAACGGCGGTGGCCGACGGCGGCATCACCGACGAATCCTGGGTCGCCGGACTGAGGGGCTGGTTCGAGTCGTTCGTGGAGGGGCTGGCCAGCGGGCCGCCTGCGCTGCGCTCGGAGCAGCTGGCCGCGCTGGCGCGGGCCGGCGTCGTCAGCTTTGTGGGCCCGGATCCGAAATTCGGCGTGGACCGCAAAGCCGGGACCTTCACCGCTGCCTCACCCTGGGTTGAAGGCCCGCCGGCCGCCGCCCGGACCATGGTTGAGGCCCTCGCGCCGGGCAACCGGGTCTCGGCCAACGACTCTCCGCTCCTGCAGCAACTGCTCAAGGACGGGCTGGTCCGGTCCAGGCACATGATGACTGCCGAGGGGGCACCCGTGCAGTCCACCGGCCTGGACGTGGAACCGCACCCCTACCGGCCCCTCGCCGCCAACGGGTCGGTCACCGAGGGGATGTACGTGCTGGGCCTGCAGCTTTCCTCCGCCCAGTGGGGCACCGCCATCGCCGCCGAGGCGCACCAGCCGGGCACCCCGGCCTACCGCAGCGGCCAGCGCACCCTCCGGGACGCCGACGAAATCGCACAGGCCATCCTGGGCGCCGCGTAACAGCGCGTCTTCGTCCGGGAAATATTCGGCCCGGATTCCACCTACTCGGAAACCGTCGTCGTGCCCTGAGCTTTCGGGCATGCACCACGGGCCGGGCGGCAAGGAAGTCCCGTAATCTGCCCAAAACCTACGCGCACTGGAAAGGGTGTCCCTCCCGGCCGCATGGCCGGGAGGGACACCCTTTTGCGTTCTATGACTTACCGGCGCAGTGTCAGCCGCGCAGGCACTGCTGGTACTGGAGCCAGGCAATGCCGTAGCGGATCCAGCCCAGGACGTCGTACCACTTTGCCGGCTTGGTGGGTGCCGTGCACGCGGGCGGCAGCGGCGTGGTGGCTGCCACCTGAACCGCTACGGTCACCTTCGTTCCGGACTCCGCCGCGGTGAGCACCAGCGTTGCCGCGCCGGCGGCAACACCTGCCGGAACGGCAAGGCTGACGGTGGCGGACCCTGCAGACACCGGCACGGTTCCCAACTGCGTGGCCTTGCCGGCCGAATCGGTGAAAACGGCGGTAAGCGCCGTGTTCACCGGGCTGCCCAGCGAGGTCAGGTCCAGCTTGGAGACCGCCAGGTTGACCGGTTCGCCGGGCTTGACCGTGGCCGCGGTGGTGTTGGTGACTGCCACGGAACGCCGGGCAAAGTCCGGGGCCACCGGGCTGCTCTTCTGCAGGTAGCCGATCCACGCGTCCCGGTCCACGAGGCCGGAGTCCCGTGTATTCGCTCCCTGGGTGAAGACCCGGAAGTTGTCGCCGCCGGTGGCCAGGAAGCTGAACGTGCCCACCCGGTAGGACTTGGCAGGATCCAGCACCTCACCGTTGACCCGAACCGCCGTGACCCTGTCACCGGCGGCGCGCGCGGCGTCGTAGGTGTAGTTCACGTTCTTGGACAGGCCCAGCTGCAGGTAGGCGCGGCTGGGAACCGTGCCGTCCGCGTTGGTCTGCCACTGCTGCTCCAGCAGGGCCTTGAACTGCGCTCCGGTCAGGGACGTGGTCCAGAGGTTGTTCACGAACGGCAGCACGGCGTTCGCTTCGGCGTAGGTGATGGTTCCGTCCGGAGCGTAATACAGCTCGTTGCGGAGGCCGCCGGGGTTGACGACGCCGATTTCAGCGCCGCCCAGTTCGGCCGGCTTCAGCGAGTCGAGCAGCGAGTCGGCCACCAGGTTGCCCAGGGTGGACTCGCTGCCGCGGTCGTCGCGCTTCGCGGTGCCGGTGGCATCGGTGCTGAAGGCGGTGGTGATGTCCTTGGTGACCGAGCCGACGGGCTGGTTGCCCACCTCGGCTGCGGCTGCCAGGGCCTTCTGCACGATGCCGTCCACCGCTGCCACGCGCGGGTAGGCCGCGATCAGGTCCGCCGCCGGGTCCGTGGTCCGCTTGACGTTGCCGGCCTTGTAGCCGGTGACCTCCTTGGTGGCGGTATCCACCGTCAACTGGATCTGGCCCACGTTCTCGCCGTAGTTGCCGGTCTGCACGATGGGGCGGGTCTTGCCCTGCACACCGGGGACGGGGCCGTCCCAGGCATATTCCTTGTGCGTGTGGCCGGTGAAGATGGCGTCAACGTCCGCGGAGGTTTCGGTGACCAGCTTCGCGAACGGGCCGCCGGCTGCCACTTCCTGCTCCAGCGTGGACCCTTCCACAACCCCGGACCCGGCGCCGTCGTGGTTTTCCACGATGATGACGTCTGCGAGGTTGCCTGCCTTGATCTTCGCCGCGGCCCGGTTGATGGCCTCCACCGGGTCACCGAAGTCGAGGTCGGCGATGCCGGCGGGTGTCACCAGGGAGGGGACTTCCTGGGTGACTGTGCCGATGACGGCCACCTTGATGCCGTTCATGTCCAGCACTGTGTACTCCGGCAGGACCGGCTCCGTGGTGCCCTTCCGGTACACGTTCGCGCCGAGGTACGGGAATTTGGCGTTGCTGCCGTCCGCGATGACGCGGTCGCGCAGGTCTGCCCAGCCGCCGTCGAACTCGTGGTTGCCCACTGCCGAGGTCTTCAGCTCAAGGGCGTTCAGCACATCAATGGTGGGCTGGTCCTTGGCCACGGCGGAGGCAAACAGGGACGCGCCGATGTTGTCCCCCGCGGAGAGGAATGCTGTTGCTCCGGGGGCAGCAGCCGCACGCAGCTTCTCGATGGTTCCGGCGAACTGGACGGTATTGGTGTCGATCCGGCCGTGGAAATCGTTGATGCCCAGGAAGTTCAGGTCGACGCTGGCGGGTGCGGACTTCAGGTCCAGGCCCACCACCACGGGGTCGTGGTCGCTGGCGCGGAACTGGTCCGGTGCGTAGTAGTTGGTGACGTTGTTGTTGTAGCGGCTGTATTCCAGGGCTACTGATTCAACGGAGTTGATGTTCCAGATGTCGGCGCCGGTCACCACGCCGTTGGCCGCAGGGGAAGCCAGGATGTGGTCCAGGGACCCCACCAGGCCGCCGAAGAGGTACGAGTGCTTGGCGGAACCGTCGGCGTTCTTTGCCTTGTCGTCCTGGTTGACATAGCCGGCGGCCGTCAGGACGTTGATGGGGTCTTCCTTGCCGTAGGAGTTGAAGTCACCGATCAGGAAGACCTTGTCGGTGCCCTTCGACTGCTGCAGCGAGGTGGCGAAGTCCAGCAGGGACTTGGCCTGCGCGGTGCGGGCGAGGTTTGAGGCGCCCTGGCCCTTGTCGGTGTCGTCCGGTGTTGCGGCGGAGCCCTTGGACTTGAAGTGGTTGGCGATGGCGATGAATTCGGTGCCTGCGCCGCCGCCCACGGGCTTGAATACCTGGGCCAGCGGCTTGCGGGCGCTGGCGAAGGCGGTGGTGTCGTTGTGGATGACGGACTCACCCACGGGTTCTGCAACGGCCTTCTTGTAGATGAATGCGGTGCGGATCATGTCCTCGTCGGCCAGCGGGGGTGCGTTCGCGGGTGAGCGGACGTAGTCCCAGATGCCGGGCGTGGGGATGTTCAGCGACTTGACCAGCTTGGCGAGGGCGTCATCCCGGTCCTTGCCGAACTGCGCGGAGTTTTCGATCTCCATGAGGGTGACAACATCGGCGCCGGTCTTCGTAATGGCGGAGACGATCTTGTCCTGCTGCCGCTGGAAGTTCTCCGCGTTGGCGGCACCGCGGGCGTCGCAGCCGCCGCGGACGGTGATCGGGTTTCCGGCGCGGTCCCCGTAATAGGTGCAGCCGGAGAGGGTGTCCCCGGTGGTGGGGAAGTAGTTCAGCACGTTGAACGAGGCGATCTTGACGTTGCCTCCCACGGCAGCGGGTGCTTCGGTGCGGGTGGCTCCGAAGCTGGCCGGCTGGACCGTTGCCTTGTTGGCTTCGGTCAGGTGGGTCAGCGGCTGCAGCTTCCAGGAATCGTTGGCGTACCCGAGCACCACGTTGGTGGTGAACCTGGCGGGGGATCCGACGCGGACCGGGTCCGTGGCGGTGAGGTAGGGCAGCACCTCGGCCTTGGTGGCGGCGTCCTTGAGGAAATTGGTGCTGGCGCCGTCGTCGAGCTTGATGCCGCGGGCGGCATTGTCAGCAACAGCGGCGTTGTATTCGGCTGAGCCATAGGGTGCGACGGCGGTGGGCTGTACCAGCGGAGTGGTACCCCCGGCCAGCCCGATCTCGCCGTACTGGTTCAGGTTGTAGTTGTCCGTCACCGTCAGGGGCCCGTCCGGAGCCAGGAGCATGCCTTCCAGCGACTCGCGGAAGGCCTCCGTGGAGGGCAGGGTGAAGATGGTGGGCTTGACCTCGGGCGCCGGCTCCGTGAGCTGGGTGAGCCCGGCTGCTGCCGTGACGTTGACCTGGGTCATGCCGTAGTACTCGGACACGGCACCGGTCACCTGGACGTAGTCGCCCGTCTTGACCGATCCCACGGTGGCGGGCGAGTAGACGAAGATACCGTCGGAGGCCGCGTGGTTGGTACCCGCCAGGTCGCCGCCGGTGCCAGGGGTCTGGATGTAGTAGCCGTTAAGGCCGCCGGTGGGGAATGCTGCGGTGACCTTGCCCCGGGTGGTCACCGTGGTGCCGGCCAGCGGGCTGGCGGTGCCGGTGCCCTGGATCTCGGAGATGGTTTTAGCCACGGGATCGGGCGAGGGGGTGGGCGTCGGATCAGGGTCTGGCGCGGTTCCGCCGGAGGAGACCGGGGTGATGGCCGCGCTCAGGCTGAAATCGGCGGCGTTGCTGTTGCTGTCCGTCCCGCCGGCCCGGTTGAGGCTCCGCACGTCCGTGTTGCCCGTGGGCGCCGCTGCGGCCCGGGTCTCGAACGTGTTGGACGTCCCGTAGCCCAGGAGGTCGGCCACGCCGGCGGATTCCACCACGGAACCGGTGGGAAGTACGACGGCGGAGGGCTGCTTGGCGAGCACGATGGTCCCGGAAGTGCCGCTGGGGTTCAGTCCGCCGGCTACCAGGTCGGGCGCAGGGAGGTCAGCGCCGTTCGTACCGTTACTCCCGCCCTGGACCAGATAATACCCCTTGGCCGGAATGGAACCGGACAGCGCCGAAACGCCGGATGGCGCTCCCGTCCCGCCGGCGGCGCGGTACTGGACCGACCAGCCGTCCAGTGACACGGGGGTGTCCGAGGTGTTGTAGAGCTCCACGAACTTGTTCTTGTAGGCGGCGCCGCTGCTGCCGCCGCTCAGGTAGGCCTCGTTGATGACAACGGGCGATGTGCCTGCCGCGGCTGAGACCTCCGCGGCCGTGCTGTCCGCTGCCGCAGGCAGCGCCGTCAACGGGGCTGCGATGAGCCCCGCCGACAACGCTGTGCCCAGCGCTAATTTCCAAGGTGTTTGATGCATCCGCTCTTACTTTCATGAGATTGTCCCCGGTGGGGGACCCATTGGAGTATGTCCGGGTTGTACCGATCGGACTGGGGCCGGACCCTGCTCCTGGTCAAGTGGTTGTCCGGCATATCCCAACAGCACTGAATGAACGCAAAGTGGCCAGTGCGTGCATTCGGCGGATCGTTCCCCAGCGGAGCGGCCCGTCCACCATCCCGGAGCGACGTTGGCCCCGTGCGGGTGATGCCATTGCGGTGGCCGGCACCTGATACCTGGATGTGCCGGCCATCACAAACAATACCGGCCGGTAGCAAGAAGCCCCGGCCGGTATCGGTCTGATGTGATGGGTGTTGTTCCCGTCCGGCGCCGCCGGAACCGGGGTCCTAGCCGCCCTGCGGTGCCTGGCTGGCGATGATTTTGAAGGTGGCACCGGTGGGGTCGGCGAGCATGGCCACGCGGCCGAAGCTGCTGTCCTCCGGACCGTCCAGGACGGTGGCGCCCATGGCGGTGGCCTGGGCGATGCTGGCGTCCGTGTCCGCCACGGCAAAGTAGACCTGCCAGTGCGAGGGCACTTCGGCCGGCAGGTATCCGGAGGCGTCCAGGATCCCGGCCTGCGCGGACATGCCCGATCCCAGTGTGGTGTAGCGGAATTCCGGCGAGTCACTCATAACTTCGGTATCCCAGCCGAAGACTTCCTGGTAGAACTGCACGGCAGCGTCGTAGTCCTTGGCGTGCAATTCATGCCAGGCGGCGGAACCGGGCTCGGCCACCAGCTCGTAGCCCTTCATCTCCCGGGGCTGCCAGACGCCGATGGAGGCACCGGACGCATCCCCGAAGATCGCCATGAACCCCTGCTCCGGAACATCCATGGGAGGCATGTAGACCTGCCCGCCGTGGCTGCTGACGGCTTCGGCGGTGGCCGCGGCGTCCTCGGTCCGCAGGTAGGTGGACCAGACGTCGGGCATGGCCGCCATGCCGGCGTCCTTCTGCATGATGCCGGCAACTGTCTTGCCGTTCTTCCTGGCAGTGGCGTAACCGCCGTACTTCTCCAGGTCGCCTGTTTCGAACTCCCATCCGAAGAGCTCTCCGTAGAACGTGCGGGCGGCGGCAACATCGGAAGTCACGAGGTCGATCCAGCAAGGGGCGCCGGGGGTGGACATTGGGCTCGGCATAACGGTCTCCTGTTGCGGTGTGCGGAAGGCTGGAGGAAAGGTGCGCGGAAGTGGGGGAAGTCGGTCACCCTGACCCTATGTGCAGGCACAGACAGCGATCAAGAGGCCTTCGCGCAGGGGGCCGCCAACGCATCCCGGCCTGGTCACGGGAACGAAGTCCTGACTTAAAACGAAGGACCCCCGCCTGCCGGTTTTGCCGGCGGGCGGGGGTCCTGATCGCGGAAGGTAAGAGATTCGAACTCTTGGTACGGGGTTACCGCACACTGGTTTTCAAGACCAGCTCCTTCGGCCGCTCGGACAACCTTCCTCAACGAGTAGTGTTTCATAGGCACTTGCCTGCAACAAAACAGGCCCGCAGTGCATACCCGGTGCACACTGGTTGGACGGGTATTGAGTCAGGAACAGGGAGTGGTCCATGAAAGCCGTCTACATTTCGGAACCGGGGGGACCGGAAGTACTCGAGGTACGCGAGGTCGAGGCTCCGGTGCCCGGTCCCGGCGAGGTGCTGATCGACGTCGTGGCCGCCGGCCTGAACCGTGCGGACGTGCAGCAGCGCCGCGGGTTCTACCCCCCGCCGCCCGGCGCATCGGAGATCCCGGGACTGGAAGTTTCCGGCCGCATCGCGGGGTTTGGCACGGGTGTGACCAAGCCGTTCTCCTTGGGCGACAAGGTGGTGGCGCTGCTCGCCGGCGGCGGCTACGCACAGCAGGTTGCCGTCCCCGCGGAACAGGTCCTGCGGCTGCCCGACGGCGTTGACCTGGTCACGGCGGCATCCCTGCCGGAAGTGGCTGCCACGGTCTATTCGAACCTCATCATGACGGCCCAGCTGCAGGCCGGGGAAACAGTCCTCATCCATGGCGCCACCGGCGGAATCGGCACCATGGCCATCCAGCTGGCCAAAGCCTACGGCGCGAAGGTAGCCACCACGGCCGGCACCGATGAGAAGGTCAGCACCGCCAAGGCCTTCCTGGGTGCGGACATCGCCATCAACTACGCGGAAGAGGACTTCCCGGAAAGCCTGCGCCGGCAGAACGGCGGCAAGGGTGCAGACGTGATCCTTGATGTGGTGGGCGCCAAGTACCTGAAGCAAAACGTCGAAGCGCTCGCCGAATACGGTCGCCTGGTGGTCATTGGCCTGCAGGGCGGCACCAAGGGGGAACTGGACCTTGGTGAACTGCTCCGGAAGCGGGCCGCGGTGGTGGCTACCGCGCTTCGCCCCAGGCCGGTAGCCGAAAAGGGTGCCATCCTGAACGAGGTCAGGGACCACGTCTGGCCGATGGTGGCGGACGGCAGGATCCAGCCCTTGGTGGCCAAGACGTTCCCGCTGGACCAGGTGAGCGCTGCCCATGAATACTTCGACAGCGGCGACCATGTGGGCAAGGTCCTGCTGGTGATGTGACCGCCAGATAGATACTGAGTATTGCTTGTTGGGCATCCCCGGGCTAGGCTCGGCTATACGCGGTATGCACAGGTCTTGGGGGCCTGTGCATACCGGTTAGTGACTAAGCCCGGGGGAGCACCATGTCCATACGCCACAGCCTCCTCGCCCTGCTGCAGGACCAGCCGCGCTACGGCTACCAGCTGCGGGTCGAGTTCGAAAACCGCACGGGAGCCACCTGGCCCCTGAACATCGGGCAGGTCTACACCACCCTGGACCGGCTGGAGCGCGACGGCCTCGTGGCCAGGGAAGGCGACGACGGCGGCGGCCACGTGGTGTACAGCATCACCGCCGAGGGCGCCGCGGAGGTGCAGGGCTGGTTTGCAGCGCCGGTGGAGCGGAACAACCCGCCCAGGAATGAACTCGCCATCAAGCTGGCGCTCGCCGTTACCCTTCCCGGCGTGGATGTCCAGGCCATCATCCAGGCCCAGCGGGTGGCGTCCATCCGGGCACTGCAGGACTACACCAAGGCCCGACGCGACACCGCCGCAAACCAGCGCACCGCAGACACCGCCTGGCTGCTGGTTCTCGATTCCCTGATCTTCCAGACCGAGGCCGAGGTCCGCTGGCTGGATCTCTGCGAAGCCAGGATGGTCCAGCAGGCACAGTCGGCCGGCCAGGGTGCCGCCCGCAAAACGTCCAACGGGGTCACGGAAGACGCTGCCCCGCTCAACGCGGACAACCGCCGGTGAGCGTCCGGGGGCCGCAGCAGGTCCTTGAACTGGCCAGGGTGAGCAGGACTTTTGGAGAAGGCGCGACGGCGGTCGCGGCGCTGAGGGACGTGGACCTCACCATCGCAGCGGGCGAGTTCGTGGCCGTCATGGGCCCGTCCGGCTCGGGAAAATCCTCCCTGCTGGCGCTGGCCGGCGGACTGGACCGGCCGACGTCGGGCGGTGTCTTCGTGGAGTCGACGCCGCTCGCAGGACTTGGCCTGAACGAGCTTGCCAGGTTGCGGCGGCGTGCGGTGGGCTACGTGTTCCAGGACTTCAACCTGGTTCCCACACTGACCGCGGCCGAGAACGTGGCGCTTCCGCTGGAACTGGACGGGGCAGCTGCCAGGAAAGCGGGACGGCAGGCGCTGGACGCCCTCCGCCAGGTGGGCATCCCGGAACTCGCGGACCGGTTCATGGACCAGATGTCCGGCGGCCAGCAGCAGCGCGTCGCCATTGCACGGGCAATTGTCGGCCAGCGGCGGCTGATCCTGGCGGACGAACCCACCGGCGCCCTGGACTCCACTACCGGGCATGGCGTCATGGAGGTCCTCCGCTCCAGGGCGGACACAGGTTCCGCCGTCATGCTCGTCACCCATGAGGCGCGGCACGCAGCCTGGGCTGACCGGGTGGTTTTCCTGCGCGACGGGCGCATCGTGGACCAGGCGGCGGCCATGCACGATCCCACGTTCCTCCTGACGCAGGCCGGCCTCTGATGTCCCGCCGGCGCCCGCCGCTGGAGCTGGCAGCGGCTCGTGGAGCGCGCCGCAGCAGCTTCCGCATCGCGGTACGGATGGCCCGGCGGGATATTGCCCGGCACAGGGGCCGGTCCTTCCTGATCGTCCTGCTGATCATGCTGCCGGTGGCCGGGATGACAGCGGCGGGCACCCTGTACCAAAGCTCGCTGCGGACACCGCAGGAAATTGTGCGGTACGAACTGGGCAACACCCAGGCACGCTTCGTCGCTTTGCCGACGCCCAATGGGGACTCCATCCAGGATCCGATGAATGACGCCTACGTGGTCTCCAGCACCGGAGAGCTGGATGGTGATTTCGTTCCCACAGACCCGAAGGACCTGCTCCCGTCCGGCTACGGGGTATTGCCGCTGCGGCAACTGCAGCTGACCACCTCCGTGGGGGAGGCGATGGTCCCGCTGAACGGCGTGCAGGTGGACGCGCTCCACGAGGCTTTCGAGGGAAAATTCGCCCTCCTGGATGGCCGGGCACCGGCAAACGGTGAAGAGGTTCTGGCCTCACGCGGGCTGCTCGAGCGGTTCGACGTGGAACTTGGCGAGCAGTTTACGACGTCGGCGGGGACCTTCGTCCCGGTGGGCACCATCCGCGACTCGGACGCTTCGGATAACAACAGCACGCTGTACCTGCAGTCCGGGCAGGTCCCCGCAGGCTTTGCCCCGGGGCCCGCTTCCGCGCAGGCTGTTTCCTACTACGTGACAGGCCCGGAACCGGTGACCTGGCAGCAGGTCAGGGAGGCCAACAGCAAGGGCGTGGGAGTGCTCTCACGCAGCGTGGTGCTGGATCCGCCGCCGCCGGGCGAACTGACCGTACCAGGGGCCATGCCGGCCGGAGTCCCCTCGCAGACTGTGGCCACCTACGCAACATTCGCTGTGGTGGGTGCCCTTGCCCTGCTGGAAGTCGGACTCCTGGCTGGAGCCGCGTTCGCCGTCGGGGCCAAGCACCAGGTGCACGAACTCGCCCTTCTTGCGGCGTCCGGAGCCGAAGCACCCACCATCCGTTCAGTGGTCACCGCGAGCGGCCTGTGGCTCGGCGGCCTGGCCGTCACGGCCGGTGCCGCCGCCGGCATAGCAGTTGCGGCCGGCGTGGTCTGGTGGGTCCGTTTCATCGGTTCCGCCCGTCTGGCGGGCGTCCACCCGGACCCGCTGCTCACCTCCATAGCCATGCTGATGGGCCTGGCGGCCTGCATCCTTGCTGCCTTGGCGCCGGCCAACCTCGTTGCCCGGCAGGCACTCCGGGGTGCTCTCAAATCCGGACGGGTGCCGGCAGCCGGCGGACGGCAGAGCACGATCGCCGGGGCGGCCGTACTGCTGGTGGCCACCGGGCTGCTTGCCGCAGGCTGGGCCCTGGGCAGCTCGGCCAAGGATCCCGACCAGCGGGCACAGCAGGCCGCCGCAGTTTCCGCGATGCTGGCCGGCGGAGCGGTGCTGGCGGTGGTGGCCCTGGTGCTCCTGACCGGATGGCTGACCGCCGCCCTGACATCACGCACCCGGGCCATGCCGCTGGCGCTGCGCATGGCGGCCCGGGACTCCGCCAGGAACCGGAGCCGGACCGTCCCGGCGGTGGCGGCCGTACTTGCCGCCGCCACCCTGGCAAGCGCGGCCCTGGTGTTGTCATCCAGCCAGCTGGCAGGGCAGCGCCTGTCGCATTCCTGGAGCGCACTGGAGAACCAGGCGTACCTGCCGCTCAGCCTTGCGCAGCCACCGCTGGCCGACGGCACTGCCGCGCCGGCCGTGACCGTCGACCCGCAGCGGCTTTCGGCTGCCGTTTCAGGCGCCCTGGACAGCGTCTCCTGGACCAGGACAGTCACCACCCCTGCTCCGGTGGAAAACTGTGGCTTCGGGGAAGGCGCAGGTCCCGCCGGGCCCGTATCGACAGAAACGTCCAACTGCCTCCTCTACGCTCTGGCCAGGCCAAGCGGCCAGGAGTGTCCGGTGACGCCCCAGCGTCGCGTCGTGGATCCGGACGACTGGCGGTGCCGCGGCTCCATGGCATCGGAGCAGGCATCGGACCGGTCCATCCTGGTGGGCGGCGCCGACGATATCCGCGCCATGTTCGGGCGCGACGCCGGGGCGGACACCATCGCCGCGCTGGACGCCGGGGCCATGGTGGTGACCAACCCGGCCTTTGTCCGCGACGGAAAAACCGAGCTGCAGGGCCTGGACGTGCGCACCCAGCAGCCATCGCCGTCGGACGGGTCCATCGTCCATGAAGCTGTCACCAGTACCGTCCTGGAGGCCGTCATCCTCGAACCGGCGGTGGCCGTGCCGTATTACGGCATCGTCTCGCCGGCCACGGCCGGGCGCCTGGGCCTTGCCCCGGAAGCCGCCGGGCTGGCCATCCAGCTCAGCCGGTCTCCTTCGGCGGCCGAAGTTGACGCGGTGACCGGTGCGGTGGCGGGCGTCGTCGGCCAGTCGGGCCTGGGGTTCTGGGCGGAACCGGGAATCCCCAAAGACCAGGCGTGGATGGGCTGGCTGATCGTGGCCATCAGTGCCCTGATCACGTTCAGTGCAGCCGGAATCACCACCGGCCTTGCCCTTGCCGATGCCCGGACGGACCACGCCACGCTGGCAGGAGTGGGGGCGGCCCCGCGGCTGAGGAAGGCCCTGGCGGCGTCCCAGGCGCTCTTTACCTCAGGCCTGGGCGCTGTGCTGGGGGCGGTGGCCGGTACGGTTCCCGCCGTCCTCATTGTCGCTTCCACGGAGATGCGGGCCTCGCTGGAGGTACCGTGGCTTCCCCTTGCGGCCATGGTGGTGGCCGTCCCGCTGACCGGATCTGCCCTGGCCTGGGCCTTCACCAGGTCTGTGCTGCCGATGACGCGAAGGGCGCTCGGCGGCTGATCCGGTTCCCGGGGGGTGCCCTCCGCAAGGCGTGGCTGCGACCGATTCCCATGGCGCGCCTCTTTTGGCCGGGGCCAAGGAAGCCTAACGTGGAATTCACAGGCCGCCCGTCCGCCGTCGTTCGTCGCCGATTGCCTGCCGTCTGCCGCATAACCCCGGGCACCCGGCAGAACCGTCGCCGCCCGCACCCCCGGGTTCGGTAGGGTGCCTCAGAGCAGATCCGCACGAATCTCAAGGAGGAGACATGGCCACAGCGCCAGAGAACAGGTCCGGTTCATCGGGGCGGGAGGGCGCGGTGGATACCGACCCGGCGCTCCCACCCACAGCAGTGGACGAGGCCGTCCGCGAATCCGAAGACAGCAAATGGACCCCGGGAAAGATCGCGCTCTGGGCAGCGATCTCCCTGCTGGGCGGCGTGGCATGGTTCATGCTCGCCATCGTCCGGGGCGAAACCGTCAACGCCATCTGGTTCGTCTTCGCCTCGGTGTGCACCTACCTGATCGGTTACCGGTTCTACTCCAAGGTCATTGAACGGTTCATCACCAAGCCCGATGACCGGCGGGCAACCCCCGCCGAATACAAGGCCGACGGCAAGGACTACGTCCGGACGGACCGGAACGTCCTGTTCGGCCACCACTTCGCGGCCATCGCCGGCGCCGGCCCCCTCGTCGGCCCGGTCATCGCGGCCCAGATGGGCTACCTCCCCGGCACCATCTGGATCATCGTCGGCGTGGTCCTGGCCGGTGCCGTGCAGGACTACCTGGTCATGTTCTTCTCCATGCGCCGCGGCGGGCGTTCACTGGGCCAGATGGCCCGCGAGGAACTCGGCGTCATCGGCGGCACCGCCGCCCTGGTTGCCACCCTGCTGATCATGGTGATCATTGTCGCCATCCTGGCGCTCGTCGTCGTCAATGCCCTGGGCGAAAGCCCGTGGGGCGTCTTCTCCGTCGGCATGACCATCCCCATCGCGCTCTTCATGGGCGTCTACCTGCGCTACCTTCGGCCGGGCAAGGTCATGGAAGTATCGATCATCGGGTTCGTGCTGCTCATGGCGGCGATCATCGGCGGCGGCATCGTCGCGGAAACCCCGTGGGGTGCAGATATCTTCACCCTGGACAAGGTGACCATCGCCTGGGGCCTCATCGTCTACGGCTTCATCGCCGCCATCCTCCCGGTCTGGCTGCTGCTGGCACCCCGCGACTACCTGTCCACGTTCATGAAGATCGGCGTGATCGTCATGCTCGCACTGGCCATCATCGTGGTCCGGCCGGAGATCAACGTCCCGGCCTTCAGCGAGTTCGCCAGCCGGGAGAACGGCCCCGTGTTCCCGGGCGCGCTGTTCCCGTTCCTGTTCGTGACCATCGCCTGCGGTGCGCTGTCCGGATTCCATGCACTGATTTCGTCCGGCACCACTCCCAAGCTGATTGAGAAGGAACGGCAGACCCGGTTCATCGGTTACGGCGGCATGCTCATGGAATCCTTCGTCGCCATCATGGCGCTGGTGGCGGCCATCTCGATCGACCGCGGCCTCTACTTCGCCATGAACGCTCCTGCCGCGCTCACCGGCGGAAGCGTCGAAACGGCCGCCACCTGGGTCAACAGCCTGGGCCTGGCCGGCGTCAACATCACCCCCGAGCTGCTCGCTGAGACGGCACGGAATGTGGGCGAACAGAGCGTCGTTTCCCGCACCGGCGGCGCCCCCACCCTGGCCGTCGGCCTGGCGCACATCATGCAGCAGTTCATCGGCGGTACGGCCATGATGTCCTTCTGGTACCACTTCGCCATCATGTTTGAAGCCCTGTTCATCCTTACCGCCGTGGACGCCGGCACCCGAGTGGCCCGCTTCATGCTGCAGGACTCGATCGGCAACTTCGTCCCCAAGTTCAAGGAAGCCTCCTGGCGCCCCGGTGCCTGGCTCTGCACGGCCATCATGGTGGGTGCGTGGGGTGCGGTCCTGCTGATGGGCGTCACCGATCCGCTGGGCGGCATCAACACCCTGTTCCCGCTGTTCGGCATCGCCAACCAGCTGCTGGCCGCCATCGCCCTCTCCGTCTGCCTGGCCATCGTGGCCAAGCGCGGCACCTTCAAGTACCTGTGGATCGTCGCCCTGCCGCTGGCCTTCGCGGCGGTGGTCACCATCACGGCCAGCTACCAGAAGATCTTCTCGCCCACGCCCGCGGTGGGGTACTTCGCCAACAACGCCGCATTCACCAAGGCCCTGGCGGACGGCAAGACGGAGTTCGGCACCGCCAAGACCGTTGCCGCCATGGAAGCCGTGGTCCGCAACACCGCCATCCAGGGCTGGCTGTCCGTGATCTTCGTGGTGCTGAGCATCATTGTGATCGCGACGGCGGTCCTCGCCACCGTGAAGGCCTTCCGGAACCGGGGGACGGGCACGGAGAAGGATAACGAGGACCCGGCCTTGCCGTCCCGCGTATTTGCACCTGCGGGCCTCATCCCCACAGCTGCCGAGCGCGAACTGATGGCCGAATGGGAGAAGGTCCCGGCCAACCTGCGGTTCGAACGGGCAGGCCACCACTGATGAGCGCAGGACTGGCAGTACTCTCCAGCGGGTTCCGTGGTTTCGCACGGTACCTCAGCGGGGTGTTGGGCGCGGATGCGTATGCCAAGTACCTGGAACACCACCGGGCTTCGGGCCACAGCGGCCCGCCGCTCACGGAGCGGGAGTTCTGGCGCGACAGGACGGACCGGCAGGACGCCAACCCGCAGGGGCGATGCTGCTGATTTAGCCGTCAGCGGACGCCGCGTCAGGCGGGTTCACGGAGTGAAGTGCCTTCGGATCGCTCATGAGAGTATGAACGCATGAGCGATCCGAAAGACACCACGTCAGCTGAGGACGTCCCCGTCGAAGGCACCACCCTTGACGACAGCGAGCCCGCCGCCCCTGCGCAGGCCGAGGCCCCGGCCGGCGCCCGCGACGGCCGCAAGCCCAAGGGCAGCAGCGTGCAGGACCTGGTGGACGAACCGGCAAAGGTGATGCGGATCGGCACCATGATCCGGCAGCTCCTGGAGGAAGTGAAGTCCGCCCCGCTGGACCAGGCCGCCCGGGAACGCCTGGCTGAAATCCACGCCCGCTCCATCCAGGAGCTGGAGGACGGCCTGTCGCCCGAGCTCGTGGCGGAACTGCACCGCATCAGCCTCCCGTTCTCAGATGAAGGCACCCCTTCCGACGCCGAGCTCCGGATCGCGCACGCACAGCTCGTGGGCTGGCTCGAAGGATTGTTCCACGGCATCCAGACCGCCATTGCGGCCCAGCATGCTGCCCGGGAGCACGCGGCCGCCCAGATGCAGCTCCGCCAGCTGCCCCCGGGGACAGTCATCGCCCCGGGTGTGGTGATCGGGGAAAACGGTGAACCGGAGCGCGCCCCCGCGGGGGCGGCCCGGCCGGGGGCGCCGGCCAATGCCGGCAAGCGCGATGATCCGGACCACGGTCCCGGACAGTACCTGTAGGCTCCGGTTGGGTTTTTTCAGCGCCGCCAGGCAGGGGCGCAAGGACGATGCGGAACTTGGCAAGGGGTTGTGGCGCCGCGCGCACGACCGCTTCCACCGGGGACTGGACCGCTTCCACCAGGTGCTCGAGGGTGTGGAAGACGACCAGTTGTACGGCGAGCTGGTAGAGATCGCCAACGAACTCGCCGCCCTGCTGGACCGTGTCCGGGCTGTCTGCGTCGAAGCCCAGCGCCGCTCACCCAGTGACGGCCTGGACATTCCCGTCGCCCTGTCCGGCGTGCACCGCGCCCTGTCCAAGGCCGGGAATTCGCTGGCCACCACCGCCGAAGCTGCCGCCATGCTGCGGCTCGCCGTCGGGCCCGTTCCGGTGGGCGCGGCTTCCGTGCGCCGGCGCGCGGAAGCCGTCTTCGAGCAGGTTGCCGACGCCGAGCGGCACCTTGCGGGGGAAACCTCCTAGCCGCAATTTATTCCCGCTGCTTCGGGTGACTTTCCGCGTTACGCGCCTGGCTGACAGACCGCGGGTTTGGTCTTCTCAACGCCCGTCGTTTGGCAGGATGAAGTCATGACTCTTTCACCTACACTCACTTTCAACGACGGAAACACGATCCCCCAGCTCGGCTATGGCGTGTGGCAGGTCGAAGACGGCGTGGCTGAGAAGGTGGTGCGGCAGGCATTCGAAGCTGGCTTCCGCCACATCGATACAGCCAAGATCTATGGCAACGAAGCGGGCGTGGGGCGCGCCATCGCCAGCTCCGGCCTCACCCCCGAGCAGATCTTCATCACCACCAAGCTGTGGAATGCCGATCAGGGCTATGAGTCGACGCTGGCTGCCTTCGAGGAATCCATGGACCGCCTCGGCCTGGAAACCCTCGACCTGTACCTGATCCACTGGATGCAGCCCAAGCAGGACAAGTACGTCGATACCTGGAAGGCGCTGATCGAGCTCCAGAAGCGTGGCCGGGTCAAGTCCATCGGCGTCTCCAACTTCACCGTCGACGGGCTGCAGCGGCTCATCGACGAAACCGGTGTGGTCCCGGCCATCCACCAGATCGAGCTCCACCCCTACTTCAGCCAGCGTGAGCTGCGCGAATTCGGTGCTTCCAAGGGAATCCTCACCCAGGCCTGGTCACCGCTGGGCCAGGGCGGCGAGCTCCTGGAAGACCCAGCCGTCGCCGCCATCGCCGCCAAGCACCAGGCCACGCCGGCACAGGTTGTCATCGCATGGCACCTTGCCATCGGCAA
>Ga0308160_10002840_pt1 | contig 20223 bp, 25 predicted proteins | sample PhyFR1_FD_201036 | JGI IMG/M metagenome (GOLD analysis project Ga0308160, IMG submission 201036) | Phyllosphere microbial communities from UC Gill Tract Community Farm, Albany, California, United States - DLSLF.R1 | ecosystem: Host-associated > Plants > Phyllosphere > Unclassified | place: USA...
CGAGCTGCCGCCACCGCTGCTGCTGCCGCCGGCCTTGGTCGACGCCGTCTTCTTGAGCTCCTTGAGGGACCTGCCGGGCGAGAAGGGCAAGCAGCAGGGCAGGGTCAGCAAGGGTAACCTGAAACGCTGCCAGTCAGAAGCGCGGCTCCTCGCACGCACTGAGGGGCCATGCTGCAAGCGGACGAGGAGGGGCAATGGGGGCGACGGGAGCGACGGGAGATGGTGGGCGTGGGCGGCGCGAGGACGACCAACGCGGCCCCGGGCCGTACGAATCGAGCCGGAGCGCCTGTCATCCCTCTCACTCGACGTCCATCTCGCCTGGCTGACTCTCTCCAACACCTGGCTTCGGCTCTTTCTATCTGCAGCTCGGGACCGACCGGATCGATGCTGACAGTCGTTAAGGGCGACCTTGCTGGCCGGCTCACCGGTCGTTCCCGGAGGCTAGGGTCTCGCCCGCATCTGCGGCCCAGACAACGACTCTCGAAGACCTACAGAGTTTGGTGATCTGACCCGTAGTCCGGTGCGGCCTTTCACAGACCTTTGTCCCTTCTCAAGTTGGGTAGCAATGCTGACAGGCCCTGTCTTCTGCAGGCCCGAGACCGCTCGGGAACAGGTGTGTGCTGCGCAGCAGCTCGTCGCACCGGAGGCCCATCTGGATCGCCACGCTCGAGGCTACCGCCGCCGCTCCCAAGATTGCGCGGCAAAGTCGTTGGCCGTCTAGCGATGAACTAGAAGGGATGTCTCATCTCGCCACAAGCACCAGCTTGCCCGCCTTGGGCAGTCGCCCTTGGCTGAGTCGCGAGCGGTCGTTGGGATGCGATGTGTCGTCGACTTCCAGCCGTGAGTGCTCGCAGGGCTGATGGGCATGCGCGAAACACAACACGCTGACGCCTTCCTGCGCTCCATCAGACCATGACTCTTGGCTAGTGCCGACGATGAAGCGAGATGAATCTTTCGAAGCGGCGCCGTTTCGCCGGTGCCTTCGGGACGGCCGAGTGCTCTTCTCGGGATCGCCGACGTTGACAAAGGCGCGACGCCTTCCGTCAGACTTTGGATCCCAGTCGCCAGGTGAGTGTCGCAGATGCTGTCCTCTCCCTTCATGATAAGGCGCTCGTCCCAATGCCTACACCCCCTTCCTGCGGCGGGTGACGATACCAGGGTGACTCTTCGTCGGCAGCTATGGTCCTTCGATACGGGCTTATTGCTCGACGTGGATTAGACGTCAAGTTGCTCAAGAAGATGTGCCTCCTGTTGACTTGACTCTCCGAGCTGTTTCCTCTGACCGCCCATGCTTTTCCTTCATCATCTTGGGCAGGCGCTGTCGAGTACGACGTGCTTCTGCTCAAGGCTTCGGCACACAGAGAGCCGTCTCCAACGGGCGTTAGGAACCACGTGCGCATCTCGCAAACTCCCAGCAACCTGCGCCTGACGGTCGTTACTTCGACCTGTGACCGCGGTACCTGACGAAGGGCGGCCTGCAGTCGGTCCTCTGCATCTCGCAGGAGCAACGAACGACGACCATAACAGCGAGATCTCCATCTGGACTGGACAAGCAGACGGCCTCTCGAGCGCCGCAGACTGTTAGAGCTTGCGGCATCCTCTGCCCAGGTGACTCGCCTGATCATGACAAAGAGTGCGCCTCTCTCGATGGTCCCGAGGCAGTAGTTGAGACTACCACTCTCACCGATGCGGTCTCTCCCCTGCAGGTGTGCGTCGCAGGCGAAACTATTGAGCGTCAGCTCATCGGTCCCGGCAGCCATCTGCCTGCGGGTTGGCCAGGACCAGGCGCTCGGCGACTCCATCAACGGCTATCGCTCGTGCGTCGAGACCAAACACGTCGTCCGGCTTCAGATGTTCAAGACTGACGCGTCTTGATGTCTCTTCGATGGCAGTGCTGTGCGCCTTTCTCTTCAGAACGAGTCGCGCTTTCGCGCAGGAATCTCGTGCTAACCACGCTCACACGCCCTGCGCGCGGAGACCGCGCCAGTCGCGGCCTTACTGAGCAGCCCCAACACTCATTGTGCTTTTCTACTACCCTGCGAGGGCTGCTCGCAATGGCAGCCCGATGACCGACGCACTATGACGCTGACTCACCCTACCTCGAGCGTTCGGTGCAGGGCATCGCGTCCACAGACGAGCGCGCCTGCGCGGCCCAGAACATGAGGAGGGAGCACAGAGCCATCACACAGCGATTGCGCGAGAGACGCTATCTATACTAGTGCACACAAGAAGGCAGCCGACGCCTCGCGACGGCGACGTGCCTGTTGGGGTACGCACGACGGCCTCTTGCAACCTCCCGTGCAGCGTTCCCCCTCTAGGCCAGGAGCTCCCCCGAGACATTGCCCCTCCCCCTTCGTCGCTCCTACTGTGCTTAGCTCGGAATCAATGACAGCTACCCTCGTCTCGAGCTCCAGTCTGCTGGGTACAGGGTCCAGCAGGAGGTTTTCCGGGGCCAGGAGGCAGTGGGTTCTCTAGGGTCGGTTTCGAGGCTGCCGCGCGTGAAAATAAAGAAGTCGCGCAGCAATCGTACGTAATCATGATACAACTGATGAAGGGCCGTCGTGATCCGGCTCGCGCGCGGCGCCACGCAGGCAGGCTCACCGCCCGTCTCGAGCCCAGGCCGCCGCCGCCGCCGCCGCCGCCCGGTCGCCTGTTCGAAATCGCCCCGGCCCTTCTTGCCCGACCCCTCGTCTCGACCACACCCCGTCAAGCAGGTACGCACCTTTGGCCCATCCTTTCCGCCCTAGGCACGGCAGGCAACCCTGGCAGGCAGCATACGGACGGCAGCACACGGATCGGTTCGGCTTCGACACGTCGACTTGGGAGGCGTCCTCGACGGATCGCTCTCGGGCTGGGCTTGCCCGGCCGAGCTCGGAGCTGCCGCAGCTGCGATATGGGGCCAGGGAGGGAGACCGCTCGGTCTCGGCGTGGGGAGCAGCAACTTGAGCCAGCTTCTGCTGGGTTGGGTCGCTGTTGCTTCGTGCAGGCATGGGCGCGTGCCCTCGGGAGGATGGAGCTCGACCCGACTACGAGCAGCAGCTCCAGCCAGCGCCAACCCAGCACCCGACCTCGCTGTCGACCAGCTCGAACGCACTCGACTCAGCCGATTGGCCGTCCTACCGACCCGTGCTGCCGAACTTCGACGCCGCCTGTCCCTGCCACCTGCCGCCCCGCCTAGGGCGTCCGCTTCCCCTCCGACGCCCACCTGACCGCCCCGCACCCCTTGCGTCCTTCTTCCCTGCCAGTTCTCCCAAGATGCCTCACTCCTTCGGTTACCGCGCGCGCACGCGCCACATGTTCCGCCGGGACTTCCGGAGTGCGTCTCCTTGTCGTCTGGACGACGCTGCCGTCGTCGCGGCTGTGCTAGCCTGAATTGCCGGCTGACCGCCCCCTGCCCGCGCTCTTCCTGCCCGCCTTCAGAGAAGGGCACAATTCCTCTTTCGACGTACCTGACCATCTACAAGGTCGGAGACATCGTCGACATCAAGGCCAACTCGGCTGAGCAGAAGGGCATGCCCCACAAGGTGCGTATCCGTCTCGGGGTGGCTCGTGTGCCGCAGGACGTCTCGCTGACCCGGCCGACCCCCCTCTGACCTCCCTGCTGCTAGTTCTACCACGGCAAGACCGGCGTCGTCTACAACGTCTCCCCCCGTGGTGTTGGAGTCATCTGCTTCAAGGTTGTCGGCAACCGCTACATGGAGAAGCGCGTCAACCTCCGCGTCGAGCACGTCAAGCACTCTGCCTGCCGGCAGGAGTTCCTCGACCGGGTCAAGCGCAACGCTGCCCTCAAGAAGGAGGCCAAGGCCAAGGGCGGTCAGTCGTCCTGGGCTCCTACGTTCGAGTAGAGGAGGACCCGAGCGCTGACGCCGTCGTGACACCCCTTGCGACCTCCTTGCAGAGTTCATCAACCTCAAGCGGGTCCCTGCTCTCCCCCGCGTGGCCCACCACATCTCGCGTGAGGGCAACATCCCCCAGACGCTCGCCCCCGTCAAGTACGACACCACGATCTAAACCTGATCGAGAGGGAGTTTATTGACGGAGACGAGATCATGACCTTTGAAAATCGACGTCTGGTCTGGGTGCGCGCGGGTAGGGGTATCGGTGCGGGCCTCGGTCATGTTTGCTCCGTCAGGCTCGCAGCCCCAGTTCTCGGTCGGCGTTGGAGATAAGTGTTGACCGTCGCGGCGTGAACGAGCTCGTGAAGGAAGTTCAGCATCGACGGCTCGTGTGCAACGCGGGAGTGGGAGAGGCATCGGCACGAAGGGCAGGGCAGGGCGGAACGGATGATCGACCTGGCGCTCGACGCGCTCGTCGTATCAGGCTGCGGCTTCTCATTGTGCGCAGGGTTGAGCGAGCGCTAGGAGGACAGAGAGACGGAGGGTCGTCCGGTGTGGCCTGTCAGGTGATCGTCAGAGCAGCACCGCCTGCGCAGCAGACCCAGCGGCAGGCGTCTCGAGCCGAGCTGCCTGGAGGTGGTCCGTCCTCTCTGGAACCTGTCCGGCAAGCTCCTATGCGAGAGCGGCAAAAGGGTACGGCTGAGGATGACAGACAGGCGTGGCCCTTCTTCAGACAGGCCGGCCAGTGAAGGGCGCCAGCCGCTCTGGCGAGGCCGGCTCCGGGGGCGACTGGCCGCCGCGAGGCCGCGACGTCAGGATGCTGCTCGGCGTGTTCGGTGCGACCGCCCTCCTGACCGCCACCCGTCCCATCGCCAACCCGTTATGCCCTTGCACTCGTCGCCGCACCCATCGCTGTCCTCAGCGGGCGGTACGCTCCGCCGGCAGCCCTTCGCGAGCAAGACCAACACCTCGTCGCGGCTCGGGTCGCCGTCGCCCGCGGGCGCTGCGCCGCCTTCGACGGACCGCTCGTCGGCCGACCTCAAGCCCAAAGCCAAGGACTACGCCGCGGCTCCGAAGGCCAGCTCTGCGCCGACGTCTGCAAGGTCTCATCCGCCTACCGCACGCAAGGCTGTCCGAGGTCGAGCCAGCAGCAGCCAGGCCAGCTCGGTCCGCACGGTCGAAGCCAGCCGGCCGCGGCGCACGAGACGCGACGGCTCCCGGCGGGACGACCCATCTCCCGCTCTATCGTCGGCGAGGCTCGCTGCCGACAGAGGCGATGGCGGCCTGGATGGCCAGCAGACGCCAGAGATCACGCCTATCAAGCTCGAAAACGACCTGTTCGGCTTCGGGTGCGCTGGATGGCAACTGGGCCGTCGCGATGGGGCAGGCGCGCTGACCCCTTTGATGCTGCGCGCTCGCCCCTCCCCCCCGCCTTACTCTTGCGACAGAGCGTCGCTCGCCCTGACCCAGCAATCGCACACGTCCCTACAACGAGCGACGCCTCCGCTGTCCTTCAGTCAGCAGGCGTCTGTCGGTCTCTCGGACCCCCTGTCAGACTTGCCGAGCACGCCGAGCACGCACCGTGCGCCGAGCGAGCCGGGCGAGGCCGAGGACCGCATCGACAAGATCCTCGGCCGCAAGCGCCGGGCATCGACACCGAAGGCCAACGGTGAGGGTGTCCGCGGCAGCAAGCGAGCTAAGAAGGTCAAGAGCCAGGCCGCAAGGGAAGGAAAGGGCACGCGGCGGAGCATGCGCACCAGAGCGCACGACGCCGAGCCCGAGTCGGAAAGTGACCAAGAGGAGGACGTGGTGCGTTCAGGGGCTTTCGTCTCACTTGTCCACCTTCGCCCCAAAAACTGACAGCCCATCTTGCTTTGTCCATCAGATGGTCGACGTACCGTCGCCATCGCCGTCACCGCCGCCCCGGCTGGTTGCCAAGCGCTCGGACCCATTCTCGGCCGGCGAGGGCGACGAGCACGACCCGGACGCGACGATACGGTCGCGCACACCGACGGCAGAGTCTGTCGTCCACACTGCGAGCGGCAACGTGCCGGCCGACACACGCGACAAGTCGCGCAGCCCAAGTCTCGCGAGCGACGACTTCTACTCGTAGCCGAACTCGCTCCCCTACCCTCACCCTCAATTCTTTCTCCGACACTCGTCTCTGCCGTGCCCCGACGCTTGCGAATGGCGATGGTCGACCTTGCCATCCGCCAGGATCATCCCTGCCGCGCCCTCGCAGTCCGCCTCCGGCCGTCACTCCAACTGCCTCCTTCCGTCTCGGCAAAGGTGGGGCCGGCGGCGGCTCGTCTCCTCGCGGCGAGCCCGCCCCAGCCCTTGCGGCCCGCTGTAGGCCGCGCTCTTGTCACGATGACACTGTTGTTAGCAGACGCACAGCCTGTCAGCCGCAGTACTATGGGGCTTGTTGGCCAAAGCAGGTCCAGCCGGGAGGGAGAGAGAGAGCACCGCCTGTCGAACGGCGGCGGTGACTGCGGGTGCCGAGACTGCGGCTCGGCGATGACGCGTGGGTGACACAGGCCGGCTGCTGCCCCTTTCCGCCCGCCCAGCGCGCGCCGGCGCGTCAGGTGTCGGCCGGGTCGCTCTTAGCCCGCCTCCTCCATCCGCTATCCTTCTCTCTTTAACCATCCTCACCCGACCCCCAGCTGGACGACATCGCGCCCAGCCGACCTTGACACCTTTCGTACGTACGTCCCACCTCACCCCCGCTTCAGTCGACCAGCCCCGACGCTGATTGACGCCCTTCCGTCGTCGCCGTGCGCATCCGCAGCCCGACCCAGCCCTTCCCCCCTTCCCCTCCCTCCGAACCGAGCTCCATCCGCCGGCGCCGACAATGGTCTCTCCCGCCGCACCCAGCGTCTTCTTCTCGTTCGCGGCCTTCGTGCTGTTCCTCCTGTGCTCGCTGAGCACACCGATCATCAAGTCGAGTGCGTCTAACCGCTGCTTTCTTCCTGAGCGGCTGCCGCCTGGTGTTTCGGAACGTTCGGCGGCTGACCCGCCTCCTCCTGTCGCCCGCCGCCAGTCTTCTTCCTCCGGGCCGACGTCGTCTCGTCCGTCGCGACGGCGACTGTCAACGGCTCTGCCCGCTTCGGCATCTTTGGCTACTGTTTGACCAACATCGACGTCAGGTGAGTCTCCTCGCCGCTCCTCTTTCGGCCCACAGGCTGACCGCAGCTGCTCCCGCTGACTCCCTGCTCCCGCTCCCGCTCCTCAGCACGTCCATCTTCAGCACCGCGTTCGCCGGCCAGTGCTCCCCTCGCCAGCTTGGCTACACGTTCAATCCGACCATCCTCGGAGTCACCGTCTCGGTCGGCGAGAACTATGACCGCATCTTCACCACCCTGACCAAGGTCCTCGTCCTGGTCCCGATCTGTGCGTTCTCAGCTGCGCTCTGCCCTTCCACTCTGCACCGCTGACCCTCTCTCTTGCCTTCAGCCTGTGGCCTTGCTTTCATGGTCTTCCTCACGAGCCTATTCTCGCTCCTGTGCAACTCTCGATTCTGGGAGGTCATGGCCTTCCTCTGGGCGCTCCTCGCCCTGGTCGTCACCTGGGTTCGTCCCAAATCTCTCGATGTGTCGATGGGCCCCGAGCTGATGAGACCTCTTTGCAACAGGCCGCGTGGATCATTGAGATTGTCGCCTTCATCATCGCCCGCAACCGCCTCTCCGACTACACAGACGGCCAGGTCAAGGGCTCGTTCGGCAACGCGCTTTGGATGCACCTCGCGGCCGCCATCGTCCTTCTGTGCGTGGCCGCCCATTCACATCCCCGTCTTCCTTTTGCTTGCTGTTGCTGACATCTCATCTCCCGCATCCAGCCTTACGACCTTTGCCAGTTGCTGCGGCATGTGCGGCTCATACCGCAACCGGCGGCGCGAGCGGTCGACGACGAACGGCGACCTGTACGACCAGCAGCAGCCGATGACCAACTCGCCTTACGCCCAGCAGCAGCCTGTCGCCGGAGCGCCCTACGCCCAGCAGGGCTGGCGGTCCAAGTTCAACCGGCGCCAGCCTGGCACGGCCACCTACTGAGCGCGGCTTTTTAGCCAACCTCCGAACCGACTCAAGCTTCACGGACCGTTCTTTCGTCCCGGACACTTGCCTTAGTACCGAACACTCTCCTGCCTCCCGCCTCTCATACACGCGCCTCCGACGCCGCCTGAGACACTGTATCGTTTGCTCCTGATGACTGCTTGCGTAAAGGCCAGCAGACGAGATGGGTTCCGGGGGGGGGGGGGGGGTTGAGGTGACCGTCTCTCCGTCCTCCTAGCGCTCGCTCAGCCTTGTGCACAATGAATATAGCGCAGCCCCTGCTTCTCTCCTTTAATTGGCTCTTTTCGAGACACACTCTCGAGCTGGCCCGTGACCATGCAACGATCGCTTCGCTTGAGCAATGAGTCTCAAAAGCGACATCAATGGACGCCTGCTGAAACGCTCTTGAGGCCCTGCGCGACCTGCGCTACCGGCCGAACACCCGGCCAAGCCCGCTGCGCATGGCGCCGCCAACGAGCTGACCGCCGAGCCCGCCGATGCCGCCGAGGCCGAACGACGAGCCCATTGCCGAATTGGCCCACCGCTGCTTGGCATCGCGGTCGGCGTACGTGAAGCCGAGGACGTTAGAGAGGTTGAAGACGAGAGCGAGAGCGACGATGGGCAGGTAGCTGCAAGTCAAAGGGGCGGAGGCGGTGGCGGTGAGCGCGTGGCCGTCGACGCTGCGGTTCAGGCAGGTCATGAGATGAGACGCACGAGACGCTGAACTTGAGCAGCGAGACGAAGAAGAGGACCGCCCAGCCGACCGGATAGGCATAGAGCGCCGTCCAGAAGAGCTTGGAGTCGACCGGGTTGGCCGGAAGTGACGGCTGCAGAGTCGGCGCGGAAGGTCAGTCTTCTGGCCGCGGCGGCCGAGGCGTGGTCTACGAGAGGCACGCACGTCACGCGACTCAAAGACCCAGGCGCTCTCGCCGTCCTCGTCGACCTGGTTCCAATAACGGAGGCCGACGAGCGTCCGCCCGCAGACGTTGCGCGTGTTCCAAAAGTCCATCGACAGGAGGACGACGACGATGACGATCGAGAGGATGTAGTTTGACGTAAAGAGGCCCATGAGGACGTAGACGGCGATGGCGAGCGAGCGGAACAGGTAGAGCGAGATGAGCACCATCTGCGAAGGGCGGGCCAGGAAGGTGAGACGTATTGTCAGCGCGATGCTGCAGCGCGCGCCAGGACCAGTTGAGACGCGCGAGGCCAGTCGGATCCGACCCTGCGGGGTTGGCGGCCTCCCCGGTAGTCCAGCCAGCCGCATCACCTGCGCACGTCTACCAGCAGCAGACCGTGCTGGGTGGCGGATCGTTGGCTGCATGCCCGGCGTCCAAGCAATTTATGGGCAAGCAGGCTGAGCTGGACCCAAGACGGCCAACTGCCCGCCAAGCTCGAACGCGGCGCCTGCAAGTGCCATCTCGCAAGCCGGCCCTCCATCGACACGACCCATACCGCGGACCGGATGAGACAAGACGCACAGGATGCGAGCTACGTTTCAGCATGGCGACGACGCCGTCGTCCTGCCCGGCCTGACCGCCGTTGCTTTGGGTGACGGGCGTCGGCAGACCCGAGCCGCCGCTTGTCGCGTTCGCTGCCGGCCGGGCAGGGCCGCTGCTGCTGCCGCCAATGTTGCCCGAAGGGAACGGCGATGACGGCGGCGAATTCGAGTCGGGCTCGATCTGTGACGACAGGAGCGGCTGGCTGTGCGACATACTGAAGGAGGAGCGAGAGGAAGGAGGCGAGACTGTGAGAAGGGGACGTCGTTAGAGGTGCGTGCAGTCGCTCGGGAACGACGCTCGCGAGCTCAGCTTGCCCGCGAGCGCAGTCCTCCCTCCCTCGGACCATGATCTTCCGGCCCAGGCAGCTCCCCTCCTTCCGCTCAACATAGCCCTGGCCAGCCCTGGCCTGCAGCACTCTTAGGCCTCACTCCCACGTCGCCGACGAAGACCGGATGTCCATCCCCCTGATCTCGCTCGCCGACGCGTCTTCGCCGGCGGCGCTTGCGCATGCCATCTCGGCCGCCTGCCGGACACACGGCTTCCTATACCTGACCGAGCACGGCATTTCTCAGGCCGACGTCGACGGGGCGTTTGCGAGCTCGCAAGCCTTCTTCGAGGAAGAGTCGCCGGCCGAAAAGGAGCGCGTCCGGGCGAAAGGGACCAACGTCGGCGTGCGTCGCTCATCTCTCGTCGGCTTATCGTCTGGACGCGCTGCGCTCTGCCTCACCTGACTGACCAGGTTTACGTGGCTCGGACGCTGTAGTGGACGACGCTCAGGCAGGAGACGCTCAATCCGGTCGCCGGCAAAGCAACCAAGGGCGATCTGCACGAGTCCTTTTACCTCGAACGCTTTGGCTCGGGCGGCTCGGCCTCGCAGGCCCTTCCGCCGACGCTCGCCGCCCAGGAGCGAGCCCTCGGCAGCTTCTTCCAGGTGCGCCTCGCTTCGATACAGCAAAGTCGGCCGACCATATGCTAATCCTGCGACGCTTGCAGCAATGTCACGCCCTATCGCTCCGCCTGCTCGGCTACTTTGCCCTCTCGCTCGACCTGCCCGACGACTTCTTCACGGCCCTCCACCCAGCGACGCTCGACCGGCTCCGGCTGCTCCACTATCCGCCCTTTGAGCCAAGCACCGAAGAGCAGGACGTCCGGACGGGCGCTCACTCGGATTATGGCAGTCTGACGCTCCTCTTCCAGAAGGAGGTTGGCGGGCTTGAGGTGCTCGTCCCCAAAAAGCCGGACGCGCTCAGCACCGACGTCGAAGGCGGCGAATGGGTCGCGGCGCCGATCGTCGAGGGTGCGATCATCGTCAACATAGGCGACGCGATGGTCCGTCCGCCCTATGCTTCGCCCGTCGTATCGCTGTCGGCATGAAGGGGGCTAATTCGCTGAACGGGTTCCGCTGCAGGAGGCCTGGACGACCGGCCTCTTCCGATCGACCCTGCATCGCGTGCCGCTTCCTACCGAGTCTTCTCCTCGACGGTGTAAGTCCTTGGCTGGTCTAGCCGCAACGCGTCCCTTGCCACTGGGAACATCGGCACTGACGGCCTTGCCCTCCAATGCCGCGACCGTCCTTGCTCCTACTCGTCCTCCCGCCCGTCAGACTCGATCGCCTACTTCTGCCAGCCGGCCGACGGAGTCTCCCTCTCTGGCCTGCCGACGCCGTCGACCGGCCAGCTCAGTCCAGATCAGTGGCACGAGGTCCTGCGGCGCAAGGGCTTGCTCGGGCCTGATGGCGAGGTCGAGGTCCTGACGGCGGGCGAGCATCTGCGGCGGAGGCTGGCGAGCACGTACAGCAGCTGACGCGCATGATAGATGCGACTACTATGAATGATTTGACGACCGCGGGCCGGATGACAGCTCTAGAGGCCGGTGTTGAGCGTCGCCCTGCGAGGCATCTATTCGAGGCCAACGAGAGTGCCGGTTCGTCTCCTGAGTACTCAATTGCGGCCGATGTGCGTCGCCAGGGCAACCCGGGTCTGTCGCGGGCTCGGAGTTGACTTCCGGTCCGTTGTTGCCCATAAGTCGACCTATGAGCCGTCCGCCGACAGCTCACACCAGCAGCAGCAGCAGCAGCAGTAGCAGCGGCAGGGATCACGTCAGTGAAGAGAATAACAGTCTCGCTCAGCTCTCGGGACGACCTGCGTCCGGCTGGGGACGACGACGGGATGCTCCCGCTGCGCGGCATGCGGCACCGGTCGTCGTCGTCGGTCGTCCTGCTGGCTTGGGCCCAGGCTTTCCGGCTCAACCCCCGCCCCCCGCCCCCTTCACTTCTCCTAAGCAAAGGACCTGCGTCACCTTTCAAGGCCGCCGCTCCACATCGCTGCTGGGGTTCGCTCGCCTTGCCCATCGGCAGCAGCTGCCGCTGCGCTGGCAGCCCAGCAGCGAGAGAGACAGAGACCCAGACCCCGGCCGGGGAGGCGCGAACGAGCAGCCGCAGGCAGGGCGGCGAAGGCCCCTGACGTCTTCCTCTCCCTCCCGAGTGGCCCCGCACATGACTACCCCCCCTCCCTCCATCTCTCGCCGCTGCCCTTTAAAGCTGCCCATCTCCCGTTTCTCTTCCGCCCCTCTCTCTCCATCACCAACCCTACACCTTTAGCCATCATGAACACGTCCGTCCCCTGTCGAGACCTCGCCTCATCCCTGCCCGTGTTCCGCCGACTGACGACGTTCTTCCTGCGCACACCCGCTTCCCGCGCCAACCAGCCACACCACCGACTCGCACCACGCCACCCAGTCCTCGGGCATCGCCCACGGCCTCGCCGGCCACGTCCACGACGTCAACTGCTCGGGACGGGACGACATGGACTCCCCCAACGACAGCAGTGCGTCCTTATGCAAACGGAGTGCCTGCCACCTTCAGACTGTCTTGCTAACCTACTCGTTGTACCTTGTCTCATGCCTCCAGACACCCTCGGCCGCCCGATCACCACTGAGGGCCACACCGGTGTCGGTCACACGTCCTCGACCACGACGACCGCCGGCGCCGGCCACGTCCTCCCCGGCGGCTCGCACGACCACTCGTCGCACCACCACGGCTCGTCAGCCGCCCCGCTTGCCGGTGCCGCCGGTGTCGGCGCTGCCGCTGTCGGTGCCCACCACGACTACAAGCACGACAGCGACCGCTCGAAGCTCGGTCACGACCACGACAACGTCAGCTCGGGCAACAACACTTTCGGCCGCTCGGGCGCCGGCGAGGGCGTCCCTCAGTCGACGACGGGCCACACCGGTGTCGGCCACCACGATGCCGGCAAGCCCCACAAGGAGGGCATCTTCTCCCGCTTTGACATGACCAAGGGTACGTGCCGCCTCTTGTCGATCAACCTCTCGCGGGCTCCATGCTGATCTCCGTCTCTATGATTGCCTTGCCTTTACAGACCAGACCTCGACGCCTGAGATGGTCCACGGTACGACGTACGGCAAGCACGACGTTGCCCGCGAGGACGGCGTCAACCTGCCCGACCTGCCCAAGGGCGAGCGCAAGAACCTGGCCGAGCACGAGCGCGAGCTCGCAGCCGAGGGCCACACCTTTGCGCCTGCCGGCAAGACGGGCGTCGACAGCCAGACGACCTCGCACGTCGGCGTCAAGAACGCTCACCCGGAGGCCGGACTCGCGACGGCCGGCACGCACGGTGTTGGCCACGACACCCGGGCGGCCGCCCCGGGCCATGCCGGCTCGCTGGGTGCGACCGGCGCTGGTCTTGCCGGCGGCGACCGCGACCTTGCGCGCAGCCACGAGACGGACAACCTCCACAACAACAACACGGCCCACCGGACGACCGGCGAGCCCGAGCACAAGGAGGGCATCGTCGAGAAGATCAAGCACGCTCTGCACAAGTGATTCGGCGCCGCTCTCCAGCCTTTCGACCCATCGACACACGCACGCACACCCTCTGTAGCCTTAGCGACCTCTCCTCTTGATGTTTGATGATCTCTCGCAGCAGCAGATACGTGGGCAGGCAGGCAGTACAAGCATCGGCATCGTGTGCAGACAAGGAAAGAGTCCGGTGGGCCCATGTAAGGAGGGAGAGTCGTGAAAGGGGAACGAGTACAGGTGCGCGGGGCGACGGACGCCAACGGGACAGAGGGGGCAAGGCGGTTGCTCAGATCTTGTAAACGATGCTGTAGGAGAAAAGGGCGAGCCCGTTTAGCTTCTTTCTTCTGGGCAGCAGGCAACCGGCAAAGGACAGAGAGAGGGAGACAGGGACGCACTCGCCAGAGAACATGACCGAGTTCTCCTGCGCCATCCGGTCGATCATCGCCCGGGCCTCGGCCGTGCCAAAGAGCTCGCGCGCGGGCAGGCCGCCGTTGATCTCGGGCAGGAGGTCGTCGAACTGGATAAACTCCTCCTCGGCGTACTGGTTTGAGAAGAGCTCGCCGAGCCGTCGGCGGAAGAGTTCGAGCCTGTGAGTCGAGAAGCAGGGACAATCGAAGCGTCAGCCGGCAATTCGGGCTAGGATGCAAACTGAGCAGGTCCGGCACGTACCGTTCCGGGGCGACGACGCCCTGCGAAGGTTCCGACTCCTCGGCTTGGCCCGCTGACGGCGGGAGGTCCTCATCCACACCCATCGCCTGGTCGTCGTTGCCGTGCGCCTCGCGCGCGGCCTCCTCGTCGGCCTCCTCCATGAGGAGGTCGTCGACGTTGATCTCCTCTTCGTCGTCGTCGGCAGGCGCGGCACCCTTCTTCTGCGGCGAGGCCGTCCCCCGGCGTGGCCGGCCGTTGGTCGGTGCTGGCGAGCCGGCCGGCATCTCCATCCGCTTGGCCTTGGCCGCCGCCGACTCGCTCTCGGCGTCCTCGTCGGCGTCCTCATCCTCGGGCGCGTCCGAGTCTGCGTCCGAGTCATCGTCGCCGCCGCCACCGGCGGCCATGCCCTTGTTGAGCTTGCGCTTCTTGCGGCGCTCGGGTTTCATCACCTCCTTGAAGAGGGCAAAGCGGAGGAGTTCTTCGGCCGCCATCGCGTCCGACTCGTCGACCTTCTGCGAGAGCCGGGCCTTGGCGTGCGCGGTCGAGAGACGGATGAGCGTCTCGAGCGTGCGCGCCGTCAGCGGCGACGTCCGCTTCGTGTTAGATGCGAGGTCGTCATTGCGGAGCGAGGCGTAGACCGAGACGATGTAGTCGGCCGCGCCCTTCGTGAGGACGGGCAGGATCCGGTTCTTGGCGTACTGGATGTACTTTTTAATGAAAGGGATCGAGAGGACCTCCTTCTTCTTATTGGCGCCCCGGCCAGACGAGGTCGTGACGCCGCCGTGGAGGAGGGCGTTGTACTTCTCGAAGACGGGCGTCTCGAGCCGTAGCTCCTCGGTGTCGCCGCCAACATCGAGGTTCTGCTCGAGGTTGTCCTGGGCCGGCGTGCCCTCCTCGACACCCGGCTGGAGGTAGCGGTGCATGCGCAGGACGTGCTCCGAGATCATCCGGTCGCGCTGCTCGTCGACGTCGTCTGTGACGACAAAGAGCAAGTCGAAACGCGAGAGGAGCGAGTCGGGCAACGCGATGTTGCGATGCGGGTCCTTGTGGACGTCGTACTGAGGGAAGGGGAAGGGAAGGAGGCGACGTCAGCCACAGCAGAGCAGGGATGGCGCTAGGCAGGCTGTACCTGGCCGTAGATTGGGTTGGCAGCGGCCACGACACTGCACCGGGCGTTGAGCGAGGTGTGGATGCCGGCCTTCGCGATCGTCACCGTCTGCTGCTCCATGACCTCGTGGATAGCGACCCGGTCGACGTCCGACATCTTGTCAAATTCGTCGATGCAGACGACACCCCGGTCGGCGAGGACCATCGCGCCCGCCTCGAGCCGGCGCTCGCCCGTGTCCTTGTCGGTCGTGACGGCCGCGGTGAGACCGACGCCAGACGAGCCCCGGCCGGTCGTCGCGATCGCGAGCGGGGCCGTGTTGAGGACGAACCGGAGCATTTGCGACTTGGCCGTCGACGGGTCACCGACCATGAGGATGTTGATGTCGCCACGGATGTGGGTCCCGTTGGCGAGATTCTTCTCCATGCCGCCGAGCAGGAGGAGCAGGATCGACTTCTTGATGTAGTCGTGGCCGTAAATTGATGGCGCGAGCGACTGCGACAGCAGCTCAAAGATGTTACGCCGCTTCGAGAGCTTGTTGATCTGCCGGATGTCCGAGTCGGTGATCGGCGTCTGGGCGATGCCGCCGCCCGATTTGGACGAGAGCAGGATCGAGTTGTTGGCGAGTAGGTGCGTCCTGTCGAACAGTCCGAGCCGCGTCAGCTCTGGGTCTCCACGGACGCTCTGGAGCACGAAAGGCACTCACGCAAAGCCTCTGCTGCCCGCTCCGCCGCCCGAGCTCTTCCAAATGCCGACGAGCTGGATGCGGTCGCCAGGCTTGCAGCGGTCGACCATGTCGTCGCCCATGACGACCTCGACGCTCCGGGGTAGCTGGCCGGCTGGCGCGCGCTCGGGCATCTCCTGGATCGAGATGGTTTGGTGATCGCGGAACGTCGAAAGACCGTACTCCATCGTCACCTCGTGCCCGTCGCCGTCGTCGCGCGGGATCGTCGTCGACGAGGCCTGGCCTTGCGGCGCACCGGGCGTCGTCGAGTCGTGGTACGAGCGCGAGTGGAAGTTGTTGGTCTCCTCGCAAAAGTGGATCGATCGCAGCATCTTTGGTCGAACGAGCGAACCTGGTGAAGAACGGGGATAAAACGCCAGCCGATCAGCGAGGGCCGATGGCTCTGACGCAGACCCGGCCCGACTCACAGCGCGTGACGATGCCCTCGAGACTGATCATCTTGCCGAGCTGCGCGCTCCGCAATGTCCGTGGGTTGACGTGGTTCTCTCCAAAACTACCACGGAAGCCGACGTAGACTGGCGAGGAGCACAAGGTCAGCGCGGCGCTGCTGCTGCCAGCTCAAGGGACGGTGACGCTCGAACGACGCACACTGCTTGTTGTGGATGTCGTCCTTGACAGGGTCATGGACCGCCTCGACCAGCGAGGTCAGTGCAAGATCAAAGGCGGGCGAGAAAGAGGTCGGCTGAAGCAGAAGGCTGGGAGAAAGGAGGGCGAACGAGCTCGTCAGCTGCTGAGCAACTCTGGCTGATCCCTGGGACGCGTAGCACCCACCCGTCGGCGTACTCGCGGTTGTAATCGCGCAGGTCGTCGAGGTTGACGATGAGCCGGACCTCCTCCTTGCGCAGCATCTTGAGCACCTCTTCGCGGTAGTTGTAGTTGGGGTTCTTTAATGCGTGTTGGGCGAGAGGGTAAGCGGTCAGTCGCTAGGTCGGATCGTTTGAGGAGGCGAAGCGGACGCACCTCATCCTCAAGAAACTCCTGGAAGACACGAATCCGGTCCTTGGCCAGGTCATCTTGTAGCTGCGACGAGAGTGACCGGGGGAGTGGAAGGGGGTCAGCGCTACTGGGAGCTCGGGCAGCGACTGTGCGCGGTCAGGGTCGGCGACAGGCATAGACAACGCACGACGGGGAGGTCGAGGGCGGGCTCTGCAAGGACAAGGCGGCGTCAGTAGATGCTAGCGAGGTCGAGCTGAGCTCAAAGGATCTCGAGGGCGACGTACGGGCCATCCTGAAGAGCTGAAGGTGATGAGGAAGGGAGGCTGGTCCGGAGCTGATGGCGGCGCAGAAGGGAACGGCGAGCCTGTTGAAGGAAGCTCGCGACGGCCTCTCCTGCCGCCTGCGCCGCCGCCGCCGCCGCCGCTGGCAGCACGCGTCGCGGCGCGTCTTCGCCAAATGAGCAGCCTCACGCCAATCCGCCGGACGATCGACCTTCCACTTCCTCTTCCTGCCAAGCTGCTGCTCTCTAAGCCTTGCACAATTCACCGTCAACACGCAAGCAAGAATTGTCTTTGGAATACAGTGTGGTGGAAGATGAAGAAGTCTAGCCGGGGTGATATTATAAGTGAGGCGAAAGGGCGAGGGACGTTTTTACGCGACGACCTTGGCGACCTTGGCGGCCGAGCGCTCCGAGGCATTGCGGATCGCCCAAGTCAGCTCGTACGTCTTGGTCGCGTCGAGGTAGGACGACAGGACGTGGGGCTCGGGGCCGCCCTCGATCTGCGAGCGTCAGAAACGGAGGAGGTTCGATGTCAGGCGAGACCAGAAGGGGGAGGCGGAGGGCGCGACGCACGCAGTCAATCCAGTTGGAGACCTCGGAGAAGAAGGGGTCGTCGTTCTCGGTGCCCTTGTGGACCTCTTCGTGGTCGTCGCCCGGCCGGCGGACAAGCAGCGTCGGGTTGTTGTACGGGTCCTGAAGCCGGAGCTGATAACCGTCGGCGTAGACCTCGAACTCGCACGAGTAGGCCTGGCGAGAGTGGGAGATTACAGCGAATTACGAATGAGCGAAGTGCGTCTAAGGACCGAGTAGGAAGCGAAGCGGTGGGCGACGCACCTGGCCCTGGAGGGCGACGGCGTGCGTAAACTGGCCGACGGCGCCGTTCTCGTACTTCCACGAGGCGGTCGTTACCCGGGGGATGCGCTCCTTCTCGGGAATCTTGGACTCGTCAATCGAGATCTTGGAGAGCTTTCCGGGCTTCTCGTTGTGCTCGACCGAGTGGGCGCTTGGAGATCAACAAGACGCGAGAGTTCAGCGAGGCGCCAAAGCGGCAAGAGGCAAGAGGAGGGGAAGAGGGGACGCACAAGACGGTCGAGATGTCGACGTCGCCGCCAAAGTAGCGCGAGAGATCACAGAAGTGGGTGCCCTGCTCGATGACGGGGCCCATCGAGATCGACTTGGTCCACCAATCCTACGAAGCCGAGTCGGAAGACGGTGCTCAAGAGGTGTCAGCAAGCGCGAGAAGGCAAAGACGGAAGCGGGCGCGGGAGGACGAACCGGCTTAGCGATGGCCTCGTAGGCGCAGACGTAGCGGGCGACGGTCGCCATGACCGTGAGATTGTTGTCGTTGATAATCTTCTTCATCTGCTGGACGCAGGAGAGGTAGCGAAGCATGTACCCGACGGAGACGACGTTGCCCCGGTCCGTCAGGATGTTGGCAATCTTCATCGCCCCATCGATCGACTCCTGGTAGGGCTCGCCGGTCGCGACGGGCTTCTCCATAAACCTGCAGGGATGCGCGGGTCGTCCAAAGGATTCAGCAAAGGGGGGATGGTGCGCAACGACGACGGCGGCGGCGGCGGCGGCGGCGAACGGACATGGCGACGTCGGGGAAGTGCTTGAGCAGCTGGAGCTCGAGGTCCCGGGGCGGCGTCGGGCCACCGCGGAAGAAGGGCGGCGAGCCGACGATGGCGGCACTAAGGGAGAAGACAAGGTGCAGGCCCAGTCAGCTTTTCCGAGCGCCTTGTCGTCCCGTGTCGGTCTCACCATACGCAAGGGGGAAGACGTACTGGGGCTGGATGACCGAGCCGCCCTCGACGGCGCGGGCATACTCTGCGAGGTCCTTGTAGACCATAGTGTCCTTGTAGGCCGACACGACGAACGAGTCGCGCTTTGCGGCGAGGGCGGCGTTGGCCCGCTCGGCCGAGGGGTCGATCAGGGCGACGACCTTGAGCCGCGGACCGAGCTTGTGCTCGAGCCGGAACGAGTGGTTCCAGGGCCCCTCATCAGAGCCAAACATAACTGTGATGAGGGGAAGAGGCCGCGGCAGGGGAGATAGAAAGAAAGTCAGCGAGGATCCCCGCGCAGCCCGGAAACTCACAACCCTCGGCCAGTTGTCAGATCCTGAAGGGCCGTCCGAAAGAGAGGAAGAGCGACTCGCTGTTTCCTGCGCCAATCATCAAGAGGTTGAAGTCGGCTCCCGGGGCGGGATGAGGATGCCTGAGAGGTCGGTCGACGAGAGAGGGTCGCCTGGGTCAGCTCGATGGTCGACGTCGACGTTGTCGTCGTCGTCGTCGTTCATAGCTGCGTCATGCGCTGCCCTGGCGCGAGGCGGCCGCTACGAAGAAACGCACAGGTGCATCGGTCGGATCTGGTCCGGGTCAATCACATTCTCCGGGTCGTTCGGCGCCGTCTCCTCATGCCTACGGGCGAGCGAGCGCGAGAAGCACCGGCGGAGGGAGGTCGTCTGGAGGAGGCCGGCGGAGGCGGCGGCAGTTGACGCGCGAGCGCCGCCGGCGGTCGAGATGGACGAGAAGCGGCTGACGGCGGCGCTGGCGGGCGAGCGGCCGGCGGCGGTGGCCGCGCGAAGCGTAGGCTGGAGGAGAGACCGGGCGAGCATTCTTGGGAGAACACAGACGAGAGGGAGCTGGATGGATGGCAAGGAGAGGCGGAGAAGAGGGAGGTCGAGGTTTGGGCGGCAGGCGGATGAACTGGCCAGCCGAGCTTTGCGCCCTCGGTCGGAGGGACGCGGACGGGCTGCGCGCGCGTGCGGGCCAGGGAGAGAGAGATTATTTCTTTCTGTCCAGCCCGCGAGCCGGCGCGTCATCCCTCCGCCTCCTCCTTCGGCCCCGGCCGGACCCCCCTTTTTTGAGCGAGCCTCGACGGACGACGGCCGTCGACCTGCGCGCGGGGCAACCCCATCATCCATACGTCCGACCTTCAAGAGGCGACGTCCTCGCATGACGCGGCAAACAGGCCGTTTCCGTACGAGTGTCAAACGGGTCTCCCCTGCGCAGCGACCAAGACGAAGGCCAGACAGGAGGGCAATCTTGTCGGTGAAGCAAACCCCCGGCGTAACCAACCCTCGACGAGCTTCCCCCCCCCCCTCCATAGCGACTACAGTGTGCGCCAAGGGTCGACGGTGGGGTCGTTGAGGCGATCCATCCATGCAGGCAGCATGCCTGCGCCGAACGTCTCATTCCGGCTCATAACTCCCTCCCACAGGGGTCACAAGCCGTCGACCAACCGTAAGGGGCGGGGGGAGGGTGAGGTAGTTGTTGATCGGCTGAGGTAAGGTCGTGCGCGAT
>Ga0308160_10002841_pt1 | contig 20214 bp, 15 predicted proteins | sample PhyFR1_FD_201036 | JGI IMG/M metagenome (GOLD analysis project Ga0308160, IMG submission 201036) | Phyllosphere microbial communities from UC Gill Tract Community Farm, Albany, California, United States - DLSLF.R1 | ecosystem: Host-associated > Plants > Phyllosphere > Unclassified | place: USA...
TGACGGTGTGCTCGCCGAAGCGCTTGGTCGCCTTGCCGTACATCGTCAGCTGCTTGTTCGGGTACAGCGCGGTGCCGTAGGTGTCGTTGTCCAGCACGCAGGTGTTCTTGGCGCCCTGGATCGAGTACGGCGCCAGGCAGCCGGCCGCATAGTACGGGTTGGTGACGGTCTTGTTGGTCGAGGTGGTGAAGTTGGCCGGGGTGGCATAGCCGCCGCTGGCCGCGCTCGGCGCCAGGCCGATCGAGGTCAGGGTGGCCGCGTCCGGCACGAAGCCGGCGCGGTCCGACATCAAGAGGCGGCTGCGCTGGTGGAAGTCGACGGTACCGTACAGGTTCCAGCCGTCGTTCTGCAGGCTGCCCTTGCCGAAGGTGAGGGTGACGCGCTGCTCGTCGCCGCCGCCGTGGCGTTCCGGCTGCACGGCCTGGAGGGTGGCCGAGACGCCCTGGACTTCGCGCTTGGTGATGAAGTTGACCACGCCGCCGATCGCATCCGAGCCGTAGATCGAGGAAGCGCCGTCGCGCAGCACTTCGACGCGGGCCAGTGCGCTGATCGGGATGGTGTCGAGGTTGGCGTAACCGTCGGCGATCGCCTCGTTGGCCAGCCGGCGGCCGTTCAGCAGCACCAGCGTGCGGTTCACGCCCAGGCCGCGCAGGTTGATGTTGGTGCCCGAACCGGCCTGCGACGGCGCCAGCGACGCCGATTGCGGCAGCGCCATCATGACGTCGGCGAGGGTGGTCATGCCCTGCTTGGCCAGTTCTTCGGCCTTGATGGTGGTGACCGGCAGCGCTTCTTCGGCGGCCAGGCGCTTGATGCTGGAACCGGTGACTTCGACGCGCTGCATGGTAGCGTCGGCCTGCTGGGCGGCCGCCTGCTGCGTCAGTGCGAGTACGGCGAGGGAAATGGCGGAAAGGGCGATGGAATGCTTGGTGCGCTTGCTTGGGTGCTTCATGAAGCTGTCTCCTGGTGTTATTCGATGCGACTCGATGACGTGGCGCCGTCGGTGTCCGCGGCGCCTTTGGTGTCTCTCCCGGCTTCTTGATACTTGGTGCTGTGGCTGGCTTGTTGTATTTACTCCTGCTGCATAGCTGGTCAGTCCAGTCTAAATTGGTTTGGCCAATTAAACAACTGGTCCAGCCACTGTTTTTGCATTTTTGACACAGTTCCCGAGTGCTTCAGTCGGGATTGGCAACCCGGCCGGGTGGCCGGGCCGGGAGACTCAGGGATGTTCGCGGTAATTGGTCTTGCCGCCGTCCTTCGGCACGAAGTGGTAGGTGCGCAGCTTGTACTGGATGTCGAAGGCCGGGTTGGCCATCAGCTTGATCATCTCGGCGCCGGCCAGCAGGGCCGGGCCATAGCCGTGCAGCGCATCCTTGCTGGCCGGGCGATTGTAGTAATAGACCTGGTCGCCGGCAAAGGTGGTGCCGACGCAGGTGCCGTCGACGGCGCCATCCTGGCCGATGCGCGTCGACAGGCCGGCCCAGCCCGCGATGGCGATGTCGCCGTAGGTCGCCGGGCTGATCCAGCCCTGGTTGATCGCGTGCGCGTAGGTGTAGGTGAAGATCGCGGTGGCCGAGGTCTCGAGGTAGGAGTCGTTCCGGTCCAGCATCTGGTGCCACAGGCCGCTGCCCGACTGCAGCTGGGCGATGCCGCGCAGCGACTTGCGCAGTTGCGCCAGCACCTTCGGATAGCCCGGATGATCCTCGGGCAGCACGTCCAGCAGGTCGGACATGCTCAGCACCGCCCAGCCGTTGGCGCGGCCCCAGTAGAAATGCGGCGCATCCGGGTTGTTGGCGTTCCAGCCGTGCGTGTACAGGCCATCCTTCTCGTCGAACAGGTAGCCGGAGAACTGCAGCACGTTCTTCACCGCGTCGTCGAAGTAGGCGCGGTTGCCGCTCATGCGTCCGAGTTCGGCCAGCGCCGGAATCCCCATGTACATGTCGTCGGCCCACAGCGACACCGCCTGCGGACGCTCGCGCGCCAGCGTGCCGTCCTTCAGGCGGAACTGGCTCCTGGCGACCCAGTCGCCGCAGACCTTGATCTGCGCCGACAGATCGGGACCGACCTTCGCCACGCGCGCGCGCATCATGGCGGCGCACATCGAGCCGGCGTCGTCGAGCGAGCGCGGATCGAGGAAGCGCGCGAAGCTGTTGTTGCGCTCGAGGTGGAAGCGCTCTTCCTGGGCGCGGAAGTAGGGCAGGCGGTCGGCAAAGAACTGGAAGTGGCGCGCGGTGAGATCCGTGAAGCGCTTGTCGCCGGTGACTTCCGCCGCCTTCAGCATGCCGGCGTGGACCACGCCCATCTCGTAGACCTGCAGGCCGAAATCGCTTTCGGTGGTTTCCATCACCGCATCCGCCACCGGGGTCTTGAAGTCGGTGACCGGGGCGCCGCCCTTCTTGTGCACCACGCGGGTCGGCGTGTGCGATTCCATGTAGCCGCGGATGCGCTGCAGCGCGTCGGTGACCTCGGCCGCGGTCGGCTTTTTATACGGGACCGGGTAAGTGCCCTCGCCGGGATCCTTGAGGTTCTTGTTGTCGGTGTTGCGGAAGGGGCCGTCGGCGTGGGCCGAGGTGGCGAAGGCGAGCGCGATCAGGCTGGCGAGCAGTTTGGTACTCAGATTCACCGTTGTCTCCGGTTGTACATCGTTGTGGTCGGCTGGCCGGCTCTCTGGTGGACCGTGCTCAGCCGTATTGTCGTCGAAACATTCTAAGTTGGTCTGGCCACATTGGCAAGGTGGACTAGCCGGATGCGTTGCCAGCGTGGCATACTGGACAAACCAATAAGAAGGAGACGCTATGAAGCTTGTCCGCCATGCGGTCGTGCTGTACGGATTGTGTGTGCCGGCGCTGGTGCTGGCGCAGTCTGCGGCCCCCGCGCCTGTTTCGACACCGGCGCCCTACACCGCCGAGACCACCTACGCCAAGTTGATCAAGAAGTACCCGTTCATCCACATTGCGAGCAGCGAGCTGCCGGCCTCGGTGCGCGCGGTCAGGGACATCACTTATATCCAGCGCGGCGGGCATGCGCTGCAACTGGACCTGTACCTGCCGGCGGAGAAGGCCGCGGCGCCGCTGCCGGCTCAGTTTCCCGCTATCGTCTTCGTGCACGGTGGCGGCTGGCAGAGCGGCAACCGGGAAGAATTCGTGCCGATGGCGATCCGCATGGCCGAACGCGGCTTCGCAACGGCCACCGTCAGCTACCGCCTGTCGCCGGAAGCGCGCTATCCGGCGGCGATCCACGACGTCAAATCGGCGCTGCGCTGGGTGCGGGCGCACGCGGGCGAGTATGGGATCGATCCGGCGCGCATCGCGGTCGCAGGCGGCTCGGCCGGCGGGCAGATCGCGAGCCTGGTGGGCGTCACCAATGGCATCGACAAATTCGATCCGGATGGTGTGGGCTCGAAGGTGTCGAGTGCCGCGCAAGCTGTCGTCAACATCGATGGCCTGTCCGACTTCACGTCGCCGGCCGCGCGCGCGAACGAGGACAATCCGGCCAGGCGGCCGACCGCGGCCGGGGCCTGGCTGGGCGGGTCTTATGCCGATGCGGCGGAGACATGGCGCGAAGCATCGCCGACCTTTTATGTGGGCGCGAAGACGCCGCCGATCCTGTTCATCGGCAGCGCGCAGCCGCGCTTTGCCGTCGGGCGCGAGGCGATGATCGAGAAGATGCAGGCGCAGGGCGTGGCGGCGCAGACCGTGCTGTTGCCGGATACGCCGCACAGTTTCTGGCTGTTCGATCCGTGGCTGGCGCCGACGGTCGAGGCGACGGTGGCGTTTTTGCGGGCGCATATGGGTGCGGGCAGCGCGCACTGAGCGATGGTCGGGAAAGCGGTCGTGCGGCGGCCTTGCCGGTAGTAGAGTGGCGCCGATAACAATATTCTCGTCTCTTGCGGCAAGGCTATTGAAACTTACTTGGCATTTATCCTATATCAGTGCCGTTTGCGGGGCCTCAAGGTTCGCCTCCGTGGCGGGCGGATATTCAATCCGGTATGCATACTGTTTGTCTCCCAGGAGGCGCGATCATGTTGCGAATACCGGCTGTCTTCTTATCGATGCTCATGGCCTGCAGCCTCGTGCAGGCCGCGCCCTCCGTGCAGGTCATCGCCAAGGGACTCGTCAATCCACGTGGCATCGCCTTTGCGCCAAACGGCCAGCTGTTCGTCACGGAAGCGGGGCGCGGCGGGAACGGCAAGTGCACCGTGCTGGGTGACGGCCAGAACGCCTGTTATGGCGAAACCGGCGCGCTGACCCGCGTCGATCCTGCCGGCGTCCGCGCGCCGGTGCACGTGGTGACCGGGCTACCTTCGCTGGCACCGCAGGGAGGTTTTGGCGCCACCGGGCCGCATGCCGTTTCCTTTTCCGGTAACGGGAAGGGCGCACTGGTGATCGGCCTGGGCGCCGTGGCCGCTGCGCGCACTGGCCTGGGCGCAAGATCAGCCCTGCTGGGAAGTGTCGTGCAGGTCTCGGCGGGAGGCAGGGGCTGGGCGGTCGCCGACATCGCCCGGTTCGAAGCGATCAACAACCCGGTGCCGGGTACCGCGGACAGCAACCCTTATGGCGTCGTGTCCTTGCCCGGACAAAGCGTGGTGGCCGATGCCGGCGCCAACGCGCTGTTCCGTGTGCTTGCCAACGGCCGCGTCAGCACCCTGGCCGTATTCGAGACGCGTTACGTGCCGGCGCCGCCGCAGTTGCAGCTGCCGCCGGGGGCCACCATTCCGATGCAGGCGGTGCCGACATCCGTGACCAGGGGACCGGACGGTGCCCTTTACGCGGGCCAGCTCACCGGATTCCCGTTCCCGGTCGGCGGTGCCAACGTCTACCGCGTGGGCCCCGGCGGCGGTGCGCCCATCGTCTTTGCCGGCGGTTTCACCAATATCATCAGCCTGGCCTTCGATGCCGCCGGCACGCTGTATGTGCTGGAAGCCGGCAGCGGCGCCGCAGCCACACCGGATGGACCGCCGCTGGCAGCACCGGGCCGGCTGCTTCGGGTCAACGCCGACAATACGCACACCGTGATTTACGACAGGCTGTACTACCCGGGCGGCGTGGTCATTGGCCGCGACGGTTATGCCTACGTCACTAATAATAGTATTGTGCCCGGCCGTATTCCGGGGGCGTTTCCCGATGGCGGGCAGGTGCTGCGGATTCGCCTTGAGTGAGCGGTAGGGGATGTGATGCCGTCGCAGGTGTGCCGGGACGCCGGCACTCGTTCCTCACCCCCGCGAGAACGTCCGCGTAACCCGATCCAGATGCGCCCGCATCGCCAACCTGGCCCCGGGCACATCATGCGCCGCAATCGCCGCCAGGATATTCCGGTGGTCGATCAAGGTCTGCTGCCGCAATTCCTCGGTCTGGAAGTGTTCCTTCAGCTTGTGCCATAGCGTCCCGCGCTGGTTCCACAAGTAATCGATTACACCGACCATCGCGCTGTTGCCCGAGGCCCGTGCGATCGCCAGGTGAAAGTTGCGGTCGGCCGATTCGTTGTTGCCGAGGTCTTCGTGATGGCGTTCCATCTGCTCGACCGCCACCAGGATGGCGTCGATGCCGGCGTCGGTGGCGTTCTTGGCTGCCATCGCCGCGACCTCGACCTCGATCAGGCGGCGTGCGGCCAGCACCTCGAACGGACCGGGGCCGGCGGCGCGCACTTCGGCCTGGGGCGGCGCCTGTTCGCTGACGTAGACGCCGGAGCCGCCGCGCACTTCGATGATGCCGCCCAGTTCCAGCGCGATCAGCGCTTCGCGCAGCGACGTGCGGCTGACGCCCAGCTTGATGGCGAGGTCGCGCTCGGACGGCAGGCGCTCGCCGGGCTGGATATTCTCTTCCTTGATCAATTGCTCGATCTTGCCGGACACGACCCGATACAGGCGCGGTTCAGGCGCAATCGCTTCGTGCAGCACGGTGGTTCTCTTCATTATTCGGTGTCCAGAAAGATCGCAATGGCGAATCTTAGTTTGGGCGCAGAAATGTTGCAAGTGCAGTAACCCAAGCAGTCACCGGCATGACAAAAGCCATGCTCGTAGCGGGCTCAGCGCACGTAGCTCGGATGGCGCTTGCGGATGTCGTCGATATTCCGCAGCGTACCCGACAAATGGCGGCGCAGCACTTCTTGCGCCCCGGCGCCGTCGCCGCGTTCGATCGCGTCCACCAGCGCAGTGTGGTCGCCCAGCACGCGTTCCAGCTTGCCCGGCGAGGGCAGGTCGAGACGCCGCAGGCGGTCGATGTGGCCGCTCTGGCTGCGCACCATCTGCCACAGGTTGGGCACGCCGGCCGCGACGTACATCATCTGGTGCATGGCCTGGTCGGCCAGGCTGAATTCGTGCAGGTCGTCTTCCGCCGCTACCTGGCGCTGGCGGGCCAGGTTGGAGCGCAGCTTGGCGATCAGGGCCGGGTCCGGGCGCGCGGCCAGCGTGTGCACGACTTCCAGTTCGATCGCGTTGCGCAGGAAATGGGCTTCGCGCGCCAGCGCCACTTCGATCGGCCGCACCACGGTCGCGTGCTGGGGAAAGATGTCGACCAGGCCTTCTTCGCCGAGACGCTGCAGCGCGTCGCGGATCGGCGTCTGCGATAAGCCGAAGCGCGCCGCCAGTTCGGTCCGCGACAGCACGGTGCCCGGCGTCAGCGTCATGTCGATGATCATGTCGCGCAGGCGCTCGAATACCTGGGGAGCGGCGTGGCGCGAACGGTCGAGCGTGAACTCCGGCAGTTGGAGGGCGGCATTCATGGCGATAGTCGGTGTTCAACAAATGAGATGGCCACATGATAAGCGATTTCCACAATCGCAAACACTTTGAAACACTAATACATTAGTGCGTCTTTCTTGCGCCTGCGGCCGAGCATGGCCCACGCGCACAGGGCGCTGCCGGCCGCCGGCAATGCCGAGATCCCAGGCTGGCGCAGCCGAAGGCGCCGTCGAGGCAGACGGTGTGGTTCGAGCGCTCGGCGCACATGGTGCCCTGGGAGAGCCGGGCAAGCCCCTGGTCAGCCTGTTGACGTACGTGCGGCCGCTGGCGCAGTAGACACACGTTGGCCTGTCGCGCCACGTTCAAAACGTCGCCTGTTCCGCCGCCAGAGATGCGTAAAAATTTGTTGCAAGAATAATATCCAGCCTCCTATACTGCGTCGGTATAAACGGCCTCGGGTGCAATCATGGTTGAACTGATGGATTTGTCCAGTGCGATCCAACTTGCTTGTGGGATCAACTTCGCCGGATCGGTAATCATGGACCGGCATAAGCGGTTCGTGGATATTCACACGGAATCGGTTGACTATGCACGTAACGTCGTGATCCCCCAGGTCGAGGCAAATAAGGCAGAAAAAGACAAGATCGATGAAATAAGAAAATGGGCAGCCAGGGTTGAAGCAGATATCCTGACTGCACGCCTTGGCACTGCAAGGTTTTCAATGCGGCTCAGAATAAGAAGATTGCAAGTCTTGTGTTTTTTTGCTGGCGTACTCGCCACAATCGCACTACTACTACCTGCGTTCGTGCCGCACCTGGCGATTCCGGCGGCGTGGGCTATATGCCTGCTTGTTGTCATCTTCACGCCTATCCCATTGGCTCTTTTGCGCATCCATGGTTGGCATGTCAAAAGCGAAAAGCCAATTATGTCGAGCAAGCAAAAGATGCATAACGCAATACAGGACGCATTCAGGGAAGTATCCGAATCATCTCGGATAGACTAGAGAAAGATCATTTCGTTCGATGCCATGCCCGCCGACCACTTTGCCATCCGCGCCCGTTTCAATCCCCTGATCAAGCCATTCCTGGTGATGAAAATCGGCCTGACGATGCTATTCACCGTGGTCGGCATTCCCCTGGCAATCATCTGGTTCCTGGGCGCCGGGCGCTGGTGGGCCCAGCATTATTTCGACCGGCTCGAATGCCAGTTGGGCGAGCGCAGCCTGCGCTTTCGCAAAGGCATCCTGGTCACCACCGAAAAGACGATCCCGCTGGAGAATATCCAGGACGTGACGTTTATCGAAGGCCCGATCCTGAAGCATTTCAACCTGAGCACGCTGAAATTCGAAACCGCCGGCCACAGCGTGGGGCAGGCGTCGGACATGCACCTCACCGGCATCATCGATGCGCAGGCCTTCCGTGCCCGCATCATGGAGGCGCGCGAAGCCCTGCGCCACCCGGCACCGAACGCGCACGACGATCCGCAACTGGCGGTGCTGCGTTCGATCGAGGCCAGGCTGGACGAGATTGCGGGACTGCTGCGCGGGAAGCAGTAGGCGCCCGCAACGCGCCTGGTTTCAGGCCGTGGCCAGGATCGCGTCCACCGCCGCAAGTTCGTCCGTCGTCAAGGCCGGCATCTCCATCGCCCCCACGGCTTCCAGCACCTGTGCCGGCTTGCTGGCCCCGATCAGCACCGAGGTGATCGCCGGCTGGCGCTTGACCCAGCGCAGCGCCAGCTGGGCCAGCGCCTGGCCGCCTTCGCGCGCGACCGTATCGAGGGCGCGCGCGATGCGCAGCCGCTCGTCGCTCACGTGTTCCGGCTTCAGGAAGCCGACGACGCCGGCCGCGCGCGAATCGCCGGGCAGGGTGCCGCCGAGGTAGCGGTCGGTGAGCAGACCCTGGGCCAGCGGCGAGAATGCCACGCCGCCGATGCCTTCCTGTTCCAGCGCCGGCAGCAGGTCGGCTTCGGCGCCGCGCACCAGCATGCTGTACTTCGACTGGTTGACGATGCAGGGCGTGCCGAGGCGGCGCAGTTCCGCCGCTGCGCGCCGGGTCTGCTCGCCGTCATAGTTCGAGATGCCGGCGTACAGCGCGCGTCCGCTGCGCACGATGTAATCCAGCGCCGCCATCGTTTCTTCCAGCGGCGTGTTGGGATCCGGGCGGTGGTGATAAAAAATGTCGACGTAGTCCAGCCCCATGCGCTTCAGGCTCTGGTCCAGGCTCGCGACCAGGTATTTGCGGCTGCCCCAGTCGCCGTAGGGGCCCGGCCACATCGTGTAGCCGGCCTTGGTGCAGACCACGATCTCGTCGCGCCAGGGCCGCAGGTCGAGGTCGAGGATGCGGCCGAAATTGCTTTCGGCCGACCCGGGTGGCGGGCCGTAGTTGTTGGCCAGGTCGAAGCAGGTGATGCCGTGGTCGAAGGCAGTGCGCACGATGTCGCGCTGTCGTTCGAGATCGGCATCGGCGCCGAAGTTGTGCCACAGGCCGAGCGACACGGCCGGCAGGCGCAGGCCGCTGCTGCCGCAATGCGGGTAGGGCATGCTGTCGTAACGGCCGGTCGCCGCTGCCCAGCTCATTCCGACACGGTCCCGGCGCCGGCCGCCGCGCGGCACACGTAGATGGTCGACAGCTGCCCCTTCGGACCGCGGTAGTCGCGCTCGACCGCCGTTTCCGCCGCCTCGACCAGGTCTTGCGGCACCAGTGCCACCACGCAGCCGCCGAAGCCGCCGCCGGTCATGCGCACACCGCCCCGGTTGCCGATCGCACCCTTGACGATGTCGACCAGCTGGTCGATCAGCGGCACGGTGATCTCGAAGTCGTCGCGCATCGACGCATGCGAAGCCGCCATCAGCTCGCCCATGCGCGCCAGGTCGCCGGCCGCCAGGGCTTCGGAGGCGGCCAGTACGCGGTCGTTCTCGGTGACCACGTGGCGCGCGCGGCGCAGCGTCATCGGATCGAGTTCGGCGCCGCGCTGTTCGAGCACCGTCATGTCGATGTCGCGCAGGGCCGGCACGCCGAAGTGGCGCGCGGCGGCTTCGCACTGCTCGCGGCGCGTGTTGTATTCGCTGTCTACCAGGCCGCGCTCCACGTGCGAGTGGAAGATCATGATGGCCGCGCCTTCGGGAATCGGCACCGGCTTCACCTCGAGCGAGCGGCAGTCGATCATCAGCGCGTGGTCTTGCTTGCCGCAGGCGGAGCTGATCTGGTCCATGTTGCCGCACTTGGTGCCGACGAACTCGTTTTCGGCGCGCTGGGCGGCCAGGGCGATGTCGATCGGCGTGAGCTTGTCGAAGCCGGGCAGGGCGGCGAACAGGGTGCCGATGGCGACCATCAGCGACGCCGACGACGACAGGCCGGCGCCCTGCGGCACGTCGCCGGCAATCACCATGTCCATGCCCTGCATCGGGAAGCCCTGCTTGTCTGCGTAGGCAAGCAGGTCCTGCACCATGCCGCGCACGTAGTTGGCCCACATTGGCTGGTCCAGGCGTTCGATGGGGGCGTCGAGGCGGAACTCGTCGGCCGCGTTGTCGTAATCGGCGGCGACCACGTGGACGACCTTATCGTCGCGCAGGCGCGCCGCGATCACGGTGCGGTAGTCGATCGCGCAGGGCAGCACCAGGCCGTCGTTGTAGTCGGTGTGTTCGCCGATCAGGTTGACCCGGCCCGGGGCCTGCACCATCAGCGGCGCCGGTTCGCCGAAGGTACTCTCGAATACGCTGGCCACGCGGGCCGTCAGGGGTGTGCTCATATTATTCAGCCTGGGAGTTGTTCAGGTAGTGCACGTCGGACTGGGCGCGCAGCTGGGCCGCCGCCTGTTCCGGCGTGAGGTCGCGCTGGGCTTCGGCCAGCATCTCGAAGCCGACCATGAACTTGCGCACCGAGGCGGAGCGCAGCAGGGGCGGGTAGAAGTGGGCGTGCAGCTGCCATGGGGCGGCGTAGTCGCCGCCGCCGTCGACCGCATACGGCGCGCCGTGCCAGCCCATCGAATACGGGAACGAGGTCTGGAACAGGTTGTCGTAGCGCGTGGTGAGCTGTTTCAGCGCCAGCGCCAGGTCGGCGCGCTGCGCGCGGCCCAGGTCTTCCAGGCGGCGCACCGCAAAGCGCGGCAGCAGCAGGATCTCGAACGGCCACGCTGCCCAATACGGCACGATGGCCAGCCAGTGTTCGGTCTTGACGACCACGCGCTCGCTGTCGGCTTCGCGCTCGGCGACGTCGAGCAGCATCGGGCGATTGTTCTCGGCGAAGTAGGCGCGCTGGTGCTTGTCTTCGGCGGCCGGCAGTTCGGGCAGGAAGCTGGTGGCCCAGATCTGGCCGTGCGGATGTGGGTTCGAGCAGCCCATCACGGCACCCTTGTTCTCGAACACCTGCACCCACGGGTAGGTCTTGCCGAGTTCCGTGGTCTGCTCGCACCAGGTGTCGATCACGCCTTCGATCGCGGGCAGGTCGAGCAGCGGCAGCGACTTGCTGTGGTCCGGCGAGAAGCAGATGACGCGGCTGGTGCCGCGCGCGCCCATGCTCTGGAACAGCGGGTCGGCATTGGCCGGGGCGTCCGGCGTGTCCGGCATCAGCGCCGCGAAGTCGTTCTCGAAGACGTAGGTGCCGCTGTAGTCGGGATTCTTGACGCCGTTGACGCGGGTATTCCCGGCGCACAGGTAGCAGCTCGGGTCATGCGCGGGCCGCGGCGCGCGGTCGACCGCTTCCTGCTGGCCCTGCCAAGGGCGCTTGGCGCGGTGCGGCGAGACCAGCACCCAGTCGCCGGACAGCGGGTTGTAGCGGCGGTGCGGATGATCGGTGGGATTGAACATGGGTTTCCTTGCAGTTGCCGTTCAAAAAACCATATCTTACCCGCATGGGGGATCATGTTGTTTTCAACTGCGTGAGCAGTGCGCGGCATGACCCGTCCCGTTTCATTTTCTTGGAGAGACGCCTACGTTTGCAAGGCAATCGGCCCGCAACATCGCATTCGATGTAAAACTGAACTTGACTTCCCGATCTTCGTTGATGGACCAGTATAGACTGCGGGGCGCATGTACCGTTGCTGCTGCAGCGTCGGCCACGAGACCGGGATACATTTTCCTGACATCCGCGAATTTTACGCAGGGTCCTTCAAGATCCATATAGACCCAGGGGGCTGACGACGAATCGTTTTTTGTCATGAACCCGAATCTGCTTATTTTCACCCCATCGCCGAGGGCGCGTCCTTTCCCTTCATAAGATCTCCAGGCGCCGTTATCGGACCGTGTGTCGATCCGGGCGCCAAAAAACGCCTGAATAGCGGCTTCGTTAATGGAAACAGAAGGCATATCCCGGAGTACATCCCATATGCTTCGCTTTTCCGTTACTTGGCCTGCCGCTATCCGGCACGCGCTCGCGAGAAGGATGAGCAGTGCAGCGCATCGGAAACGGCGGCCGTCCATATCTCATCCCCCGGATAATACGCACGCGAGCGGGCAGAATCCACATGATGTCACAGTCCCGGGATGATCGCTAGGCATCGCCGAACCTCACCCAGCGCGATCCGTCCCGGTGGCTCGCCAGCACCGCATCGATGAAGCGCATCCCGCCCACGCCGTCCTCCACCGTCGGCAGCCAGGCCGCACTCGGCGGCAGCGGCAACCCGGCATCGACCGCATGGATGTGCGCCGCCGCATCGCGGTACAGCTGAGCAAACGCTTCCAGGTAGCCTTCCGGATGCCCGTTCGGGATGCGCGTGGCATGTTCCGCCGCCGCCCCGCGCACGCGCCCGCGCGTGAGCCGCTCGGCACTGCCGCCCTGCGGCGTCAGCCACAACTCGTTCGGCTGCTCCTGGTCGAAGGCCAGGCTGGCTTTGCTGCCGAACACGCGCAGCTTCAGCGCATTCTCGCAGCCGGTCGCCATCTGGCTCGCCCAGAGCGTGCCGCGTGCGCCGTTCGGGTAGCGCAGCATCACCTGCAGGTGGTCGTCCAGCGTGCGATCCGGCGTAAAGGCGTGCAGCTCGGCCAGCAGTTCGCTCGGCTGCAGGCCGCTGACGAAGCCGGCGATGTGCCAGGCGTGGGTGCCGATGTCCGAGGTACAGCCGGTCGGCCCGGCGCGGCGTGGGTCGTTGTGCCAGTTGGCGGCCTGGAAGGCGGGGTCCTGGTTGTCGCGCTCCGCCATCCAGTCCTGCGCGTATTCGACGTGGACCATGCGCACCTCGCCGATGGCCCCGGAGGCCACCAGCTCGCGCGCGTGGCGCACCATCGGGTAGCCGGTATAGGTGTGGGTGAGGGCGAATACCCGGTTGCGCGCGCGTGCCAGCGCGGCCAATGCGATCCCTTCGTCCAGCGAGATGCCCAGCGGCTTGTCGCAGATGACGTGGATGCCGGCTTCCAGGAAGGCGGTGGCCACCGGCGCGTGCAGGTGGTTCGGGGTGACGATGGCTACCACGTCGATGCCGTCCTCGCGCGCAGCTTCCAGGCGCGCCATCTCGCGGTAGTCGGCGTAGCAGCGCGCCGGGTCGAGGCGGATCGCCGCGCCGGACTGGCGCGAGCGCTCCGGATCGCTCGAGAGCGCGCCGGCCACCACTTCGTAGCAATCGTCCAGGCGCGCGGCGATGCGGTGCACGGCGCCGATGAAGGCGCCGTCGCCGCCGCCGACCATGCCCAGGCGCAGCCGGCGCGCGGCGTTGACTGCCGGGGCGCTCATGGCGCGATCCCTATCAATGCGCGCAGCTGGCCGCGGTCGGTGCCGCTGCCGGCAAAGTCGTCGAAGGCCCGTTCGGCCACGCGGATGATGTGCCGGCGGATGAAATCGGCGCCCTCGCGCGCGCCGTCCTCCGGGTGCTTGAGGCAGCACTCCCATTCCAGCACGGCCCAGCCGGGGTAGTCGTACTGCGCCATCTTGGAGAAGATCGCCCCGAAATCGACCTGGCCGTCGCCCAGCGAGCGGAAGCGCCCGGCACGCTCGACCCAGCCGCCATAGCCGCCGTACACGCCCTGGCGCCCGTCGGGGCGGAACTCGGCATCCTTGACGTGGAAGGCCTTGATGCGGTCGTGGTAGATGTCGATGAAGGCGAGGTAGTCCAGCTGCTGCAGCATGAAATGGCTGGGGTCGTACAGGATGCAGGCGCGCGGATGCTGGCCGACCGCGTCCAGGAAGCGCTCGAAGCTGACGCCGTCGTGCAGGTCTTCGCCCGGATGCAGCTCGTAGCACAGGTCGATGCCGGCATCGCCGAAGGCATCCAGGATCGGGCGCCAGCGCCGCGCCAGCTCGGCAAACGCTTCTTCGACCAGGTCGGCCGGGCGCTGCGGCCACGGGTACAGGTAGGGCCAGGCCAGGGCGCCGGAAAAGCTGGCGTGCGCCGTCAAGCCGAGCCGGCGCGAGGCGCGCGCGGCAAGCTTCAGCTGGTCCGTGGCCCAGGCCTGGCGCGCCTGCGGATTGCCGCGTACCTGCGGCGGTGCAAAGCCGTCGAACAGCGCATCGTAGGCCGGGTGCACCGCTACCAGCTGGCCCTGCAGGTGGGTCGACAGTTCGGTAATCGCGATGCCGTGGGTGGCCAGCATGCCCTGGATGTCGTCGCAATAGGTCTGGCTGTCGGCCGCCAGCTCGAGGTCGAACAGGCGCTTGTCGGTCGGCAGCTGGACGCCCTGGTAGCCCAGGCCGGCGGCCCAGCCGGCCAGGTTGTCCAGGGTGTCGAAGGGCGCCTCCGCGCCCATGAACTGCGCCAGGAAGATTGCCGGTCCCTTGATGGTCTTCATGCGTATCTCTATGTATTAGTACGGCGATTCGGGGAAGTAGAACTGGCGCGCGTTGTCGCGCGTGATCAGCACCGACGGGATGATGGTACGCGCCGGCAGCGCCTCGCCCTTGAGGCGGGCGTTGGCCGTCATCTTGATGGCGTCATAGATGAACTTGGGCGAGTAGGACACGTCGGCCTGCACCAGCCGGTCGCCGTCCATCACCTTCTTCACCGCGAACTTGGCGCCGGCGCCCCCGAATACTTCCTTGATGTCGGTGCGTTTGGCCTGTTCGATCGCCTTCAGCACGCCGATGGCCATGTCGTCGTCGGCGGCCCACACCGCGTCGATCCCCTTGAAACGGGTCAGGTAATCCTGCGTGACCTTGAAGGCATCGTCGCGATTCCAGTTGCCGTATTTCGCATCCAGCACCTTGATGCCGGGGTACTTCTTGATCTCGGCATTGAAGGCGTTGACGCGCTCGTTGTCGATGGTGCTCGGCATGCCGCGCAGGACCACGATGTTGCCCTTGCCGCCCAGGCGCCTGGCCAGGTACTCGGCGGGCAGCCTTCCGAAGGCGCTGTTGTCGCCGGCCACGTAGGCATTTTGCGCCGCAGGGTTGGTCAGGCCGCGGTCGACCACGGTCACGTACACGCCCTTGTTCTTCACCTGGGACACCGGCTGGGTCAGCGACGCCGACTCCAGCGGCAGGATCACCAGCGCATTCATCTTGTTCACGACCAGCAGGTCCTGCACCTGGTTGGCCTGCTCCGGCGTGCTGGCCGCGGTCTTGACGATGACCTTGAGCCCGGGATTGGCCGCTTCCAGTTCCTTCTTGGCCTGGTTGGCCCACCAGACGATGCCGCCGGTGAAGCCGTGGGTGGCGGTGGGGATGGCCACGCCGAGCGTGACGTTTGCCGGTGCGGCGGCGTGGCTGGTGCCGAGGCCTGCCGCCAGTGCACAGGCCAGGGCGATCCGGGCCGGCAAGGTGTTTGAAAAGCGCATGGAGTTTCCTTTTTCGATGAACACGGTCATCGGCGGCTACGTTGAAGATAAGCCACCGCAATGATCACCACGCCCTGCACCGCGGGATTCAGGTGCACGCTGATGATGCTGGTGAGGTTGAGGATGTTGCCGATCACGGACAGCAGGATCGCGCCGACCACGGTGCCCATCACGCGCCCGGCGCCGCCGCGCAGCGAGGTGCCGCCCACGACGACGGCGGCGATGGCTTCCAGCTCCCACAGGATGCCGGTGGTCGGCGTGGCCGAGCCCAGGCGCGGCACGTACAGGACGGTGGCGATCGCCACGCACACACCCAGCAGCAGGTAGGTCAGCACCTTGGCGCGGTCGACCCGGATCGCGGCGTAGCGTGCCACCTGTTCGTTGGACCCGATCGCCTGCACGTGCTGGCCGTAGGCGGTGCGGTTCAGGATCACGGTGCCCCCGAACGCCACCAGCGCGAACACCCATACCGGGATCGGGATGCCCAGCACGCTCTGGTAATATACCGGGCTGTAGGCTTCGGCCAGGTTGAAGTCGAGGGTGAGGGCGCCGCCGTCGGACAGCCAGGTCAGCACCGCGCGGAAGATGCCGAGCGAGCCGAGGGTGACGATGAAGGGTTCGATGCGGCCGTGCGTGACCAGCAGGCCGTGGGCGATGCCGAACACGGCGCCGCAGGCCAGCGCCAGCGCGATGCCGGCGACTATCATCGGCGCCGCGCCGGGCGGATTGGCGCCCGTGGCCAGCGCATTCATCGCCACGATCATGGCGCCGGCGATCAGCGCCGCCATCGATCCCACTGAGAGGTCGATGCCGCCGGAGACGATCACGAAGGTCATGCCGACCGCGATGATGCCGATGAAGGCGGTGCGGGTCAGCACATTCATCAGGTTGTCGACGGTGGCGAAGTCCGGGTTCAGCAAGGCACCGGCGATGCATAGCAGGACCAGCGCGATCAGCGGCCCGGCCGCGCGCAGCCAGGCGAGGGCAGGCAGGCCGGCGGCGGGCGCCGGTTGCGGGCCTGGCCCGGTGGTGGGCTCAGTGCTTCGTGTGTTGGGTGTCGGTTGCATGGGCAATCAGGTTTTCTTCGGTGAGTTGGCCGTCTTCGAGCACGGCCTGCAGGCGGCCGCCGTGCAGTACCGCGACGCGGTGGGCGAGGCCGATCAGTTCGACCAGTTCGGACGAGATGACGACCACGGCGCGGCCCTCGGCCGCAAGACGGTGGATCAGCGCATAGATGTCGCGCTTGGCGCCGACGTCGACGCCGCGGGTCGGCTCGTCCAGCACGATCACGCCCGGGTCCGGGCGCAGGTATTTGGCCAGCGCCAGCTTCTGCTGGTTTCCGCCGGAGAGGGCGCGCGCCGCGCAGCCGGGGTCGCGCAGGCGGATGCCGAAATCGTCGATGGCCTGGCGCAGGGCGCGCTCGCCGCCCTTCAGGTCCAGCCACGGCCGGGCATCGCGCTCGAGCGTCATCATGGTGAGGTTGTCGCGCAGGCCGAGGTCGAGGTGCAGGCCCTTGCCCTTGCGGTCTTCGCTCAAATAAGTCAGGCCGTGCCGCATGGCGTCGCGCGGGCTGCGGATGTCGGCCGCGCGGCCGTCGATCTCGATGCGGCCGCCGCTGCGCGCGCGCAGGCCGAGGATGGCTTCGAAGGCTTCGGTGCGGCCGGCGCCGACCAGGCCGGCAAAGCCGAGCACTTCGCCGGCGCGCACTTCGAAGCCGAGGTCTTCGATCCAGCCCGGCACGGCCAGGCCCTCGACCCGCAGCCGCACCGGCGCGTCGAGGGCCGGCGCCGTCTTCGGCTGGAACATGCTGGACAGCTCGCGCCCGACCATCAGGTTGGCCATCTGGTGGCGGTCGACGTCGGCGGTGGCGGCGCGCGCCACGAACATCCCGTCGCGCATGACCACCACTTCATCGGTATGCGCCTCCATCTCGTCGAGCTTGTGCGAGATGTAGACGATGGTCACGCCCTGCTGCTTCAGGCGCGCCATCAGTGCGAACAGGGTGCGCGTTTCGCCGGGCGACAGGCTGGCGGTCGGCTCGTCCATGATCAGGACCCTGGCCTTGCGCGACAGCGCCTTGGCGATTTCGACCAGCTGCTTTTCGGCGACGATCAGGTCGGACACGCGGGTGTCGGGGCTGGCGTCCAGCCCGACCTGCTCCAGGCAGGCGGCCGCCTCGCGCGCCATGGCGCGGCGGTCGAGCAGCCAGCCGCGCGTCTTTTCGTGGCCGAGGAAGATGTTCTGCGCGATCGTCAGGTGCTCGGCCAGGTTGAATTCCTGGTGGATCAGGGCGATGCCGAGCTGCTCCGCCTCGCGCGCGTCGGCAAAGCGGCGCTCGACGCCGTCGACCAGCAACTGGCCACCGCTTGGACGCTCGTAGCCGGCCAGGATCTTCATCAGGGTCGACTTGCCGGCGCCGTTTTCGCCGAGCAGGCCGACCACGCGGCCGGGTTCGAGCGCGAAATCGACGCCATGCAGGACGCGGACCGGGCCGAAGTCCTTGACGATGTGCTGGAAGCGGATGGAGAGGCTCATACCTTATTGATCAGGCAGTTTCGCCAATACGCCCTGCAAACCCTTGAGCGATGCCGCCACCGTTTCCAGCTGCCCCATCCCGTTCGGGTACTCTTCCTGCTCGATGATGATCCACTCGGTCCCGCCGACCCGCCGGATGGCGCGCGTCAGCCCGGCCCAGTCGGTCTTGTCCTGGCCGATGACCGGCGTTCCGCCCTTCGTCCCCTCCACGAACTTGGCCTTGTAGTGGGTGGTCACGGTGCGGCCCGGGTAGCGATTCACGTAGGCCACCGGATCCTTGCCGGCAAAGGTCGTCCAGCCCACGTCCTGCTGCATGATCGACGCCTGTGGCGTATTTTTTGCGATCACGTCCCAGGGCGTGCTGCCGACCGCGCCGGCGAATTCCTGGGCGTGGTTGTGGTAGCCGATGCGCATGCCCTTGGCGGCCAGCTTGCCCGAGAGCGCGCTCAGCTCCTTGCTCATCTGCGCGCTCTGCTCGGCGCTGGCGCCGCGCTTGTCCATCGAGATCACCAGGTTGCTGCAGCCGAGGGTCTGGTAGAAAGCCGTGGTGGCGTCGAAGCGCTCGGGGCTCAAGGCATCGAAGTGCATGTGGGCGCCGGCGCACTGCAGGCCGTTCCTGTCCATGAAGGCTTTCAGGCCGGCCGGGTTGTCCTTGTAGGGGCCGAACTCGCCGGCGAACTCCACGCCCTGGAAGCCGAGCTGGCTGATTTTCGTGAGGGTGCCTTCGAAGTCCTGCTTGATCTCGTCCTTCACCGACCACAGTTGCAGGCCAATACGTTGAGTCGGTTGGGTCGGCTGGGCGGCCTGCGCACCCTGATAAAACGCTGCCGCGCCGGTCAGGGCCACCAGCATGGTTTTCATGGATAGCTTCATGTCGTCTCCGTATATATATGTAGCAGATCGGCGTATCAGATCGTCCCGGCCTTCATCTGCTCGACCGCGTAGGCGCAGGCGCGCGCGGTCAGGGCCATGAAGGTCAGCGACGGGTTTTGCCAGGCGCCGGACGCCATCGAGGCGCCGTCGGTGACGAACAGGTTGGGCACGTCGTGGGCCTGGTTCCAGCCGTTCAGGACCGAGGTCTTCGGGTCGCGTCCCATGCGCGCGGTGCCCATCTCGTGGATCGCCAGGCCGGGCGGGTACTCGGTCTCGGTCGCCATTCTGGTCTTGACGTCCTTGAGGCCCAGGTATTCGAGGATGTTGCCGGCGCTGTCCGCCATGTCCTTGCGCATCTTGCGATCGTTGTCGCCGTGGGTGACGTCGACGTGCAGCAGCGGCATGCCCCATTTGTCCTTTTTGGTCGGGTGCAGGCTGACGCTGTTCTCGTAACGCGGCAGCATCTCGCCCTGGCCGCCCAGGCCGAAGCGCCACGGACCGGGTTTCCTGATCATGGCCTTGAAGTCCTTGCCGAAGCCCGGTTTGTACGCGGCCGATTGCCAGCCCTCGCGCGAGGCGCCGCCGGCCAGCGCGTAGCCGCGCACGAAGTCCGGGTGCTTGTCGACCACGTTGCGGAAACGCGGGATGTAGGTGCCGGTGGGGCGCCGGCCCTGGTAGTAATGGTCGTCGAAGCCTTCGACGCGGCCGTCGGCGCCGGCCGACCACAAATGGTCGGTCAGGTAGTGCCCGAGCGCGCCCGAGGAATTGGCCAGGCCGTCAGGGAAGGCGCTGGAGGTCGAATTCAGCAGCACCGCGGTGGAACCCAGCGTCGAGGCGCACAGGATCACCACGCGCGCATGGTATTCGCGCGTCTCCATCGTTTCGGCATCGATCACGCGCACGCCGGTGACGCGGTTGGTCTTCGGGTCGTACAGCACGCTGTGCACGATGCTGTCGGTGGCGATGCGCAGGCGCCCGGTTTTCAGCGCCGCCGGCAGCGTCGAGCTCTGGGTCGAGAAGTAAGCGCCGAACGAGCAGCCGCGATGGCAGGTGCTGCGTGCCTGGCAGGGCGCGCGGCCCTGGGCCAGGTGGGCTTCGCTGGCCGTGTTCAGGTTGGCGGTGCGGCCGATGATCATGCGCGCCGGCGCATATTTCGCATCGAACTTCTGCTTCAGCGCCGCTTCCACCGCGTTGAATTCGAAGGGGGCCAGGAATTCGCCGTCGGGCAGCACCGCCAGGCCGTCGCGGTTGCCGCTGATGCCGACGTGGCGCTCGACGTGGCTGTACCAGGGCGCCAGGTCGGCGTAGCGGATCGGCCAGTCGGTGCCGTGGCCGTCCTTCAGGTTGGCCTCGAAATCGAGGTCGCTCCAGCGGTAGGACTGGCGCGCCCACATCAGCGACTTGCCGCCCAGCTGGTTGCCGCGGATCCAGC
>Ga0308160_10002842_pt1 | contig 20211 bp, 17 predicted proteins | sample PhyFR1_FD_201036 | JGI IMG/M metagenome (GOLD analysis project Ga0308160, IMG submission 201036) | Phyllosphere microbial communities from UC Gill Tract Community Farm, Albany, California, United States - DLSLF.R1 | ecosystem: Host-associated > Plants > Phyllosphere > Unclassified | place: USA...
AGCATCGCGAACACCAGGCCGGCATACCCCTTCCCGAGCCAGGCCTTGAGACTTTTAATCAGCATCCGATCTCCAAATGACAGAAACCCAGTCCACCCAGATTGCCCACCTGCCCGTGATGGGCGAAGCCGCCCAGCAGTCCTATCCTACCGCAACGCTGTACGTGGTGGCCACACCCATCGGTAACGTCACCGACATCACCCTGCGCGCGCTGCACGTGCTGCTGCTGGCCGACGTGGTGGCCTGCGAGGACACGCGCAAGACCGGCGCCCTGCTCACGCGCTTCGGCTTGAACAAGCACATGGTCGCGGCGCACCAGCACAACGAACGCGAAGCGGCCGAAAAGCTGATCGCGCGCCTGCACGCGGGCGAGCGCGTGGCGCTGGTGTCGGACGCCGGCACGCCGGCCGTGTCCGACCCGGGCGCGCGCATCGTCGACGCCGTGCGCGATGCCGGCCTGAACGTGGTGCCGGTGCCGGGCGCGTCGGCGGCGATCGCGGCGCTGTCCGCCAGCGGCCTGGTGAACGACCGCTTCCATTTTGTCGGCTTCCTGCCGGCCAAGGCCAGGCAGCGCGAATCGGAACTGAGCACGCTCAAGTCGATGGCGGCGACGCTCGTGATCTATGAGGCACCGCATCGCATCGTCGACTGTGTCGAGGCATTGGCGACGGTGTTCGAGCCGACGCGCCAGGTGGTGTTTGCGCGCGAACTCTCGAAGCTGTTCGAAGAAATCCAGCGCTGCCAGCTGAAAGACGCGCTGGCCTGGGTCAAGGCCGACGCCAACCGCGAACGCGGCGAGTTCGTGGTGCTGGTCGAGGGCGCGACGCAGGACACCGATGCGGATGACGCCGACGCCGAGCGCATCCTTAACATCCTGCTGGCCGAGTGTTCGGTGAAGCAGGCGGCCAACCTGGCGGCGCAGATCACGGGCAAGAAAAAGAACGCGCTGTACGAACGGGCATTGCAGATCAAGGGTGAGTAATCACCATTTGCAGCCGCTGTCCTTCTTGTCCATCATCAGGTAGAGCGGGGCGAGCAGGCCGCCGGGGATGCCGTCCTTGCAGTCGGCGCGTTTGGCGGCGCCGATGGCACGCGCGGCTTTGGTTTCGGTTTGCAGCGGTGGCGGCGGCAGGCGTTCCAGCGCAGTGCCGGCCTTGCCCGGATCCGGCTCCCTGGCCAGCCGGTGGGCCAGGCTGCGCGCCGCCTTGATGTCCAGCGTGGGCGCGCTCGACGATGGCGGCGCTTCCTGCGGCGCGGCGGCCGGCCGCGGATCGACCGTGAAGGTTTCCTCGGCCGACTGGCGGGTTTGCGCCGGCACGGCAATGACCGGATGCGCCGGACGGGCGCGGCGGCTGCGTTTTGCCGGCGGCACGGATTTCGGTTGCCGCGGTAGCGCTTGCGCCTCAGGTGCCGGCGTCGGCAAGGGCACCGGCGGCGCGGCCGGACGCAGGCGCACCGTCAGCGGTTCGGGCGCCGACGATGCCGGGGCCGGCTGCGGCTGGCGGTAGATCGACAGCAGCAACGCATGCAGCGCCAGGGAAATGGCGATGCCGGCCGCCACGCGTTTCAGCTGGCGCGGGTCGGGGGCGAAGCCGGTGCCGGGAAAATGTTCGGTTGCCGCATTCATGGTCCAACCTTCCGTTTTGTGCCGGAAAGCCGCAATGTCACGATTTCCGGGGTCTTTCCTTGACCGGATGGCGTCCGGCGGTTATGATGACTGTCTTCGGAGTGTAGCGCAGCCCGGTAGCGCATCTGGTTTGGGACCAGAGGGTCCAAGGTTCGAATCCTTGTACTCCGACCAGTATATGGCAGTATGTTGTGAAAAAGGCCGACGAGTGATCGTCGGCTTTTTTCATTTCTATGGTGGGGGGCCTCGCAAACCTACTGCGCGGCAGCAGGTTCGGCCGGGCCGCGTAGGCCTGCGATGCTCGCTGTACGCCTGTACAGCTGCGCTTCTCGGCCAAACCTGCTGTCGCTCGCTACGGTTTTCGAGACCCCCGTGACGCTACCAAGAAATTAACTGGCGCGCTTGGCCAATAACGCGTTCCCGACCCGGCTAGCCCCCTTGCGGCCCAGCTGCTGCGAAATGAATGCCCCCGCATCCACCACCTGGTCCAGGTCGATCCCGGTCTCGATCCCGAGCCCGTTCAGCATGTAGATCACATCTTCGGTCGCCACGTTACCGGTCGCGCCCTTGGCATACGGACACCCACCCAGCCCCGACACCGACGAGTGAAAAATCGCCACGCCCACTTCCAGGCTCGCATAGATATTCGCCAGCGCCTGGCCGTAGGTGTCGTGGAAATGGCCGGAAATTCCTTCCAGCGCAAATGCACGCGCCGCCGTCTCCATCACGGCCTGGGTTTTACGGGGTGTCGAGACGCCGATGGTGTCGGCGATGTCAATCTCGTCGCAACCCAGGTCGCGCATGCGGCCGACCACGTCGGCCACGGCCTCGAGCGGCACTTCTCCCTGGTAGGGGCAGCCGAACGAGCAGCTGATGCTGCCGCGCAGGCGCAGGCCATGTTCCTTGGCCGCGCGCGCCACCGGTTCGAAGCGTGCGATCGATTCCGCGATCGAGCAGTTGATGTTCTTCTGCGAAAAGGCTTCCGAGGCCGAGCCGAAGATCACGACTTCATCGGCGCGCGCTCCAAGGGCCGCCTCGAAACCCTGCATGTTCGGCGTCAGCGCCGAATAGAGCGTGCCGGAACGGCGGTCGATGCCGGCCATGACCTCGGCACTGGTCGCCATCTGCGGCACCCATTTCGGCGACACGAACGAGGCCGCCTCGATGTTGGCGAAACCCGCGCGTGAAAGGCGGTCGACCAGTTCGATCTTGACGGCCGCCGACACGGCTTCCTTTTCGTTCTGCAGCCCGTCGCGCGGGCCGACTTCGACGATTTTGACTTTGTTTGGCAAGTCCATTTCAGTATCCTTTCTCAGTATCCACGATCGCGGTCGACGATGTCGGCGACGGTCTCGCCCTGTTCCACCAGCTTGATCTTGGCCGCGATCTGGCGCACGGCTTCTTCGCGCAGCGTCAGCGCGGAGATGTGCGGCGTGATCGTGATGCGCGGTTCGCTCCAGAACGGATGCGGTGCCGGCAACGGCTCGTTGCGGAACACGTCGAGCGTGGCCCCGGCGATGTGGCCGGCGCGGATCAGCGCCAGCAGGTCCGGCTCGGCCACCTGGGCGCCGCGTGCGACGTTGACCAGGTAGGCGCCTTCGGGCAGCTGCGACAGGCGCGCGCGGTCGAGCAGGTTGTTGGTGTCCGGCGTCAGCGGCAGCATGCAGACCAGCACCCGGGTGCCGGCCAGGAACTCGTCCAGCCGGTCCATGCCGGCAAAGCAGGCCACGCCCGGCAGATCCTTGGGCGTGCGGCTCCAGCCGCGCACCGGAAAGCCGAGCTGGCGCAGCGTGCGCACCACCGGTACGCCGAGCTTGCCGAGTCCCAGCACGCCAACCGTGAACTCGCGTTTTACGGGCAGCTCGAGCGGCCGCCACAGGCCTTCGCGCGCCTGCCGCTCGTAGTCGTCGAAGCGGCGGAAGTAGCGCAGCACCGCGTGCGCCACGTAATCCGCCATCTGCTCGGCCATGCCGGCGTCGCCCAGGCGTACGATCGGCACCGGCGGCAGGGCATCGCCGAATTTCAGGATGGCGTCGACGCCGGCACCCATCAGGAAAATGGCTTTCACGTGCCGCAGCTGGTCGAGCAGGGCAGGGGTGGGCGCCCACAGCACCGCGTAGTCGCATGGCGCCACGCGGTCCCCTTCCTGCCAGACGACGGTCTCGGCATGCGGCAGCTCGGCGGCGAAATCGCGGGCCCATGGCTCGATGACCCCATCACCCCGATACAGCAAGATGCGCATGGTTTTTGTCCCCTAATTATTTATATTGTTTACTGCCTTATCGTCTTACGCTGCCGCCTTGAAGGCCAGCAGCGGTGCGCCATCGGCCACCTGGTCGCCGACCTGGTACAGGATTTCCTCGACCAGGCCGTCACTGGGCGCCGCGATGGTGTGCTCCATCTTCATCGCTTCCATGATCACCAGCGGCTCGCCCTTTTTGACCTGCTGGCCGCCGCTGGCGATCACCGCCACCACCTTGCCCGGCATCGGCGCGGTCAGGCGTCCGCCCGCCGCTTCGTGCTCGCCGGCATGGGCCAATGGGTCTTCCCACGCCAGCACGTGGTGCAGGCCGCCACTGAATACGTGCAGCAACTCTCCTTCGCGCCGCACCGTGCCCTGCACCGCATTGCCGTCGAGGCGCAGGACGTAACGGCCGCCCTGGCGTTCGACCAGGGCCAGCGCATGTTTGTTGCCGTCGAGGTCGATGGTCCAGCCCTTAGGATGATACGTCACGCCCAATGCATAGGCTTTGCTGCCGAGCGAGGCCGCTGCGTAATCGTCCGTGAACGACAATTGACGGCGATAGGTGCCGTTCATGCGCCAGCCGTGCGTATGCGTCCACGGATCGGCCGCGCGGCCGGCCTGTGCTTGCCCTTGCTCATCCGCAAGCAGGGCGGCGGCGGCCAGCGCCAGCACGCCGACCGGGGCCGGGCCGGCTGCCGGGAACAGCGTTGCGCTGTTGCGCTCGATCAAACCGGTATCCAGGTCGGCGGTGGCAAAGGCCTGTCCCTCGACCAGGCGTTTCAGGAAGGCGATGTTGGTGGCCAGGCCGACGATGTGGAACTCGGCCAGCGCCTGCGCCATGCGCGCCAGCGCCTGCGTGCGGTCGGCGCCCCAGACGATCAGCTTGGCGATCATCGGGTCATAAAATGGGGAAATCGCATCGCCCTGGCGCACGCCGGAATCGATGCGCACGGCGGCCGGTGCCGATGCATCGCCGCCCAGCTCGAAGGCCACGTGGCCAGGGGTGTCCATGAAGCGCAGCGTGCCGATCGAGGGCAGGAAACCCTTCTCCGGATTTTCGGCATACACGCGCGCTTCGATCGCGTGGCCGTGGATCGCCAGTTCGTGCTGCTTCTTCGGCAGCGGCTGGCCGGCAGCCACGCGCAGCTGCCATTCGACCAGGTCGGTACCGGTGATCATCTCGGTGACCGGATGTTCCACCTGCAGGCGCGTGTTCATCTCCATGAAGTAGAACGAGCCATCCTGGTTGGCGATGAATTCGACGGTGCCCGCGCCGACGTAGCCGACCGCGCGCGCGGCCGCCACCGCCGCTTCGCCCATCGCCGCACGGCGGTCGGCCGGCATGCCAGGGGCCGGCGCTTCTTCCAGCACCTTCTGGTGGCGGCGCTGCACCGAGCAGTCGCGCTCGTGCAGGTAGACGCAGTTGCCGTGGGTATCCGCGAACACCTGGATCTCGATGTGGCGCGGGCGCTGCAGGTATTTTTCGACCAGCACCTTGTCGTCGCCGAAAGAGCTGATCGCTTCGCGCTTGCACGAGGCCAGCGCGGACTGGAAATCTTCGGCACGTTCCACCACACGCATGCCCTTGCCGCCGCCGCCGGCGCTGGCCTTCAGCAGCACCGGATAGCCGATGCGGTCGGCCTCCCTCTGCAGCAGCGCGGGATCCTGGTCGTCGCCGTGGTAGCCCGGCACCAGCGGCACGCCGGCGCCTTCCATCAGCTGCTTGGCGGCCGATTTGGACCCCATCGAGCGCATCGAGCTGCCCGGCGGGCCGATGAAGGCCAGGCCGGCGGCGGCGCAGGCTTCCGCGAACGCCGCGTTCTCCGAGAGAAAGCCGTAGCCCGGGTGGATCGCCTGTGCGCCATGGGCCCTGGCCACCTCGATGATCCTGTCGCCGCGCAGGTAGCTGTCCTTGGCGGCGGCGGGGCCGATCAGGACCGCTTCGTCGCACACGGCGACGTGTTTGGCGCCGGCATCGGCTTCGGAGTAAACGGCAACGGTACGGATGCCCAGGCGGCGCGCGGTGGCCGCGACCCGGCAGGCGATTTCGCCACGGTTGGCGATCAGGATCTTGGTGAACATGTGGTGTCTCGTTTATTTATATTAGTGTTTGTCGTTCCCGGCACTGCCGGGAACGACTTCCCGCGGACGCGGGAACGACGGTTGGGGGCGTATCAGCAGCCGCAACGCTCCTTTGGCGCGGACTCCAGCGTCGCCGAGCGCGTCTTGAGGCCCAGCTTCTCCAGCAGCGCACGGTCATCGTCCGCCTCCGGGTTATCGGTCGTCAGCAGCTTGTCGCCATAGAAGATCGAATTCGCGCCGGCCATGAAGCACATCGCCTGCACCGCTTCGCCCAGCTGGCGGCGGCCGGCCGACAGGCGTACGCGCGCCTTCGGCATGGTGATGCGGGCCACGGCGATGGTGCGCACGAATTCGATCGGGTCCAGCGGCGGCAGGCCGTGCAGCGGCGTGCCTTCGACCTGTACCAGGTGATTCACGGGTACCGATTCCGGATACGGGTTCATGTTGGCCAGCTGGGCGATCAGGCCGGCGCGCTGGGCGCGGGTCTCGCCCATGCCGACGATGCCGCCGCAGCAGACTTTCAAGCCGGCGTCGCGCACGCGTCCCAGGGTATCCAGGCGGTCGTGGTATTCGCGGGTCGAGATGATGTCGCCATAGAAGTCGGGCGCGGTGTCGATGTTGTGGTTGTAGTAATCGAGGCCGGCCTGTTTCAGCTGCTCGGCCTGGCCCTCTTCCAGCATGCCCAGCGTGGCGCAGGTTTCCATGCCCAGTGCCTTCACGCCGCGCACCATCGCTTCGACTTTTTCCATGTCGCGCTCTTTCGGGCTGCGCCAGGCGGCGCCCATGCAGAAACGGGTCGCGCCCTTGGCCTTGGCTTCCGCCGCGGCAGCCAGCACGATGTCGAGGTCGAGGATCTTCTTGGCTTCGACGCCGGTGTCGTAGCGCGCCGCTTGCGGGCAGTAGCCGCAGTCTTCTTCGCAGCCGCCGGTCTTGATCGACAGCAGCGTGGCCAGTTCGACGTCGCCGTCCGGGAAGTTGGCGCGATGCGCCTGCTGGGCGCGGAACATCAGTTCCGGCATCGGCAGGTCGAACAGGGCCAGCACGTCGGCCAGCGGCCAGGTGGCGTCCTTCGGCAGGGTGACCGGTGCGACCGGCGGGTGGAGGTTGACGACTTGAGACATAAGGTTCCTTGTTTTGGCGTTGCTTGTTCAGGCACGCGTGGCCGGCCATCCCGGCAGGCCCGCGAGCTCGATGAATGCGGCTGCTTCGGCAGCCGAGGGATTGTCCAGGCGCGGCACGCGGCCCAGCAGGGGTGCCGGCATGCGTTGTTCCAGCGCGCTGATGTTTTCGTCGACGAAGCGCATGCCCGGGTCGACCAGGTTGGCGACCCAGCCGGCCAGCACCAGGCCGCGCGAGATGATCGCTTCGGCGGTGAGCAGGGCATGGCTGATGCACCCCAGGCGCATGCCGACTACCAGGATCACCGGCAGGTTCAGCTGCACCGCCAGGCCGGCGCTGTCGAAATCGTCGGAGAAGGGCACGCAGAAGCCACCCACGCCTTCGACCACGGTGGCGTCGGATGCACCGAGGATCTCGGCATACGCGGTGAGAATGGTCACCGGTTCGATGGTCACGCCTTCCAGCGCGGCCGCGATGTGCGGCGCGCACGGTTCGCGCAGCATGAAGGGCGTGGTGATGTGCTGCGGCAGGTTGACGTTGCCGGCGGCGCGCAGCATGGCGGCGTCGTCGTTGTGGAGTTCGCCGTCGCGTTCTTCGGCGCCGGCGGCGATCGGCTTCATGCCGCAGGCGCGCACGCCCGTTTGCACCAGTTTATGGAGGATGGCGCTTGACACCAGGGTCTTGCCGATCTCGGTATCGGTGCCGGTGACGAAGCAGGCGAAGCGGGTCGGCACGCCTTCCGCGGCCAGTGCGGCCGGTACGGTGGCGACGGCAGGCGCTGCCGCAGCCGCCGGTTCGGCAATGCCGACTTCGGGCTGTGCGGGCAGGCCGCCCGTTTGTTCGGGATCGTTGAGCATCATGCCGGGGTCCTTTCCAGTTCCAACTTGTTGAGCGCAGCGGCCAGCTGCGCGACATCTTCACGGGTGTGTGCGGCGGATAGCGTGACGCGCAGGCGTGCCGTGCCCGGCGCCACGGTCGGCGGACGGATCGCCGGCACCCACAGGCCCTGCTCGTGCAGGCGAGAAGCGACGTGCAGCGCTTCGTCGTTGGCGCCGATGATGAGCGGCTGGATCGCGGTATGCGAGGGCGGCCGCTGCCAGCGTACCAGCTGTAATTCGCGATCCAATTGAGCAATCAGACTGCTCAAATGAGCACGCCGTTCGCGGCCTTCATCGCCGGCGATGATGTCGAGGCTGGCCAGCAGCGCATGCGCCAGCGCCGGCGGTGCCGCCGTCGTATAAATATAGGGACGGGCGCGCTGGATCAGCAGTTCGATCACGGCCTGATGCGCCGCGACGAAGGCGCCGCCGACGCCGGCCGCCTTGCCCAGCGTGCCGACGTAGACCAGGTGGGGCGAGCGCAGCTTGAAGTGTTCGAGCGCGCCGCGGCCGTGTTGTCCCAGCACGCCGAAGCCGTGGGCATCGTCGACCACCAGCCAGGCACCGTGGCGTTCGCACACGGCCAGCAGTGCGGGCAGCGGGGCCAGGTCGCCGTCCATGCTGAACACGCTGTCGGTGACGACGATCTTGGTGGACGCCGGGCTGGCGATGAGCTGGGCTTCCAGCGCCTGCACGTCGCCATGCGGATACACGGTGACGCCGGCCCTGGCCAGGCGCGCGCCGTCGATCAGCGAGGCATGGTTCAGCGCTTCCGAAAAAATCATCGCATCGGCATCGAGCCCGAGCGCGGTGAGGGTGGCCAGGTTGGCCATGTAGCCGGTGCAGAAGTACAGCGCTTTCGCATCGGCCAGGTGCGGCGCCTCCATCTCGGCCAGGCGCTCTTCCAGCAGCGCATGCGCGCGGCTGTGGCCGGACACCAGGTGCGAAGCGCCGCTGCCGGCGCCGTACAGCTCCGCGCCTTCGCGCAGCGCCGCCACCACCTGCGGATGCGCGGCCAGGCCGAGGTAATCGTTGCTGCAGAACGCCAGCATGGGGCGGCCGTCGACGGTCTGGCGCGGCGCGCAGGGCGTGTCGGCGGTGCGCCGTTGTCGAATCAGGCTTTGCGCGGCCAGCGCATCCAGCCGGGTTTGCACGTTTGCGATCAGGTCCATCGTCTCAGCTCGCAATCACCGATTCGAACACTTTACGCGTGCGCGCAGCCAGGCCGACGATCTCTTCTTCGTCCAGCACGTAGGGCGGCATCAGGTACACGGTGCGGCCGATCGGGCGCAGCAGCAGCTCGTTCTCGACGGCGCTGGTGAAGAAGCGGCGCGCAAAGGTCGAGGCGCGCGCGCTGTCCGGCTCGACCGCGTCGAAGGCCAGGATCATGCCGCGCTGGCGGAAGTGGGTGACGCGCTCGTGCTCGAGCAGCGGCGCCAGTTCCAGCATCAGGCGGGTGGCGGTCTCGCGGTTCTTGTTCAGCACATCGTCTTCCTGGAAGATCTGCAGCGTGGCCAGCGCGGCGCGGCAGGCCAGCGCATTGCCGGTGTAGGAGTGCGAATGCAGGAAGCCGCGCGTGATGTCTTCGCTGTAGAAGGCTTCGTAGATGTTATCCGTGCTGAGCACCAGAGACAGCGGCAGGTAGCCGCCGCTGATGCCCTTCGACAGGCACAGGAAGTCGGGCCAGATCGCCGCCTGTTCGCAGGCAAAGAAGGTGCCGGTGCGGCCGCAGCCGACCGCAATCTCGTCGGCGATCAGGTGCACGTGGTAACGGTCGCACAGTTCGCGCAGGCGCTGCAGGTACAGCGGATCGTGCATCGCCATGCCGGTGGCGCACTGCACCAGCGGTTCGACGATGATGGCGGCGATGGTGTCGGCGCTTTCCGCGAACAGCGCTTCGACATCCCTGATCGCACGCAGCGCCACGTCCTGGCTTGACTCGCCATCGACGGCATTGCGCGCGTCCGGCGAGGCCACCGTGCGCGCGGTGCGCAGCAGCGGGCCGTAGGCATCCTTGAACAGGGCGACGTCGGTCACGGCCAGCGCGCCGATGGTCTCGCCGTGGTAGGACCCCTGCAGGCAGACGAATTCCTGCTTCCTGGCGTAGCCGGCGTTGCGCCAGTAATGGAAACTCATCTTGAGCGCGATCTCGACCGCCGAGGCGCCGTCGGACGCATAGAAGGCATGGCCGAGCGCGTGGCCGGTGAGGGCGGCCAGCTGCTCCGACAGTTCCACCACCGGCTCGTGCGTAAAGCCGGCCAGCATCGCGTGTTCCAGCGTGTCCAGCTGCTCCTTCAGCGCCGCGTTGATGCGCGGGTTGGCGTGGCCGAACAGATTGACCCACCACGAGCTGATGCCGTCCAGGTAGCGTTTTCCCTCATGGTCGTACAGCCACGGTCCCTTGCCGTGATGGACGGCGATCAGCGGCACCTCTTCGTGGTGCTGCATTTGCGTGCATGGATGCCAGACGCTGCGCAGGCTGCGTGCGATCCAGTCGGAGGACGTGGTTTGATTCAAGATGATTCCTAACTAAACTATATAAACTGATTGTATTAAGTAAGCCAAGACGGCTTTCTCTTCTCGAGGAAGGAAGCGACGCCTTCGCGTCCCTCCTCCGAAGCGCGGATCGCGGCGATGCGGCCGGCGGTGTCGGCCAGCAGCACGTCGTCGATCGGCAGGCCGGCGATGTCGCGCACCAGCGCCTTGGCTTCGCGCACGGCATTCGGGCTGTTGCCGCTCAAGGCCTTGACGATCTCGCCGACTTTCGTATCCAGCTGTTCGGCCGGCACCACCTCGTGCGCCAGGCCGAGGCGGTGCGCTTCGCGCGCGTCGAAGCGCTCGGCGGTGAGGAAGTAGCGGCGCGAGGCCTGGTCGCCCATCGCCTTGATCACGTACGGCGAGATGGTGGCCGGTATCAGGCCCAGCTTCACCTCGGACAGGCAGAAATTCACGCCTTCGGCGGCCACCACGATGTCGCATGCCGCCACCAGGCCCATGCCGCCGGCGTAGCAGTCGCCCTGCACTTTGGCCACCACCGGTTTCGGGCTGAAGTAGATGGTGCGCAGCATGTCGGCCAGGCGCAGCGCGTCGGCTTCGTTTTCGGCCGCGGAGTAGCCGGCCATCTTCTTCATCCAGTTCAGGTCGGCGCCGGCGCAGAAGGCGGGGCCGTTGGCGGCCAGCACGATGGCGCGCACGTCCTTGTCCTGGCTGGCTTCGTCGAAAGCCATGGTCAGATCGGCGATGGACGTCTCGTTGAAGGCGTTGCGCACGTCCGGGCGGTTGAGCGTGATGGTCGCGACCTTGGCGGCGACGGTAATCTCGAGGGTGTCGTAGGTGTCCATGTGTTTTCTCCCTTACATCCTGAATACGCCAAACTTCGTGTCTTCGATCGGCGCATTCAGCGCGGCGGACAGGCCCAGGCCCAGCACCATGCGCGTATCGGCCGGATCGATCACGCCGTCGTCCCACAGGCGCGCGCTGGCATAATATGGGTGGCCCTGGTGCTCGTACTGGTCCTTGATCGGCTGCTTGAATGCTGCTTCCTCTTCCGCCGACCACTGGCCGCCCTTGCCCTCGATGCCGTCGCGCTTGACGGTGGCCAGCACCGAGGCTGCCTGGTCGCCGCCCATCACCGAGATGCGCGCGTTCGGCCACATCCACAGGAAGCGCGGCGAGAACGCGCGGCCGCACATGCCGTAGTTGCCGGCGCCGAAGGAGCCGCCGATGATCACGGTGAACTTCGGCACCGAGGCCGTCGCCACCGCGGTGACCATCTTGGCGCCGTTGCGGGCGATGCCTTCGTTTTCGTACTTGCGGCCGACCATGAAGCCGGTGATGTTCTGCAGGAACACCAGCGGAATCTTGCGCTGGCAGCACAGCTCGATGAAGTGGGTGCCTTTCAGCGCCGACTCCGAGAACAGGATGCCGTTGTTGGCGATGATCCCGACCTTCATGCCGAAGATGTGGGCGAAGCCGCACACCAGCGTGGTGCCGTAGCGTGCCTTGAATTCGTCGAAGGCGCTGTCGTCGACGATACGGGCGATCACCTCACGCACATCGAAGGGTTTGCGGGTGTCGACCGGAATCACGCCGTACAGTTCTTCGGCGGCGTACCTGGGTTCGATAGCCTCGCGCAGCGCACCCTGCACTGGTTTGACGCGGTTCAGGTTGGAGACGATCGTCCGTGCCAGCGACAGCGCGTGGGTGTCGTCCTGCGCCAGGTGGTCGGCCACGCCGGACAATCGCGTGTGGACGTCGCCGCCGCCCAGGTCTTCGGCCGTGACCACCTCGCCGGTGGCCGCCTTCACCAGCGGCGGACCGCCCAGGAAGATCGTGCCTTGCTCCTTGACGATGATCGATTCGTCGCTCATCGCCGGCACGTAGGCGCCGCCGGCGGTGCACGAACCCATCACCACGGCAATCTGCGGGATGCCTTTGCTTGAGAGATTCGCCTGGTTATAGAAGATGCGGCCGAAGTGGTCGCGGTCGGGGAAGACATCGTCCTGGTTCGGCAGGTTGGCGCCGCCCGAGTCGACCAGGTAGATGCACGGCAAATTGTTCTGCTCGGCGATCTCCTGGGCGCGCAGGTGTTTTTTGACCGTCATCGGGTAATAGGTGCCGCCCTTGACGGTCGCGTCGTTGCACACGATCACGCATTCCTGGCCGGCGACGCGGCCGATGCCGGTGATGATGCCGGCCGCAGGCGCCGCACCGTCGTACATCTCGTAGGCCGCCAGCTGGGAAAACTCGAGGAAGGGTGTGCCGGGATCGAGCAGCATCTGCACCCGGCCGCGCGGCAGCAGTTTGCCGCGGGCGACGTGTTTGGCACTGGCCGCTTCGCCGCCGCCCTGGGCGATGGCGGCAACTTTCGCGCGCAGGTCGTCGACCACGGCATGCATGGCGGCGGCGTTGGCTTTGAAATCCTCGCCGCGCGGGTTGAGTTTTGATTCGATCTGGGGCATTGCGTCTCCTGCGTTTTTATTCGGGGAAACTGCCGTCCAGGTAGAACCAACGCATCTTGCCGCCAACGGCAGGGTCCGGCTCGCGCACGAAGTTGCTGATTTCGTGCAGGCGCTGCGCGCGGCCGCTCCCCGCTACCTTGAAGCGGGCGACGAATTCGACGGTGTCCTGGTCTGGATTGTCCGGCAGGTCTACTTTACGTTGACGTAAACGTAAAGCAGATTTTATCTCAAGTCCGAGCCATTGAATCTTTTCATTTTTGTCGACAATCGGCTCGGCCGGCCGGGTGCTCGGGTGCCAGGTGGCGCGCAGGTAGTCTTCCTGCTGCATCGTGTAGGCGGTGTAGCGGGAACGCATCAGGGCTTCGGCCGTTGGCGGCAGCCCGGCGCCGGCGATGTAGGGGCCGCAGCAGCGCAGGATGGGGGAGCCGCTGCCGCACGGGCAGGATGGGGTGGAGGCGCGGGTAGACATGGCGGCAATTATCCGCCATTTCGTGTGCCTGAGTCAGGCACATGGGATTTTCAGAATCGGCCTGATAACGTCATGTTGAAAGCATTTGGTGCAACTTCGGCTAAAGATTGCTGAACATAAATAAAACGGTCGGCAAATAAATCGGAATTTTCAAGCGAGGGTCAACCCTTCCAGGGTAAACGGCGCCTGGCGCCCCCGCATCAAATCCGCCAGCAGACTGGCCGTCCCGCAGGCAAACGTAAAACCCAGCGGCCCGTGCCCCACGTTGAGCCACAGGTTCGGGTACGGCGTCGGCCCGACGATGGGCGCGCTGTTCGGCGTTGCCGGCCGCAAGCCGGCCCAGGGCGTGAGCTTATTGTAGTCGGCCGCACGCGGCATGGTCTCGCGCACCTGGCGCGTGAGCGCCGCCAGCCGGCGCGTGTCCAGGCTGACATCCTCGCCGACCATGTCGACCATCGCCGCCACCCGCAACTGGTCGCCGATGCGCGCATACAGCACCTTGCGTTCGAAGTCGGTGACGCTGATCCCGGGCGCGACGTCGTCCCGGCGGATCGGCGCACTGAGGCTGTAGCCTTTCAGCGGATACAGCGGCAGCGCGATGCCGGCGCTCAGCGCCAGCGTGCGGCTCTGCATGCCGGCGGCCAGCACGTAGGCATCGGCGGAAAGCAGGCCGGCGCTGGTGTCCAGGCCGGTCACGCGGCCGCCGGCGGTGACCATGCGCGACGCCTCGCCCCGGATAAAACCCTGGAAGCGCGGATGCCCACGCACGCGTTCGGCCAGCGCCACGCAAAAGGCGTAGCAGTCGGCCACCGCTTCGCCACTGTTATAGATGCCGCCGGCCAGCCGCTCTTCCATCGCCGCCAGCGCCGGTTCGCGCGCCACGCAGTCGGCCGCGCTCCAGACCCGGGGCGCACCGGTGTTGTCCGCCGCAGCCGGAGAAGCCGCGGCGGCCGACTTTGCGATGGCGGCTTCAAACGCCTTGCGGCTGCGGTAGACCACCAGCTTGCCGGCATCGCGCCACCCGAATTCGCCGGGCGGCACCGTCGGCGCCAGCTGCGCCATGCCGCGCCGCGACAGTTCGCCCAGCTGCAGCAGCTTATGGGTCGTCCTGCGGTTGGCATCGGCCCGGCAGTTGGCAAGAAATGCCGCCAGCCAGCGCCATTGATGCAAATCGGCCTGCGGGCGCAGGCGCAGCGGCCCGTGTTCCTGGAACAGCCACTGCAGCGCCTTCAGCGGTACCCCGGCATCGGCCAGCGGAGACACGTAGCGATAGCTCAGCTGGCCGCCATTGGCGTAGCTGGTACCGGTGCCCACCTGCGCCGCGCGCTCGAGCAGCGTGACCCGGTAACCCGCCTCCAGCAGCCACCAGGCCGAGGTCAGGCCCACCACGCCGGCACCGATCACGATGATTTGTTGCATCAGGCACACCATTAAACATTCACATGACCCGGGAGCTTAAGGGGACGGCAGCGCGCTCCGCCAATGAATGTAGCAAAGGCAGGCATAACCCGCGTTCATGTTTGATGTACGAACGGCTGCCCATTCCGGTAGTGCGTATCATGCAAAGAAGATACGGGCTGCGCGCTATGTCGACACAGTGGTTCCGCATAACTTTTTGGCATTAGGGCGCACTATCCTTTCATGACAGGCTGTTGCACATCGGTATTACACTGGTCATATCATGCTGAACACTGAGACACCCGCCGCCCAACATCCCTCCCTCGACCAATACCCGACCGCCGAACTGGTCAACGTGCTGGTCGGCGACCAGTTCCGGGCCGTCGAGGCCGTGTGTGCCGCCGGACCACGCATCGCTGCCGCCGTCACCGCCGCGCTGCCGCGCATGGAAGCCGGCGGGCGCCTGGTGTATGTCGGCGCCGGCACCTCGGGCCGGCTGGGCGTGCTGGACAGCGTGGAACTGTATCCCACCTTTTCCTGGCCGCACGAGCGTGCCGTGGCGCTGCTGGCCGGCGGCAGGGAGGCGATGTTCGTCGCCGTCGAGGGCGCGGAAGACGACAGCGAGCAGGGCGCGCGCGACATCGGCCGGATCGCCGTCGGCAGCAAGGACGTGGTGCTCCTGATCGCGGCCTCGGGCAGCACGCCCTACGTACTGGGCGCCCTGCGCGCCGCGCGTGCCGCCGGAGCGCTGACGGTCGGTTTCGCCAACAATCCGGACGCCCCGGTTGCCCGTGAGGCGGAAATCGGCGTCACCCTCGACACCGGCCCGGAAGCGATCTCCGGCAGCACCCGGCTGAAGGCGGGTACCTCGCAAAAGATCGCCCTGAACACGTTTTCAAGCGCATTGATGGTGCGTTTGAACAAGGTTTATGGCAACCTGATGGTAGACTTGAAGGCGACCAACGCCAAGCTGGTGCGGCGCGCAGTCCGGTTGACGATGTTTGCCACCGGCGCCGGCGAGGACGACGCGCGTGCGGTGCTGGAACAGTGCGGCTTCCACGTCAAGGTCGCGATCGTGGCCTTATCCAGGAATATCCAGGTCGAGCAGGCGCGCGCCTTGCTGGAGACGACGGGCGGCAGCGTGCGGGCCTCACTGGCCGCCTGACCGCCTGAATCGTCTCCGGGGCGCGTGGTCCCCGCCCGACCACGAAAGAGTTATGCATAAATCGCAAGCAAAGAACCCGTGGCTGTGGGTGCCCTCGCTCTACTTCGGCCAGGCGATCCCCTATATCGTCGCCAACAACCTGTCCGTCGTGATGTACAAGGACATGGGCGTGTCCAACACCGACATCGCCTTCTATACCAGCCTGCTGTACTTACCCTGGGTGATCAAACCCCTGTGGTCGCCGCTGGTCGACCTGAACGGCACCAAGCGCGGCTGGACCGTCTCCCTGCAGCTGGTGCTGGCCGCCGCCCTCGGCGCGGTCGGGGCGACGCTCCATTTGCCTGCCTATTTCATGGTCAGCCTGGCCGTGATGTGGGTCATGGCTTTTGCTTCGGCCACGCACGACATCTCGGCCGACGGCTTCTACATGCTCGGCCTGCGCCAGCAGCAGCAGGCGTCGCTGGTCGGCGTGCGTTCCACCTTCTACCGCCTGGCGACGCTGGCCGGACAGGGGCCGCTGGTGGTGCTGGCCGGGCTGCTGGCGGTGTCGCTGGGCGACGTGCGCCAGGCCTGGGCCATCGTGTTCTTCGTGCTGGCCGGCCTGTTCTTCGCTTTCTTTGCCTGGCACCAGAAGATCCTGCCGCGGCCGGAGGCCGACCACGGGGCGCCAGCGGGCGGCAACGTGCTGGAAGGCTTCGGCAAGACCTTCGCCACCTTCTTCGCCAAGCGCGACATCTGGCTGATCCTCGGTTTCATTCTGACCTTCCGCCTGGGCGAGGCCCAGCTGCTGAAACTGATCGCGCCCTTCCTGAAGGACCCGCTGGCCAAGGGCGGCCTGGGCCTGAGCACCGTGCAGTACGGCCTGGCCTACGGCACCATCGGCATCATCGCACTGACCATTGGCGGCCTGTGCGGCGGCTGGCTGATCTCGCGCCTGGGCCTGAAGCGCTGCCTGTGGCTGATGGTGTTCGCGGTGCATTTGCCCGACCTGGTGTTCGTGTATTTATCCCAGGTGCAACCGCAGAACTTCGGTGTGATCTGCGGCTTCCTGGCGATCGAGCAGTTTGGCTACGGTTTCGGCTTCACGGCGATGATGATGTACATGATCATGGTGGCCGACGGCCCCTATAAAACCGCGCATTACGCGATCTGCACCGGGCTGATGGCGCTGGGGATGATGGTGCCGGGGATGTGGAGCGGGAAGCTGCAGGAGATGATCGGCTACCAGCATTTCTTCGTGTGGACCTGTCTGGCGACGATTCCGGCGTTTATCATGGCGGCGCTGGTGAAAATAGATCCGGATTTCGGTAAGAAGTAAGCGGGAAGAAGTAAGTACAGGAGCGAAGTGGTCTTGGAACTCGATCAGAAACAAAAACAACGACGCGCATTCGCACTGGCCGGCGTGGCCGGTGCGATGGCTATGAGCGGCCTGTTCTCGGCCTGTACCTCGACCCAGCCCGGGATTGCCCCGGTCGTGACGGGCGGCGGCACTGCCGGCGGCGATGCGCCGCCGGCACCGCGCGAATTCCGCGCCGCCTGGGTGTCGACGGTCGCCAACATCGATTGGCCCAGCAAGCCGAACCTCAACGCGGAAAAGCAGCAGGCGGAGGCCATCGCCATCCTGGATCGCGCCAAGGCCCTGAACCTGAATGCGATCGTGCTGCAGGTGCGGCCGTCGGCCGACGCCATCTACCCGTCGAAACTGGAGCCGTGGTCGGAATACCTGACCGGGCTGCAGGGCCAGGCGCCGCAGCCCTGGTACGACCCATTGAAATTCTGGATCACGCAGGCGCACGCGCGCGGACTCGAACTGCACGCCTGGTTCAACCCCTACCGCGCGCGCAACAACGGTGCCCGTTCGCCGGCGGCGCCGAACCACATCACGCGCACCAATCCGGCTGCGGTGAAAAGCTACGGTAAATACCTGTGGATGGATCCGGGCGAGGACAGCGCCGTGAAGCAGACGCTGGACGTGGTGCTGGACGTGGTGCGCCGCTACGACATCGACGGCGTCCACATCGACGATTATTTTTATCCGTACCCGATCGAGGCGCCCAGCGCCACCGGCGCCGAAGGCCTGGCCCTGGAAGGCAGGATCGGCAAGGGTGAATTGGACTTCCCGGATGGCCCGTCCTGGCAGCGCTATGTGAGCGGTGGCGGCAAGCTCGATCGCGCCGGCTGGCGCCGCCAGAACGTGAACAGGTTGATCGCCGCGCTGTACGAAGAAATCCACCGCGAAAAGAGCTGGGTGCGCTTCGGCATCAGCCCCTTCGGCATCGGCCGTCCGGACCGGCGCCCGCAGGGCATCAACGGTTTTTCGCAGTACGACAAGCTGTATGCGGATGCCGAGACCTGGCTGCAAAATGGCTGGCTCGATTACTTCACGCCGCAGCTGTACTGGCCGATCCGCCAGCCGGGCCAGGCCTACGGTACGCTGCTCGATTACTGGGTCACGCAGAACACCCGTGGCCGCCACCTGTGGCCGGGCCTGTTCACCAGCCGCATCGGCGCGCCGACCAGGGAATACCAGCCGCAGGAAATCATCGAACAGATCGGCGTGACGCGTTCGCGCCCGCATGCCGGCGGCCACGTGCACTTCAGCATGGTCGCGCTGATGCAGAACCGCAAGGGCATCAGCGACCAGCTGCGCGCCGGCTGTTACTCCTCGCCGGCGCTGGTGCCGGCCACGCCCTGGCTCGGCAATGCCGTGCCGGGCACGCCTTCGGTTGCCGCCGTCCGCAAGGGCAATGCCGTGCTGCTGAAGCTGGCTGCCGGCGCTTCCAACGCGACCTATGCGATCTGGTCGCGCTACGGCAGCCAGTGGCGCTTTGCGGTGGCGCCGGCCTCGCGCGTGGACTGGTCGGTGCCGGACGATGCCAAACTGGGACCGGCCGATACCGTGATCGTCAGCGCGGTCGATCGCCTCGGCAACGAAAGCGCACGCGTGCAGGCCTGGCGCAAGGCATAAGTTTTGATGGTTCATGCGCATGGAATGGACTGGACGGCGTACACTTCGCTTCGATCATGATCCATTCACAACACGCACAGGACACCGGGTTGACGGCTGAGTTCGGTCTCGGCATCGACGCCGGCGGCACCGAGACCCGCTGGGCGCTCGCCGCAAGCGACGGCGCCATCGTGGCCGAAGGCACGGTGGCCGGCCTGTCCGCGCTGCAGATGAGTACGCAGGAAGGCCGCGATGCCGTGCACGCCACCTTCGCCGCATTGGCGGTGGCGGTGCTGCCGCATGGTGCGCCGGCACGCGTCTGGGCAGGCCTCACCGGCTTTGGCGGCGACAGCGAGCTGTTACAGCGCTGGCTGGCCGAGCTGCTGCACCTGGCGCCGCCGGCGATCCACTTCTGCAGCGACATCGAAATCGCCTACCGCGCCAGCTTCGAGCCCGGCCAGGGTTACCTGGTCTACGCCGGCACCGGCTCGATCGGCGCCTACATCGACGCCGATGGCCGGTTTCACCGCGCCGGCGGACGCGGCGTGGTGCTGGACGATGGCGGCGGCGGCTTCTGGATCGCGCGCGAAGCGATGCGCCACATCTGGCGCAACGAGGACGAGCGTCCCGGCGCCTGGCGCGCATCGCCGATGGCGCAGGCGGTATTCGACTATGTCGGCGGCGACGACTGGTCATTTTCGCGCCAGTTCATCTATGGCCAGGAACGCGGCGCCGTCGGCAAGCTGGCACTGGCGGTGGCCGCCAGCGCCGGCGATGGCCAAAGCGGCGACCCGGTCGCGCAAGGCATCCTGCGAGAGGCCGGGCGCGAGCTGGCGCGCCTGGCCAGGGCCCTGGTCGACCGCTTCGGCCCGCGCCCGGTGGCGGTGTCCGGACGCGCGGCCGCGCTGCATCCGCTCATCGTCGAGACAATGCGCGCGGCCTTGCAGGATGTGCTGACTGCGGATACCTCGCTGACCCAGACCGCCGGCAGCGCCCACCATGCGGCCGCGCGCATGGCACTCACTCCAATTAACAACAATACCAACAAGCCATGAAAATTTTCGTTGCCACCTTGCTGCTCGCCCTGCTGGCCGGCTGCGCCACGCCGCCCTCCGGTCCGCAATACGACCGCAGCTACACCGCCAAGGGCCAGGCCAGCCGCGCGCGCTTCCTGGTGCTGCACTACACCGTCGGCAATCGCGATTCCTCGCTCACCACGCTGACCCAGCAGGAAGTCAGCGCGCATTACCTGGTCACCGACGACCCGGTCCCGCACATCTACAACCTGGTCGACGAAAAGAACGCGGCCTGGCACGCGGG
>Ga0308160_10002843_pt1 | contig 20208 bp, 15 predicted proteins | sample PhyFR1_FD_201036 | JGI IMG/M metagenome (GOLD analysis project Ga0308160, IMG submission 201036) | Phyllosphere microbial communities from UC Gill Tract Community Farm, Albany, California, United States - DLSLF.R1 | ecosystem: Host-associated > Plants > Phyllosphere > Unclassified | place: USA...
TTCTCGGCCTCGCCGCCGCTGCGCGCGCGATATTCGAAGGTGCCGGCGGCCAGCCCGCGCTCGGACACCACCACCCGGTGCGGGATGCCGATCAGTTCGATATCGGCGAACATCGCGCCGGCGCGCAGGCCGCGATCGTCGAGCGCGGCGTCCAGGCCGGCCTGCTGCAGTTCGGCCAGCAGCGCCTCGCCGGCCGCGTCGATCGCCGGATCGCGCTTGGGATTGATCACGCACACCGCCACCGACCACGGCGCCATCGGCTGCGGCCAGCGGATGCCCGCCTCGTCGTGGTTCTGCTCGATCGCCGCGGCGACGATGCGCGAAATGCCGATGCCGTAGCAGCCCATCGCCATCGCCACGGTCTTGCCGTTCTCGTCCAGCACGGTGGCGTCCAGCGCCTGCGCATACTGCCGGCCGAGCTGGAACACATGGCCGACCTCGATGCCGCGCGCCAGGCGGATCTCGCCGCCGTCGTGGGCGCGCTCGCCCTCGACCACGTTGCGCAGGTCGGCCACGGTGTCCGGCTCGGGCAGGTCGCGGCCCCAGTTCACCCCGGCCAGATGGAAGCCGGCTTCGTTGGCGCCGACCACGAAATCGGCCATCGCCGCCACGTCGCGGTCGGCGACCACGCGGATCGGCTGGCTGGGGTTCAGCGGCCCGAGGAAGCCCGGTTCGCTGCCCAGGTGGGCGCGGATCTCGGCCTCGTTGGCCATGCGGTAGCCGGCCAGGCCGGCGACCTTGCTCAGCTTGATCTCGTTGACCGCGTGATCGCCGCGTACCAGCGCCAGCACGAACGCGTCGCCGGCCATCACCGCGACCGACTTGACCGTGCGCTGCAGCGCGATGCCGAGCAATTCGGCCACGGCCTCGCAGGTCTTCTGGGTGGGCGTGGCGACCTTGTGCAGCTCTTCCTGCGCCGCCGCGCGCGGCGCCGGGTCGGCGGCGACCGCAGTCTCGACATTGGCCGCGTAGTCCGAACCGGTGGAGAACGCCAGCGAATCCTCGCCGGACTCGGCCAGCACGTGGAATTCCTGCGAAGCATCGCCGCCGATGTCGCCGGAATCGGCCTGCACCGCGCGGAACTGCAGACCCAGGCGGGTGAAGATGCGGCTGTAGGCCGCCTTCATGTTCTCGTATTCGCGGGCCAGGTCCTCGTCGCTCACATGGAACGAATAGGCGTCCTTCATCAGGAACTCGCGCGCCCGCATCACCCCGAAGCGCGGCCGGATCTCGTCACGGAACTTGGTCTGGATCTGGTAGAAATTGACCGGCAACTGCTTGTAGCTGCTCAGCTCCTGGCGCGCGAAGTCGGCGGCGGCCTCCTCGGCGGTGGGGCTGTAGCAGTATTCCTGCTCCTTGCGGTCCTTCATCCGCAGCATCAGGCCGCCGAACTTCTTCCAGCGCCCGGTGGCTTCCCACAGTTCGCGCGGCTGGATGGTCGGGAACAGCACTTCCACCGCGCCGGCGCGGTTCATTTCCTCGCGCACCACCGCTTCCACCTTGCGCAGCACGCGCAGACCCAGCGGCGACCAGGTGTACAGGCCGGAGGCGAGCTTGCGGATCATGCCGGCGCGCAGCATCAGCCGGTGACTGACCAGTTCGGCGTCGGCCGGGGTTTCCTTGGTGGTGTGCAGGTGGAACTGGGAAAGGCGCATCGAGGGGCTTCGCTAACGGCGGGCGCCCATTTTGCCAGTCATTGCCGGCGCTGCGGGGATGTGCGGCGGCCCGTGCCGCGCCTGTGCCGCCGCGTCGCGCTCACTCCGCGGCGGCGGGCGGCGCGCAATAGGCCTTGATCGCGGCCTCGGCCAGGCCCTTCTGCGCGTCGCGCTGGGCCTCGTCCAGTTCCCCGTCCGGCTTGCCGTCGCCGTCGCGGTCGGTCATCACCTTGCCCGGCTTGCCGAGGATGTCCAGGTTCTTGCGCGCGCTCAGGCAGTTGGCGTTCTCCGCCGGGGCGGCGGCTTCGGTGGCCTCGGCCGGGGCGCCGCCGTGGCTGTCGACCCGCCGCGCCTGGTACTTGCCGCCGGGCGGCGGGCTCTGCGAATAGTGGGTGACGCCCTGCGCATCCTTCCATTGGTACAGGGTGGCGGCGCCGGCCACGCCGCTGGCGGTGAGCAGGCACAGGCAGCAAAGCCGGGTCAGGGCGCGCATCACGTTCTCCAGGGGTACGGGCGAGGGCCGATTGCAGCACCCGCCGTCGGGCCTGGCAAGTCGATTAAACTGCCGGACATGGACCCATCCCGACCGCCTCCCCGTTCGCGCACCATCTATCTGCTGCCGAACCTGTTCACCACCGCCGGCCTGTTCTCCGGTTTCTACGCCATCATCGCCGCCGCCAACGGCCAGTTCGTGCACGCCAGCGTGGCGGTGTTCGTCGCCGCGGTGATGGACGGGCTGGACGGGCGGGTGGCCCGGCTGACCGGCACCAGCAGCGAATTCGGCGTGCAGTACGACTCGCTGGCCGACCTGGTCAGCTTCGGCATGGCCCCGGCGCTGGTGATGTACCACTGGTCGCTGTCGGCGCTGAAGTTCGACGGCAGCGTGATGGGCCGGGTCGGCTGGTCGGTGGCGTTCCTGTACGCGGCCTGCGCCGCGTTGCGCCTTGCCCGCTTCAACACCCAGGTCGGCACCGTCGACAAGCGCTGGTTCGTCGGCCTGGCCAGTCCGGCCGCGGCGGGGCTGATGATGGCCTTCGTGTGGGCCTTCGCCGACGGCAACCTCGGCTGGGACGGCGAGCAACTGCGCTACGTGGCGCTGGGCGTGACCGTGGTCGCGGCGCTGCTGATGGTCAGCCGGATCCGTTTCTGGAGCTTCAAGGGCGGCGCCGCCAAAGGCCCGCGCGCCGACCGCGTGCCGTTCCTGATGCTGGTGCTGGCGCCGGTGGTGATCGCGGTACTGGTCATCGACCTGTCGCGCGCGCTGCTGGCGATCGGCGTGCTGTACGCCTTGTCCGGTCCCTGTTACTGGCTATGGCGGCGCTGGCGCAAGCTGCCGGACGCGACGTGAGCGAGGCGATGTCCAGCGCGGCGCCGTTGTGGTCGGCCGAGCAGCACGGCTGGCTGCAGGCGTTGGGCCATACGCTCTATGTGGGTGCCGACGCCGACGCCGGCGCGGTGGTCGCGCAGCCGGCGCCGGCCGAGGAGCGCGATGTTCCTGCTGCCGACGCGGCTGCGCCTGCGACGGTGTCCGCGCACGCAGCACCGGCGTACGCGCCGCGCGCCACAGCGCCTGCGCCCGCGGAGCCGTCGCCGCGCGGCCGCGCGCCGGCCGCGCCTGTGGACTATCCGGAGCCGCAACGCGCCGCGCCTGCGTCGGCTGCGCGCCGCGCCGGTCTGCGGCTGCCCGATCGGCTGCAGATCGCGTTGTTGCGCGCCTCCGGGCGCAATCCGAACGATCCGGCCACGCAGGCGTTGATGGCGACCTGGCCGCTGGCCGAGCTGCGCGGCAATGCCGCCGCCAAGCGCGCGCTGTGGCCGCAGCTGCGCGCGCTGCGCAAGCAGGCGTCGCGGTGAGCGCGCTGGGGACGGCGTCCTCGCCGGCGGCGGCGACGCTGCGCACGTTGCGCGAGACCGACCTGGACACGGTGATGGAGATCGAGCGCCGCGCCTATCCGTTCCCGTGGACGCGCGGCATCTTCCGCGACTGCCTGCAGGCCGGCTATCCGGGCTGGGTGCTGCTGGAACAGGGCCAGATCGTCGGCTACGGCGTGATCAGCGTCGCCGCCGACGAGGCGCACATCCTCAACGTCTGCGTCGCGCCGGAACGGCAATCGCGCGGCTACGGCCGCCTGCTGCTGCGCGCCCTGATCAAGTACGGCGCCGACCTGGGCGCGCGCCGCGTGTTCCTGGAAGTGCGTCCGTCCAATCCCAGCGCGATCGCGCTGTACCACAGTGAAGGCTTCAACGAGATCGGCCGCCGCCCGCGCTACTACCCGGCGGCGAACGGCCGCGAGGACGCGCTGGTGATGGCGATCGAACTGTTCTTCGAAGGCATGTCATAGCGCCAGACGGCGTGCCGCCGGCACCGCGCCGGCGAGGGTTTCTGCCTGCTTCGCCGTTTTTCGTGGCGAGTCGTTTTCCTTCTCGATAAATGGGTTGCAGGGTGAAGTGTTGCGGCGCTGAGCGCTGAGCGCTGAGCGCTGAGCGGCGTTGGGCGCATGCGCTGTCCGGTTCGCGCCCTTTCGAGCATCCGACGTCGCCGCCTCGCGGTGCATCCACTACATGCGATCGCGCTGCTGGCAGCGCCGGGGCTGCATTTTCCCAAGGTCTACTGGAGTGTGCGGCGCGTCTGCGCAATGTCGCGACTTGTCGTCGGGACAGCGTTGTTGTCCTGCAGCGGTAGCGTGCGTATCGGGCGCATTGCGAACGCAGTTTGTTAGATGCCGTCCCCATATCGCAGCGCTGGATCCGCGCGCACCGCATTTGTCTCTTCACAAGCCGAACGCGCTCCCTACAGTGCGCGCCTCTTCGGCGCTGCCCTGTGCGATGGCATCTAGCGCAGTTGTCCGAGGGGACAGCGAATGCGCTCGCGCTGCCGTGTTTTCCGCCTGCGGAAAACGCCGCGCCTGCGACGACTCCACCCATGCTTACGAGGTTCCAGGATGAAGACACAGTCACTCATCGCATCCCCGCGCACGCTCACCCATGCGATTGCGCTTGCAGTCTGTCTGGCGGGCGCGACCGGCAGCGCCTACGCCGATGCCAGCCTGGAGGTCGCCAGTACCGGGTGGGCGACGCAGAACGGCGGCACCAAGGGCGGTTCCAAGGCCGCCGCGGCCAACGTCTACAGCGTCAGCACCGCCGCGCAGCTGAAGACCGCGCTGAAGGCCAGCGTCGGCAGCAACGGCCGCATCATCAAGATCACCGGCATCATCGACGTCAGCGAAGGCACGCCGTACAGCACAACCGCGGACATGAAGAGCCGCGCGCGCCTGGACGTCCCCACCAAGACCACGCTGATCGGCGTCGGTTCCAATGCGCAGATCCGCGAGGGCTATCTGTACGTCAAGGCCAACGACGTGATCATCCGCAATCTGACCATCGAGAATCCGTGGGATCCGCAGCCGGTGTGGGATCCGGACGACGGCGACCAAGGCAACTGGAACTCCGAGTACGACGGCCTGACCATCGAAGGCGCCAGCAACGTGTGGGTGGACCATGTCACCTTCACCGACGGGCGCCGCACCGACGACCAGAACGGCACCGCCAACGGCCGCCCCAAGCAGCATCACGACGGCGCGCTGGACGTCAAGAAAGGCGCCAACTACGTGACGATCTCCTACTCGGCGTTCAAGTCGCACGAGAAGAACAACCTGATCGGCTCCAGCGACAGCGCCTCCAGTACCGACAGCGGCAAGCTGAAGGTGACCATCCACAACACGCTGTTCGAGAACATCTCCGCGCGCGCGCCGCGGGTGCGCTTCGGCCAGGTGCACATGTACAACAACTACCACGTCGGCAGCACCAGCAACGCGGTGTATCCGTTCTCGTATGCGCACGGCGTCGGCAAGGAATCGAAGATCTTCTCCGAGAACAACGCCTTCGACATCGCCGGGGTCAGCAGCTGCGACAAGATCGCCGCCAACTACGGCGGCAGCGTGTATCGCGATTTCGGCTCGCTGCTCAACGGCAAGGCGCTGACCTGCTCGTGGAACAACAACATCGGCTGGACGCCGCCGTACACCTATTCGCTGTTGCCGGCGAACCAGGTGGCGAACGACGTCAAGTCCAAGGCGGGCGCCGGCAAGCTCTGAGTGTTGCAGGCCGCCGCCCGCGATGCCGGGCGGCGGTCGATTGTCGTGTCGCGGAATTCCCGCTACAGCCAGCGGCGCACGCGCCGGCAATAATCCGCGTAATCGGTGCTGAAGCGTACGCGTAATGCCGCTTCTTCGCGCGGAATCTGCACACGATCGATGTACAGCAGATAGAACGCCAGAGAAAGACCTGCGGCCGGATGGCCGAGGCTCATCATCCAGCCCAGCAGGATCAGCGCGTGTCCCAGGTACATGGGGTTGCGCGAATAGCGATGCAGCCCGGATTGCACCAAGGCGCTGGCGCGCTGCGGATGCAGCGGATTGACCGTGGTTCCGGCGCGGCGAAAATGCAGCTTGGGCGCCACGTTGGCGACCGTTCCGGCAACGATTACCGCTGCGCCCAGCGGGCGTTGACCCGGCAGGAGCAACGTCGCCGCCGGCCAGGCATGTGCGGCACCCCATGCACACAGCGCGCCGGCGACCACGATCAGCGGCGGCGGCACGCGCAGCTTCATGCGCTTGGGGTTGTCCGCGACTTACAGCTTGGCGCGCTGCTCGCGCAGGCCGGCCAGCTGCGTGGTCCAGTCGGCCAGGCGTGCGCGTTCCTGCTCGACCACCGCCGCCGGTGCGTTCTGCACGAAGGTGGCGTTGCCGAGCTTGCCGGTGCACTTGCCGATCTCCGCGTCCACGCGCTTGATCTCCTTGTCCAGGCGGGTGCGCTCGGCATCCAGGTCGACCAGGCCTTCCAGCGGCACCAGCAGCCGCAGCTCGCCGACGATCGCCGCGGCGGCCGGCGGTGCGTCCTGCGCCGCGTCCAGCCACTGGATCGCCTCCAGCCGCAGCAGGAACTTCAGCTGCGAGGCGAAGCGTTCCACCCGCGCGCGGTCCTCGGCGTGGCCGCCCTGCAGCAGCAGCGGCACCAGCTTGGACGGCGGCACGTTGAGTTCGCTGCGTACCCGGCGCAGCGCCGAGACCATGGCCTTGAGCCATTCGATGTCGGCTTCGGCGCCGGCGTAGGCGCTCACGTCCAGGTCGCCGGCGCGCGGATACGGCTGCAGCGAGACGGTCGGCGCGGCGATGCCCAGGCGTGGCGCCACCTGCTGCCACAGTTCCTCGGTGACGAACGGGGTCAGCGGATGCAGCAGGCGCAGCAGCGTCTCCAGCACCTGCAGCAGGGTATGGCGGGTGCTGTCGGCGGCCGCGGCATCGTCGCCGTTCAAGGCCGGCTTGGCCAGCTCCAGGAACCAGTCGCAGAACTCGTTCCAGGCGAACTCGTACAGCGACTGCGCGAGCAGGTCGAAGCGGTAGGCGGCGTAGTGCGCCTGCGCTTCGGCACTGACCTTGTCCAGCCGCACCAGGATCCACTTTTCGGCATCGGTGACAGGCGCGTGCTTGCCCGTAGCCTGATGCAAAGCGGTGTCCGCATGGTTCGCCATCTGGGCGCGTGGCGACGCGTTTGTCGCCGCCGCCGCCGCGGGATCCTCGGGGCGCGTATTCATCAGCACGAAGCGGCTGGCATTCCACAACTTGTTGCAGAAATTCTTGTAGCCCTCGGCGCGGCCCAGGTCGAACTTGATGTCGCGGCCGTGGCCGGCCAGCGCGGCGATGGTGAAGCGCAGCGCGTCGGCGCCGTGGGCGATGATGCCCTCGGGGAATTCCTTGCGCGTGGCCTTCTCGATCTTCGGGGCGTCCTTGGGCTTCATCAGCCCGGTGGTGCGCTTGGCGACCAGGTCCTCGATGCTGATGCCGTCGATGATGTCCAGCGGGTCGAGCACGTTGCCCTTGGACTTGGACATCTTCTGCCCGTCCTTGTCGCGGATCAGGCCGGTGATGTACACGTCGCGGAACGGCACCTGGCCGGTGAAGCTGTCGGTGGCCATGATCATCCGCGCCACCCAGAAGAAGATGATGTCGAAGCCGGTGACCAGCACGCTCGACGGCAGATAGCGATCGAAGCCGCGCTCGGCCATCGCCTGCGGATCGGGCCAGCCCATCGTCGAGAACGGCCACAGCTGCGAGGAGAACCAGGTCTCCAGCACGTCGCTGTCCTGATGCAGGGCGATGTCGGCGCCGAGGCCGTTCTTGGCGCGCGCCTCGGCCTCGTCGCGGCCGACGTAGCAAGTGCCGTTGTCGTCGAACCACGCCGGAATGCGGTGGCCCCACCACAGCTGGCGGCTGATGCACCAGTCCTGGATGTTCTCCATCCAGTGGCGATAGGTGTTGATCCAGTTCGGCGGCACGAACTTGACCTGGCCCGACTCGACCAGTTCCAGGCCGCGTTTGGCCAGCGCGTCCATCTTCACAAACCACTGGTCGGTGAGGTAGGGCTCGATTACCTGACCGGTGCGGTCGCCGCGCGGCACCTGCAGCTTGTGCGGCTTGGTCTCGACCAGGATGCCGAGGTCTTCCAGGTCGGCGAGCACTGCCTTGCGCGCGTCGTAGCGGTCCAGGCCACGGTACTTCTGCGGCGCGTTGTCGTTGATCGCCGCGGTCGGGGTGAACAGGTTGATCATCGGCAGGCTGTGGCGCACGCCGACCTGGTAATCGTTGAAGTCGTGCGCCGGCGTCACCTTGACCACGCCGGTACCGAACGCGCGGTCCACGTAGTCGTCGCCGATCACCGGCACCTGGCGGCCGGTCAGCGGCAGCGTCACCGTCTTGCCGATCAGGTGCGCGTAGCGTGGGTCCTGCGGATGCACCATCACCGCGGTGTCGCCGAGCAGGGTTTCCGGGCGTGTGGTGGCCACCACCAGGTAGTCGCGGGTCTCGCGCAGGGTCTCGTTGCCGTCGGCGTCGTGCTCGACGTGTTCGTAGCTGGCGCCATCCTCGAGTGTGTAGGCGATCGACCACAGGAAGCCGTCTTCCTCGACGTTCTCCACTTCCAGGTCGGAGATCGCGGTCTTCAGCACCGGGTCCCAGTTGACCAGGCGCTGGCCGCGGTAGATCAGGCCCTGTTCGTGCCAGCGCACGAACGCCTCGACCACCGCCGCCGACGGCTGCGGGTCCATGGTGAAGGCGCTGCGCGACCAGTCGCTGGAGGTGCCCAGGCGGCGCATCTGCCGCTCGATGGTGTCGCCCGACTGCGCCTTCCACTCCCACACCTTGGCTATGAAGCCCTCACGCCCCAGCGAGTCGCGGGTCTCGCCCTTGCCTGCCAGCGCCAGGTTGCGCGACACCACCATCTCGGTGGCGATGCCGGCGTGGTCGCTGCCGACCTGCCACAGCGTGTCGAAGCCGCGCATGCGGTGGTAGCGCACCAGCGCGTCCATCAGCGTCTGCTGGAAGGCGTGGCCCATGTGCAGGGTGCCGGTCACGTTCGGCGGCGGCAGCAGCACCGTGTACGGCTCGCCTTGCCCGGACGGCTTGAAATAGCCGGCCGCCTCCCACTGGGCGTACAGGCGCGATTCGAAGGAGGTGGGGTCGTAGCTGGGGGCGAGGGTGGTCATTGAGGAGCCGGGATTGGGGATTCGTGATTCGGGATTCGTTGCGGTGCCATGCCGATGAAGGGGGGACAGGGCAGGGATCCATCCCGAATCCCCAATCCCCAATCCCGGCTCCATCACATGTCGTACTTGCTGACCTCGAAGCCCAGCGCCTTGTACTGTTTCCAGCGTTCGCGCAGCGGCTCGCGCGCGGCGGGGTCGGCCGGCACCACTTCCAGCACGCGGTCGCAGGTGCCGAGGTAGGGGTCGTCGCGCAGGTTGATCACCAGCGCGCGCGACGGCGCTTCCACGCCGGGCGGGACGATCAGCACCTGCGCCTCTTCCTCGTCGACATCGGCGCCGGCGATCTGGTGCGGGATGTAGGCATCCGGGTCGAACGCCCACAACAGCTCGTCCAGCTCCTCGGCCTGCGCCTCGTCGCGCGCCAGCACCAGCGTCCACAGGTTGGCGTCGTTGGCCTTGCGCGCCAGCTCGCAGACCAGCCGCAGCGGCTCGGTGAGGAAGCGCGGCTTGGCGATCAGGTAGAAATCGGCGCGCATCAGAGCGGGTATTCGCTGTTCGGGATTGGGGATTGGCAAACGCAGGTCACGATCGTCGGCGGAAGGTGCGGGACGGGGGGAAAGGGGAGGCGCTTTTCACGAATCCCCAATCCCGACTCCCCAATCACGCCGCGCCGCCAGCGGCGCGGTCCAGCAACCACTGCGACAACAACCCCACCGGCCGGCCGGTGGCCATGCCGCGCTTGCCTTCGTCGCTGGCCACGCCGGCGATGTCCAGGTGCGCCCAGCGCTGGCCTTCGGTGAAGCGCGACAGGAAGCAGCCGGCGGTGATGGCGCCGGCCCAGCGGCCGCCGATGTTGTAGACGTCGGCGAAGCTGGAATCGAGCAGGCCCTGGTATTCGTCCCACAGCGGCAGGCGCCAGGCGCGGTCGAACACGTGCTCGCCGGCGGCCAGCAGCTCGTTGGCCAGGTCGTCGTGCTTGCTCATCAGGCCGGCGGTCTGGTGGCCGAGCGCGACCATGCACGCGCCGGTCAGGGTGGCCACGTCGATCAGCGCCTCGGGGTTGAAGCGTTCGGCGTAGGTCAGCGCGTCGCACAGGATCAGGCGGCCTTCGGCGTCGGTGTTGCCGACCTCGATGGTCTTGCCGGACATGCTGGTGATCACGTCGGAGGGGCGGTAGGCGTCGCCGTCGATGGCGTTCTCCACCGCCGGCACCACCACCACCAGGTTCAGCGGCAGGCGCGCGGTGGCGGTGGCGACGAAGGTGCCGATGACGTTGGCGCCGCCGCACATGTCGTACTTCATCTCCTCGATGCCGCCCTGGGTCTTCAGGTTGACGCCGCCGGTATCGAAGGTGATGCCCTTGCCGACCAGCACGTAGGGCTTGGCGTCGCCGCCGCCGTTCCACTTCAGCACCAGCAGCCGCGGGCGGTTGGCCGAGCCGCGCGCCACCGCCAGCAGCGAGCCCATGCCCAGTTCCTGCATCTGCGTCTCGTCGAGGATCTCGGCCTCGGCGCCGTCGATGCCGTGGGCGAACGCCGCGGCGGTTTCGGCCAGATAGGCCGGGGTGCACAGGTTCGGCGGCAGGTTGCCGAGCTCGCGGGCGAATTTCACGCCGGCGGCGATGGCCTGGCCCTGGGCCAGCGCGGTGGCGTCCTCGCCGAGCACGGCCAGGCTGGCCAGGCCGCTGTCGTCGGGCTTCTTCTTGCCCAGCGTGGCGGTGTAGCGGTAGCAGGCGTGGTCGCTGGCGATCACCGCCTGGCGGATCGCCCAGGCCTGGTCGCGGCCCTTGATCTCCAGTTCGGACAGGGTGAACAGCGCCTTGGCCGCCGGCCCGCTCTTCAGCGCGCGCGCCGCGTCGCCGACCGCCTTCAGGTACTGCGGCACGCCGAACTTGGCGGCCTCGCCCAGGCCGACCACCAGCACGCGCGGCGCGGTCACCCCGGGCAGGTCGTGCAGCAGCGCGCTGGCGCCGGTCTTGCCGCTGAGGTCGCCGCGGCCGGCCAGGGCCGTCAGGCGTCCGCCGCTGGCCGCATCCAGGGCCTGGGCGGCGGGCGACAGGCGCTTGTCGGCGAACACGCCGACGACGATGCAATCGAACGCCGCAGTAGCCGGGGCGTCGTGGTTCAGGGTGAATTCCAGGGCCATTGATCAGATTCCGTTGGCAAATCCGTACAATCGCGGGCTGTTTACGTCCAGCCGGGTTAGGCTGGCTCCGCCGCGAACGAATCCGAGAGTTTAAATCAACCCACCCCCATGCCGAAGCTCGATCGATACCTGCTGCGCGATTTCATCCAGAGCTTCTTGGCCACCCTCATCGTCCTGCTGGTGGTCAGCGTCGGCGGTGTGCTGGTCGACATCCTGGGCAACATCGCCGATGGCCGCATCCCGGCCAAGTTGCTGTTTTCCCAGTTGGGTCTGCAATTCGTGGTGTATCTGCCGCTGATCCTGCCGCTGGCGCTGATGCTGGGCCTGCTGCTGGCGCTGGCGCGGCTGTACCGCGACTCGGAAATGGCGGTGATCACCGCCATCGGCGTCGGCCCGCGGCGCCTGCTGCGGCCGATCCTGATGCTGGTGGTGCCGGTGGTGGTCCTGGTCGGGCTGTGCTCGCTGTGGCTGGGTCCCTGGGCCGACCGCACCTCCGACCGCCTGATCGACGAGGCCAACCGCAGCCTGCTGATGGCCGGGCTGGAGGCCGGGCGCTTCACCCCGCTGTCCGACGGCGGCATCGTCTACATCAGCACCCTGTCCGGCGACGGCACCAAGCTGGGCAAGGTGTTCATGCAGCGGCAGAAGGACGGCCGCCTGGACGTGGTCACCGCGCAGCGCGGCGCGATGTTCTTCGAAGGCAAGGCCGACCGCTACCTGCGCCTGGAGGACGGCTACCGCGTGGAAGGGCCGCTGGCCGGCGACGACATGGACTACCGGCTGATGCGCTACGTCAGCAACGACGTGGCCCTGCCGGACCGCAGCGAGGCGCGCAAGGACGACGATCCGGAGCTGCTGCCCACCGAAAAGCTGATCGGCGACCCGCGGCCGCAGGCCAATGCGCAGCTGCACGCGCGCATCGCCCCGCCGCTGCTGGCGCTGGCCTTCGCCCTGCTGACCCTGCCGCTGTCGCGCAGTTCGCCGCGGCAGCAGCGCTACGGCCGGATCATGCTGGCGTTCCTGGCCTACCTGGTCGGCACCAACCTGATGTTCATCGGCACCCAGTGGCTGAGCACCGACAAGCTGCCGCGCGCGCTGGGCCTGTGGTGGCTGACCGTGCCGCTGCTGGTGCTGGCGGTGTGGACCTATCTGCGCGACGGCCAGCTGTCGCGGCCGCGGAGGCAGGCGGCATGAGGCTGCGCCCGAACCTGCACGACGTCTACGTCGGCCGTGCCGTGCTCGGCACCGTCCTGCTGACCTGGGCGGTCCTGCTCGGGCTCGACGTGATCATGGCCTTGTCCAACGAATTCAAGGACATCGGCAAGGGCAGCTACAGCCTCGGCCACGCCGTGGCGTTCGTCGCCTACACCGTGCCGCGGCGCGCCTACACCCTGTTCCCGACCGGCGCGGTGATCGGCGTGCTGATGGGCCTGGGGCAGCTGGCGGCCACCTCCGAACTGACCGCGCTGCGCGCGCTGGGCCTGTCGCGGCCGCGGCTGAGCGTGGCGGCGGCGGCGACGATGTTGCTGCTGACCGTGGCGATGGTGTTCAGCGGCGAGACCCTGGCGCCGTGGGCGCAGAACCAGGCCGACACGATCAAGGCCAACGCCAAGTACAACGGCAACATGAGCATGGCCCGCTATTCCGGGGTGTGGGCGCGCGAGGGCGACACCTTCCTCAACGCGCAGGCCGGCGAGGAACACCTGGAAGGCAATGGCGGCACCTGGCTGGAGTTGCGCGACGTGCGTCTGTACACGCTGGACCAGGCCGGGCGCCTGGCCTCGCTGACCCACGCCACCACCGCCGAGCATCGCAGCAGCGGCTGGACCCTGAAGCAGGCCTACCGCGACACCTTCGCCGAGCGTTCGGTGCAGCGCGAGAAGTTCGACAGCCTGCCGTGGGCCTCGCGGCTGGACGCCGCCGCGCTGGCCTCGGGCCTGGCCAAGCCGCGCAACCTGTCCGCGCACGACCTGCACACCAGCATCGAGTACCGGCGTCGCAACGGCCTGGACGCGCGCGACTACGAGGACCAGTACTGGAGCCGCTGGTTCTATCCGGTCAACGTGCTGGCGCTGTGCTTCGCCGCCATTCCGTTCGCGTTCGGCGCGCTGCGCAGCGGCGGCATGGGCAAGCGCCTGTTCCTGGGCATCCTGTTCGCGCTGGTGTTCTGGCTGCTGCAGCTGTTCTTCGGGCGCATGGCCGGCGCGCTCAAGTTCGACTACCGCATCGCCTACGCGTTGCCGCCGCTGGTGATGCTGACCGTGTCGTGGCTGCTGTTCCGCAAACGCAGCAGTTGAGTCGATGCGCCGCTTGAGCCTGCTCGGCGTGGGCCTGTGCCTGCTGTATGCAGTACCGACCGCGCTGTGCGTGTGGGGTGCCCAAGGTGCCGACGACAAAGGGCACTTCGTGTTGCTGCAACTGCCGTTGACCCCGCAGTTGCTGTTGCTGGATGCGCTCGGGGTCGACGCCTGGTTGCGCGGCATGTCGTGGATTTCCGGCTACTTGTTGCTGGTGCCGCCGCTGTTGCTATTGCTGTATTTGGCGGGACATCTACTGGAGGTGACGATGCGCCGCGTCGCGAAACGCCTTGTGCGTCCGGGCTGAGCCGAGCTTCTCGCACCAATAGGGTTCGCCGCGCCCATGCGCTGTAGTCAGGGCTTTTGCTTCGGAAGTCGAACCAGCCGCGTGCCGCTGGCGCGGTCGTGCGCCGCAGTGGCCTGGAAGCACCAACGGAGTTCGCCCCGCCGCCGCGCGCCCATGTGTTGCGGTCAGGGCTTCTTCGGAAGTCGAACCAACCGCGTGCCGCTGGCGCGGTCATGCCACGTCAACCGTTCGCGATCGAACAGCGCCCACCAGAAGCCCAGCCCGCCCAGCAGCAGCGACAGGGTGCCGACCAGGTAGCGCCGCCACAGCGCGCTCCAGCTCGGCGTGCCGCCATCGGCGCCGTGCAGGCGCAGCCGCCACGGGCGCATGCCCAGGGTCTGGCCGCCGCGGCGCCAGCTCAGCGTCGCGTACAGTCCGGCGGCCAGCCAGCAGCACAGCCACAACAGCCACTGCAAGGCGCTGAACGGGGCGATGTTCTCGCGTGGCGCATGGCCTTCGAGCGTGTAGCCAAGGGTGAACAGCGCGGAGATCGCGAACCACAACGCCAGCACCGGCCAGGCATCGTAGAACAGCGCCAGCAGCCGCCACTGCAGCAGTGCGCGCGGACGGGAAGCGGTGGCGGTGGACGCGGCGGTCATCGCCACAGCTTAGCGGCAGCGCCACCGGCGCGTCACCGGCTGGCACCGCGATCGGCGCAGCCCCGCATTGCGCCGCGCGAAGTCGGCGCTAGGCTTTCCCGAGTCCCGTAAGCTCTCCCGATGCCCGAACTCCGCACCCCCGCCGAACGCCGCCAGCAGGCGCAACGGCTCGCCCCGCTGCGCGATGCCGATGCCGCCGCGATCCAGCAGTTCCTGGACACCGCCTGGGCCGAACAGGGGCTGGCGCGGCAGAGCCTCGACAGCTATCGGCGCGACCTGGAAGGCTTCGCGCGCTGGCGCGACGGCGCCGGCGGCGGCCTGCCCGGGGCCGATCGCCAGGCCCTGTTCGACTACCTGGCCTGGCGCACCCGGCTGGGCTATTCGCAGCGCAGCAACGCGCGCTGGCTGTCGTCGCTGCGCGCGTTCTTCGCTTTGCGCCTGCGCCGCGGCGAGCGCAGCGACGACCCGACCGCGCTGCTGGACCCGCCCAAGCTGCCGCGCTCACTGCCCAAGGCGCTGGCCGAGAGCCAGATCGACGCGCTGCTGGCGACGCCGGACGACACCGACCCGGCCGGCCTGCGCGACCGCGCCATGCTCGAACTGATGTACGCGGCCGGGCTGCGCGTCAGCGAACTGGTCAACCTGCCGGCGAATGCGGTGAACCTGCGCCAGGGCGTGCTGCGGGTCACCGGCAAGGGCAGCAAGGAGCGCCTGGTGCCGCTGGGCGAGGAATCGCAGCACTGGCTGCAGCGCTACCTGGACACGGCGCGGCCGGCGCTGGCGGCGGGGCAGGCGGTGCCGGCCAGCGACGGCACCGTGCCGATGTTCATCGATGCGGCGCGGCGTCCGCTGAGCCGGCAGCAGTTCTGGGGCCTGGTCAAGCGCTATGCGGCGCTGGCCGGCATCGACCCGGCCTCGGTCAGCCCGCACGGCCTGCGCCACAGCTTCGCCACCCACCTGCTCAACCGCGGCGCCGACCTGCGCGCGCTGCAGATGCTGCTCGGGCACAGCTCGCTGTCCACCACCCAGATCTACACCCTGGTCGCGCGCGAACACCTGCAGAAACTGCACAGCAAGCACCATCCGCGCGGCTGAGGCGGCCGGGCGGCGCCCCTGTCCGCCTGCGCGGACCGCGCCGTGGCCGCTCAGCCTGTCTACATGGAGCAGTAAGAGGGGTGTGCGACAATCCAGCCGATTCGCAGCCCTCATGGATAGCCAATGCTCCGTTTTGCTCTTTTTGCGCTGCTGGGCGCCACGTCCCTTTCCGCCTGCGCGCAGCCGGCGTCGCCCACCGGCGCCGCCGCCGCTGCCAAGCCGGCCGCCGCCGCCCCTGCCGGTACCCCGGGCGACCAGCGCGTGCGTGCGGCGCTGCTGCAGCTGGATCCGAACTTCAAGCCCGACTTCATCGGCGCCGCGCCGTTCCCGGGCTTCCGCGAAGTGGTGGTCGGCGGGCAGGTGCTGTACGTGTCCGACGACGGCCGCTACCTGTTCCAGGCGCAGCCGTTCGACATCCAGGAAAGGCAGTTCGCCTCCAGCGAGGGCCTGCTGAACTACCGCCGCAAGCTGCTGGAATCGGCGCCGCGCACCGAGCGGATCGTGTTCGCCCCGGCCAACCCGAAGTACACCATCAGCGTGTTCACCGACATCGAGTGCGGCTACTGCCGCAAGCTGCACAGCGAGATCGCCGAGCTCAACAAGCAGGGCATCGCGGTGGAGTACCTGGCGTTCCCGCGCATGGGCCTGGGCAGCCAGGACTACAAGGACATGGTCGCGGTGTGGTGCGCGGCCGACAAGAAGAAGGCGCTGACCGAGGCCAAGGCCAACGGCAAGGTGCCGAGCGCGGCCAGCTGCAAGAACCCGGTCACCATGCAGTACAACCTGGGCCAACGCCTGGGCGTCAACGGCACCCCGGCGATCTTCGCCCCGGACGGCACCCAGCTCGGTGGCTACCTGCCGCCGGCGCAGCTGCGCGAAGCGCTGGACAAGCGTGCGGCCGAGGCGGGTCGGGCGGGCGGCAGTCGCTAAGCGGCTGGGATTGGGGATTTGGGATTGGGGACTCGCAAACGCGCGTCCCCCGGCATGTGAGTGTTGACGTGGGCGTTCGTGTCGTCTGCGGTTAGTTATTGATTTTCCGGGAATTTCCTCGGTCGCCGAAAACAGCTTTTGCGAGTCCCGAGTCCCCGCTCCCGAGTCCCGGCTACACTACGCAGCCCGTTTACCTCACACGGTTCCCCGGACATGATCGTCCTCGAGGGCGCTTCCGCCCTTTCGCCGTTCCGTCGCGCTCGGCTCGAAACCCGCCTGCAATCCGTCGTTCCCGGTCTGCGCATCGCAGGCGCCTGGCACGTCTACTTCATCGACAGCGACGCCGACGGCGCGGTGGATACCGCCGCCGCGCAGCGCATCCTGCAGGCGCAGGACGCGCCGGCCGTGGCTGAGGCGGGCACCCGCTCGCGCTATGTGGTGCCGCGGCTGGGCACGCGCTCGCCGTGGTCGAGCAAGGCCACCGAACTGGTGCGCGGCGCCGGCCTGGCGATCCGCCGCGTGGAGCGCGGCACCCGCCTGGACCTGGCCGGCTGGCCCGAAGACGCCATCCAGCAGGCCGCGCTGGCCAAGCTGCTGCACGACCCGATGACCCAGTCGCTGCTGGACGGCGCCGAACAAGCGCAGGCGCTGTTCCAGGCGCCGGCGCGCGGCGACGTCGAGCGCATCGCGCTGGACCAGCTGGACGCGGCCAACGCGCGGCTGGGCCTGGCCCTGGCCCAGGACGAGATCGACTACCTGCGCCAGCGCTTCGGCGAACTCGGCCGCGATCCGGCCGACGTCGAGCTGATGATGTTCGCGCAGGCCAATTCCGAGCACTGCCGGCACAAGATCTTCAACGCCAGCTGGAGCATCGACGGCAAGGAGCAGGAACGCTCGCTGTTCCGGATGATCAAGCACACCCACCAGCAGACCCCGCAGCACACGCTCAGCGCGTACAGCGACAATGCGGCGGTGGTGGAAGGACACCCGGCCGCGCGCTACCGCCCGGATCCGGCCAGCGGCGAATACCGCAGCGAGCCGGTGACGCCGTCGGCGTTCTGCATCAAGGTCGAGACCCACAACCACCCGACCGCGATCGCGCCGTTCCCGGGCGCCTCCACCGGCGCCGGCGGCGAGATCCGCGACGAGGGCGCCACCGGCCGCGGCGGCAAGCCCAAGGCCGGCCTGACCGGCTTCAGCGTCTCGCACCTGCGCATCCCGACCCTGCCGCAGCCGTGGGAAGCCGAGCGCCCGTTGAACCCGCGCATGGCCCCGGCGCTGGAGATCATGCTCGAGGCCCCGCTCGGCGGCGCCGCGTTCAACAACGAATTCGGCCGGCCCAACCTGCTCGGCTATTTCCGCAGCTTCGAACTGCCCGAGACGCAGGACCTGACCCGCGCCTACGACAAGCCGATCATGCTCGCCGGCGGCCTCGGCGCGATCGACCGCATCCAGGTCGAGAAGATCCGCCTGCAACCGGGCGACGCGGTGATCGTGCTCGGCGGCCCGGCGATGCTGATCGGCCTGGGCGGCGGCGCGGCCAGTTCGGTGGCCTCCGGCGACAGCGCCGAGGACCTGGATTTCGCCAGCGTGCAGCGCGACAACCCGGAGATGGAGCGGCGCGTGCAGGAGGTCATCGACCGCTGCGTGGCGCTGGGCGCCGACAATCCGATCCGCTGGTTCCACGATGTCGGCGCCGGCGGCCTGTCCAACGCCATTCCCGAGCTGCTGCACGACTCCGGCGTGGGCGGCCTCATCGACCTGGACCGCGTGCCCAGCGACGACCCGTCGCTGTCGCCGATGCAGTTGTGGTGCAACGAATCGCAGGAGCGCTACGTGCTCGGCGTGCCGCAGGCGCGCCTGGCCGAATTCGCCGCGATTTGCGAACGCGAGCGCTGCCCGTTCGCCGCGGTCGGCGTGGCCACCGCCGAAGAACAGCTGGTGGTGGGTTATGGCGTCTTCGGCGGTGGGAATGTGGAATCGGGAATCGGGAATGGTGAACAGCCAGCCGCACCTGCTTCCAACGAATCCCCAATCCCCAATCCCCAATCCCGGCACCCCATCGACCTGCCCATGGACGTGCTGTTCGGCAAGCCGCCGAAGATGCACCGCGATGCGCGGCGGCCGCCGGCACCGCGTTGGCCGGAGTTGGACACCGACACGCTGGATCTGCGCGACGCCGGGTTGCGCGTGCTGGCGCATCCGGCGGTGGCGGCGAAGAGCTTCCTGGTCACCATCGGCGACCGCAGCGTTGGCGGGCTTACCGCGCGCGAGCAGATGATCGGTCCGTGGCAGCTGCCGCTGGCCGATTGCGCGATCACCCTGGCCGGGTTCGATACCTACGCTGGCGAAGCGATGGCGATCGGCGAGCGCACCCCGCTGGCGCTGCTCGATGCCGCCGCGGCGGCGCGCATGGCGGTCGGCGAGGCGATCACCAACCTGTGCGCGGCGCCGGTCGAGGCGCTGGCGCAGGTCAAGCTGTCGGCGAACTGGATGGCCGCGGCCAACCACGCCGGCGAAGACGCGCGGCTGTACGCCGCGGTCAAGGCGGTGGGCATGGAACTGTGCCCGCAGCTGGACCTGAGCATTCCGGTCGGCAAGGATTCGTTGTCGATGCAGGCGCAGTGGGCCGTAGCCGGGATTCGGGATTCGGCATTCGGGATTGGTGGAAGCGGGTCGACGGGCACGGAAAGTGCTGTTGCCAATCCCGAATCCCCACTCCCCAATCCCGGCTCCACCGCTACTCACAAATCGGTATCGCCCGTGTCACTGATCGTCACCGCGTTCGCCCCGGTGGCCGACGCGCGTGCGCAGTTGACGCCGTTGCTGGCGCGCGAGGCGGAGAGCGAGTTGTGGCTGATCGGGCTGGGTGGCGGCAAGCAGCGCCTGGGCGGGTCGGTGCTGGCGCAGGTGCATGCCGAGGGCGGCTTGCCGGCGTTCGGCGGCGCGGTGCCGGATCTGGACGATGCGCAGCGCCTGCGTGCGTTCTTCGAACTGATTCGGGATGCACGCGAGGCCGGGCTACTGCTGGCCTACCACGACCGCAGCGACGGCGGCGCCTTCGCCACCCTGTGCGAGATGGCGTTCGCCTCGCGCCAGGGCCTGGAGATCAACCTCGATGCCTGGGGCGACGATCCGTTCCGTAGCCTGTTCAACGAGGAACTGGGCGCGGTGGTGCAGGTCGCCAACGAGGACCGTGCCGCGTTCGCCGATCTGATCGAGCGGCATGCGCTGACCGAGTGCGCGCAGCGCATCGCGCGTCCCAGCACCGCCGCGGTGGTGCGCGTGGGCCTGGCCGGCAAGACCCTGGTCGAGTGGCGTTGGGAGGAACTGTTCGACGCATGGTGGTCGGTGAGCCACGCCATGCAGAAGCTGCGCGACAACCCCGACAGCGCCGACGAGGAACGCGCGGTGGCGCGCGATTTCGCCGCGCCGGGGCTGAAGCCGAAGCTGGCGTTCGACCCGGCCGAGGATGTGGGAGCGCCGTTCGTCGCCAGCGGGCAGCGGCCCAAGGTGGCGATCCTGCGCGAGCAGGGCGTCAACGGCCAGATCGAGATGGCCAACGCGTTCGAGCAAGCCGGTTTCCGCGCCTTCGACGTGC
>Ga0308160_10002844_pt1 | contig 20205 bp, 20 predicted proteins | sample PhyFR1_FD_201036 | JGI IMG/M metagenome (GOLD analysis project Ga0308160, IMG submission 201036) | Phyllosphere microbial communities from UC Gill Tract Community Farm, Albany, California, United States - DLSLF.R1 | ecosystem: Host-associated > Plants > Phyllosphere > Unclassified | place: USA...
CCCTGTGGCGTCTGCCCCACACTGAAGGCATGCGCAGCGCCTTCCTGCACGTCCCCGGAGATCGGCTCTCCCTCGCCGAGCTCACGGCGGCGCGCCTGGACGGCGACGTCGTCGGGCTCGGCGAGGCCTTCGCCCCCGCGGATCTCGTGGAGACCGCGGCCCTGCGCGCCGCCTCGCTGACCTCGCTCATCGCGGGGATGCGCGACGCCGCGTTCGCCGGGATGAGCGCAGCCTGGATCCACGGCGCCGGCGACGCCGCGCCGGAAACGCATGAGCTGCAGAGCGCCTCAGGCCGTCGGCTGCGTGCTCCCGCCACGCGCCGGATCATCGTGCACGACCCGATCCTGGACCCTGCGGACATGCGGGGTCTCGGCGGCATCGCCGTGACGACCCCGGAGCGCACGCTCATCGATCTGCTGCGCTGGCCCGTGACGCTGCCGGAGCGGCACGTTTGGGCACGGCTGCTGGTGGAGGTGGATCCGCCTCTCGTCTGGCGCACTGCCGCCCGCGTGGCCGAGATGAGCCACGGACCCGGCTATCACCGCATCGCGAGGTTCCTCGCCGCCTACGGGGCGGATCCGTGGTCCTCCCGCCCGGCGACCGCCGCTCAGGACGACGTGACGCGGTAGACGTCGTAGACGGCGTCGATCCTGCGTACGGCGTTCAGCACCCGGTCCAGGTGCACCGTGTCGCCCATCTCGAAGACGAACCGGCTCAGCGCCAGACGGTCGTTGGTGGTCTGCACCGTCGCGGACAGGATGTTCACGTGGTGCTCGCTGAGCACCCGCGTGACGTCCGACAGCAGCCCGGAACGATCCAGCGCCTCGACCTGGATCTGCACGAGGAAGATGCTGCGCGTGGTCGGCGCCCATTCCACGTCCACCATGCGTTCCTTCTCGACCGACAGGGCCTTGACGTTCACGCAGTCCGAGCGGTGCACGGACACGCCGCTCCCCCGGGTCACGAAGCCGACGATCTCGTCGCCCGGCACCGGCGTGCAGCACTTCGCGAGTTTCACCAGGATGTCTGCGGCGCCGCGCACCAGCACACCGGAGTCGCCCTCGCGCGGGGCGCGGCTGCGCCCGTGGGCGGGGAGGTCGATCGCGCCGGTCGACGTGTCCTCCGTCGTGGAGATGAGTGCGGTGACCTTCTCCAGCACGGACTGCGTGGACACGTGTCCCTCGCCGACCGCGGCGTACAGCGCCGAGACGTCCTCGTAGCGCAGCTGCTGCGCGACCTCGGCGAAGGAGTCCTGGTTCATCAGGCGCTGCAGCGGCAGGTTCTGCCGACGCATGGCGCGCGCGATGGCCTCCTTGCCCTGCTCGATCGCCTCCTCGCGGCGCTCCTTCGTGAACCAGCCGCGGATCTTGTTGCGGGCCCGGGTGCTCTTGACGAACGTCAGCCAGTCCTGGCTGGGCCCGGCGTCGGGGTTCTTGGAGGTGAACACCTCGACCACGTCGCCGCTGTTCAGCGCGGTCTCCAGCGGCACGAGGCGGCCGTTGACCTTGGCGCCCATCGTGCGGTGCCCGATCTCGGTGTGCACGGCGTAGGCGAAGTCGACCGGCGTCGCCCCGGACGGGAGCCCGATGACCCGGCCCTTGGGCGTGAAGACGTAGACCTCCTTCGCGCCGATCTCGAAGCGCAGGGAGTCCAGGAACTCGCTGGGGTCGGCGGTCTCCGCCTGCCAGTCCGAGATGTGCGCGAGCCAGGTCATGTCGGCGTCGGCCGTGGACCCCTTGCCGCCGCCGTTCATCCGCTCCTTGTACATCCAGTGCGCCGCGACGCCGAACTCCGCCTGCTGGTGCATCTCGTGCGTGCGGATCTGGATCTCCACGGTGCGGCCGCCGGGGCCGATCACGGTGGTGTGCAGCGACTGGTAGAGGTTGAACTTCGGGGTCGCGATGTAGTCCTTGAACCGACCGGGCAGTGGCGTCCAGCGCGCGTGGATGGCGCCCAGAACCGCGTAGCAGTCGCGGACCGTGCCGACCAGCACGCGGATCCCGATGAGGTCGTAGATGTCGTCGAACTCGCGTCCGCGCACGACCATCTTCTGGTAGACGGAGTACAGCTGCTTCGGTCGGCCCGCGACCTTGCCGCGCACGCGCAGGTCGCGCAGGTCGCTCTCGACCGCGTCCACCACCTCGCGGATGTACTTCTCCCGCTGCGGCGTGCGCTGCTTGATGAGGCTGTCGATCTCGGCGTAGATCTTCGGGTGCAGCACCGCGAAGGACAGATCCTCGAGCTCGGACTTGATGGCCTGGATTCCGAGGCGATGCGCGAGCGGCGCATAGATCTCGAGGGTCTCGGTCGCCTTCTTCGCGGCCTTCTCCGGCGGGACGAAGCCCCAGGTGCGGGCGTTGTGCAGGCGGTCCGCGAGCTTGATGATCAGCACGCGGATGTCCTTCGACATCGCGACGATCATCTTGCGGACGGTCTCCGCCTGGGCGCTGTCGCCGTACTTGACCTTGTCGAGCTTGGTGACGCCGTCCACGAGCATGGCGACCTCGTCGCCGAACGTCGCGGTCAGCTCGGTCAGCGCGTAGCCGGTGTCCTCGACCGTGTCGTGCAGCAGCGCGGCCGCGATCGCACGCGGTCCGAGCCCGAGATCGGCCAGGATCTGCGCCACCGCGAGCGGGTGCGTGATGTACGGCTCGCCGCTCTGGCGCTTCTGCCCCTCGTGCTTCTCCGCCGCGACCGCATAGGCGCGTTCGATGATCGCGAGGTCGCCGCGCGGGTGATTCTGCCGGACCGTGCGGATGAGGTTGTCGAGGTCGTTGATCCGGGGCGCGCGCGAGAAGATCCGGGGCACGAGCCTGCGCAGGCTCGATCCCTGCGCCGGCGCCCCAGGCGTCGTCCCGACCTCGCTCATCCGACCTCCAGGCAGATCATCCTACAAGCGCCCGGAACGGCAGGACGCATCGGCGGGTCAGACCTCCACCGCGCTGACGGTGGCGCGGTCCCGCGCTGCGAGAACGCGCTTGTCGTGCTCCCGGATCCCCGACTCGTTCTCACGGAAGAGGGAGTACAGCGGCGCGGCGACGAACAGCGTGGAGTACGCGGCGACGATGATGCCCACGAAGATCGACAGCGAGATGTCGGTCAGCGTCTGCGCCCCGAGCCAGAAGGCGCCGATGAACAGGATCGCACCGACCGGCAGCGCCGCGATGACCGCGGTGTTGATCGACCGGACCAGGGTCTGGTTGACCGCGAGGTTCACGGCTTCGCCGAACGTGCGGGAGGACTTGGTGCCCTCCTCGCTCGTGTTCTCGCGGATCTTGTCGAACACGACCGTCGTGTCGTAGAGCGAGTAGGCGAGGATCGTCAGGAAGCCGATGACGGCCGCCGGGGAGATCTCGAAGCCCGCCAGGGCGTACACGCCGACCGTGATCACGAGCACGTCGAGGAGGCCGAGGATCGAGGCCGCCGACATCTTCCAGGTGCGGAAGTAGATGGCGAGGATGAGGAACGTCAGCGCGAGGAAGATCGCGAGACCCCACAGGGACTGCCGGGTCACACCCTCTCCCCAGCTCGGGCCGATGAACGACGTGTTCACCTTGTCGTCCGCCACCCCGTAGGCCTTCGCGAGAGCGGCGGCCACGTCGTGGCTCTGCTGCTCGTCCTTGAGCTGGGCCGTCTGCACGCGGATGTCGCGGTTGTTGACGGTGGTCACCTTGGTGGTGACGTTGGGCAGCACCGAGCGCACAGCGGTCGTCGCCTTGTCCTGGTTGCGATCGGCCGGAGCCTCGACGGTGAACTGCGAGCCGCCGGTGAACTCGATCGAGAACTGCACCGGACGGAACAGCGGCACGAGGGCCGATCCGACCACGAGCAGGATCGCGATGATGAACCAGACCCGCCGCCTGCCGACGAACGGGAAGGAGGTCTTGCCGGAGTAGAGGTCGTTGCCGAGCTCGTTCATGGAGCGCATCAGTCGTTCTCTCCGTTCCGGCTCGCGCCCTGGTCCGCGGAGGCGAGGGACTCCGCGCGCTTTCGTTCGGCGATGGTCTGGCGCCGCTCCGCCTCACCGCGGGAGCGGCCGGCACGCGCCGCCTTGCCCTGGGATGCAGGGGCCACCGCACGGTACTCGGTGCGACCGCGGTAGACGGCGCCGAGCGCCTCGGGGTCCATGCCCGACAGCGGGTGACCGCTGCCGAAGAAGCGCGTGCGGGCGAGGATCTGCATCACCGGGTGCGTGAACACCACGAAGATCAGCACGTCGATGAGCGTGGTCAGGCCCAGCGTGAACGCGAAGCCCTTCACGGTCGCGTCGGCGAGGATGTACAGCACCACGGCGGCGAGGATGTTGATCGACTTGGAGATGTAGATCGTGCGCTTGGCACGGCTCCAGCCGTCCTCCACCGCCCCGGTGATGGACTTGCCGTCGCGCAGCTCGTCTCTTATTCGTTCGAAGTAGACGATGAACGAGTCGGCCGTGAATCCGATCGACACGATCAGACCGGCGACGCCGGCGAGCGAGAGGCGGAAGCCCATCCGCCAGCCCAGGATGCAGATGAGCACGTAGGTGATGACGGCCATCACGGCGATCGACGCGATGATCACGAAGCCGAGCGCGCGGTAGCTGAGCAGCGAGTAGATGGCGACGAGCCCGAGGCCGATGAGACCGGCGATGAGTCCGATCTGCAGCTGCTGGGATCCGAGCGTCGCCGAGATGGTGTCAGAGCTCTGCACGGTGAAGCTCAGCGGCAGCGCACCGAACTTGAGCTGGTCGGCGAGGCTCTTGGCCGTCTCCTGCGTGAACGATCCGCTGATGGAGGGACGTCCGTCGAGGATCACGCCGTTCATGGTCGGCGCGGAGATGACGGACCCGTCCAGCACGAACGCGAACTGGTTGCGCGGCGTCTGGTTCTGCTGCGTGAACGCGTAGAGGCGCTGGCTGACCTTGCCGAAGGCGTCGGTGCCCTTGCCGTCGAAGGTCAGGTTCACCTCCCACTGCGCCGTCTGCTGGTTCAGGCCCGCGGTCGCGTCCTTGATCGACGTGCCGTCCAGCTCCACCGGGCCGAGCAGGTACTTGGCCTGGCCACTGGTGTCGCAGGCGATGAGCGGTTGATCCGCCGGCAGCTTGGCGGCATCGCGCTTGGTCTTGCAGTCGTACGAGAGGAACTCGGCTTGCAGCTTCGGCGTCGCCCACGACATGTCGCTGCCGTCGGTCGGCGACGGCGACGGCGTGGAGGCGAGGTCCGGCGCCGGCGTCGGATACGGCGTCGACTTGCCGTCGTCGCCCACGAAGGACGTCGACGGGGCCGTGGCCGCCAGCACCGCGCGCAGCTCCATCTTGGCGCTCGCCTGGATCCGGTTGCGCGTGGCCTCGTCCGCCTTGCCGGCGATCTGGACGACGATGTTGCGGCCGCCCTCGGTGGTGATGTCGGACTCCCCGACACCCGACGCGTCCACGCGCTGACGGATGATCTGCGCCGCCTGAGTGAGCTGCTCGGCGTTCGGATCCTTGCCGTCAGCGGTCTGCGCGCTGAGGATGATCTGCGTACCGCCCTGCAGGTCCAGAGCCAGCTGAGGCTCCCAGGAGCTCTTGCCGAAGCCGTACACGCCGAGCGCGTTCAGGCCGAAGAGCACGCCGATGGCGATGAGCAGGCCGAGCAGGACCCGCCAGGCGTGCTTGACGGGAGAAGACGATGCCACGAAGGTTCTTCGCTTTCTGAGGGGGACGGAGTGTCCGGAGGGACGGTCGTGCGCCGAGCGCGGACCGCGTCAGTTCTTGTCGTCGGCTTCGCGCTCCAGGCGCGCGCGGGTCTCCTCGGCCGACTCGATGCGGATGTCCTTGGCGCGCTCGTCGAGCGGCGTGTGCGCATCCAGCAGGGTCTGCTCGTCGAGCGGCGTGTGCGTCTCCTCGACGGCGGGCGCGATCTGCTCGTCGTTGACGATCCGCAGGATCGCCTGCGAGTGCACCTCGATGACCACACCGGGCGCGATCTCGACGCGCGCGGGACGGTCCAGGTTCTCGGGGTCGAACTCGACGATCGTGCCGTAGAGGCCGCCCTGGAGCAGCACCTTGGCGCCGGGGACGGTCTCGGTGGCCTTCTTCTCCTGCTCCTCCTTCATGCGCTTGTTGCGACGGCGGGTGGAGAACACCATGAAGACGAGCAGGATGGCCAGGACGAAGAACAGACCGTACTGCGAGAAGAAGGTCGCGAGATTCATGCGAAGAGGTGCCTTTCGGGGCGCGCGCCGGCGGTGGGAGCGCAGAAGGGTGGGGACAGTGAAAGTCTCCAGCGATTATAGGTCATCGAACAACGCGGCCTCCTCGGGGTGCGCGACACCGAGATGCGCGTACGCCTCGGGCATCGCGACGCGCCCCCGGGGCGTGCGGCCGAGGAAGCCGATCCGGACGAGATACGGCTCCACCACGCTTTCGATCGTGTCCGCCTCCTCGCCCACCGAGACGGCGAGGGTGCTGAGGCCGACGGGACCCCCGCGGAAGCGACGGACGATCGCGTCCAGCACCGCGCGGTCCAGGCGATCCAGGCCGATCCGGTCGACGTCGTAGAGCTCCAGGGCCGCCTTCACGTCCTCGACGGAGGCCGAAGATCCTCCGCCGTGCACGAGCGCGTAGTCGCGCACGCGCCGGAGGAGGCGGTTGGCGATGCGAGGGGTGCCGCGCGAACGCCGCCCGATCTCCGCGCGCGCCACGGCCGGCACACCGACGCCCAGCACGATGGCGGAGCGCTCGACGACCCGCTCGAGCTCGTCCGCTTCGTAGTACTCCAGGTGCGCGGTGAAGCCGAAGCGGTCCCGCAGCGGATTCGGCAGCAGTCCCGAACGCGTCGTGGCGCCCACGAGGGTGAACGGGGCGAGCTCGAGCGGGATGCTCGTCGCCCCGGCGCCCTTTCCGACCATGATGTCGATGCGGAAGTCCTCCATCGCGAGGTAGAGCATCTCTTCCGCAGAACGCGCCATCCGGTGGATCTCGTCGATGAACAGCACCTCCCCCGGGGTCAGGCTCGACAGCAGCGCGGCGAGATCGCCGGCGTGCTGGATGGCGGGGCCGCTCGACATGCGCAGCGGTCGCCCGCTCTCGTGCGCGACGATCATCGCCAGCGTCGTCTTGCCGAGTCCCGGAGGGCCGGAGAGCAGGATGTGGTCGGCGGGGCGGTCCTGGATCCTCGCCGCCTCGAGCAGCAGCTTCATCTGCCCGCGCACCTTGTGCTGACCGACGAACTCGCTCAGGCTCGTCGGACGCAGCGCTCCCTCGATCGCGAGCTCGACCTCATCGACGGCCTCGCCGGAATCGTGGAACTCAACCACGGGCGGCTCCGCCCTGGGCGGGTCCGAGAGTCGCGAGGGTGCGACGCAGCAGGAGCGCGACGGATCCGCGTTCGGTGTCGCTCGCCTCGGTGGTGCTTCGCTCGGCGGCTTCGGCGGCGACGCGCTCGGACCAGCCGAGTCCGATGAGGGCCGCGATCAACTGGGTGCTGATCTCGTCGGGGATCGACGCCGCCGAGGGGGTCGCAGCCGGGGCGTGCAGCTTGCCCGTGAGCTGGAGCACGATGAGCTTGGCCGTCTTCGGCCCGATCCCGGACACGCGGCGGAACGGCGCGTCGTCGTCCGCAGCGACGGCCGTGGCGATCTGATCCACGGAGAGGTGCGAGAGCACGCCCAGTGCGGACTTCGGCCCCACCCCCGTGACGGAGATCAGGTGCCCGAAGACCTCGAGTTCGGCGGCATCCGCGAACCCGTAGAGCGAGAGCGCGTCCTCGCGCACGATCAACGACGTGTGCAGGCGCAGCTCGTGCCCGACCCGGGCGGTGTGCGCGACGTCGCCTGGTACGGCGACAGAGAAGCCGACTCCTCCGACCTCGACGATGACGGAATCCGTGGTCGCGGACAGCACGGTGCCACGCAGGGAGGAGATCATGAAAGCAGTCTACGCACGTGCTCGTATGTATGTTCGAGCGACACGCTCCGCGTCGGCCCACGCCTTCTGCGCCGGAGTCTGCGCCTCGCCCCCGCCCGCTCCGCCGGCTGCGCCAGACCCGCGCCACGCATGGCAGAGCGCGATCGCGAGGGCGTCGGCCGCGTCGGCGGGCTGTGGCGGCGCGTCGAGCCGCAGGATGCGGGCGATCATCGCCTGCACCTGCTTCTTGTCCGCGGAGCCGTAGCCGGTCACCGCCGCCTTGACCTCGCTCGGCGTGTGCGTGGCGGCGGGGAGCCCGTGCTCGGCGGCGATGAGCAGCGCGACGCCGCTGGCCTGCGCCGTCCCCATGACGGTGTGCGTGTTCTGCTGGGCGAAGACGCGCTCGACCGCCACCGCATCCGGTTCATGCTCCGCGATCACCGCACGGATCCCCGCCGCGACCGCCGCGAGCCGCTCCCCGATCGGCGCGTCCGGCGGCGTGCGGATCACGCCGACATGCACGAGCGTGCCGCGGCGCATCGGATCGACGTCGACGACGCCGACGCCGCAGCGCGTGAGGCCGGGGTCGATGCCCAGAACCCGCCGTACTCCCGTCATCCCTCCAGGCTAGGCGCGGTTGCGCCGCGCGGCGCCGAGGCGCGCGGCCAGCCCATCGCCGACTGCGCGCGATCCATGAACGCGCTCTTGGCCCTGGTGTAGTCGTCGTGGTCGGCCGCGTCGGCGCTCTCCTCCGCGAGGTGCCGCTTCAGCCGCTCGTACTCCGCCCGGGCCGCAGGATCCGCGCGCAGCCAGTCGCGGAAGGAGACCACGAAGTCGGCGAACGGCGAGTCGGCGCGGCGGATGTGCAGGATGACCCCCCGCAGGGATCCTTCCCGCTCGAGCTCCCGGAAGTAGAGCAGCTTCTCGTGATGACGCGGATCGGATCCGGGTCGCGGGACGTCGGCATCGACGCCCGGAGAATCGGGCCGGGATCCGCGCGCCCTCTCGATCATGAGCGGACCGAGCGCCGAACCGACCATGCCTTCCTCGGGGATCGCGGGCACGAGGGCCTGGAGGTCCAGATACGGCTTGGCCGCCAGCCCCGGTACCGCAGTCGACCCGATGTGCAGAAACTCCGTCGCAGGGATTCCGCACTGTGCGAAGGCGTCTCGGATCCGCAGAATCCAACGGGAAGCAGACGATGGCCACGCCGGATCGTACGGGACGATCTCCGGCGCGGCCATCGTAGGGTCTCTTGCTGATTACTCGTCGTTCTCGAGCTCGGCCTGGACCTCGGCCGTCAGATCGAAGTTGGCGTAGACGTTCTGCACGTCGTCGCTGTCCTCGAGCGCGTCGATCAGGCGGAAGATCTTGCGCGCCGCCTCGGCGTCGATCTCGACCTTGAGGTTCGGGACGAACTCGACGTCAGCCGACTCGTACTCGATGCCCGCCTCCTGCAGCGCGGTGCGCACCGCGACGAGGTCGGAGGCGTCGGTGATGATCTCGAAGCCCTGCGCGTGCGGCTCGATCTCCTCCGCGCCCGCCTCGAGCGCCGCCATCATGACGTCGTCCTCGGTGGTGTTCTCGCCCTCGACGACGATGACGCCCTTGCGGGTGAAGTTGTAGGCGACGCTGCCGGGATCGGCGAGCGTTCCGCCGTTGCGGCTGAGCGCCGTGCGCACCTCGGCCGCAGCCCGGTTCTTATTGTCGGTCAGACACTCGATCATGAGGGCGACACCGTGGGCGCCGTAGCCCTCGTACATGATCGAGGAGTACTCGACCGACTCTCCGCCGATGCCCGCGCCGCGCTTGATGGCGCGATCGATGTTGTCCTTCGGGACGGAGGTCTTCTTGGCCTTGAGCACAGCATCGAAGAGGGTCGGGTTGCCCGCGAGATCGGCGCCGCCGAGCTTCGCGGCGACCTCGATGTTCTTGATGAGCTTGGCCCACGACTTCGCACGGCGCGAGTCGATGACGGCCTTCTTGTGCTTGGTCGTGGCCCACTTGGAATGCCCGGACATATGTCTCCCGCTCGTATCAGCCCCGCGGTCCATCCCGCCAGGGCATCGTCCATTCTAGAAGATCCGCGCTCGGGGCACCGACGAACAGGGCGCAGAACCGCGAGACTAGGCCGCCACGGCGGACCGCCGTGCTGCGACCAGCTCCAAGAATCGGGCGTGCAGCCGCGTCTCGCCGTTCATCTCCGGGTGGAAGCTCGTGCCGAGCAGGTTGCCCTGCTGCACGGCCACGACGCCGCCGTCCGGCAGCGCCGCGATCGCCGTCGCCCGGGGGCCGACACGGGTGATGAGCGGCGCTCGGATGAACGTCGCGTCCACCGGCTCGTCGATCCCGGCGACCGTGAGCTCGGTCTCGAAAGACTCCACCTGCCCGCCGAAGGCATTGCGGGCGACGGTCACGTCGAGACCGCCGAAGGTGAGCTGGCCGTCGATCGCGCCCTCGATCTCGTCCGCGAGCAGGATCAGTCCCGCGCATGTGCCGTACACGGGCAGACCGCCGGCGATGAGCGCCCGCAGCGGCTCGCGCACGCCGAAGATCCGGGACAGCTTGTCGATCACGCTCGACTCGCCGCCGGGGATCACCAGCCCATCGAGCCCGTCCAACTGCTCGGGGCGGCGGACGGGAACCGCCTCCGCCCCGAGCGAGGTGAGGATCGCGGCATGCTCGCGCACATCGCCCTGCAGCGCGAGCACGCCGATCCGCACGGGTGCTGTCACCAGCCGCGCTCCGCAAGGCGGTGCGGTGCAGGCAGGTCGGACACGTTGATGCCGACCATGGCCTCGCCGAGCCCGCGGGAGACCTGTGCGATCACGGCGGCGTCGTCGTAGGCGGCGGTCGCCTTGACGATCGCGGCGGCGCGCGCGGCCGGGTCGCCGGACTTGAAGATGCCGGATCCAACGAACACGCCGTCGGCGCCGAGCTGCATCATCATGGCGGCATCGGCGGGAGTCGCGACTCCCCCGGCCACGAACATGACGACCGGCAGTGCGCCCTTCTCGGCGACCTCGGCGACCAGCTCGTACGGCGCCTGCAGCTCCTTTGCGGCGACGTAGAGCTCGTCCTTGGGGAGGGTGGTCAGTCGTGCGATCTCGCCGCGGATCGTGCGGATGTGCTTCATCGCCTCGGAGACGTCACCGGTGCCGGCCTCGCCCTTCGAGCGGATCATCGCCGCGCCCTCGGTGATACGGCGCAGCGCCTCACCCAGGTTGGTCGCGCCGCAGACGAAGGGCACGGTGAAGCCCCACTTGTCGATGTGGTTGACGTAGTCGGCGGGCGAGAGCACCTCGGACTCGTCGATGTAGTCGACGCCGAGCTCCTGCAGCACCTGCGCCTCGACGAAGTGGCCGATGCGCGCCTTGGCCATGACCGGGATCGACACGGCGGAGATGATGCCGTCGATCATGTCGGGGTCGCTCATGCGCGAGACACCGCCCTGCGCGCGGATGTCGGCGGGCACCCGCTCGAGCGCCATGACGGCGACGGCGCCGGCATCTTCGGCGATCTTCGCCTGCTCGGGAGTGACGACGTCCATGATGACGCCGCCCTTGAGCATCTCGGCGAGGCCGCGCTTGACGCGACCGGTTCCGGTGGTCGATTCGGGTGCAAGTTCTGTCATAGGACAGATCATACGCTGTCTGCGATGCAATCCTTCGCCGCGCAGACAGTGGCGAGGGCGCCACCTCTCAGATGAGAGGATCGAGGGATGCTGAAGGTGCTCTCCATCCAGTCCGCCGTCGCGTACGGCCATGTCGGCAACTCCGCCGCGGTGTTCCCGCTGCAGCGCATCGGCGTCGAGGTGCTCCCCGTCTACACGGTGAACTTCTCCAATCACACCGGTTACGGCGCCTGGCGCGGCCCGCTGATCGCCCCCGACGATGTGCGCGAGGTCATCACGGGCATCGAGGAGCGCGGCGTGCTCGGCGAGGTCGACGCGGTGCTCAGCGGATATCAGGGCGGCGAGGGCATCGGCGACGTGATCGTCGACGCCGTTGCCAGGGTCAAGGCCGCCAACCCGAACGCGGTGTACGCGTGCGACCCCGTGATGGGCAACGCCAAGTCGGGGTGCTTCGTCGCCCCCGCGATTCCCGTGCTGCTGCGCGACAAGGTCGTGCCCGTCGCGGACATCATCACCCCGAATCAGTTCGAGCTGGGCTTCCTCACGGACACCGAGCCGGACACGCTCGAGTCCACGCTGGCCTCGGTCGACGTGGCGCGCGCGATGGGCCCGAACACGGTGCTCGTGACCAGCGTCGAGCGACCCGACCGCGAAGAGGGCACGATCGAGATGCTCGCGGTCGACGACAAGGGCGCCTGGCTCGTCGCGACCCCGCACCTGCCGATGAAGGCGAACGGATCCGGGGACGTCACCGCCGCGCTGTTCACCGCGCACTACGTGCGCACGGGAGATGCAAAGACGGCCCTGGAGCTGACGGTGTCGAGCGTGTTCGAGCTGCTCGCGCTCACCCTCGAGTCGGGCGAGCGCGAACTGCAGCTCATCCCGGCGCAGGAGGCGTACGCCAACCCGCCTCGGCAGTTCGAGGCCCGACAGGTGCGCTGAGCGCCGTTCCTTCCCCGCGGTCGTTGAGCGAGCACCGGCGCAGCCGGAGCGAGACGAAACGGCGGTACTCCGACGGGAACCGCGTTTCGTCTCGGTCGGCTTCGCCGTCCTCGCTCAACGTCCCCGGGAAGAGCCTCAGGCGGGCCAGGCCGCCGCGACGGTGTTGCGCACGTCGCCGAGCAGCTGCGGCAGCGCCTTCGTCTTCGCGATGATCGGGAAGAAGTTCGCGTCGCTGTTCCAGCGCGGCACGACGTGCTGATGCAGATGCGCGTCCACCCCGGCGCCGGCGACGGCGCCCTGGTTCATGCCGATGTTGAAGCCGTCGCAGCGCGAGGTCGCCTTGAGCACGCGCATCGCGGTCTGCGTGAGCGCGCCGATCTCCGCGACCTCCTCCGCCGTCGCCTCGTCGTACGTCGCGATGTGGCGGTACGGGCACACCAGCAAGTGTCCGGAGTTGTACGGGAAAAGGTTCAGCAGCACGTACGCCGTGTGTCCCCGAGCGACGATCAGCCGCTCCTCATCGGGATGCTTCGGCGCCTCGCAGAACGGGCACTCCTCGCGGAGCGGCTCCGGACCCGCCTGGATGTACGTCATCCGGTGCGGCACCCAGAGGCGCTGGAACTCGTCGGGCACGCCGGCCAGGTGCGCAGCGTCTTCCAGCCGCGCGTCCTGGTCGGCGCCCCCGTCGATGGTCATGCCAGGTCGCCCGCGGTCTGGATCAGCACGTGGCTCTCGATCGCCCGACGCACGCGGTCCACGGCCTCCGCGAGCGGCACGCCGTTCTCCTGCGTCCCGTCGCGGAAGCGGAAGGACACCGTGCCGGCGGCCCGGTCCTGCTCCCCCGCGATCAGGATGAGCGGGACCTTGCCCGTGGTGTGGTTGCGGATCTTCTTCTGCATGCGCTCGTCCGAGTGGTCGACCTCGGCGCGGACGCCGGCCTCGCGGAGCGCCGCGACGGCGTCATCGAGGTAGTCCGCGAACTCGTCCGCCACGGGGATCCCCATGACCTGAACCGGCGAGAGCCACAGCGGGAAGTCGCCCGCGTAGTGCTCGAGCAGGATCGCGAAGAACCGCTCGATGGAGCCGAACAGCGCGCGGTGGATCATGATCGGGCGCTTCTTCTGCCCGTCCTTGTCGGTGAACTCGAGTCCGAACCGCTCCGGCAGGTTCGGGTCGACCTGCACCGTGGACAGCTGCCACACGCGACCGATCGCGTCCGTGGTCTTCAGATCGATCTTCGGACCGTAGAAGGCCGCCTCGCCGGGAACCTCGGTGAGCTTGAGCCCGGAGGCCAGCGCGACGTTGCGGAGCGCGCTCGTCGAGTAGTCCCAGAACTCGTCGGATCCGATCCACTTGTCCTTCTCGTCGTCGCGCATCGACAGCTCGAGCTCGAAGTCGTTGAGGCCGAAGTCGCGCAGCATCGAGAGGATGAACTCCAGAACCTTGGTGACCTCGGTCTCCAGCTGCTCGGGCGTCACGAACAGGTGGGAGTCGTCCTGGGTGAAGCCGCGCACGCGGGTGAGCCCGTGCAGGGCCCCGGAGAGCTCGTTGCGGTAGACCGTGCCGTTCTCCGCGAGGCGCAGCGGCAGGTCGCGGTAGCTCCGCGCCCGCTCCTTGTAGATGAGGATGTGCATCGGGCAGTTCATGGGCTTCAGGTAGTAGTCCTGGCCCTGCTTCGTGACGTGCCCGTCCTCGTCGCGCTCCTCGTCCATCCGGATCGGCGGGAACATGCCGTCGCGGTAGGTGACGAGGTGGTTGGACGTGAGGAACAGGTCCTCCTTGGAGATGTGCGGCGTGTACACGTAGTTGTACCCCGCGGCGATGTGCCGGCGGCGCGCGTGCTGCTCCATCTCGCCGCGGATGATGCCGCCGCGGGGATGCCAGACCGACAGGCCGGATCCGATCTCATCGGGGAAGGAGAAGAGGTCGAGTTCCTTGCCCAGGCGACGGTGGTCGCGCTTGGCGGCCTCCTCGAGGCGCTGCTGATACGCGCGCAGCTCGTCCTTCGTCGGCCAGGCCGTGCCGTAGATCCGCTGCAGCTGCGGGTTCTTCTCAGATCCGCGCCAGTAGGCCGCGGCGATGCGCGTGAGGTCCCAGCCGTTGCCGATCATGCGGGTGCTCGGCAGGTGCGGGCCGCGGCAGAGATCCTTCCAGACGACCTCGCCGTCCTTGGCGACGTTGTCGTAGATGGTCAGCTCGCCCTCGCCGACCTCGACCGAGGCGCCCTCGGTCTTGTCGGCGCCGGGGCCCTTGAGTCCGATGAGCTCGAGCTTGAACGGCTCGTCGGCGAGCTCGGCGCGTGCCTCATCGTCGCTGACGACCCGGCGCACGAAGCGCTGCCCCTCGCGCTGGATGCGCTGCATCTCCTTGGAGATCGCCTTGACGTCCTCCGGGGTGAACGGCGTGTCCACGCCGAAGTCGTAGTAGAAGCCGTCGGTGATCGGCGGGCCGATGCCCAGGTTGGCCTGCGGCTTGATGCGCTGCACGGCCTGCGCCAGCACGTGGGCGGTGGAGTGGCGCAGGATCGCGAGGCCCTCGGGGCTGTCGATCGTGATGGGCTGGACGTCGTCATCCTCGTTCACGACGGCGGCGAGGTCCTTCTGCTGCCCGTTGACGAGCATGGCGACGACGGAGCGATCGCTGAAAGGGCCGTTCGCGCCGTAGAGCGCGAAGCCGTCGCAGGGGTAGGACGGCAGTTCAGGGGCGGACGCAGGGTTCTCAGACAAAGGAAGTTCTCCAGTTTGGCGATGGTCTCGGCTCAGCTTCGGGCGCGATCGCGCCCTGCCCGCTCAGGCCCTGAGAGTTCGCGTGCCGCTGACCGCGACCGCGGTCGCGTGCGTCAGCCGGGCGAAGTCCATAGGAGAATCCTACGCCGCCCTCTCCGGCGCTCCGTCCACGGCGCGGCCCAGCGCCGCATCGAGGTGCCGCTGCGCGAGCCGCCATCCACCGACCTCGTACGCGACCACGACCAGGACCGGACCCGCGAGCACGACCAGCAGGCACGCCCACAGCGGCGACCCCGCGAAGGCGAGCAGGATCCCCAGCAGCGGCAGGACCATCGCGATCGCGTGCAGCGGAAGCCCCTTCATGAGCGAATGCACGAGGTAGGAGTGCAACAGCGAGATCGACACCATGAAGACGATCACGGGCACCGCGATCATGAGAATCACGACAGGCGTCGCGAGCGGGTGCTCGTGCCGGTACGCGTAGCCGATCGTGTGCAGTCCGGCGCCGACGGCGGCGACGCTCGCGAAGATGAAGGCGTGCCCGTAGCCCCACACGAAGGATCGGCTCCGATGCACGGCGAGGATCGGGCCCGAAGGCATCATCGTGTACGACCACCACAGGGCGAAGGTCATCGCGATGCCGGCGCCGATCACGACCACGGCGTCTCCCGACCAGCCCTTCTCCTGGGACACCTCCTGCGCCGCGGCGAGCGTGCCGATCACCGTCTCCCCGAGCGCGATGATCGTCAGCAGCGAGTACCGCTCGGCGATGTGGTGCGCGTGCCAGGGCGTGCCGCGCCGCGCGCCTTCGCCCTTCCGCTCGGCGACGATCGGTCCGCCCAGCTCGATCAGCCAGCACGCGGCGGCCGCGGCGAAGGCGGCGCCGAGCGGCAGCGGAGCCCACGCCACCACGATCCAGCCGATCTGCGCGACGGCGACGAACAGCACGTACGTGAGCGCGTGCCGACGGTACGCGGGGTCGCGCGACGCGCGCAGCCACTGTGCGAGGAGCCCGACGCGCATGACGATGTAGCCCGACACCATGACCCGGTTGTCGAAGGCGCCATCGTTTTCGAGTGAGTGGAACATGGTCGGAAGACCGATCGCGAGCACGATGACGCCCGCCATCTGCACCATCGTGAAGACCCGGAACAGCCAGTCGTCCGTGTCGAACGCCGACGCGAACCAGGAGAAGTTGATCCACGCCCAGATGATGGCGGCCACCGCGAAGGCGAAGGCGCCGACCGCCGCTCCCCCGTGTCCGGCGTACACGCCCTTCGCCAGCTCCACCCCGGCGACGCCGAACGCCGCGGCGAAGACCAGGTCGTAGAGCGCTTCGAGCGGAGTGGCCGCTCGGTGCTCCTCATGCTGTGCGCGCCCGCGCATCGGGCTCAGCCCGTGCCGGTACCGCTCGACCGCGTTCGTCATGCTCTCCCCCAACCCGTGGAACACCCAACCCCTGGGATGTGCAGCGTCCAACCTAGCGCGCGCCGGGATCCGCTCGGCTCCGATTCCGTTCGAGGAGCGCGAGCGCGGCGGAGACGGCCTTGATGACAGGGATCTCGCCGAACCGGTAGTCGTCCGCGCGGATCAGCCGGCGGGCGAGATCCGGCCGTCGCGTGCGCAGCAGTCCCCTGGCGCGTTCGGCGTGCAGCGCGTTCGAGACGATGGCGATCTCCTCCGCGTCCTCCAGCATGGGGATCGTGTTCCGGATGTTCTCCTCGGTCGAGCGGCTCTCGGTCTCGAGGAGGATCCGTCCGGGATACCCCTTATCAACCGCGTACCGGGCAAGGATCCTCGCCTCGGGCTCCGGCCCCCGCACTGCGCCACCGGAGAAGATCAGCAGGTCGTCGGCGCTTCGCACCGTGCGCAGCCCGGCGCGCACCCGGTAGCGATTGACGGCATTCGCTCGTGGTCCGCGATTGCCGAATCCGAGCACGAGAACGGTGCGGCGGGCGCCGGCGCGGCCCGCCTCGAGGCCCCGCCGGTTCGCTCGCTCCGAGACGACTTCACCCCAGAGCAGGAACGCGATCACCGCGAGTGCTCCCGCTGCCGCGGGCACGAGAAGGACGGACTTCCGCATGCGCCCAGGCTAGACACTCGGAGACCCGGGGGAACGGCGACGCAGGCCCGGATACGACAAAACCCCCGGAGGACCGGGGGTTTCTGTTGTGCGCGATACTGGGATCGAACCAGTGACCTCTTCCGTGTCAGGGAAGCGCGCTACCGCTGCGCCAATCGCGCCTGTTCAGGCTATTCAGTTTATGAGAAGCGAGGTGGCGACGGGATTCGAACCCGTGTAAACGGCTTTGCAGGCCGGTGCCTAGCCTCTCGGCCACGCCACCATGTGGATTCGAACCCACATGCCGAAGCCCCCGAAGGGGCTCCAGCACTGGAGCGGATGACGAGACTCGAACTCGCGACCCCAACCTTGGCAAGGTTGTGCGCTACCAACTGCGCTACATCCGCGTTTTGTGTTTTCCCCGGTGTCCCGGGCACTTGAAATACATTAGCCGAGGTTCGGGGCTTCGCCAAACCGAGACCCGTTCTCGGGCGTGTCCGGCGCGCGCCGGTGCATGCTCCCCGCTCACACTCTCGGGTTCTGTTGAGGTTCGGCACCACCCCAGTACGTCCACCACCAGCGGCCCTCGTCCTGCACGAAGATCCCGGTGCTCCAGTACGGCACGTGTGCGACGACGCCCTCCTCGATCGCGTCGACATGGCCCAGGATCTGCGCCCAGGCCACCTCCCCCCTGGCCCACACCCGAACATGCTCCGGCACCCAGGCCATCCCGAGCGAGGCGATCCTGCCCGCGACGTCGATGACCTGATCCGGACCGTCGATGAGCTCGCCCTGACCAGATCCGGCCACGGTCATGTCCGGGTGACCGAAGATCGCGGCGAAGTCGCTGCCCGGCGTCGACATCGCCGCGTACGTCCGCTCGACGAGTTCCCGGACGGCCTGGAAGGTCTCTGGATCGGCTTCCATGGCGGTCAGCCTAGGCATGAGCGACCCCGGTGCGGAAGGCCGGGGCCGCTTGTCAGAGCCATCCGCGCCCGGAGCTCCGGTGTGGCGAGGCGCTCTCGCGGAGAGACCGAGACTCAGTCGACGAGCGCGCCCGCCGACAGGTTCGCGATCGCCCCCGTCATCGACGCGGCGCGGTCGGACGCGGCGAACGCGAGGTACTCCGCCACCTCGTCGAGCACCGGGAGGCGGCCGAGCAGGGTCGAGCCGGCGAGCCCCCCGACCCATTCATCCATCGGGACATCGCCGGCAGCGGCGACACGGCCGAACATATCCCGCGTGTAGGACGTCTCCATCGCGTCGGAGATCGCATGCGGACGCACGCACACCACGCGCACTCCATCGGGCCCGAGCTCACCGGCGAGTGCCCGGGAGAACCCCTCGAGCCCTGCCGACTGCGCCGCGTTGCCGATCAGTCCACGCCCGGTCAGCCGGGCTCCCGGCGTCGAGATCGTCAGGATGACGCCTCCGCGCTGAGCGATCATGTGCCGCGCCACCGCCTTCGCGGTCACGAAGTTCGTCTGCAGGTACCCCACGACAGGGTGCAGATAGTCATCGAGCGAGGTGTCACCGATCGGCAGCCCCTGCACATGGTCGAAGCCGACCGCGTTGAGCGCGACATCGATGCGCCCGGCCTCCGCGACGACATCGTCGGCGTGCCGGTCGACGGCAGCCTGATCCATGGCGTCGACGACGGCGACGGATACGTCTCCTCCCTCAGCCCTGGCTGCGGATGCCGCCGCCTCGAGGCGAGGGAGCGACCGGCCGGCCAGAAACAGCCGCGCGCCCTCTCGCGCGAAGACCCTCGCCGCTGCGGCGCCGATCGATCCGCCACCGCCGTGGATCACTGCGACCTTGTTCTCGAGCAGCATGATGCCGCCTCCTGTCCCGTGTTGTTGTGCAACGCCAGAATTGCACATCCGGAACCGTTGCTGCAACCTCCTGATTGCAGTAATGGAGCGAAGGGCTACAGCTTCTCGGCGATCTCCTTGATCGCCTCGAGCCGGGTCTCCCACTGACGGCCGATCTCGTCGAGTCGCCGCGCGATGGCGTTGAGCTCTGCGCCGACGACGCGGTAGCGCACCTCGCGTCCCACGCGAACGGGTTCGACCAGGCCGACCTCTGCGAGCACGGTCAGATGCTTCGCGATGGCCTGCCGGGACACCGGGAACCGCGCGGCGAGGGCCGACGCCGAGGCATCCCCGTCTCCGAGCGCGGCCAGGATGCTCCACCGCGTCTCATCCCCGAGCGCGGCGAAGACCGAGACGAGCGACGGGGTCATTCGTGACCCCCGAGCAGCGCGACGAGCTTGTCGAGCTCGACGTTCCAGCCTTCGCGGTGACTCTCGAGGTTCGCGAGCGGATCCGACGTCCGATCGAAGCCGGACTCGACGACGGTGAGCCGCGTCCCCTCCCCCTCGGCCTCCAGCGTGAAGGTGAACACGGTCGAATTCTCCTCGTCGATCTCGTCCGGCATCCGACCGAGGGCGTTGTCGTTGCTCCAGCGGTAGGTCACAGAGCGCGGCGCATCGATCGACTCGATCCGGATCGGGACGGCGCCGTGATCGTCGAAGGTCATCGTTCCCACACCCGCGCCATCGAGCACGGTGCGACCGAACCAGAGCGAAATGTGCTCCGGTTCGGTGATCGCGCGCCAGACCTTCGCCGCAGGTGCGGCGATCGCGATGCTCCGCGTGACGGAGAACGCGGCCTCGTCGACGACGGCTGGCGGCGTGCGGTCCGTGCTCCCCATGGATGTGCCTCCTGCAGCGCTCCAGAGGGCCGATAGGGCGACCCTCCTACAACCCACAGGTTACAGGAGGGTTGTTCCCTATCGCAGCACTGTGTAGGAGTCGGTCAGTTCGCCTTCGATCGCGCCGTCGGCGCCGAAGACCCGTCCAACGCTGTTGTACGTCGACTCCCCCACCGGGAACGTTCCCGCCACGCGTGTGCGAGTCGTCACGATGAAGTTGATGGATTGGTTCGCCGGGAGTGGGGCTGCGTGGCTCAGG
>Ga0308160_10002845_pt1 | contig 20202 bp, 14 predicted proteins | sample PhyFR1_FD_201036 | JGI IMG/M metagenome (GOLD analysis project Ga0308160, IMG submission 201036) | Phyllosphere microbial communities from UC Gill Tract Community Farm, Albany, California, United States - DLSLF.R1 | ecosystem: Host-associated > Plants > Phyllosphere > Unclassified | place: USA...
TTTGAACACGCTCTTCCCGCGCATCAGCGGCACCTTCTTGACCTCGCGGTCGGAAATGCTCACGAAGCTCGAGGCGGTGTCGAGGATGTGGTTGATGATGGCCTTGGGCAGGCCTTCGATGGTGAGCAGGTGCTGCAGCTCGCCGTTCTTGTTCAGTTGCGGGTTATGCATTGTCGTCTTCGATCGTGAGCGAGAGTTGACCCTGGGTGTCGCGCGTCAGCGACAGCGACTGGCCGGCGGCCAGCTGCGCATGGGCGCCGACGAAATCGGCGGCGACCGGGAGTTCGCGGCCGCCACGGTCGGCCAATGCACCGAGCATGATGCGCTGCGGGCGGCCGTAGTCGAACAGCACGTTGATCGCCGCGCGTACGGTGCGGCCGGTGTACAGGACGTCGTCGACCAGCAGGATGGTGGCGCCGTCTACGTTGAAGTCGATGCGGGTCGGCTTCACGTCCGGGTGCAGGCCTTTCCTGGCATAGTCGTCGCGGTAGAACGAGACGTCGATGAAGCCGAGGCGCTTTTCCAGGCCGAGGTCGGCAGCCAGGCGCTCGGCCAGCCAGGCACCGCCGGAGTGGATGCCGACGATGGCGGCATCGGACACGCCGGCCAGGCCGGCACGGACCGCGTCGAGCAGGGCGCGGTACAGCGCCTCGGCGTCGAACGCGTCAGCGTTAGAAGTTGGATTGGACATGGTCGTCAAAGTACTGTTGCAAAATGATGGCGGCGGCCTTGGCGTCGATGATCTCGCCACGTTTGGCCTGGATCACGGCCGACGAATAGCGTTCGTCGACCAGCTCGACAGGCAGGCTGAAACGGCCGTGCAGTTGGTTGGCGAAGCGGCGCGCACGCAGGGTCATGTCGTGCTCGGCGCCATCCGGATGGCGCGGCTCGCCGACCACCAGACGCGCCGGGCGCCATTGTTCGATGAGCTCACCGATGACCTTGAAGCGGGTCGCATTGTCAATGGCCTTGATCACGGACAGGGGCTGCGCCTGTCCGGTGAGGGTATTGCCCATGGCAATACCGATGCGCTTGATGCCGAAGTCGAAGCCTAAAACGATATCAACCATTACCGGGACACGACTCCCTCAAGCATGGCCCGCCTCCGACGCGAGCATCAGCGGATCGATGCCCAGCAGCTTGATGGCGGCGTTGTAGCGTTCCTCGATCGGCAGGTCGAACAGCACGTGGGCGTCGGCGCCGACGGTCAGCCAGCCGTTGCGCGCGATCTCCTCTTCCAGCTGTCCCGGACTCCAGCCGGCATAGCCGATCGAGACCAGCATGCGCTGCGGGCCGCTGCCGTTGGCGACGGCTTCGAGCACGTCGATCGAGGTGGTGAAGGCAACGTCGGGCGTGACGTTCAGCGACGACGAGTAGCGGCCGGACGGCGAATGCAGCACGAAGCCGCGGTCGTCCTGCACCGGGCCGCCGAACATGATCGGCTCGTCGACCACGCTCTCGCGCAGCCCGTCGGCGACCTTCAGGTCGATGCGGTCGAACAGGACCTCCATCGTCATGTCGGTGGGCTTGTTGATGACGACGCCGAGCACGCCCTTGTCGTTGTGTTCGCAAATATAGACGACGGTGCCGCCGAAGATCGGATCGCTCATCGACGGCATGGCGATCAGGAAATGATTAGCCAGGTTCAACTCGGGCTGCTTGACCTCCGGCTGAAGCGTGCCTGTACTTTCCTCGGACAAGCCAGGCATGATAAGAGGGTTGCCGACCTTACTTTTTTTCATGCTCATACTCTCTGTTGGCTCACTCTCTGTATTCGGAAATGCTGAAAACCCGCTGCACATGCACTGACGTCGACGGATTCCAGAACCTCCTTTTACCGCAGTATGCACACTTCAAGCTTGGGCTTTTCGCTAGTTTACACTGATTTCCAGACGCAGCCTTTGGAAGCTGCATTTCCAGTCATTACTATTGAGTAATGGTAGACAGTAAAATGCCCTGCACATAAATCCGAACACAGAAGATGACTATGAGAAATTCATTGGTGTGGTTCCGGCGCGACCTGCGCCTGGACGACCATGCCGCACTGCATCACGCCCTGCTCTCCAGGCGCCGGGTGGTAGGCGTGTTCGTCTTCGATACCGACCTCCTGGACGGCTTGCCGGCCGATGACCGGCGCGTGCAATTTATCTACGACAGCGTGCGTGAACTCGACGACCGCCTGCGCACATCCGGAGGTTACCTCATCGTGCGGCGCGGGCGCGCCGCGCAGGAGATCGCCGCGCTTGCTGCCGAGCTCGATGTGGAATCGGTCTATGCCAACCACGATTACGAACCGCAGGCGATCGCGCGCGACCGCGCCGTGGCCGACGCGCTGCGCCAGGCCGGCCGCAGCCTGCAGACCTTCAAGGACCAGGTGATCTTCGAAAAGGACGAGGTGCTGACGCTGGCGGGCGGCTCCTACGCCGTGTTCACACCCTATAAGAATGCCTGGCTCAAGCGCCTGGCCGCCCAGCCCGAGGCGCTGGCGCCGTTCGCGACCCTGCCGCACCTGGCCGCACTGGCACCGCGTCCCGCCAACCACACGCTGCCGTCGCTGGAAGACCTTGGATTCCGGCCCGGCGCCACGCCGATCGATGCACCCGGCATGCGCGGCGCCGAACGCACGCTGGCCGCGTTTTCCGATCGCCTGGCGCGCTACGACACCGAGCGCGACTTCCCGGCACGCGACGCCACTTCGCGCCTGTCGGTGCACCTGCGTTTCGGCACGCTGTCGATCCGCGCCCTGGTGCGCATGCTGCGCGCGCGTATCGAGGACGGCAGCGGCGGCCCCGGGGCGCCGGTGTGGCTGTCGGAACTCATCTGGCGCGAGTTCTACATGATGATCCTGGCGCGCAATCCGCGCGTGACGACGCAGTCGTTCAAGCTGGCTTTCGATGCCGTGCGCTGGGATGAAGGCCCGCAGGCCGACGCCCTGTTCGCGGCCTGGTGCGAAGGCCGCACCGGCTATCCGCTGGTGGACGCCGCCATGCTGCAGCTTAACCGCACCGGCTTCATGCACAACCGCCTGCGCATGGTGACGGCCAGCTTCCTGACGAAGGACCTCGGCATCGACTGGCGCCGCGGCGAGCGTTATTTCGCGCGCCAGCTGAACGACTACGAACTGTCCTCGAACAACGGCGGCTGGCAGTGGGCGGCGTCGACCGGCTGCGATGCCCAGCCGTGGTTCCGCATCTTCAACCCGGTGACGCAGTCGCGCCGCTTCGATGCGGACGGGGCGTTCATCAAGCAGTACCTGCCGCAGCTGGCCGGGCTGGAGGGGGCCGCGATCCATGCGCCGTGGCTGGCCAGGGCGGCACTGCTGGACAAGGCGGGGGTGGTGCTGGGGCGGGATTATCCCTTGCCGGTCGTCGACCATGAGCAGGCGCGGGCGAAGACGCTGGCGCGCTTCAAATCGTTGAAGCAAGAGTAACCGTCGCCCCTGCGCAGGCAGGGCGACGTTCAACTGCTACGGGCCGCCGCTTTATGCCGCCGGCGCCGCCCGCCCCAGCAACCCCGCCATCGCCGCCAGCAGCACATCCTCCTGGAACGGCTTGCCGAAATACGCATCCACACCCAGGTCGATCGCATAGTTGCGGTGCTTGTCCGCGCTGCGCGAGGTGATCATGATGATCGGGATCGCATGGGTGGCCTCGTTGCCGCGCACGTGGCGGGTCAGGTCGAAGCCGTCCATGCGCGGCATTTCGATATCGACCAGCATCAGGTCGGGACGCGTCTCCTGCATCTGCTCGAGCGCATCGACGCCGTCCTTGGCCAGCAGCACGCGATAGCCCTCGCGCTCCAGCAGGCGCTGGGTCACGCGACGCACGGTCAGCGAGTCGTCCACCACCATCACGGTCGGCAGATACGGCGTCGGCGCCACGCTTGCCGCGGCCAGTGCCTCGGCCGGCGGCAGGCGCGTGCCCTGCCCGGCCAGCAGCACCGGATCGAGGATCAGCACGATCTCGCCGGAACCGAGCACGGTGGCGCCGGCGATGCCGGGCATGCGCGCGAGCTGCGGGCCGATGTTCTTGACCACCACTTCGCGGTTGCCCAGCACCTCGTCGACCTGCAGCGCCATGCGCGCATTGCCGTTCTTGAGGATCAGCACCGGATACGAACGCTGGCCGCCGGCGCCGCCGGGTTCGCGCAGCAGTTCGGGCAGGTAGTGGAGCGGCACGTCCTCGCCGTGCACCTTGAGCGACCCGAGTTCGCGCGCGGCAGCCAGCTCGCTCTCGCGCACCTGCTGCAGCTGCTCGACCAGCACCGCCGGCAGCGCATGGGTGCGCGACCCGCTGGCGACCAGCACCACCTGGGTCGCGGCCAGCGTCAGCGGCAGGTGGATGGTGAAGGCGGCGCCGCGGCCGGCCGTGGTCTCGATCTCGACCCGGCCGCCCAGCGCGCGCGCTTCCGAGCGCACCACGTCCATGCCGACGCCGCGGCCGGCCAGTTCAGTCAGCGCATCGGCGGTCGAGAAGCCGGGCTCGAACACCAGTTCGGCGGCGTCCTGGTCGGAGATGACTTCGCCGGCCGCCAGCAGGCCGTTGGCCGCGGCCTTGGCGCGGATGCGCGCCAGGTCGAGGCCGGCGCCGTCGTCGGCCACGCGGATCACGACTTCGTTGCCCTGCTGGCTGGCCTGCACCAGCAATTCTCCGGTTTCTTCCTTGCCGGCCGCGATCCGCTCGGCGCGCGCCTCGATGCCGTGCACGATGGCGTTGCGCAGCAGGTGCTCGAAGGGCGCGGCCATGCGTTCCAGCACGCTGCGGTCGATCTCGACGGCGCCGCCGCGGATGTCCAGGTTGACCCGTTTATCCGTTTCCTTGGCGGTCTGGCGCGCCAGGCGGAACAGGCGTTCCGACAGGCTGGCGAAGGGCACCATGCGCGCCCGCATCAGGTCGCGCTGCAGCTCGCGCGTCAGGCGCGACTGCGCGGCCAGGTCCTCGACGGCGGCATCGACGGTGCGCGCCATGCTGTCGTGGAAGGACGAGACGTCGTTCACGCTCTCGGCCATCATGCGGGTGAGTTCCTGCAGGCGCGTGAAACGGTCGAATTCGAGCGGGTCGAATTCGCGCTCGCCGGCGATCGACAGGCGCGACGCGATCTGCGACTCGGCCTGCATCTCGACTTCGCGCAACTGCTGGCGCAGGCGCGCCAGGTTATCCGTGAAGTCGGACAGCGCGGTCTTCAGCGTGCCGACCTGGGTTTCCAGCTTGGAGCGCGTGATCGACACTTCGCCGGCCTGGTTCACCAGGCGGTCGAGGATATCGGCGCGGACACGGACCAGCGGCGTGCGTGCCGGCTCGGCCTGATTTGCAGCCTGGTCCGCAGCCTGCTCCATGGCAGCGCCGGCGTCCGTGACCTCGGGCGCCGCTGCCGGCACCGGCTCGGGCGCGGCGGCCGGCTGCTGCAGCTGCTCGAACAGCAGCTGCGCCTGGTCGTAGTTGGCCAGCAGTTCGTCGAAGGCGGCGGCGCTGGTGGTGCCGGCGTGCAGCATGTTCTCGATCTGGGTTTCCAGCGCATGCGTGTGCTGGCCCAGGCGCATCGCGCCGGCCATGCGGGCGCTGCCCTTGACCGTGTGCAGCGCCCGCAGCAGGCCGTGCGCGGCGGCGGTGTCGAGCGGGTTCTGCTGCCAGCGGCGCAGGCCGTCGCCGATCTGCGGCAGCAGGTCGGTGGCTTCTTCCATGAACACCGGCAGCAGGTCCGGATCGAGTTCGTCGGCGAATACCGGCTCGGTAGTCAACTCGGTGTCCAGCGCTGCGGTCTCGGGCGCTGCCGGCTGCGCCCCGGCGCCGGTGTCCGGCGCGGCGAGCGGCTGCGCTTCGGATTCGGCTGCCGGTACAGGCGCGGGTTCCGCTGGCGCTGCAGGTTCCGGTTCCGGCTCTGCTTCCGGTTCCGGCTCTGCTTCCGCTTCCGGCTCCGCCTGCGACGGCACCTCGGCCGCTTCCTCCTCGGGAGGCAGCTCGGATACGGGCGCCGGTTCCGGCTGCGCCTGTTCCAGCGACGGCGCCGCGAACGGGTCGTCGAAATAGCTGTCGAACAGGTCGTCGACGGCGCTGACCGCCGGATCGGCCGGCTGGGCTTCCGGCTGGCGCGGCGCGCTCACGCTGGTCTCGGCCAGCGGCAGCGGTCCGCCGGGCAGCGGCGGGTCGGCCAGGATGCTTTCGTAGGTGGCGGCAAACAGCGCATCCAGGCGCCCGGCCAGTTCGGCATCGGCATCGCCGAACACGGCGTCGGCCTTGCGCCGTCCCAGCTCGTCGCACAGGGCGTCCAGGCGCGCCAGCAGCTCCGGCTGCGGCGGCGCCAGTTCGCCCAGCGCGAACACCTGCAGCATGACGCGGATGCGCTCGACGCTTTCGCCCAGCAGCGCGTGCTGCTCGTCGCTCAGCGGCGGCGTCGCCATCTGCAGGACCGCTTCCAGCGCCAGCGCGATGTTTTGCAGGGCCGTGAAGCCGACGGTGGACGAGATGCCGCCCAGCGTGTGCGCGGCCGCCAGGGCCTGGCCCGACACCGCGCGCAGCGGCTCCGCACGCCAGGCGGCAAAGTCGGCGTCGAGCGTCTCGACGATGCCGGCGGTCTCGTTCAGGTAGATGTTATACAGCGGCAGCGGGATCTCGAGCTCGCCGACGCGCTTGACGGTGTCCTCTTCCGGCACGGGCGCCGGCTCGATGACCTCGGCTTCGGTTTCAGCTCCGGCCTCGGTTGCGGCTTCGGCTTCAATTCCGTCCTCGGCTTCGACTGCGGGTTCGGCCTCAGCCAAGGGTTCGGCATCGACTCCCGGCGCCGCAGGCACTTCGGCAAACGCCCCACCCTCCTGCACGCGCACCGCAGCAGCCGCCAGCGTCTCGCCGCTGCGTGCCGAACGGCCGCCGGCGGCCAGCTCCGCCACCCAGTCCGTCAATTCGGACCGCGCATGTTCGAGCAGCGCCAGCAGGTCCGGCGTGGCGGCGCGCGCTTCGGCCAGCCACAGATTCATGGTCTTTTCGACGGCCGCAGCGCCGGTCGCGAACGCCTCCAGGCCGACCATGCGGCTGCTGCCCTTGAGCGTGTGGAAGGCGCGGCGCAGGCGCGTCAGCGTCTCCTGGTCGCCGGGTTGCGCGTGCGCGGCCGGCAAGGTCTCGCCGACCAGCGCCAGCACGTCGCCGGCCTCGGCGATGAAGATCTCGAGCAGCTCGGCTTCGATCGCATCCTCGGCCGATACCTCGGCAGGCACGGCGGCCGGCGCGACGGCCGGTTCGGCAGCCGGCACGGATTGCGCCGGCGGCGCCTCGGCCTCGGCCACGTCGGCCAGCGCATCCTGCACCGGTTCCTGCACCGGTTCCTGCACCGGCTCTGGCACCGCCTCCTGCGCCTGCACCTGCTCATCGAACGCCAGCTCGCGGAACAACCCCGCCGCCTCGTCGAAGCGGAAGCGCTTGCGCGCGGCATCGACGTTCTGCGCCAGCGCATCGGTAAAGAAGCCGAGCGCGCCGATGTTCTGGGCCAGGTTGTCGAGCGCGGCCGCGCGCGCTTCGGCACGCGGCGCGCCGGCCGCCAGCGCGCGCACTGCGTCGCGCACGTGCGCGAGTGCGCGCATGGCCCCGTCCTGGTCGAGGATCGCCAGCGCCCCCTGCAGCTGGTGCAGCAGCGGGTCGGCCTGCTCCAGCGCGGCCGTGCGCGCCGGGTTTTCATAGTATTCGTCGACCAGCTTTTCGACCTGGCGCAGGCCGGTGCGCATCTCGCCGGCCAGCACCGCCACCGTCTCGCCGTCGTGGTCGCGCGCCATGCCGCCCTGCCATTGCGGCAGATCGGGCGGCGTCTGGCCATTGGCCAGGGCCAGCAGGCGCTGGCCGACCGCTTCCGCATGCTGGCCGAAATCCTCGGGCAACTGGCGCACCTGGTCGAGGCCGTGTTCGACGAACAGCATCGCCTGCGCCATCTCCATCTGCAGCTGTTCGCTCGGCGCGCCGGCCACCGATTCGCTGGCGGCCTGGCCCAGTTCGCGCAGCAGCTGGGCCAGCGCGGGGGCGCCCAGCTTCTCGCTGGCGCCGGCCAGCTTGGACAGGGCGGCATCGAAGCCGTCTTCCTGCAGGTCGGCGCCGCCCTCGGCACTGACAATGCGATCCAGGCCCTGCTTGGTCTCCGCCAGCGCCTCCTTGGCATCCTTCAGCGCGGCCGGGTCGATGAGGGCGTAGCGCCGCTCCAGGTAATCCTGCGGCACCTGGCCCTCCAGGCGCCAGGCATCGCGCAGCAGGCGCGCATCCGGCGTCGGCTGCGGCGCCTGGGCGATGAAGAACAGGGCGTCGCGCAGCAGCGCATCGGGCAGGCTGCTGTGCCCCTGCGTCATGCGGCGCAACTGCAGGTTGGCCTGGCCGAACAGCTGCTTGACGTAGAGGTCGCCCGCCACCTGCCCCTGCGCCACCAGGTCGGCGGCGGTCTGCAGCGCCAGCCAGAACGCGTGGGCGCGCGGGTCGGCCTGCACCCGCGTGACCGGCGCCAGGGCGTCGCGCATGGCGCCGGCCTGGCTGCGCTGGGTGCTTGGTTCGGTACTGCGCAGGAAGAACAGCAGCGCCTTTTCGAACTGGGCACGGCTGGCCGCGTAGTCCGGCGCCGGCCCCGCCGCGCCCCCTGGCAGCAGCGCCGGCGCCAGGTCGAGCGCCAGCATCGCGCCCGGATGCACGCGTTCGGCGCCGAGCAGCTCCTGCAGCGCGCGGTAATACGGGAACAGGCGCACCGGCTGCTGCATGGCGCCTTGGAGCAGCTCTTCCAGGTATTCGACCAGCGCCCGGTAAGCCTCGCCCACCACCGCGGCACGCGCCGCATCCAGTGCCAGCGAGCCGTCCTTGAAGCGGTCGAGCGCCTGTTCGGCGATGCCGGTCAGGTGCTCGACCCCATGCACGTCGACCATCTGGAGCGCGCCGTGCGCCTGGTGCAGGTGCGATTTCGCATGCAGCAGCAGGGTGGGCTGGGCTTCCGGGCTGCGTCCGGCCGCATCCTGCAGGGCCTTGGACGAACGCTCGAGGGCATCGCGGATTTCTCCCAATACCCAGGACAGGGGGCCGGTGTCGAATTGCGGGGCGTGGACGGGCATCGGTTCGGTCATAAATCAGGTCGGGGTGGTCCTCAAGCGGCGACGCGGAAGCGCGACACCGAATTCTTCAGCTCCTGCGCAAGCTCGGCCAGTTGGCGGATCGACTGTGCGGTCTGCTGCGTGCCGCCCTGGGTGTGTTCGTTGACGGCCAGGATGTGCTGCATATTATGCGCCACTCCGTTGGCCGAGGTGGCCTGCTGGCCGGTCGCGACCGAAATTCCCTCGATCAGCTCGGCCAGGCGGTTGGACACGCGCGAGATGTCGGCCAGCGCGGCCCCGGCGGCGTCCGACAGGCGCGCACCCTCGACCACGCCCTGGGTCGACTTTTCCATCGCCGCCACGGCGTCGTGGGTGTCGGTCTGGATGGTGCGCACCAGCGCGCCGATCTGCTTGGCGGCGTCGCCCGAACGTTCGGCCAGGCGCTGCACCTCTTCCGCCACCACCGAGAAGCCGCGTCCGGCCTCGCCGGCCGATGCCGCCTGGATCGCCGCGTTCAGCGCCAGCACGTTGGTCTGCTCGGTGATGTCCGAGATCAGTTCGGTGATCTCGCCGATCTCCTGCGAGGATTCGCCCAGGCGCTTGATGCGCTTGGAGGTTTCCTGGATCTGCTCGCGGATCTCGCCCATGCCCTTGATCGCGTTCTGCACCGCGGTCGCGCCCTGCTCCGCCGCGGCCACCGACTGGCGCGCCACTTCGGCCGACTGCTGGGCCGAGCTCGAAACCTCGGTGATCTGGCCGGCCATGCGCAGCACCGTCGACGAGGCTTCCTGGATCTCGCGCGACTGCTGGCCGGCCGCCACCAGCAGCTCGCCCGACACTTTATAGGCGTCGTCGGAAGCGGTATTCACCTTGCCGGCGGTGTCGATCACGCGCACCACCAGGCCGCGCAATTCCTCGACCGTGTAGTTGACCGAGTCGGCGATCGCGCCGGTGATGTCCTCGGACACGGTGGCGTGAACGGTCAGGTCGCCGTCCGCAACTTCCTGCAGCTCGTTCATCAGGCGCAGAATGGCGGCCTGGTTCTGGTCGTTGGTGGCCTTGGCTTCTTCTTCCTTGGCCTGGGCCAGCAGGCGCGAGGCTTCCGCTTCCTGGCGGCGGGCATCCGACGCGCGGGTACGGTTGCGCGAGTCCTGCAGCATCACGCGCGAGATGCTGCCGGCCATGGCCAGCGTGAAGATCGAGGAGGCGACCAGCAGCCAGAACCAGCCGCCGGTGCCCTTCTCGCCGCTGCGCAGCGCGGTCTGCAGCTCGGTGAGCTGGGCGCGCAGCGCTTCGTTGTCGCCGAAGATGGTCTGCTCGGCCGCCTTGGCCGCGGTCAGGTCGGCCAGGTGGTCGAGGAAGGACGCGACCACGCGCTGGCAGATGTCGAACTTCGCCTGCACCTCGGTCAGCTTGTCGCGCAGCTCGGCGTCGCGCAGCGCGGCCAGGCCGAGCGACTCGTTGCCGTTCAGGAGGCCGTCGACGGTGACGCGGAAGGTGGTGGTGTCGCGGCCCATCTGGAACGCGGTCTCGGGGCTGATGCCGCCCGAGGTCAGGAATTCGCTGGCGCTGCGCGACAGGCGCTGGGTCAGCATCATCAGGCGCCCGAGGGCGGCCAGTTCGCGCGCGCTGCCGCCGCGGGCGGTGCGTTCGGTCAGGATCTGCTCGGTGAGCGCCAGCATTTCCGGCGTCAGGACGTCGAGCTGCTTCAGGTTCTTGTCGAAGTCGACCAGTTCCGGCTTCATCTTGAGGATGCTGGCGGCGGCCGTGGACGACACCGCCCACTTGGCGCGCACCTTGGCCAGCTGGCGATTCAGGTCGCCGTCGGCGGCCGGGATCGTGTTGCCGTTGAACTCGCCGCCCTTGCCGAGCAGGTCGAGGTCGCGGCCCAGCGCCGCCCAGCTGTCCTGCAGCTGGACGAAGGCGTCGGGCACGCCCTGCATCGCGGTCGGCGCCGCCTTGCCGAGGCGCTGCGAATGCATCAGCGCTTCGCCGGCGATCTGGGTCTGGCTGGCGGCCACCGCGCCGCTGCCCGCATTGCGCCACAGCGACAGCAGCGTGACCAGCACGCCGATCGTGAACGCCACCAGCAGGATGCGCAGCTGGCGCGGCAGCGACAGGTGGCCGATGAGCGGCAGGCGCAGCGCCTCGTCGGCACCGGCACCGTTGGCGCGGGCAGCCGCGGCGGCGCGCTGCTTGCGCCGGGTCAGGTTACCGAGCCGCAGGGCGGCATCGTCGGCGGAGCCGCCGGCCGGCACCGCCGTCTCGGGCGCCGCAGCCGCAGCCGAAGCAGCCAGCGGCGTGCCGATGCCGAACTGGGTGTCGGGCGACGCCAGCACGGTGCTGCCGTCGCCCTTGTCCTTGGGCAGAAAATTCATCGAGAGTTTTGATGCGAATCCCATACCAGCTCCAGTCCAGAACCTGTCGTGTTGAGTGTTGATGCCGGCCTACAGGCCGACTTGCAGGAAGCGCTCTTCCCGCACCAGTTCGGCCAGCGCCAGCGGCGTCCAGTCGAGGCCATCGGCGTCGATCAGCCTGTCGCCTTCCGGATGCCGCACTTGTTCCATGTCGGCGGCATCGCGCAGCCCGACCACGCGCGTGGCCAGCAGGCCGCAGGGCACGCCCAGCGCCGGCGCCAGCGTGACGATGCGGGCGGCGCCCCCGTGGTTGGTACCCTGCGCACTGGCCGGCGCCGCCGGCTGTCCCAGATAGGCCGCCAGGTCGACCACGCCGACCAGGTTGCCGCGGATGTTGGCCAGGCCCAGGTACCAGGGCTGGGTCAGCGGCACCCGGGTGAGCGCCGGCACCGGCACGATCTCTCCGGCTTCGAGCAGGTCCAGCAGGTAGCGCACGCCGCCGATCTCGACGCCCAGCTGGTTGGCGCGGGCGCCGCTGCTGGTGCGCGCCGCCTGCACGCGCTCGAGCAGCTGCTGCTGGTATTGGCGCAGGCGGGTACGGCGCGCCGCGGGGTCGGCGCTGCGGCTGGCGACGTCGATGCCGGCCATGGTCAGGCGCCGAGCGTGGCGATCCTGGCCAGCAGCTGGTCCGGATCGACCGGCTTGACGAAATAATCCTTGGCGCCCTGGCGCATGCCCCAGATGCGGTCGGTTTCCTGGTTCTTGCTGCTGCAGATGATGACCGGCACCGACGACAGTTCCGGATCGCGCGCGATCGAGCGCGTGACCTGGAACCCGTTCGCGCCCGGCATGACGACGTCCATCAGGATCAGCTCCGGCCGTTCGGCGCGGATTTTATTCAGCGCGTCCTCGCCATTGTCGGCGGTGGTCACGGCAAAGCCGTTGCGCACCAGGATGTCGGTGAGGTAGTAGCGTTCGGTCGGGGAATCGTCGACGATCAGGATCTTTTTAATGGCCACGATGGCTCCGGCATCAAGGTTGGAGTGCTGTCTGCCGCTCAGGCGCCCGCGTGGTCGCGCACGGTGGCAAGCAGGCTGTCTTTGGAAAACGGTTTGGTGAGATAAGCCGACGAGCCGACCATGGCGCCGCGCGCGCGGTCGAACAGGCCATCCTTGGACGACAGCATCACCACCGGCGTCATCCGGAACCGGGCGCTCTTCTTGATCAGGGCGCAGGTCTGGTAACCGTCCAGGCGCGGCATCAGGATGTCGCAGAACACCAGCGCCGGGTGATGGTCGTTGATCTTGGCGAGGGCGTCGAAACCATCCTCGGCCAGCACCACCCGGTAGCCGGCCTGGGTCAGGAAAATCTCGGCGGAGCGACGGATCGTGTTGCTGTCGTCGATCACCATGATCGTCGGGCCTGTCGATTGGGTCGTCATATTTATTTCACTTCAGCATGAAACCGCACGATAGCATAGGGAATTGCCCTTGTGCGCGAAGTGTTGCTACGCGTCAACTCGACAGGAAACAAATCTTGCCGGCATGATGTCTAACCGGCCAGACTCGTTGATGAAATGCTCAGATAAGTTGTAGATCGAAGAAGATCCGATCAGATCTCGGTCATTTCGAAATCGTCCTTGCGCGCCCCGCACTCCGGGCACGTCCAGTTCATGGGGACGTCGGCCCAGCGGGTGCCTGGGGCAATGCCATCTTCCGGGCTGCCTGCGGCTTCGTCGTAGACCCAGCCGCAGATCAGGCACATCCAGGTCTGGTAAGCCTGCGTTTCATTGCTCACGTTTGCTTCCTTCTATCTAGTAAAATGAGAGGTCAGGTATCTTAATCTACGCGCTGTGCAAAACCAACTGTCTCCTCTCATCCTCACGTTCGGGCCGGCAGACCCGGTCGGCGCGCTCGGCATCCAGTCGGATGTGGCCGCCTTCTCGATGCATGGTTGCCACGGACTGTCGGTGGTGACGGGCCTGCTGGTGGCCGATTCGGCACGCGTCGACGACATCCACCCGGTCGACTCGCCGACGGTCGCCGCGCAGGCGCGCATGCTGCTCGAAGACATGCCGATCGCCGCCATCAAGGTCGGCACCATGGCCACCCTGGAACAGATCGCCGCCATCGCCGAGATCGTCTCCGACTACGCCAACCTGCCGCTGATCCTCGATCCGTTCGCCTCGTCCCTGCCCGACTGCGGCATGCGCGACGACGACATCCTGACCCTGATCCACCAGCTGCTGGCGCCTCAGGCGACGGTGATGATGCTGTCGCAGGCCGAACTGGCGCGCTTTGCCGACTGCTGGCGCGATCCGGCGTCCGAAGCGCCGCTGGAAGACGACGTGACCGAACTCACCGCCCTCGGCTGCCGCCACGTGCTGGTCACCGGCACCGGCGGCGGCGACGGCACCCGCATCAACAACCTGTACGACGGCGAAGGCCTGGTCGCCAGCCTGCCCTGGGGCCAGCACCTGCCCGGCCCCTTCGTCGGCGCCGGCTGCACCCTGTCGGCCGCGCTGGCGGCGCAGATGGCGCACGGCGTAGCCGCCGCCGACGCCGTGCGCGCCGCCCAGGACTACACCACCGGGGCCCTGGTCCATGCCTGCCGCTTCGGCATGGGCCGCCTGGTACCAAACAAGATCTATCGCATTGCCGGCGGCAACTGCTGAACCTTACCCACGACTTCCATGACCGACACGACTGCATCCACTTCCAAGAACGACATCCTGTTTGCCCGCGCCCAGCAAAGCACCCCGGGCGGCGTGAATTCGCCGGTCCGCGCCTTCCGCTCGGTCGGCGGCACCCCGCGCTTCATCACCCGCGCCGAAGGCCCCTACTTCTGGGACGCCGACGGCAAGCGCTACATCGACTACATCGGTTCCTGGGGCCCGGCCATCGTCGGCCACGCGCACCCGCAAGTGGTCAAGGCGGTGCAGGATGCGGCTGCCAACGGCCTGTCGTTCGGCGCCCCGACCGAGGGCGAGATCGAGATTGCCGAGGAAATCTGCCGCCTGGTGCCGTCGATCGAGCAGGTGCGCCTGGTCTCGTCCGGCACCGAAGCGACCATGAGCGCACTGCGCCTGGCGCGCGGCGCCACCGGCCGCGACAAGATCGTCAAGTTCGAAGGCTGCTACCACGGCCATGCCGACTCGCTGCTGGTGAAAGCGGGCTCCGGCCTGCTCACCTTCGGCAACCCGACCTCGGCCGGCGTGCCGGAAGACTTCGTCAAGCACACCCTGGTCCTCGACTACAACAACATCCCGCAGCTGGAAGACGCCTTCGCATCGATGGGCGACACCATCGCCTGCGTGATCGTGGAAGCCGTGGCCGGCAACATGAACCTGATCCGCGCCACGCCGGAGTTCCTGCGCCGCATGCGCGAGCTGTGCACCGAATATGGCACCGTGCTGATCTTCGACGAAGTGATGTCGGGCTTCCGCGTCGGCCTCGGCGGCGCCCAGGAACTGTACGGCATCACCCCGGACCTGACCGCGCTCGGCAAGGTCATCGGCGGCGGCCTGCCGGTGGCGGCCTTTGGCGGCCGTGCCGACCTGATGGAAAAGATGGCGCCGATCGGCCCGGTCTACCAGGCCGGTACCCTGTCCGGCAACCCGGTGGCGGTGGCGGCCGGCATGACCACCCTGAAGCTGGTGCAGCAGCCGGGCTTCTACGAGAAGCTGTCCGGCCAGGCCGTGAAACTGGTCGATGGCCTGACGGCGGCAGCAAAAGAAGCGGGCATCGACTTCTGCGCGGATGCCGTGGGCGGCATGTTCGGCATGTACTTCTCGACCCACGTCCCATCCAGCTACGGCCAGATGATGGCCGGCGACAAGGACCGCTTCAACCGCTTCTTCCACGGCATGCTGGAAGAAGGCGTGTACTTCGCGCCGGCGATGTTCGAGGCGGGTTTCGTCTCGGCGGCGCACGACGATGCGGTCATTGCCGAGACGGTGGAAGCGGCGCGCCGCGTTTTTGCGCGTTTAGCTTGAGCGATCCCTCAAGCTTTTCTCTCGTTACCTTGTAAACGTCGTCCCCGCCTGCGCGGGGACGACGTTCAAAGGCTAACGAAATGCGTCACGCCTCCCGCATCACCGCCTGCCGCTGGATCGCCGCCACCGCGCGCGATGCCCGCTTGCGCCACCAGATGATCACCCCGGTCACGCTCAGCATCGCCACCACCAGGCCCATCGCCGAAATCAGGATCCGCCCCGGCAGCCCGAGGATGCGGCCCGAATGCAGCGGGAACTGGGCCTGCACGAAGATGTCGGCGGCGGTGCCCTTCCACGGCTGGCGCTCGCCCAGCAGCTTGCCATTCACACCGTCGTAGTACAGCAGCGCCGGGCCGACGCCGCCCGTGCCGTGGTCGCCGCCCGGCTTGAAGAAGCTGATCATGTAGATGCCGAACTCCTGCGAATAATAGACTGCCCCGACCGGGTCGTCCCAACGGCGGCGCTGTCCTTCGGCGCCGGCGCGCGCGATGACCTCGGCCAGCGGGATGCGCGGCTCGATCAGGTGCTGCTTGTCCATCATCGGACGGGTGTCGAAGGGCGTGGGCGTCACTTTCGACACCTTGCTGATCACCGGATAGAAGACTTCGTTGTACAGGTTCAGCGAGAACGCCGTAAAAGCGAGGATGAACAGCAGGATCCAGGTCCACAGGCTGAAGGCGCGGTGCAGGTCGAAATTCAGCTTGGCTGAACCGCCCTGCCAGCGCACTTTCCAGGCCGGCTGCCAGCGCTGCCACCACGATTTGCCTCCGGCGCCTGGCTGCACGGCCAGCGCCGCCTTCTTGCGCCGCACCGGCAGCGTCAGGTAGAAACCGACGAAGCTGTCGACCATCCAGATCATCGCGATACCACCCATCAGCCACCAGCCCCAGCGGTCGGTGCCCCACATCTCGGGGAGGTGCAGCGTGTAGTGCAGCTTGTAGAGGAAGGAGACGAAGGTCTCCTGGGTGATCGGCCAGACCGCGCCCCATTCGCGCTTGCCGAGTTCCGCGCCGCTGACCGGGTCGACGAAGACCTGATTGAAGCCCGGCGTGGCCAGCTCTTTCGTGGCCGGGTCGAAGCGCGGCGACACGCCCAGCGCCAGCGACTTGCCCGCTTCCGGCTGCAGCACGAGGTAGGACACGCGCACCTGCGGATGGCGCGCCTCGACCTGCTGCGCCAGGGCCAGCGCGGACTGCGGCGTGCCCGCGCTCTTCGCTTCCATCAGGTGCGGGTTGAGCAGGTCGTCCAGTTCGTGGTCCCAGGAGATTACGGCGCCCGTGAGACCGCTGACGAACAGGAAGCCGGCGGTCAGGAGACCGAGGTAACGGTGGATCAGGGTCCAGAAGGCGCGCATGGGATTAGTCTCGGTTAGTCATCAGAAACGGTAGCGCAGCGTCAGCGATGCACCGCGCGGCGCCTGGTAGTTCACGCCTTCATACGCGGCCGACAAGCCGAAGTGCTTCTTGTCGAGCAGGTTGTTGACGTTCACCTGCGCCGACAGCTGCCGGCTGAACTCGTAGCGCGCCATCAGGTTGACCAGGGCGAAGGCTTCCTGCTCGACGCGGCCGCCGTTCGTGTTCGCCGGGGCGCCCGGCACGATCGTGTAGGTCTCGCCTTCCCAGTTCACGCCGCCGCCCACGCTCAGCTTGTCCCATGCGCCCGGCAGGCGGTAGGTGGTGAACACGCGCAGCAGGCGGCGCGGGTAGATGCTGTTGATGTCGGCGCCCGCGGCATCCTTGATGCGGTACTGGGTATAGCCGGCGCTGGCGCTCCAGCCCCTGGCCAGTTCGCCCGAGAGTTCGAACTCGAAGCCTTCGCTCTTGGCGCCTTCGGAGGCGACATAATAGGTTTCCGGACCGAGCGGGCCGCCGCGGTCGATCTTGTCGACCGCCTGGGCCAGGTTGTTCTGCCTGACCTGGAACACCGCCAGCGAGCCGTTCACGCGGCCGTCCAGGAACTCGCCCTTGACGCCGGCTTCGTAGTTCTTGCCTTCGATCGGATCGAGCATGCGTCCGGCCAGGTCGAGGGCGTTCTGCGGCTGGAAGATGTCGGTATAGCTGGCGTAGGCCGACCAGGTTTTATTGATGTCGTAGACCAGGCCGGCGTACGGCGTCACTTCGTGGTCGTGCTTGATCCGGTAGTCCGGGGCGAAACCGCCGCTGCCGGAGCGCTCGTAGTCGGTGACGCGGGCGCCGACGATCAGCTTGAGCGGATCGGCCAGTGCGAAGCGGGCCACGCCGTACAGGGCTTCCTGCTTGGTGTGACGGTCCTGGTAGAACTGGCGCTCGCCCCAATTCGGTTCCGGGAAGGCCGCCGGGTTCCAGTTGTTGAAGTCGCCCGGGACCGGAAAGATGTCCGACGGCCGGTTGTCGGCAGTGAAGTCCTGCTTCATGCGCATGTAGCCGAAAGCGGCTTCGTGCCTGCGGCCACCCAGTTCGAAGGCGCCGCCGGCGTGCAGGCCGATGTCTTCCTGGTCGGTATGGTTGATGTAGTTGGCCGGATAGGCACTCATGCCCAGGCCGGTCACGCGGTCGGGACGGCCCGACAGGTAGAGCAGGTAGGCATCGCCGTCGCGCTTGGCCTTGTTGTAGACCGCATGGACCTTCCAGCCGTTGTCGAAGGTATGCTGCAGGTCGACGAAGGCATTCCCATAGGTGGTCGGCCAGCGGCTCCAGCCGGCGCTGGTGGTCTTCGAGACGTCCCAGTTGGTGGGGGTGCCGTCGCTGTACCAATATGGCAGGCTGCCCCACATCGGGCTTTGCGCACGGCTCTCCTGGCGGCTGTAGCCGGCCTGCAGCAGCGTGCGCGGGGTCAGGTCGGCGGCCACCGTGGCGTACAGCGTGTTGCTGCGCAAGCCGCCGGCATCGACCCAGCTGTCGCTGTCCGTGTACTCACCCACCACGCGTGCGCGCACGCTGCCCGATGCGTTCAGCGGCGTGGACACGTCGCCCATCACGCGGCGCTCGTTCCAGCTGCCGACGCCGGCTTCGACCCAGCCGGTCACCTGCTTGCTGTCGGCATGCTTGCGCACCAGGTTGATCGCCGCCGACGGGTTGCCGGCGCCGGTCATCAGGCCGGTGGCGCCGCGCACGACTTCGACGCGGTCGTAGATCGCCAGGCTGGACGCGACTTCGCCGCCGCTCCACTGCTGTTCGTAGGTGGTCGGCAGGCCGTCGATCTGCAGGTTGTCGATCTCGAAGCCGCGCGCCGTGAACTGGCCGCGGTTGGTTTCATACTGGTTGACCGAGACGCCGGTGGTGTTGTTGACGACGTCGGTCACGGTCTGCATGCGCTGGTCTTCGATGCGCTGCAGCGTCACCACCGATACCGATTGCGGCGTCTCGCGCAGCGACAGGTCGAGCGGCGTGGCGGTGCGGGCCGAACCGGCGGTGTACGAATTCGCGCTGCGCTGGGCGGTCACCTGGACCTGCTGGATGGGGGTATCTGCGTCCTGGGCAGCCTGCGCCTGCGCAAGCAGCGGCATGGCGGCGCCCATCAGTACGGCGAGTCGGTTGAGCTTCAGACGCCGGGCGGCGGACGCTTGCATTTTCATCGGTATCCCATCAGTTGAGCAGAAAGAAATGATCCGCTGGCGCTGTGGACAACGGAATCTAGGTGCGAATGATAATGATTCTCATTTTAAAGTCAACTAAAAGATAGTGAACACGCCAGTTAGAGATAATTCAGATAGCGCAAAAGCATCGTCCCTGCGGAGGCAGGGACGACGTATAGCGTGTATTGCGTGCCGAGAGAGTGCCGAGGCTCAGAGACGGCTTACTTCAGCCAGCCCCGATGCCGGAAATACAGGAAAGGCGCGATCGCACTGACGATCATCAGGCTCAGCGACCAGCCATAGCCGAACTGCCACTCGAGCTCGGGCAGGAACTTGAAGTTCATGCCGTAGATACTGGCGATCAGGGTCGGCGGCAGGAAGGCGACCGACGCCACCGAGAAGATCTTGATGATCTTGTTCTGGTTGATGTTGATGAAGCCGACGGTGGCGTCCATCAGGAAGTTGATCTTGTCGAACAGGAAGGAGGTGTGGCCGTCGAGCGATTCGATGTCGCGCAGGATCTGGCGCGCTTCCTCGAACTGGTCGCCGTTCAGCAGCCGCCCACGCATCAGGAAGCTGACCGCGCGCCGCGTGTCCATCATGTTGCGGCGGATGCGGCCGTTCAAGTCTTCCTCGTGCGCGATCGCATTCAGCGCGGCGGCCGCGTCCTGGTCGGTGAATTCCTTCTGCAGCACGCGCTGGCTGACCTCTTCCAGGCTCTCGTAGATGCCTTCGAGCGCGTCGGCCGAGTACTCGGCGTCGGTCGCGTACAGGTCGAGCAGCACGTCCATGTAATCCTCGATCGAGCCGGGCCGCGAACGCGCGCGCAGGCGCACCAGGCGGAACACCGGGAGTTCGTCGTTATGGACCGAAAACAGGATTTTCTTGGCCAGGATGAAAGCGACGGTGACGATGCGCGACGGGCCGTCTTCTTCCTCGCGCAGGAAGTCGGTGCGCAGGTGCAGGTCGCCGTTTTCGCCTTCGTAGTAGCGCGCCGACGCCTCGATGTCGGATACCTCGTCCTCGCCCGGCAAGACCACGTCATAGGTCGCCTTGACCCAGGCGCGCTCGGCATCCGTGGGATCGGTGAGATCGACCCACACGGGCGCCGCATTCTCCAGATCGGCGCGGGAAGCGATGGGTACCTGGTTCAGTCGGCCATTTTGTAGGACAAATACGTTGATCATGCGCTGCTTTCTCGGCCGGGATTCGGAAACAGCGCAAGTGTACCCGTAAGCCCTGAGCCCGGCCACCC